>ERZ779840.103-NODE-103-length-109418-cov-5.740067_pt1 | contig 109418 bp, 107 predicted proteins | sample MGYA00511561_ERZ779840 | MGnify/ENA primary metagenome ERZ779840 (study PRJEB29588, sample SAMEA2162036) | human gut metagenome | biome: human gut; feature: human-associated habitat; material: faeces | place: Denmark | collected 2008/2010 ...
ATACCGCTTAAAATCACACGGTCTTTGCGTTCTCCGTCATCTAATGTAAACTTCAGAAGCTTCTTTGACTTCGTTACTGCTTCACAAGCTAAAATCTTAACTGCTCTGAAATCAGATTTTGCAAATGTATCGAAATCTACCATTTCTTCAAAGATTGGCTCAATCTTTACCTTAGAAAAATCAATTTTCTCAGGCTCTGAATTTGGTGTAGAAACCTCTTTAGAACTTACACCATTTTCGGATTTTACACCACCGATGGTCTTCATTGTCGGGAACAGGATAACATCTCTGATGGAGCTGCATCCCGTAAGCAGCATCACGCAGCGGTCAATGCCGATGCCGAGACCGCCCGTAGGAGGCATGCCGTATTCAAGCGCGTTGATGTAATCCTCGTCCATCATGCCGGCTTCATCATCACCCTTGGCGCGCATTTCGACCTGCTTCTGGAAGCGCTGCTTCTGATCGATAGGATCGTTGAGCTCAGAGAACGCATTGCCCATTTCGCTTGCGCAGATGAAGAGCTCGAAACGCTCGGTAAGGCGCGGGAACTTCGGGCTGCGCTTTGCAAGCGGGGAAACGTCTACCGGGTGCATGGTGATAAAGGTCGGCTGAATGAGCTTTTCCTCGACCTTCTGGTCGAAGCACTCGTACAGAGCATGACCCCAAGTCGGCTCGACCTTTTCCATGTCAACACCTACAGCCTTTGCGGCGGCAACTGCCTCTTCATCGCTTTCGATCGCCATGAAGTCAACACCGAGATATTCCTTGACAGCCTCGGCCATGGTCATGCGCTTAAAGCCGGGGGCAAGGCTGATGTTCTGTCCCTGCCACTGGACGTCATAAGTGCCGAGTATCTCCATTGCCGCGCCGGACAGCAGATCTTCAAACAGATCCATCATGTCGTTAAAATCGGCGTATGACTCGTACAGCTCGACCGTCGTGAACTCCGGGTTGTGCTTCGTGTCCATACCCTCGTTGCGGAATATACGGCCGATCTCGTACACGCGCTCAATACCGCCCACGATAAGTCGCTTGAGGTTGAGCTCGGTCGCAATACGCAGGTACATATCTATATCAAGGGTGTTGTGGTGCGTGATGAAAGGACGCGCGGTAGCACCGCCGGAGATCGTGTTGAGAACAGGCGTCTCGACCTCCATGTAGCCGCGGTTATCGAGGAAGCGGCGGACATAGCTCACGAACTTTGAGCGGATAACAAAGTTGCGGCGGCTGTCGTCATTGACAATGAGGTCAACATAGCGCTGGCGGTACTTGAGCTCCGTGTTGGTCATGCCGTGGAACTTCTCAGGCAGCGGGCGCAGAGACTTCGAAAGGAGCTCGACGCTCTGTACATGAACTGATATTTCTTCAGTCTTCGTCTTGAACACATAACCGGAAACACCGATAATGTCGCCGATATCGTACTTGCGGAAGTCCGCAAACTCCTGCGCGCTGACAGCATCGGCGCGGATGTAGAGCTGTATCTGTCCCCTGTCGTCCTTGATATGGCAGAAGATGGCCTTGCCCATGCCGCGCTTGGACATGATGCGCCCGGCGACGGAAATGGTCTTGTCGGCAAATGCGTCATAATCGGCCTTGATCTCCTCTGACCACGCCGTTCTTGTAAACTTGGTCTTGGTAAAGGGGTCTCTGCCCTCCTGCTGGAGAGCCGCCAGCTTATCGCGGCGTATCTGCAAAATCTCGGACAGCTCCTGCTCCGGTGCGGGCTGTCTGGTGTTCTCTTCGCTCATGTCCTACCCCTTGCCTTTAATTATTCTCTACGGAAAGTATCTCAAACTTGATATCGCCCGCGGGAGCGTTGACGACGACAGTCTCGCCCGCCTTATGCCCGTGCAGTCCTCGGCCGAGGGGAGAGTCATCGGATATACGACCCTCTCTGGGGTTTGCCTCCTGAGAGCCGACTATCTCGTAAGTCTCCTCAAAATCCTCCTCGATATCGCGCACCTTTACGATGCTGCCAAGGGTGATTGCGTCTTTCGGAGTGTTTTCGTCCATGTTGTCAACGATCTCGGCGTTCTCGATAAGGACTTTCAGCTCTGCTATCTTAGAATAGAGCTTGCCCTGCTCGGTCTTCGCTTCATCGTACTCACTGTTTTCGGACAGATCGCCGAAGCTTCTTGCTTCCTTGATCAGCTCGGAGACCTCTTTCTCTCTCACTGTCTCCAAATAGTAAAGCTCATCCTTGAGCGCGTCAAGACGCTCCTGACTCATTTTGAATCTGTTGGAATTAGGCATACGTTTCGATCTCCTTCTGCCGCCTCATTGATCCTGAGGTAAATTTATAAATGGGAAGCTTGTACATTATATTAACTTACGCAAGGCTTGTCAACTCAAAAGCTTCAAGGCCTGCATAAGCTGTTCGTCATTTGAGGATGCGCCGACGCCGGTGCTCTCGCCGACGGTACCGTCGGTCGTGCCGGTCGCGGAAGCATCAGAGTTATAGAGGATAAGGTCAGGCACAACGCCGCCCTTGGCGCTGATGTCGGTACGGTTGCCGGTGAGATATGTACCGGTCGAAAGGCGGAGCGCACTGCCGTCCTCAAGCGGGATGGTCTCCTGTGTTCTGGTCTTGCCCGTCGTAGCCTCGCCGAGCACGGTCGCCCACTGGTATTCCTGGAGCACTGCCGCGCACACTTCTGCCTCGCCGAAGGTCTCTGCATTAACAAGCACACACATCGGAAGCTGTATGCACATACCGTCAGAAGTCGTAACTTTCTCGTTGCCCTGTTTGTCTGTCTCTATGAAAAGAGTGCCGTTCGGGAGCAGATAGTCAAGAAACTTCGCGCACTCAGTGTCAAGACCGCCGGGATTGCCGCGCAGGTCGATGCACAGCGCTACAGCCCCCTGATTGAGCAGATCCTCGACTGCCGCGATCGCGTCGTCGCCGCTGCCAGCCTCGAAATTCAGGATCTGTATGTAACCGGCCTCAGTTTTTTCAAGACGGTAGTTGACGGCGCTCTGATAGACGCTGCTGCAATCGACCTCGATGCTGTTCTTGCGTCCAAGGCCGAGAGTGAACTTCCCGTTCATCTTCGAGCGTATCAGCTTGCGCGCTTCATCCAGCGACATACTGGTGATATCCTCGCCGTCAACGGCGGTTATCACATCGCCCGCGCCAAGCCCGGCAAGTCCGGCCGGAGAATCAGCATTGACGGAAACGACCTGAAAGCTCCCATCGTCCTGCTTCATTATAGACATGCCGATACCCGAGTATTCATTCGCGGAATTGAGCTGATATGTCTTGTATTCATCCGCGGACATATAGTAGCTCCACTTATCAGCAAGCCCGGAAACCATAGCCGCCGCGGCGTAATCGCCGAGAGTCTGTCTGCTGACCTCGTCTATGTACTGTTCCTCAACGACGTCCTTTATCTCAATATACCGTTTGGCTTCGTCAAAATCGTCTTTGCCGCCGACAAGGTCGAGCATATGCTTATATGTGATCCCTATCGCACCGCCGACAAAAATAATAAAAGCAAGCAGCACATACTTGAATCTTATGCGTATATTGAGGATTGCCGTCAGAACGTTGACAACGGCGTTCATTAGTCTGGTGCCCAAACTCATACATAACCTCCGGAATCTCTGCTGTTTTACACACGCGGGGGCTGCTGCCGCAGCCCCCCGGTTTTGCTTGGAAAATTATACACCCGCATCCGCGGATATCGTAAGCCCGGAATAGAACTGTTCCGGGTCGATGCGCGTGCCGTTTTTCAGGACCTCGAAATGGAGATGCGGCCCGGTAGAGTTACCGGTGCTCCCGACATATCCGATGGTTTCGCCCTGACTTACGGCCTGCCCCTGACTTACCGCGATGGATGACATATGGCCGTACAGCGTCACATAGCCGTTGCCGTGGTCGATCATAACGCAGTTACCGTAGCCGCCGTTCCATGACGCCAGCGTTACGGTCCCGCCGTCAGCGGCATAGATGCTTGTGCCCTGATTGGATGCAATGTCTATACCGGTGTGCGTTTTCTGCTGTCCGGTAATGGGATGAATGCGCAGGCCGAACCTGCTCGATACATAGACATACGACGCGACAGGCCAGATAAAGCTGCCGTTGCCGACTGCTCCTCCGCCTCCAGTGCTGCCGCCGTTATTGGCCTGCTCGGCGCGCCTCTGCTCTTCAAGCTCGGCGACGAGCTTGTCTATGTTTGCGTTCGCCGCGTCCTCGGCTGCCATGATCTCATCATACTCTGCCTGACGCTTTTCAAGGTCGTTTTCGATATCGAGGATAAGGTTTATTGCCTCCTCGATATCCTTTTCAAGCTCAGCCTGCTCCGCGCGGAGCACTTCCTGCTTGGCGTTTATATCAGCACGGTAGGCCTCATAATCGGCCTTGACCTCTTCGGTGTTCTCTCTGGCCGCGATATACGCATCCTCGAGTTCCTTGTCGCTCTGCATTATCTCGCCGATGTCGTCCATCGCCGTGAGGAAATCGCCGAGGCTGCTCGTCTTGAGCACCATCGCCAGATATCCCACGCTGCCGTTTTCCTCCATGGCGCGCACACGCGCACGGTATCTTTCGAGCTGCTCGTCCTCAAGGCGCTGGGCTTCGGTAAGCTCTTTCTCCTTGTCAGCGATCATCTCGTCGTACAGCGCGATCTCGTCACTGTTGAGCTGGATCTGCTGGAGCGTATACATATTGCGCTCATCCATGGCCTGCTTCTGTTCAACAACGCTGGCCTTGTCGGCCTCAAGCTGTTCAACGATAGCCTGCTTTTCCTGACGCTGTGCCTTGATCGCGTCGCGTTCGGCTTTGAGTGCGTCTATTTCGGTCTGTGTGACCGCATAGGCGCTGACCGGCGCCGTATCAACAACGGCGGCAGCCATGAGCGCCACGCAAAGAGACAGTGCTATCAGGCGTAATGTCTTTCTTTTCATAGTAGTACCTGAATTGCTTCAGCAATTGTAATATGTGATACCGGAGAAGTAAGCAGCCGGATCTACTCTTCCGTCTCCTACATAAACTTCAAAATGCAGATGCGTACCTGTGGCTCTTCCGGTTGCCCCCAGATACCCGACCGTCTGTCCCTGACTGACATAGTCGCCCGTGGAGACCGCGAATCCGGACATATGCGCATATACCGTCGAGGTGTCTCCGTGGTTGATTATTACATAGTTGCCGTAGCCGCTGTCGGAGGACGCGGTAACAACAACGCCGCTTGCCGCCGCGACTATGGGTGCGCCGTCGTTGCCGAAGCCATCAATATCAATACCGCTGTGGTATCTGGTCTGTCCGGTAAAGGGATCTGCGCGGTTGCCGTAGCGCGAGGTGACTCTCGTGCTACACGGCACGGGCCACATGAAGCCGCTGTCTCCGCCGCTTGCGCCGCCGGTATTGGCATTGTTCTGCGCCTGGTTTATTTCATCCTGGCTGTACGGCGGCTCCTGACCGTTGGCCTCAGCCTCCTGATTTGCGCGGTTCATCTCTTCAACGCGGGACGCTGCATTCTCAGCATCGGACTTTGCCTGTGCAGCCTCGGCGGCCTTCTGCGCGTTATACTGAGCGATCATGCTGGCGATCGACGCTGCGGCAGCCTGCTCGGCAGCTTCGGCTGCTTCGTACTCGGCGAGTGCCTTTTCTATCTCGGATTCAAGACTCTTCAAGGTCTTGTCCGCTTCGGCGATCCGATCGCTTATCTCCTTCTGCTCCGCCTTAAGCTCAGTCTGCGTGGCCTCATATTCAGCCTTTTCCTGCTCGTACTGAGCCTTGACCTCTTCGGTCTGCTCACGCGCGGCGACATACTGAGCCTGAAGCGTTTTATCGCTCGACATTATCTCGCCCATATCGTCAAATGCGGTGAGAAGCTCGGAGAAGTTATTTGCCTGAAGGATAACTGCAAGGATATTGTATCCGCCGTTCTCCTCCATTGCGCGCACGCGTCCGCGGTATCTCTCGAGCTGGCGCTCTTCCTTGTTCTTCGCCGCATCGACCTCTTTTGCCTTTTCGGCGATCAACTCACTGCACTGGTCGATTTCCTTGGCAATGATTTTGAGCTGCTCATTCGCAAGCTTCTTCTGCTCGTCGAGCGCCGCTTTCTGTTCAAGGACGTTTGCCTGCTGATCCTTGAGCGCCTGAAGCCTCTCCATGCAGTCCTTGACCTGATTTGATAGCTGCTCCTTCTGCGCCTTGAGTTCGCTCAGCCCCTCTGGTCCATCCGCAAACGCGGATACCGGGATCATGCTGACCACAAGCGAGGCAAGCATCAGCACTGCCATAATTACGGCAATGACCGATATGATCTTCTTGTTATTCATTGATAACTCCTTATTCCAAGGGAACGGTCAAACCTTCAGATAGTTCCTGATAGCGTTCACGCCGCCAAACGCGCCGACCAAAATTCCGACAGCCATGTATACGATAAACACTTCGAGCGCAACGCTGTGGAAGGGCACGAAGGTTATGAAGCTCTCGGTAACGGAGGCAACGAGCTTCCCGGTGACGAGGTTATAAAGCCCCCACTCAGCAAGGAAAGCCAGCCCGCCGCCGAGAATACCGAGTACAAGACCCTCGACCACAAACGGCAGCCTGATAAAGCTGTTCGTCGCGCCGACCATCTTCATTATCGCGATCTCGTCGCGCCGGCCAAAGGTAGCAAGCTTTATCGTGTTCGACATGATGAATATCGAGACGAAGACAAGTATCGCTATCAGCACAAGCGAGATAACGCTGACGACATTGCGGATCGTGACAAAGGTCTTTGCGTACTCAAGATGCGCGTTGACCTTGGCGATTCCGTCGACCGCCTCGAGCGCCGCTTTCGTCTGTGACATGAGCGCGATATCCGTCAAGTGGATAACGAACCTGTGGCGGAACACAGACTCATCGATGCCCTCGCGGAAGTTCTCGTCGTACTTGTTCATAAAGTTGTCCATAGCAGCCTGTCTCGAGACAAACTCAACGGACGAAATATTATCCAGCGCCTCAATGCTGCTCTGGATCGCTTTTGCCTGATCCTCATCCGAGATATTCTCGTCGACGAACGCGACGATCTCGTTCTGGTTTTCAAGGTCTTTTATCAAAGCGTCAATGTTGACGGACAGCAGGGATACGCTGCCCATGATAACAAGGCACGCCATGATGATCGTGACCGACGCGAAGGACATGAAACCGTGGGTCGTAATGCTTCTGAAGCCCTCGCGGATAAGATAGCCGCACCTACTCAATCTCATAACTGTAATACCCATCCATTCCGTCACTGATCAGGTTGCCGCCGTCAATGGTGATGACGCGCTTGGAAAAAGCGTTGACCAGTTCCTTCTCATGGGTCACGACCATAACGGTAGTGCCCATCTCGTTTATCTTTTCGAACAGAAGCATAAGCTCCAGGCTGCGCACGGGATCGAGATTGCCGGTAGGCTCATCCGCGACGATCATGCGCGGGCTGTTGACGAGCGCCCTTGCGATGGCGACACGCTGCTGCTCGCCGCCGGAGAGCTCATTCGGCATACGCTTGCCTCTGCCCTCGAGCCCGACAAGCTCCAATATGTACGGCACACGCTTCTTGATCTCGGAGTTTGCCGCGCCGACAACGCGCATCGCAAATGCGACGTTATCGTACACGTTCATGTTTTCGATAAGCCTGTAATCCTGGAATATGACGCCGAGCGTCCTGCGGACTTTCGGCAGCTTACGGCGCTTTATCGTCCCCATGTCAAAATCGTTTACGATTATCTGACCGGACGTCGGGCGTACCTCACCGGTGATGAGCTTCATTATCGTGGTCTTTCCCGAACCGGACGGGCCGACAAGGAAGACGAACTCGCCGTCGTTAATGGTGAGGCTGACTCCGTCGAGCGCAACAGTGTTGCTGCTCTCGTAGACCTTCCTCACATTGTTCATTTGAACCATAAGTCAATTGACCTCCAAAGCTTTTGTTTCCTGCCAGTGTGCATTGAGCCTGCCGCACCGGCAGCGCTTACGATCTATTGCACCTCAGAACTTGCTGTTGTTAAGGGAATCGAGGTACATTTTAACCATCATAGCGACCTTAAAGACGATAGCATGGTCGAACTCGCGCAGATCAAGGCCCGTGATTTTCTTGATCTTTTCAAGCCTGTACACCAGCGTGTTGCGGTGGACATACAGCTTACGCGAGGTTTCGGAGACGTTGAGGTTATTTTCAAAGAATTTGTTGATAGTCTCCAGAGTATCCTCGTCCAAGGTCTCTATGGGATTTTTCTTGAATACTTCATTCAGGAACATCTCGCACAGGGTAGTAGGCAGCTGATAGATTATGCGCCCCAGCCCGAGAGTTTCGTAATTGATTATTGTCTTTTCGCTTTCAAACACGCGGCCGACCTCAATGGCGACCTGCGCTTCCTTGTATCTGTCGGCAAGCTCGCGCAGATGGCGCGCATTTGTGCTGATGCCGATGACGCACTTTATGCCCATTTCCTCCGCAAGGGAGTTTTCAATGGTGTGCGCAGCCTTGAGTATCTCTTCGGGGCAGTTGGTGTTCGGCAGAGCCTTGACGAGTACTATATCCGTCTCGTTGATGTTCAGCACAAAGTCCTTCTGCTTATCCGGGAAGAGGCGCTGTATAAGCTCCACCGCGGCAACGTCGGAATTTTCCGTCTGGCGCACCAGCAATACAACACGCGGCTCATCGGTAACGAAGTGCAGTTCCTTTGCGCGGACATAAACGTCGCCCGGCAGGATATTATCAGAGATGATGTTCTTTATGAAAGCAGCCTTGTTGTGCTTCTCCTCATAATTGTTCTTCGCCTCGTTGAAGGCCACCGCCGAAATAGAGCATATGGTGCGGCTCAGAGAGTCGCCGCCCTCGGTGAACGCCGCGTAATCGAACTTCGCGCCGGGCGAAGAGAGGGCGCAGTAAGTTCTTGTTCCGGTAGAAATGGGGTGCTCGGTCCCGTCGAACTCGTAGAGATGAAAGTCGTCCAGTCTTGAGCCTATCATGGCAAGCTCGCTGCACGCGACTACAAACCCCTGCTCGTCAACGACGCCTATCGTTCTGTCAACGGCATCCTTCAATTGAATGATCACATTCTGAAAAATTCTGCTGGACATATTTCCTCCCTCTTCTGCCGCCATGAGCAGCCGTGCCGTCTGTCCGATCCGTCTGCGGCTCTTTCGGATCGGTATGCACGCTGCCACTCCGTCAAATAAAGCTGACGGAACGCCGTATACCCCGGCACTTCTCCCCCGCGCCGGACTGTTTTTGCCGGGTTTGCCAGCCATGTTTGGCACTTTGCCGCACATGAGCTTTGGTCAATGGTCAATTTACCATACCCCGCCGATTTTCTTACTACATAATAACTCCGTTTTATGTAATTTTCAATATAAATTCTCGCATTTTTTTGTGAACTTTTTTCGTTCAATGTTCTTAACAGTCAAAAACGGCTTGATTTTCAAGGGTTTAATTAAACTAATTGTCCAGAATAAAACTGCCCAACACCTTGGCTATGTCCTCGCTCCCAAGCTCCTTTACCCCTCCCGGAGCAAGAGCCGGGTCAAGCTCAAGAGCGCCGACGGCAAGCCGACGCAGCTTCACAACAGGCTTTCCTCTCGAGGCGAGCATGCGCTTCACCTGATGGTACTTCCCCTCCATGACGATAACATGGCAGCGGTTCCCGCCCAGCGGCACGAGCTTTGCCGGCAGGCACTTTGTCCCGTCACCGAGGACTATCCCGTCCTCGAACGCCTTTACGTCGGCCTCGTCCGGAGTTCCGTCCACCTCGGCGTAATAGAGCTTCTCGATTCCCGACTTCGGCGAGATCACCCGGTGGGCAAAATCGCCGTCGTTTGTGAGCAGCAGCAGGCCGCTCGTGTCCTTGTCGAGCCGTCCGACCGGGAACAGACCGATGCGGCGGATATCCGGCGGCAGAATGTCCAGCACAGTTTCCTGCCGCTTATCCTCCGTGGCGCTCAGCACGCCCTCGGGCTTGTCCATCATAAAATACCGCAGCCGGTTCGTGCACAGCTCGGCGCCGTCCACGCATATGCTGTGCCCCTGCTCCTCTATCTTCATGTCAGGCCGCACCGCAGCAGCACCGTCGACCGTGACGCGTCCGCTCTTTATCATCTGCCGCAGCTCGCTTCTGGTCGCAACGCCCAGCTCTGACAGCAGTCTGTCAAGTCTTTTCACCGCCATCGGCCATCCCTCCGCAGTGTCGAAGATTTTTGCCCGTTTATTATAGCATACCTGAGTGCAAATTTGAATAGCTTATCTCAGGGCAGTCGCATCTATGTGTGTCTGCCGCCGCAGCACACTCTGTTGTCTCCATCTGCCGCTTATGGAGATCCGTTCCCTCCGGTGCTGACTTTGCAAGCGGCAGAATGGAGATACGCTATGACGCAAAAGTGCTCAGGCTTTACTAAGAAAAAAGCCCTCATTCTGGTCTTGGGCTTGGGTGTCCTCATACTGCTGCTGATAGTCCTGCGTGCGGTGTTTGCCCCCGGCACGGAATTTGACCTTTCCACGCTCGACGGGCGCGAAGCCTTCCTCAACTCCCTCGGCTGGGAAATCGACAGAAGCACCGAGGAGTTCAGAACTGTCGTTGTCCCTGATAAGCTTGAGGGGATAATGGCGCAGTATAACCGGATGCAGCAGGCGCAGGGATATGACCTCTCCAATCACCTCGGCGAACGGTGCAGCCAATATAGCTATCAGCTTACAAATTACGCTGACTCCGACGGTACCGTCATCATCACCATCTACGTTCAGGAAAACGAAGTCATCGCCGGTGACATACACACCACCGCCGTCAACGGCTTCATGCACGGGCTCAAGCGCAACGCACAGCCTCAGAAATAAGTAATGCCGCCCAGCCGGGCGGCATTTTTAATCGATCTGCTTTTACTTTTCGGCTCTGCCTATGCCGAACTCAGCCGCGGCGATCGCCGTGCTGCCGTCCATGCTGGAGAAGTTCATAACGATGCGGTATCTGCCGTCGCCGAGCTTGTCATAGTGGTTGACAAAGCTGAACGTCACCTCGTCGGTCGCGTTGCCCGGCAGCGTGAACAGCTGCATGGTAACAAAGTCCTGCTTGTCCGGAATCACGCACCAGTGCCCGTCCTGCCATATTTCGAGCCGCTGACCCGCGTCGTAGGTATAATCCTTGTCAGTGAGGTTTTCAATCGTCAGCGTCACTTCTTCGGTCTCGTCGGTCACGGTGCGCTGCTTTATGAACAGCTGTACCAGATCGTTCGTCGCCGCCGTATCGTAGTCACTGACCTCATACTTTGTGCCGCCGCAGCCCGCGAAAGAAAGCATAACGGCGAGCACCGCAATAACAGCAAACAGTTTTTTCATTTTTTCCTCCGTACATTTATGAAATCAAATAGATGCAGGTCTATTTCCGCCTGCATCTATTTGACGTCCTTATTTTGGCTATGTTCCGCATAGTTTATTAAAAAACTATAAACAAACCGCGCGCCGCACTCCCGTCACAGCAGGACGACACCCGCTTTCTCGCACTTTTCGACGGTTTCCGCGTCCCATATCGAAGCCTGTACCTCGCCTATGTGCGCCTTGCCGAGCAGGAGCATCGAAAGCCGCGACTGTCCAATGCCGCCGCCGATCGTCAGCGGGAGCTCCCCTGCGAGCAGCGCCTTGTGATACGGCAGCTCGCGCCGGTTATCGCAGCCGGAGGCCGTAAGCTGTCTGTCAAGCGCGGCGGGATCAACGCGGATGCCCATGGAGGAAACCTCCATCGCGCAGCCGAGCACATCGTCCCAGAACATGATATCCCCGTTGAGCGACCAGTCGTCATAGTCGGGAGCGCGCCCGTCGTGCGGCTTGCCGGACTTGAGTTTCCAGCCGATTCCCATGATGAAAGCTGTCTTGTGCTCCTTCACGTATGCGTTCTCGCGCTGCTTCGGCGTAAGACCGGGGTACATGTCCTCAAGCTCCTGCGCGTCTATAAAGCTGACGCGGCGCTCAAGCTTCGGCAGAACAGTCAGCTGCGGATATATAGCCCGCATCGTGTCCTGCGTATCGCATATCGCGGCGACGATATCCATGACCGTGAGCTTGAGATAGTCCCTCGTGCGGTTCTCAGGGAGAATGACCTTCTCCCAGTCCCACTGGTCGACGTAGACCGAGTGCAGATTGTCAAGCTCGTCCTCGTCGCGGCGGACGGCGTTCATGTCCGTATACAGTCCCTTGCCGGGGAAGAAGCCGTAGCGCTTGAGCGCAAGGCGCTTCCACTTCGCCAGCGACTGCACGACCTGCGCCTTTGTCTCCGTGCGCAGGATATCGAACGATACCGGGCGCTCATAGCCGTTGAGGTCGTCGTTCAGACCGGACTTTTCATCGACGAACAGCGGCGCGGAAACGCGGTACAGGTTAAGCTTCGCGCCGAGGTTCTCCTCAAAAAGGCGCTTGAGCAGGCTTATCGCTTTCTGCGTATCATATATCGTAAGCAGGCTCTTGTAATTTTCGGGTATGTACGTTGACATAGCAGCTCCAGTTCCCCGCATTTTGCGGATGTTTTATTTCTTGCTGAGCATTTCAGCGATCTCCTGATACAGGTTCTCCGCGTTGAGGCGGAAGTTCTTCTCCATGAGCTTTGCCTGCTCTTCATCGCCGCAAAGCAGGTGCAGATGAATTATCTCACCCTTGCCGTCGGACATCGCAAGCTCTACCATACAGCCGTTCTCGCCGACCTCGTGGCGCGCCGTGATCATCGCCGCGCGGCGCAGTCTCTCCTCAACGGGAGCCAGCAGCTTGAGCGCCTTCATGCGCACAGAGTACGGCAGACTGCTCTCGACGGCCTCCGCATTCTTCGCGCCCTTATCGGTGATCGTGTACCCCGTCGGAGTTTCCTTTATGTGCCCCGTCTCTATAAGGTCTGAAAGGCAGTCGGAATAGTCGAAGTAATCTATCCCGCCGTCACACTGGCACAGCTCGCACAGCGTTTCCGGCTCGACCTCTCCGGGCAGGCGGCGCAGGATAAAGAGGATCAGGATCTTGATATCCAGCTTTTCATGTATGAATCCAAGACGTGCCATAACCGTCTCCTTCCATGATTGCTTTATAGGTCATTATATACTTTCCGTCCATGCTTTTTCAAGAGTTTTTTACACATATGCGGAACTTGCGCATAGACTGTACTGAAGTGTTCTTCAATCCAGACAACAGGAGGTATATCTATGGCCGACAGAGTAGTGCCGGGGCCCGTTGAGAACTCGGCAAGCATTCGAGAAGCCGTATGCGTCAATACCAGAAAGATATTCGACAGCTGCCGAGACAAGGACTGTGTGGATGATCTGCGTGTCTACCCCACCGTGAGCTCCCAGTCCTACATAGAAAACGCGCTCAGCATCCGTCCCAAGCGTGCAGAGCTGCTCTATGTAGATGTAAGCGTTGAACCGGTCGGCTTTAACCGCGGTTATTTCACCGTCGACTGCACGTACTTCTACCGCGTCACCGGCGAGACCTTCCCCGGAGGCCAGACCTGCACAGGTCTGTGCGTGTTCGATAAGAGGGTCATGCTTTTCGGCAGCATCGCAAGCGTGAAGTCCTATTCCTCAGACAGTGCGGTGCCGCTCTCCACGGTCGACGAGCTGCCCATCGCCGTGGTCAATTCCGTCGATCCCATCTGCCTGCACTGCAAGATCTGTGATTCTGAGTGCCTGCTGCCGACTGAGCTTGAGCAGCGCAGCATCCCCGCAGCGATCACCGCGGCCTTCGACGAGAGCCTTGTCCTTACCGACACCGCCCGCCGCTGGTTTGCGACGATCGGCCAGTTCAGCATCATCAGGCTTGAGCGCGACACACAGCTGCTCATTCCCGCCTATGACTACTGCCTGCCCGATAAGGAGTGCCCCGGCACGATCACCGAGGATGATCCCTGCACGCTCTTCAGCCGCATCCGCTTCCCGGTCGAGGAGTTCTTCCCGCCCGACAGCATCTGCGACTGCGAGGACTACCGCAGCATGAAATAAGGCTGTGCGCATAAGGCATGATAAGGTATTAAAAGGGCTGCGGCACAACGCCGCAGCCCTTGGTCATTCCTTCTTATTTTGCGTTTTTCGCACTGCTTACTATATCTCCGCTTACCGCATCGACCGTGTAGTCGTAAGCATATTTGTCCGCCGAGAACTGTATCTCATAGACAAGCTTGAGTCCGTCAAGCCTGAGCGCGGACTTGACGCTCTGCGCGTCCTTTTCTGCTATGCCCGCGTGGCTGTAGGCAGTAAGCTTCGCGGCCTGCACATCTATAAGCTCCGGCAGATTGGAGCCTGCCGCGCTGCTTGTGACGCTGTTCTCCGACGCAGAAGCGGCTTCCACTGTGTCCTCGGCAGCTCCGCTGCGCAGACGCTCCCAGCCCTCGACCTTGCCGGTCAAGGCATTGATCTCATATTCGTAATCCGCGTCCCCCGCGGTGAAGCCGATGATGTAAACGCTCGTTCCTCTGAGCTCCTCAATGCGTGCCTTATATACATCCGCGTCCTTTTCACTGACCTTCGCATGCTTGAGCGCGGCATCGACGGCGGTCTCCGGCTCTATGTATTCAGGCGCTGCGGGTGCAGACGGCTCTGGTGTCGCCTCTGTCGGCGCAGCGCTCGTCTCGGGTTTTGCAGATTCCTCAGGCTTTGTACTCGCTTCCGGTTTTGCACTTTCCGCGGGTGCCGTGCTCTCCTCGGGCTTAGCACTTGCTGTCGGCTTTGTGCTCTCTGTGGGCTTTGCCGATGGCTTCGCAGCCGCCGCGGGCTTCGCGGACTCGCTCAGTTTCGGCGTCGACGTCGGCATTGCGGTCATGGTCGGTTCGACAGCCTCGGGAAACATCCGCGCCCAAAGTCCGGTAGGCTCGTTGATCGTCGCAAGCTTCAGCCCGGCGAGCACGCCGCCGGCAAAAAGAACAAGGATCAGCAGAATGATCAGCCATGTCGGCATACGCTTTTTATTCTTCACGGTTGAAGTCGTACCGTAATCATTATCCGTACTCATTTTTGACTTTACCCCTTTCCGTTTTCGGCTCACGCCAAGTATTTGTATCAATCTATGCCTGTAAACGTGTTTGCGTGAACGCCGGTTCACTTCTTGTCTGCGCTTTCAAAATATTCTTTAGCACTCTCCGCATCGCAGCGTATCTGTGCTGACAGTTCCTCAAATCCGGAAAACTTCTTCTCCGGGCGCAGGAACTTATAAAACTCAACTCTTGCCTGCCGTCCATACAGATTACCGCTGTAGTCCAGCAGATGGCTCTCGACCGTGACGCTGTTCCCGTTTGCGACTGTCGGCCTGATGCCGACATTGGTCACCGCGACGTAGCTCTCACCGCCCTCAAGATAGACCTTCGCGGCATATACGCCGTGGCGCGGTATGATGACGCCCTCGGGAAAATGCATGTTTATCGTCGGCGTGCCGAGCTTCCTGCCGATGTGGTAGCCGGAATGAACAGTGTCCGACAGCGTATGCGGGTGGCCGAGATAGCGCGCCGCTTCCTCCATGTCCCCGTCCGCAATGATCTTGCGGATATAGGTGGAGCTGACAACGCGTCCGTCAAGCATGACCGGCGGCATAATGTCGCATCCTATCCCGCGCTCCTCGCAATAGATCTTGAGCTTTTCGGCCTTGCCTTCGCCCTTATAGCCAAAGCAGAAGTCGTGTCCGACGACGACCCAGCCGATGTTGAGCTCGTCTATGATCGAATTGATGAACTCCTGCCACGGCATGCACATCACGTGTTTGTTGAAATGGATGAACACGACGTTATCTATCCCGTAGCAGCGGCGGATGATCTCCTCCCTGCCTATCGGGCTGTTGATAAGCGGGACCTCAGTGTTGAACACAAGGTTGTCCGGATGCACGTCAAAGCTCAGCACAGACGGCATCGCGCCGATCTCAGATGCGCGCTGCTTTGTTCTTTCCAGCAGTGAGCCGTGGCCGATATGCACCCCGTCGAAAAAGCCCAGTGCTATCGCGCGTTTTGTTTCTGCCATAAATTATTTATACCTCGAAAAAGCTTTTTACCGTTTTCATTGTGCCGCGCTGTACACGGCCGAGCATCAGGAATTCCCCGCCTGCGGAGTATACTCTGTACTCTCCGTCCGGCAGCGAGGTCTTGACTGGGTTTCCGCAGCGTATCTTCTTCTCTGTTTCTGACGAAGCGGTACACTTTTTTGTTCCCTTGAACAGTCTGTCAACAGGGATGAGAAGTTCTTCCGCTCTGCCCTCGTCCGCAATGCGCTGCACCTCGCCTATCTTCACTGCGCCGTCGAGCGTGAACGCACCCGCGCCGGTACGTCTGAGTGCGCTCATGCAGCCGCCGCAGCCGAGCGCATCGCCGATGTCATTGCACAGTGTGCGCACGTATGTGCCCTTGGAACAGCTGATGTCAAGCAGCCAGTCGTCCCCGTCGCGGCCGGTTATTTCAATGCTCTTTACGCATATCGGTCTTGGTGCGCGTTCGACCTCACCGCCGCTGCGGGCAATGTCATAAAGTCTCCGCCCGTTCACCTTTATCGCCGAGTACATCGGCGGCGTCTGGAGCTGTTCTCCGGTGAAGCGGTCGAGCACTGCTCTCAGCGCTGCCTCATCAACACCTGACGCGTCGCCGGTTTTCAGCACGTTCCCGGTGGTGTCCTGTGTGTCCGTTGTGACGCCGAGGCGCAGCGAGGCAAGATAGCGCTTGTCGTGCCCTTCGGCAAACTCGACGGCGCGGGTCGCCCGGCCAACAAAGACCACAAGCAGCCCGGTAGCCATCGGGTCGAGTGTCCCGGAGTGACCGATGCGCCGCTCATGCAGGATGCCCTTGAGCTTTGCGACAACATCGTTGCTCGTCCAGTCCTGCTCCTTATCGATGAGGAGTATGCCGTTCATTTCCAGACCTCGTCTATAACGCTCAGCAGCATATCGCGCGCTTTATCTGGCTTGCCGTATATCGTGCAGCCGGCCGCCATTGCATGGCCGCCGCCGCCGAACACCGCACAGATATCGCTGCTGCTTATCTCAGGCGTCGAGCGGACGGATATCTTGCTTGAACCGTCCTCCTGCTCACGGATGGTTATGTTAAGGATGCTGCCCTCTACTCGTCCCGCAAGCCCGGCAAGATCGTCGCAGTCGTCCTCGGTCGCGCCGGCCTTCTCCATCATTTCCAGGGTGATAGTCGCAACGGCTATCTTTCCGTCACGGAAATACTGCAGCCCGGAGTATATCATGCTCTCAAGCTTGAGCCGCGCACGGGACACCTTGCGGAAGAACACCGTGCTGACCATTGAGTTGTCCGCGCCGAGCCGCAGCAGCTCCGCCGCCGCGCGGAAGCTTGCGGCGCTGGTGTTGGAATACTGGAAGCAGCCGGTATCGGTGGTAAGACCTATATAGAGAAGCGTCGCCTCATCGGGCGTAAGGTCGGTGTTCATGCAGAGGATGACTTCCATCACGGCCTCCGCACATGAGGACTTGTCCGCGCGGACAAGCGTCTCACCGGCGTAACCGGAGTTTGTCGGATGGTGGTCGATGCAGAGGTCGACCGCGCCCTCGAAGCCTTTCGGCAGCATCCCCTCCGTTGCAACATCCACCGCGACCGTGTACTTTGCCGTGAAATCCTCAGGTGCAAAATACTTCTCCGCGAACGGCCGCAGATGGCGGTTCACCTGCGGGTTGGGATAGAGGTATGCGTTTCTTCCGCCGCGGCGCAGGGCGCTGCACAGTGCTGCCGCGCTTGCAACAGTGTCTCCGTCAGGGTTCCTGTGGGTGACGATCAGTATATTCTCATGCGTCAGCAGGAGCTTTGCGCACTGTTTATAGTTCATTGTCCTCATCCTCATCGTGCTTGATGTCAAGCTCGCTTATCATCTGGCTGATATGCGCGCCGTACTCAATGCTGTGGTCTATCTCGAACACAAGCTCCGGGGTATAGCGCAGGTTCATGGAACCGGCAAGCTCATGGCGCAGCCAGCCCGAAGCGGACTTGAGCCCCTTGCGGAAGTCCTTTTCGTTCTGCATCCCCATTACGGACAGCCAGACCTTGCAATAGCGCAGGTCACCTGTGGTCTCGACGCGCGTGACGCTTATCATCCCCTGCTGCACACGCGGATCCTTGACCTCGGTCAGCAGCTTTGAAAGCACGCGCTGTATATCGTCATTGATTCTTCCGATTTTATTAGATGACATAGTAACTCTCCTGATATGCCTTACGGGCGCGGCAAACGCAGCGCCCGTATCATTCTTTTCTTATGCGTTTATCTGCTCCATAACGAAGCACTCGATAACATCGCCGACCTTGATGTCGTTGAACTTCTCGACCTGCATACCGCATTCGTAACCGCTGGCGACTTCTTTGACGTCGTCCTTGAAGCGGCGCAGCGAAGCGAGCTCGCCCTCATGGATAACGATATTGTCGCGCAGGACACGGACTTCACAGCCGCGCTGTATCTTACCGTCAGTGCAGTAGCAGCCGCAGACAGTGCCGACCTTGGAGACCTTGTAGGTCTCGCGGACCTCGGCGTGGCCGATGACGGCTTCCTTGAACTTCGGCGCAAGCATGCCCTTCATAGCAGCTTCGATCTCGTTTATGCAGTCATAAATAACGCGATACATACGCATATCGACCTTGCTGCGCGCCGCGCTGTCGCGGGCGGCGTTATCGGGACGGACATTGAAGCCGACAATGATAGCGCCGGAGGTCGCCGCCAGCATAACATCGGACTCGTTGATCGCGCCGACAGCGCTGTGGATGACCTTGACCCTGACTTCCTCGTTGGATATTTTCTCAAGGGAAGCCTTGACTGCCTCGGCAGAGCCCTGAACGTCGGCCTTGACAATAACGTTGAGCGTCTTCATTTCACCGGCCTGGATCTGGCTGAACAGATCCTCAAGGCTGACCTTCTTCGTGCCGGGCATTGCATTGCTGCTCATCTGGATGCGGCGCTCCTCGGCAAGCTCTCTTGCCATGCGCTCGTCTGCGACGGCGTTAAAGGTGTCGCCCGCGCTCGGGACCTCGGACATACCGGAGATCTCGACCGGAGTGGAGGGACCGGCCTCGGTGACGCGCTGACCCTTGTCGTTGATCATCGTGCGGACACGGCCGACGGCAGTACCGGCAATGATGATATCGCCGAGCTTGAGAGTACCGTTCTGGACAAGGACGGTCATTATCGGGCCGCGGCCCTTGTCAAGACGCGCCTCAATGACCGCACCCTTTGCGGCACGGTTGGGATTGGCCTTGAGTTCAAGGACTTCGGACAGGACTGCCAGATTCTCAAGCAGGTTATCGATGCCCTGACCGGTCTTTGCGGAGATTGGGCAGATTATCGTATCGCCGCCCCACTCCTCGCTGACGAGGTCATACTCGGTGAGCTGCTGCTTGATGCGCTCGGGATTCGCGCCGACGGCGTCCATCTTATTTATCGCGACGACGACCGGAATGTTCGCGGCCTTCGCGTGGTTTATGGATTCAATGGTCTGAGGCATGATGCCGTCGTCCGCCGCGACAACGAGGATCGCGATATCGGTGACCATAGCGCCTCTCGCGCGCATGGAAGTGAAAGCCTCGTGACCCGGAGTGTCAAGGAACGTGATAGGGCTGCCGTTCACATCAACGGTATATGCGCCGATGTGCTGGGTGATGCCTCCGGCCTCGCCGGAAACGACGTTCGCGTGACGGATATAGTCGAGCAGCGAGGTCTTGCCGTGGTCGACGTGACCCATGACAACGACGACGGGAGCGCGCGGAACGAGATCCTCGGGTTTATCCTCATGGTCGTCAATAAGGCGCTCCTCGACCGTGACGATAACCTCTTTCTCGACCTTGCAGCCGAGCTCCATCGCGACAAGTGCCGCAGTATCGTAGTCTATCACATCGGAGACGGACGCAAACACGCCCATCTTGAACAGCTGCTTTATGACCTCGGACGCGGTCTTCTTCATGCGTGAGGCAAGCTCGCCAACGGATATCTCGTCCGGTATCTCGACCTTGAGCTGCTGCTTCTTGGCGATCTCAAGCTGGAGCTTATTCATCTTGTCGCGCTCTTCCTGACGGCGCTTCGCGGAGGCAAGCTGTGCCTGCGGGCGCTGCTTGGACTTGCTTGTGATCTTCTCCTTGTTGCCGCGGCGCAGATTATTATTGTTCGCTTTCGCGCCGGCCATGTCTTCGAACTTTTCGTTGTACTTCTCGATATTGACGGCAGCGCCGCCGCGGGTATCGACAACGCGCTTCTCCGCGACCTGACGCGGGGTGTGCGGCTTATCCTTCTTGACGGGTGTGGGCTGCTCGGGAGCCGCCGTGCTCTGCTGGGCGGCAGGCTTATCCTGCGGCTTTGCAGCGGGCTTGTCGCCGGGCTTTGCGGCGGGCGCGGGCTTTGCCTGCTCCGCTGCCTTGGGCTTTGTCTCCTTCGCCTCGGCCTTCGGCTGGACATTGAAAATGTCCTGAAGGCTTGCGACCTGATTATGCTGGGTCATGTAATCAAAGATAACATCCAGCTCGTTATTCTCAAGGACTTGCATGTGATTCTTCGGCGGGGCGATATAGTCCGTGAGTATCTGCGATATCACCTTGGACGGGACGTTAAAATCCTTCGCCACCTCATGTATTCTGTACTTTATCATGCTCATGCACCAGTCCTCCTTTTGTCATTCCTCCTGCCGCCCTTGAGGGCCGCAGTCTCCTTTTTGCGGCGCGCCGCCTTTGCCTGTCTCCGCTCTATCGTCTCGGCAGCCTGCGCGTACATATCCGGCTCCTGCTCGCTCAGCGCTTTCATCAAGGCATTTGCAAAGCCGATATCCGTGACAGCTGCCATGGAGCAGCCGCCTATTCCAAGCGCTTTGCCAAGTTCATCGCGCGTGTAGTGCAGCGGGACAGTTATCACCCGCCGCCCCTGCGTGAAGCGTTCGGCGTGACGGAGCGCGTTTTCGGAAGCATCCGCCGCCGTGAGCAGCAGCTTTGCTTTCCCCGCGCTGACAGCGCTGCCGGAATTATCCTCTCCTATTTCGATCGCGCCCGCCCTGCGCATCAGGCCTATCAGGCCAATCGCTCTGTCATCCATCGCCGGCCTCCATTTCCTGCTCAAGCCGTGCGTAGATCTCCTGCGGTATCTGCGCCGAGAACGCCCTCTCAAGCGCCCTTGTCTTTATCGCTTTCTTCAGGCACTCCTGCTTCGGGCACACATACGCGCCGCGCCCTGATGCCTTGCCCTTGAAGTCAAGGCTGATCCCGCCCTCAGGCGAGCGCACCACGCGAATAAGCTCGCGCTTGGGTTTCATCTCGCGGCAGCCAAGGCACTGCCTCATCGGTATTTTCTTTTCCACAACTGCCGCCTCCTTTTGGGTTGATCGGCTGTAAACCAGTGTTTATCAGCTCTCGCTTTCGGGCTTGATGTCTATCTTATATCCGGTGAGCTTTGCGGCCAGACGTGCGTTCTGGCCTTCCTTGCCGATGGCAAGGGACAGCTGAGAATCGGGGACGATGACGCGGCAGCTCTTGCCGTCCTCGAGCATGGTGACGCTGACGACCTCGGACGGTGAGAGAGCCGCGGCAATATACTCCTCGGGAACCTCGCTGTACTTGACGATATCGATCTTCTCTCCGCCAAGCTCGTTTACGATGCTTGCGACACGGCCGCCCTTGGGGCCGACGCAGGAGCCTATCGGGTCAACGTCCGGGTCAGCCGACCACACAGCCATCTTTGTGCGGCTGCCGGCTTCACGGGCGATGGACTTTATCTCAACGGTGCCGTCGTATATCTCGGGGACCTCAAGCTCGAACAGGCGCTTGACAAGGCCGGGATGTGTACGGGAAATGAGCACCTGCGGGCCGCGGGTCGAGTTTCTGACCTCGACGACATAGACCTTGATGCGGTCGCCCTCTTTGAGCTCCTCGGTCTTGATGCGCTCATTGGGAGCAAGCATTGCCTCGGTAAACTCACTGTTGGAGGAGATGCGGATGGAAACACTGCCGGTCCTCGGCTCGATATGAGAGACGATACCGGTAAGGATCTCATGCTCCTTGGAGGTGAACTCCTCATATATAATGCCGCGCTCCGCCTCACGGATGCCCTGAATGACGACCTGCTTTGCAGCCTGAGCCGCGATACGGCCGAACTTCTTCGTCTCGACCGGCACAGGGACAACATCGCCAACCTTTGCACGGCGGCTGTACTTCTTTGCGGCTTCGAGAATAATTTCGTGGCTGGGATCCTCGACCTCTTCGACGACGGTCTTATTGACGTTCATCTCAAGGCGCTTCTTCTCCTCGTCAAGGATGATCTCGACATTATCCTCGCACTCGGGATTGTCCTTGCGGAAAGCCGCAAGCATGGCCTGCTTGATCTTCTCATACATATAGCCGCGGGGTATGCCCTTTTCCTTTTCGATATCCTCGATTGCTTCAAAAAATTCGGCGTTCATTTTATTCTCTCCATTCAAACTTTATACGTCTTATATTGATACATGCAGCTTCACGAGCGCGATCTGACTCTTATCGAAGCTGACCTCGTTCTTGCCCACAGTCACTGTCACTCTGCCGTTATCGTACCCGGCGAGCACGCCGACATAGACCTTGCAGCCGTTCACCGGCTGGTAGAGCCTGACCTCGACCTCGCTGCCCATGAACTGTTCAAAGTCCCCCGGGCGCTTCAGCTCACGCTCTGCCCCGGCAGAGCCGACCTCGAAAACATAGCTGTCAGGAATGGGATCGGCCTCGTCCAGAATCGGGTCGAGCCTGCGGCTGATGCTCTCGCAGTCGTCAATACCGACGCCGCCGTCCTTATCGATAAAGATGCGCAGGAACCAGCTTCCGGCCTCACGGACATATTCAACGTCCCAAAGGCTGCACCCTTCCTCCTCGACCACGGGCTTTGCAAGCTCCGTGACCTTGTCTGTGATCTTACTCATATTCCGCTCACTTTCAATCTGCCCGGCAGAAGCATTGCCGGTGCAAAAGTTTCGTAAAAAAGAGTGGGTTGGAACCCACTCTGACTAAAACCTGATACTTACCTTAGTAATAATATCACGTTGCCGCCTACATTGCAAGCCTTTTTTACGATTATCCCGCCGCAAAAATCAGGCGCGGACGATAAACATCCGCGCCGTTATACTCAGTATTCAAAATCCGGGAAGTAGTGACCATAAAACTCCTCATAGCAGAGTCCGTTTTCCATGATGAAAGTCGCGACCTCCTTGCCGACATAGCGGTAATGCCATGGCTCGTCCCAGCCGGTGAGGAGCAGCTTGCGCGTCGGGTAGCGCTTTATGAAGCCGTACTCTGCGCAGTGCTCGTCAAGCCATGCGTAAAGCTCCTGATTCATTTCACTGTACACAAGTCTTGAACGGTTCTCGTCAAAAATGTCGATTGCGACGCCAAGCTGGTGCTCACTGCTGCCGGGGTACATAACTATCGTCTTGGCCTTTTCGACCGCCTCCTGATACTTTGGGTCGAGATAGTCGGCGGACAGCCCCATCTCATAGGCGATCTGGCTCGCCTTGGAGTTGAACAGATGCGTCTGGAAGCTGTACTCTCTGAACGCCGCACCGATGAAATACTCAAAGCCCGCGTCCTCTATCGCATCGAGAAACGCATCAAGCTCATCCATATATTCGGTACTGTACATCATATAGCGCGTCCGGCTTATTTTTGCTATATCCGGCTTATAAGCGGATGAGAGAAGGCTGTTCTCCCTGACCATCCAGAGGCAGTGGTTCTTTTCAAAATCATCCGTGGTGAGCTTCGGCCAGATATCCACAGTCGGTTCCGGCGTCTCGGTCGCGCTCAGGTCAGTAAAATTCATGCTGTCCGTTCTGACAAAAGCATCCTCGGCTCCGCCGAAGATAACATTGGTGCTGCTCTCCATTCTGGATACGACTATCGTATAAAGCACAAGGCACAGTCCAAGCATAGTTATGATCCACATTGTTTTCTTCTTCATTCTCGCACTGTCCTTTCTTTCAAAATTGGCAACATCCCGTGCCTGTCAATGGATTATAGCACCAATTTGCTGCAAATTCAAGTCTGCGGGCGGTATGCGTCCCCCACAGCAGCTTGTCAAAAAGTCCTGTAAGGACTTTTTTGACCGCGCTTTCCGCCGAGCATTTTGAAAGTGTTCAAAATGCTATTACCGAAAGCCTTGATGTATCAAGGCTTTCGACGGCGGTTTATCCAATTTGAGGCGGGTCTTACCCCCTCAAGTTCCCCCGCTGCTCTGTTATCAAGCTTCAAAGCATAGTCTTTTGACAGTCTGCCACCGTATTTCCCCGCTATTGAAACAGCGCCGCGGTTATGGTAAAATTATTCAAGTAGAAGGAGCGTGTCTGCCATGAAGCTGAGCATTATAATCCCCGTATACAACACCGCCGAATATCTGCCGAAGTGCCTTGACTCTGTCATCTGCCCCGGCGTTGATGGCTATGAAATAATCATCGTGAACGACGGCTCGACGGATTCATCAAAGACCGTTGCAGAAAGTTATGTTAACCGGTATCCTGAGCTTATCCGTCTTATCACGACCGAGAACGGCGGACTCGGTCAGGCGCGCAACGTCGGCATTGAGAACGCTCATGGGGAGTATCTGCTTTTCCTTGACAGCGACGATTCGCTTAGTGACAATGCTGTGCCGGAGATCATGGAAACGCTGCGGCAGGACTATGATATATTTATATATGACTTTGTGTTTGTGAACCCCGACGGCGCCGTTCTGAGCACCGAGCCCGGCTGCCGAAGGAGCGGCGCGGTCAATCTCGAAAGCTACCCGGAGCTGCTGATGGAATACCCCTCCGGCTGCAACAAGATATGCCGCCGCAGTCTCTTCACCGGCAGCGGGCTGCGCTTCCCCGGTCGGGTATGGTACGAGGACCTGCGCACGATGCCGAAGCTCTACACCATGACGGATAAAATCTACGCCACAGGCGAGCCGTGGTACGTCTATCTCCAGCGCCCCGGCTCAATAACGAACGCAGCGAAGCTCGACAGGAACGTTGAGATAATCGATGCCGTCGACGATCTCACTGAGTTCTATAGGGCGCACGGCCTGTATGAGCGCTATAAAAACGAGCTCGAGTATATCCGTTTCTACAATGAATTTCTGACTGCTTCGGCGAGGATATGCCAGGCTGACAGCCGCCATCCCCTGCTCAAAGCACTGCGCGAGGATTTCCTCGCCAAGTGTCCCGGATATAAGGACAACCCCTATATCCGCACCATGCCGCCGAAGCACAAGCTGTTGTGCTCGCTTTTCATGCGCGGAAGATACGGCGAAGCGGGCGCGCTGCTGCGGCTGAACAACGCGCGGAAAGGAGCGCAGAAATGATCAGGCTCAGTGTAATTATCCCGGTCTATAACGTGGAGGACTATGTCGCAAAATGTCTCGATTCGCTCATTTCTCCCGCGGCTGAGGCCCTCTCCCGTGGGGAAAAACCGGATTATGAGATCATCGCTGTAAACGACGGTTCGACCGATTCCTCGCCCACGATCGTTCAGGATTATGTAAACCATTACCCGCAGTTCATCCGTCTCATCAGTACTGAGAATATGGGGCAAGGGCACGCGCGGAACGTCGGCATCGATGAGGCACAGGGCGAATATCTCTACTTCATCGACAGCGACGATTATCTTGCCCCCGGCGCAATGGGCGAAATGCTCAGGACTCTTGATGGTTCTTATGATATTCTCATTTTTGACTCGATAGCTGTGAATGTGGACGGCGGTGAAATAAACTATTACCGCGGGTGCAGCAGGGCGGAAAATATCGATCTCAAAAACTTTCCCGAACTGCTCCTTGAAAACCCGATATGCGGCGGCAGCATTTGCAGGAAAAGCATTTACACCGATAACGCGATATGCTTCCCCTCAAGGGTATGGTTCGAGGATTTCCGCACGCTTCTCAAGCTCTATGCTTTTACCGACAAGATCGCATACACCCCAAAGGCATGGCACAGATATTTACAGCGCTCCGGTTCGGTAACGAACAACAAAAACGCAGAGCGCAACCTTGAGATAATCCCCGCCGTCGATGATCTGATAGACTTCTATACCGGTCTTGGACGCGGAGAGGAACTGGCCGGTGTGCTGGAATACATGGCGTTCCATCACGAGTTTCTGACAGCATCCGTAAGAGTGAATCTTGCTGATCGGCACAGCGGCGCGCAGGACAAGCTGCGCGAGGACTTCCTCGGAAAGTTCCCAAATTACGCATCAAACCCCTACGTGCGCACGATGAGCCGCAAGCACAAATTGCTGACAACGCTCCTCATGCACCGGCAGTATCTCGCGGTGCATATAATCATGAAGCTCAACAATCGCCTCAAGGTAAAAAAGGTATAAGCATATATAGTCAAACCCCTCGGCAGGAAATGCTCTGTCGAGGGGTTAAGTTTATTGGCCGTGCAGCTTCTTGTTTACCTTGAGGACAAGCTGTCCCACGTCCTCAAGCCCGTGGTAGTTCATCCACATTATCAGCCTGCGCTTGCGGCTCTCCTTTTTATAGCTGCCGCATTCGGAAAGCTTGGGTATTTTTGTCTGCACATATTGGCGCAGCTTGCCGATGACCTCTTTGCGCTCCGGCGCGTCCTGCTTTGCAAGCCTGCTTATCGAATCGAGCAGCACATGGTTCACAAGGAAGAACTCGAAATCATCCTTATAGCCTGCTGGCAGCATTTCCTTTTCCAGCATATCCATGATCGTCAGCATATCGAGGTTCTTCGCAGCGTTGTTGTTGTGCATTGTGGATTCCTGACCGCGGCGGTAGATATACAGCGGTTCCGCGATAAACTCCGTATGCTTCGAGCGCAGCAGCATCACTGCTGAAAAATAGAAATCCTCATACCACAGCCCCACCGGGAAGCGCAGCGCTCCGACAAGTGAGCGGCGGAATATCTTATTGCAGGACGAGCCTGCCGAACCGAGCCAATTATCCTGAAGCGATGCCGGGAGCACACTCTCGCGTCCGTCGACAAAGCGTTCAAGGAAGTCACACACAACTACGTCCGCCCCAGTCTCCGTGGCACAGGTGTACATCTTCTCGTACATGTCATGCGTCACCCAGTCGTCACTGTCGACGAAGCCGACGAAATCGCCCTTGGCGATATCGAGCGCGAAGTTTCTGGCTCTCCCCTGTCCGCCGTTATCGATATGGAGAACTCGTATCATATCCGGGTTTACCGCAGCATATTCGTCGGCGATCTTCCCGGAGTTATCGGGCGAGCCGTCGTCCACGAGGATGATCTCATAGTCGTCTATCGTCTGCGAAAGCAGCGAGTCGACGCATTCGCCGAGGTATTCCTCCACCTTGTACACCGGCACGATTATGCTCAGCTTCATATCCACTCACCTCTCCAGCTCGTGATCCTGCTGCCGGGGTTCACCGCCGTCTGATAGTGTATCAGGCCGAGGACAAGCGCAAGGTATATCGAGACGTTCGGGCGCCTGAGCACCGCGCCGGAATACTGCGCAAGCCCTATCAGAAGTGCAAAGGTGACAAGCAGGATAAAGTTATCCGCCGTGAATGAGCCCTTGAAATCCCTGCACAGCCGCCTGATTATCAGGTAAACAAAGTACAGGATAAACGCCGCGTAGGCTGCAAAGCCGACATAGCCGTAATAGTACCGTATCGCAGGCCAGTCATTTTCAAGATCCATCCCGCCCGTGAGCCAGATATCCGAGACGTCGATGCCGAAGAGCTTTGTCAGCGTATCGCTGTGATCCCACATTAAGGAGGCATAGGCGTTCTTTATCGTGCGCGTGTCGATAAGCGTTGCGGCGTCGGTCGTGAGATCGTACTTGAGCATGATCTCGTCTATGTCGAAGCGCTCGAACATGTTCGGCGTGATGATCCACAAACACTTCCAATAGTAATCCTCAAGCGCGGTGTGTATCTCCGGGTTTGAGAGCTTCTCCTCATTGCTCATGGAGTCCAAGTCGTAGCCGAGTGCGCCGATACCCTCGTCAAAATCATCCTGCGTAAGCTCGGCAAAGTCACTCTGGGTCTGCTTTATCTTATATTTTGGCGTAAGCGGGTAGGCAGCCGCCGACGCAATCGCGACCGCGACCAATACTATCACCGCAAGCCGGTTGAGATTGCATCCGCGTATTTTCTTCTCGAGCAGCAGGAACACTGCAAAGCCGATAAAGATCACGAAGATCGACATATAGCAGGTCATCGTGCCGTTTGCGATGAGCACGACCGCCGAAACGACAGGAACGGCAATGTTCACAAAGGGCTTGTCAGACTTCACAGCGCAGAATATCGAGAACGCCGCCAGCGTGACAAGGATGATGCTGTTCGCGCAGCGGTTATCGTCGATGACCCAGCCGCTCACGCCGAGCCCCTCGCCGTAGGTGCAGTTCGCCGTGCCGGTCAGCACTGACAGGCCGAGTGCCGCGGCGGTGATGCTGGCAGCAAAGAACAGTCCCCAATATGCCTGGTTTCTCGTCTGGTCGTTCTTGATGCTGTACATGAAGCAGACGGCGAGTATCGGCATCTGCGCGACCTTTGCGGTATATGAAATGTCAAAGCCGAGGCTCACGGGGCCGGTGCGGATGGTGTTCGCGATGTGCAGCGCGCAGACAAGGCCGATCCCGAGCATCCAGAATATAAAGCTCTTCCTCTCGCTGCCGCGCAGAGTAAAGAGCAGATACAGCGGCAGGCATACCATGATGATAAGCCGCACATATCCTGCCAGCGTGCCGTCAGGGTTCTTCGTCCAAAACGCGATTATATCGAGCAGCGGCTGCATCACGATCAGCGCCATCAGCCAGTGGTTGCGCACGAACGCGGTGCGGGCGTTATTATTTATGCTGTTGTTCATTCTATCACCTCATACCACTTTTCCGCGACCTTCTCCTCTGAGAACTCTCTGATCGCCGCCGTCGCGTTTGCCGACATTTTTTCTCTCAGCTCCGGGCTATCCATAAGCTCGCAGAGCTTATCCTCATACTGCCGCCGCTCACCCTCCGGTACGAGCACACCGTCCTCGCCGTCGTGCACGACCGCTCCGGGGCCGACGCGGACATCATAGGCGATCACAGGCAGGCCGCAGCTCTGCGCCTCCATGAGCACGAACGGGAAGCCCTCGGAGCGCGAGCTCATGGCAAATATCGACGCTGAGAGCATTTCGCGTTCTACCTCGTCCCCGTTCTTTCTGCCGGTGAGCATGATGTAATCTCCCGCTCCGAGCTTTGTTATCTGCTCTTCAAGCTTTGCCCTGTCTTCGCCTTCGCCGAGTATGCGCAGCTTCCATTCCGGTTCACGCTCATGGATATGCGCGAACTGCTCAATAAGCAGGTCAAAGCGTTTGACCTCAGTAAGTCTGCCCGCGGCAAGCACCGTCTTCTCTCTGACCGCAGCGCTGACATTTTCCGGGAAACAGGTAAGGAAGTTCGGAATATACACAACTTTTGTATGCCCGTTATAGCCGCGCATCAGCTCCTGCGCTTCTTCGGTGAGCTTCGGGGTGAGCATCGCAAGGTAATCTATATTCCTGTAGCCGTATCTGAAACCGCACACATATTTGCGCTTGAAGTCATGGTCATGGTGCAGCTGGGCGATCTTTATAACGCCCGCATTGCCGTATTTTGAAAGCTTCAGGTTATCCTCGTGCCGGGTGCAGATGAGCACACCATCCCTGACGGCCTTGACCGTTCTTATGACCGCAAGCTTCTTCCCGATGAGTATCCTGACACTGCGGAAGCTCTCTTTTATAAACTGCACGACGGCAAATTTCCTCGCCGCGGCTTTCCACTCCTCGCGGTTCGGCGTGTCATGCAGCAGGTATTGCAAGCGCACCCTATCGTCAAGCGGAACGGACGGCGAGCCGGGCATTTTATACACACTGTATAGATACACATCATAGCGCTCGGCAAAGAGATTGGCCATGCTGATGATTGCTTTCTCCACGCCGCCCATGCCGAGGTGCAGCGCAATGATGCTCACGCGCTTTTTCTGTGTCTCCGGTTCGGGTGCGTCCGTGTGCTCCGCCAGAGCCTTTATGCCGTTTATGATCTCGGTATTGTATTCATGCAGGTCGTCCCGGTGCTTCGGCTCTTTCTGGGCGTGGACTATCGCGTCGACAATATCCTCGCGTCCCTCAAGACCTTTACTGTATATCTCAAGGTTCTTCGTACAGTAGAGCGGGAGGCCGACCGCGCGCGCCTCCATGATGTTCAGCGGCTGCCCCTCGTAGCGGGAGGTAGAGACGAATGCGTCCATCTTATCCATATACACAAAGGGATTTGCGCGCTGCCCTAAAAACGTCACCTTATCGGTAAGGCCGAGACTGTCGCGCATATATTCAAGCGACAGCCGCTTGTCGCCGTCGCCGATGATATACAGGTGCAGATCGTCACGGTACTTCGACGCTTCACAGAAGTCATTGAGCATGATGTCATAGCCCTTCTGGTGGCACAGCCGCCCGATGGCAACGAAGTTCATCTTGTTGCTGTCGACCTCAAAATCGGTCTCTTCCTCTGCTTTCTGGTATATCTCGTTTGTGTCGATGACGTTCTGGATAACGTTGAAAGGCTTGTCGTATACACCGCTGCACTCCTTGAACGGCCTGATGACGCCCTCCGAGACGCCGACAAATTCATCATAATACTTGAACTTATCCTTGAAGTTCGACCAGAGCACGCGGTACTTCCACTCGTTCTGGAGTTTGACGCTGACGTTGTTGTGGATCCACATGACGCGGCGCTTTGCCGGTACGGTGAGCGCGCCGAGCGCACAGGAAAACTGATAGGAATTGAAGTCTATCGCGAGGTCATACTCCTCGCAGTCGGAGAAATCCAGATGCACGAGCTTCTTCGCCGTGTCAAAGGGCATGAAGGAATATATCCGCGGTATATGCGGGAGGTACTTAATGGTGAGCTGCTCCGGAAAATCGACGTGCCAGAAGCTCTTTCTGTCGGAAAGGTATAGATCGACCTGATAGCCCTCATAGTCGAAGTTCCTCAGGAGGTTCATTATTGATTTCTGAATACCGCCGACATCCAGATTATCCTGAAAAAAAGCGATCCTCTTCATGTGCCGAATCCTCTCGTCCGCCGTTTCCGGCGGCAATGTTTACTGTTGGTTTATTTTATCTCAAAACCAGCGATATGTAAAGCGCGAAGACATGCAAAAAAGCAGCCTCCAGCGGAAGCTGCTTTTTTGTGTGTGATAAGTCTCAGATGCGCTCCTTGACCTTTGCCTTCTTGCCGACGCGATCGCGCAGGTAGTAAAGCTTTGCTCTGCGGACCTTGCCCTTGCGGACGGTGGTGACAGAGACGATGGAGGGAGAGTGAACGGGGAAGACCTTCTCGCAGCCTACACCGTAGGAGATGCGGCGGACGGTAATGGTCTCGTTGATGCCGCCATGCTTCTTGGCAATGATGGTGCCTTCGAAAGCCTGGGTACGCTCACGGCTGCCTTCCTTGACCAGAACGAGAACGCGGACGGTATCGCCGACGTTCATTTCGGGCAGTTCTTTCTTCATGTACTGCTCGCTGAGAATTTTGACCAGATCCATATTATGATCCTTCCTTCATATAGACGTTCTTACCGGAGGGACATAGCCTCGGCAGCGGACCGCCTTTCTATACGCCGTGCGGCACTCCGCACAAGCCATAGTAGTTTAACATAACCCGCCGCGCATTGCAAGCAATTTTTGCTCATTCAGCATTCTTTTTCCTTAAATAGTTCTGCTCCGCCGTTTCTCTGCGCCAGCATTAGCCATAACGCCGCGGCGGCGGGAGCTTTGCTTCCGTTGTTGAAAGCAAGCACTGTTCCCGCTATGAGGAGCAACACTGTTATGGCAATGCTTATTCTATATGCTATCCGCTCCCCCGTCCGTGCACCGAGAAGCATAGTCATAATCCCGAGCAAAATTCTGCCGCCGTCAAGCGGCAGCACCGGCAGCAGATTGAATACCGACAGCAGCAGGCTTATACCGGCGCTCAGCTCCATCCATGCGCAGCCTGTCTCACGCGCAATGAGCGACGCGGCATAAGCGTATATGAAGCCGCCCGCCGGACCCGCGAAGGCCGCCGCAATATGCGCTACGGGTTCGGCAAAGCCGCAGTAATCAATGCACAGGCCGGTAAGCTCTGCCCTGACGCTCTTTACTTTCAGTCCGAAAAAGCGCAGCGCTATTATATGCGCGAGCTCATGCACGGCGACCGGCAGCGCTATAGCTATTGCCGTTTCAATGCTGACTACATAATAAATAAACGCCGCCGCAAGGGTCAGCGCAAGGCTTATTGTAATGCGTTTGCCGTTCATGGGTTCCCTCTGAAGGTCTGCCGTATGTCAGTGCGGTCTCCGATAATTAGCTGAGAGAAGGCCTCCCGCAGCTCCTCATCTGCGCCTTCCGAGGTCAGGCTCCGCCCAAGCGCCGCGACATAGTCCGCTGTGCTCTCCCCTGTCGGTTTCTTGCGGCTTATGCTGTCAGCGCCGCAGAGCAGCTTCAGCAGTGTCAATGCGGCAAATATCACGGCCACGGCCGCCGGTCTGAGTTTCAAGGCCTCACCCCCGACTATAAGTTTATTTTCAATTTCTTTCACTTATTACTAAGTTTTGCTTGACAAGTCGGGCTTTGGAAACTATAATATAAGAGCTGTCTAACGGGGTGTAGCGCAGATGGTAGCGCGCTTGGTTCGGGACCAAGAGGCCGGGAGTTCAAATCTCCCCACTCCGACCATTGCGTCGTCGCAAGCTTCGTATCGCTTGCGACGATTTTTTATGTTTTACATCAAAAGTCGTCCGTGGTGTTGTCGCGCATGGATGATTTCCCCTTGACTTCTCCGGCGGGTTGTGATACTCTTGCATCCAGAGAAGCTTTCCCCCCTTGAGCGCCAGTCTTCGGATTGGAAGAGCCGTTACTTTGAGGGAAGCTTCTCTTTTTTATTTCAGCAATATTGTACACGACCTTGCCGCTCGAACCATGCGCGACAGAAATCGTTATCTCGTAATACTCGCCGTCGTGATCCATGAAGTATGCGCCCCGGTATCTCCAGCCGTCTTTGGCAAACTCTCCATGGATTTTATTTTCATCCGGTGTGTTGGGCTTGCCTCTGCGCTTATCCTCTGACACTTGTACAAGCTCATCGATATGAGCCTCTGCGTTTAGCTTAGTCTCATACTCGACGTCGGTCTGCACATGCAGTCTTCCGTTTTTGTCACGCTCTACATTTCGGAACGCTCCCTTCTCTGCCGTCGTTGCCGTGAGCTTGATGATCTCACCGTCGGGTGCAGTGAGAAGTACGTCATTGCCCTTGCGAATTTTCTTGTTGATGTACTTTGTCAGCTGCTCTCCCCATTCTCTTGGGTCGTTTCCGAAGAGCACTTGACGGTCAGCCTTGACATAGCGCATACCTGTGTCGCCGATCTCGCGTATGCTGCGCTTGCTCTTCCCTCTCGTCGTTTCGTTATTGGCGGCGTCCGTTCCGTTATTGCGCACGTTCTGCGCGGCGCCGGCAAGTGCATTGTCCCACATCTGCTGAAGCTCCTCGGCGTACTGCATCATGGCCTGCGCCTCGGCGCTCCGTGCCTGCACTCCCTCAAACGCCCGGCGCAGCTTGGCCGCGAACTCTGCAAGCCATTCCCTGATCTGTGCAAACAGACCGGGGTTTTCTTTTGCCATCATCTGCGGCACCTGCGTGTTCTCAAGCATCATCTCGCAGCTGTCGGCTATGACCTCCTCGGCTGCATCCTCCATGGATATTAGGCCGCGCTCCTTGTCCACCTTCTTCTTTGCCAGCGTCTCAATGTCTGTCCCGCTCTCTATGAGGTGCTGCATCACGAAGTCCTGAAGCTCAGTGTATGCCTCGGCGTTGTTCTGTATGCTGCTGGGCTGCCTTGCCTATAAACTATGTTCCCATGTCTTGACAGCACTGTTTCTGCGTGGTAACATCTGTACAGAGCCATAAATGTTTGTATCTGAGGGCAATAGGAGCCCGACGCGCTGCATTCATTTATGGCTCTGTTTTTACCTTTACCTAAAACTACAAATCACATAACAAACGACTGCGGCCCATTCTCAGGCCGCAGTCGTTCTGCTCATTGCTTTATTGTGCCGTGTCAAATTCTTGCAACGCCGCTGCGGTGCGCTGCGTCGAACACAGCCTTGGAGACCGTCTCTCGCACGCGCTTGTCAAAGGCGTAGGGCAGGATATAATCGGCGTTCAGCTCCTCATCCGAGACGAGCGAGGCGAGCGCCTCCGCGGCTGCGATCTTCATCTCGCTGTTGATGTCCGACGCTCTCGCGTCGAGCGCGCCGCGGAATATTGCCGGGAACGCAAGGACGTTGTTGACCTGATTGGGATAATCGCTGCGCCCGGTGCAGACGACGGCCGCGCCCGCGGCCTTGGCTTCGTCCGGCATGATCTCCGGCGTGGGGTTTGCGCAGGCGAAGATTATGGCGTCACGGTTCATCGTGCGGATCATGTCCTGCGTCAGCACGCCGGGAGCGGACACGCCGATGAACACATCTGCGCCGCGGATAACATCGGCAAGCTTCCCCTGCTCCATGTTCGGGTTCGTCATGGCGGCAATCTCCTGCTTTGCGCCGTTCATGCCGGGGCGTCCCTGATATATCGCGCCGCTCCGGTCAGTCATGACTACGTTCTTCACGCCGCGTGAAACAAGCAGCTTCACTATCGCCGTCCCCGCCGCACCCGCGCCTGAGGTGACGACCTTGATATCCTCCATCTTCTTTCCGACGAGCTTGAGAGCATTCGTCAGCGCGGCAAGCATTATGACCGCCGTGCCGTGCTGATCGTCATGGAAAATTGGTATATCGCAGCGCTGCTTGAGCTTTTCCTCTATTTCAAAGCAGCGCGGCGCGGAGATATCCTCGAGGTTCACGCCGCCGAAAGAGCCCGCGAGCAGCGCGACGGTGTTGACGATCTCGTCCACATCCTTGGAGCGCACACAGAGCGGGATAGCATCCACATCGCCGAATGCCTTGAACAGCAGGCATTTGCCCTCCATGACCGGCATACCGGCCTCCGGGCCGATATCGCCGAGGCCGAGCACAGCGGTGCCGTCCGTCACGACGGCGACGGTGTTCCAGCGGCGGGTCAGTTCATAGCTCTTGTTGACATCCTTCTGAATTTCAAGGCAGGGCTTCGCGACGCCCGGAGTGTAAGCAAGGCTCAGTGCCTCGCTGCTGTCGGCAGGTACGCGGGCGGCGATCTCTATTTTGCCCCGGCGCTCATAGTGCAGCGCGAGGGATTTTTCCATAACGTCCATATTCAGTCCTCCAGACTTCTGAGATACGCTTCGGGGCCGCTTTTATACAGGTCGTTCCCCTGAGAATCAATGACGACGGTGAGCGGCATATTCTCGACCTTGAGCTCGCGTATCGCCTCGCAGCCAAGATCTTCATAGCACACGATGCTCGCCGACTTAACGCAGCTGCCCATCAGCGCGCCCGCGCCGCCCATCGCGGCGAGGTACACCGCGCCGTTTCGGACTATAGCGTCAATGACGGCGGCGTTTCTGTCCCCCTTGCCGATCATAACGGCAAGACCGCGGTCAAGGAGCCCCGGCGCATAAGCGTCCATGCGCCCGGAGGTCGTCGGCCCGCAGGAGCCAATCACCTGCCCCGGTTTCTCCGGGGTGGGGCCGGCATAGTATATCGCTGCGCCGCGGATATCCAACGGCAGCTCCTCACCGGAAGCTATAAGCTCCGTCAGGCGCTTGTGCGCGGCGTCGCGCGCGGTGTATATAGTTCCGGACACGGTCAGCTTATCGCCCGCGCGCAGCTTTGAAAGCTCCGCTTTGTCCGCCGGGAAGTTCATCACATATTCCATAGGCACCTCACAGTACGCTTTTTGCGCGGCGCGTCACATGGCAGCTCACGTTGACCGCCACGGGCAGCCCCGCGACGTGCGTGGGCATCGTTTCGATATTCACGCCGAGCGCGGTGGTGTGCCCGCCGAAGCCCTGTGGGCCGATGCCGAGGGCGTTTATCCGCTCCAGCAGCTCCCGCTCCATCGCGGCGTAGTATTCATCCGGGTTCGGCTGATCTATCGGGCGCAGCAGCGCATGCTTTGCAAGCTGCGCGACCTTATCAAAACTGCCGCCGATACCTACGCCGAGTATCACCGGCGGGCAGGGGTTCGCCCCGGCGAGCTTCACGGTCTCGATGACGAAGTCCTTGACGCCCTCCGCGCCGTCCGCAGGCTTGAGCATTTTGAGGCGGCTCATGTTCTCGCTGCCGAAGCCCTTGGGGGCAACGGTGAGCTTTACTTTGTCCCCCGGTACAAGGTCAACGGTTATGAGCGCGGGGGTGTTGTTCTCGGTGTTCACACGGCGCAGCGGGTCGGCGACCACGCTCTTGCGCAGATAGCCCTCTACATAGCCGTCGGCAACACCCGCGTTTATCGCACTGTACAGGTCGCCCGTTATGTGTACGTCCTGCCCAATCTCAAGGAACACGCAGGCCATGCCAGTGTCCTGGCAGACCGGAAGTCCGCTCTCTTTCGCCGCGCACATATTATCGCACAGCACGTCGAGCGTGTCCTTGGCCACCGGCCAGGGTTCGGTACGCTGTGCCTCACGCATCGCACGGCTGATATCGTCGGGCAGGCGCAGGTTCGCCTCCCTGCACAGGCGGCTGACCTCGCCGCGGATAATCTCCGCTGAAAGCTCTCTCATTTCATGCACCGGCTTTCTATTCTTTGGTCATGTACTGAGCCGCGGCGCGCAGCATAAGCTTCTTCACGCCTACGCTCTCAAAGTTTATCTCTATCAGATAGTCCCCGCCCATAGGCGACATCTTTGTGATAACACCGCTGCCGAAAGCCTTGTGCCTGACACTGTCGCCGAGAGCGAAAGTCTCAGTGTTCTCCGGCTTCGGCGTCTCCGGTGCGGAGGCCGCAAAGCTCAGCCCCTTATCCTTGAAGCGCGGGCGGTGCTGCGCCTTGCGCTCCTCCCACGTCTTTTCACGCTTTTCGTAGGAGGGTGTGTTCTTATGCAGATGCTCCTCCGGTATCTCGGAGACGAAGCGGGAGAGCTTGTTCATCGTTGTGCGACCGAAGATCATACGCTGGCGCGCGCAGGTGAGGTAGAGCCTTTCCTTTGCGCGGGTGATAGCCACGTAGCAAAGGCGGCGCTCCTCCTCCATTTCGTCCCCTTCGCCGATCGCCCGCATACTCGGGAAAATGCCATCCTCCATGCCGACGACAAAGACCGTCGGAAACTCAAGCCCCTTGGCGCTGTGCATGGTCATGAGTATGACGCAGTCAGCGTCCGGGTCGTAGCTGTCCATATCCGTATAGAGTGCGACATTTGCAAGGTAGCCCTCAAGGGTATTGTCCCCGGACTCCTTCATGTAGTCAATGATGCTCGTTTTAAGCTCACGCACGTTCTCGACGCGGGCAATATCATCGACCGTGCCCTTGGTCTCAAGTGCGAGGATGTAGCCGGTCCTTGCAAGCAGCTCGTCATACAGCGCGTCGGGCGTGGCCGTCTTTGCGTACTCGCGCAGCTCTTTTATGAAGTTTGCAAGGTTCCTGAGCTTTATTGCAGAGCGCTGGAGCTCGGGGTAATCGTCTGCCTTGTCGAGGATCTCGAACATCGGGCAGCCGTTTGCCTGTGCAAGTTCGCGGACGGTGTCGATAGACTTTGCGCCGATGCCCCTTGCGGGCACGTTGATGATCCTTGAAATACGCAGATCATCCGCCGGGGAGGCAATGACACTCAGATACGCGAGCATATCCTTGACCTCAGCGCGGTCAAAGAAGCGCGTACCGCCGACGACTCGGTAAGGGATGCTGTTGCGCTTGAGGGCGTACTCAAGTTGGTTTGACTGCGCGTTCATGCGGTAGAGCACGGCATGGTCGCGCCAGTTTGCACCGCGGCCGTAGCTGCCCATGATCGTTGAGACGACGAACTGCGCCTCGGCGTGCTCGTTATCCGCGGTGAAGAGCTCCACAAGGTCACCGTCGCCGCGGTCAGTCCAGAGATTTTTGCCCTTGCGCTGCTCGTTATGGCTGATGACGGCGTTTGCCGCGCCGAGGATATGGCCTGTGCTGCGGTAGTTCTGCTCAAGGCGGATGGTGCGGCAGTGCTTGTGCTGGCTCTCAAAGCTGAGGATGTTCTCGATCGTCGCGCCGCGGAATTTATATATGCTCTGATCGTCATCGCCGACGACGCAGATATTCCCCCAGCCGCCGGACAGCAGCTCCGCGAGCCGGAACTGGAGATTATTCGTATCCTGATATTCGTCGATGAGCACGTATCTGAAGCGGCGCTGCCAATAATCGCGTATATCGTCGTTTGTGTCAAGGAGCTTGACAGTGTTGTAAATAAGGTCGTCAAAATCCATGGCGTTGGCCGAGAAGCAGCGGCGGGAATACTCCGCGTATATGCGCCCGATCGTCCTGCGGCGCAGGTCGCCCGAAAGCTCAGCATTCTTGCGGTACTCCTCGGCGGATATGCAGCAGTCCTTTGCACGGCTTATCTCGCCGATAACGGACTTCGCAGCGTACATCTTATCGTCAAGCTCCATGTCCTTGATAATGTGCTTGAGAAGACTCAGGCTGTCGGCGGTATCATAGATCGTGAAGCTGCTTGTATAGCCCAGCCGCTCCGCACCGCGGCGCAGGATGCGCACACAGGCGGAATGGAACGTGCAGGCCCAGATATCCTGCGCCTGTTCGCCGAGCATACTTTCAAGGCGCGCCTTGAGTTCGTCGGCCGCCTTGTTCGTAAAGGTTATTGCAAGGATGCGCCATGGGTCGACCGGGTCGAGCGCGGCGAGACGGCGGGCTCTGTCGCCCCCTGCTCTGAGGATCTCAAGCTGCTCCTCGTCAGCATCCTCAGGTATCTCGTCACTGTCTCCGGCTCTGCCGTAACGCAGAAGATTCGCAACGCGGTTTATGAGCACGGTGGTCTTCCCGCTGCCCGCACCCGCGAGTATCAGCAGCGGCCCCTCAGTCGCTAAAACGGCCTCCTGCTGCATGGGGTTCAGGTTCTGGAAATCACCGCGCACAACGGCTTTGCGCGCTTCTATGTAGTTTTTTTCAAAATCAGTCATCATGTGTCCGATTTTATCACAAGCGCACCCCACATTCAATGGGTTAAATGACGATTGCCAAGACATTTATCCGCGCCGCCACACCCATATTGTTTGACATTTGCCCTGCGGGATAGTACTATGTAACGGTACATATTCCATTCCGGAGACGATTTTACCGTATGAGAAATTTCTTCAGGCTGCTGTGGGAGAAGATGAACGAGCCAAGAAACGAGTGCGTTCTCATCATACTCCTGCCCTGCCTTTCAGTTATAATTGCGGGGCTGATACTCCTCCCCCGTCTGCGCTACTATTCCGCGCAGCGCACGGAGTCTGCGCCGGCCGTGGCTGCGTCTGCATTCGACGCACCCGCCGACCAGGAAGCCGCTGTGCTCCCCTCCTCCGAGGTTCAGCCCACGCCCCCTGTGCAGACGCCGCAGCCGACGCCCGAGCCGGTCTATTCCCTTGAGCGCGGCTGGATAGAGGAGGACGGCAAGCTATATAATTACGACGCTTTCGGCAGGATGCGCACGGGCTTGCAGCAGGTCGACGGCAAGCTTTACTACTTTGGCCAGGACGGGGCAAAGGCAAGCGCACTCGGCATTGACGTGTCCTTCTACAACAAGGGCATCAACTGGCCGGCGGTAAAGGCGCAGGGCATTGACTTTGCGATACTCCGCGCCGGCGGCCGCGGCTGGGAGACGGGACTCATCTATCCCGACTCCTGCTTTGCTCAGAACCTGCGCAACGCAAAAAAGGCCGGGATCGACCTTGGCGTATATTTTTACTCGACAGCCGTGACAGCCAAGGAGGCCGTGGATGAGGCAAACTTTGTCCTGAGCTGCCTCAACGGAACGGAGCTTGAGTACCCGATATTCTTTGATATCGAGCAGTCGGGCGACTATCCCAAAGGGCGCTGCGACAGGCTCAGCAAGGCTGAGCGCGACGAGATAATCTCCGCTTTCTGCAAGCGCATCAGAGACGCAGGATACAGGACGGGAGTTTATTCCGGGCTCTACTTCTTTGAGGAGCACGTCGCTTACAGCTCGGTAGAGCCGCACATGATATGGCTTGCAAACTACACCCGCGGCGGGCGTCTGCCGAACTTCAGCGGGCGCTACGATATCTGGCAATTTACGGAGAAAGGCACCGTCAACGGCATACGCGGTATCGTTGATATGAACGTGATATTTTGACATTTCGCCAAAGAACCATTCGAAAAGACCGGTGGGAATAATTCCCTCCGGTCTTTTCAGATCATAGTCTATTTGCCTATTCAAGCTTTTCGCGCAGGAGCTCCACTGCGCGGCGCTCAAGGCGGGATATCTGCACCTGCGAGACGTGCATGACCTTCGCGCAGTTCTGCTGTGTCATGCCGTGGTAAAAGCGCAGGGCTATCACCTGCCGCTCGCGCTCCGGCAGCGTCTCTATCGCTGCGCGCAGCGCTACATACTCAACAAGCTTGTCCTCCGCGCCGTAGTCGCCGAGGACAAGCTCAAGCGTGAAGCCGTCCTCGCCGGTCTCCCGCTGGATGCTGTCGGCAGGCCCAGTCGCCGTCTCGGCAAAGGCAATGTCCTCGGGCGCTATGCCCGTCTCGCGCGAAAGCTCAGACATCGTCGGCTCACGTCCTATGCGCTGTTCAAGCTTTATACGCGCCTGACGTATCTTCGCGGCCTGCTCCTTGATTCCGCGGCTCACCTTTACCGTTCCGTCATCGCGCAGAAAGCGGCGTATCTCGCCGGATATCTTCGGCACGGCATAGGTGGAAAAACGTGTGCCGTAGCCCTCGTCAAAGCCGTCTATCGCTTTCAGAAAGCCGACGCAGCCGAGCTGGTATAGATCATCCGGGTCGACGCCGCGTCCGAAGAACCGGCGCGCGACGCTCCAGATAAGCCCGGAATTCTCCTCGACCAGCCGCTCCGCCGCGTCACGGTCGCCCTGCTTTGCAAGGCGTATCGCGTCGTAGATATCCCCGCTCATCGCTGGCTCATCCGGGGGCATATGTATTTCTGCATAGTGACGGTCGTGCCCTTGCCGGGAGTAGAGCGCACACGGAGCTTGTCCATGAAGCTGCCCATTATCGTAAAGCCCATGCCGCTTCTGTCCTCGCCGCCGGTGCTGTAGAGCGGCTCCATTGCCTTATCGACGTTTTCAATGCCGCGCCCCCAGTCGCGCACGGATATCTCGAGCGTACTGCCGCCGAGTATGCGCAGGCGCATGCTGACGCGGCCTATCGTATCGGGATAGGCGTGGACGATGGCGTTCGTCACCGCCTCGGATACGGCTGTGCGGATATCTCCCAGCTCCTCCATGTTCGGGTCAAGCTGCGCTGCGAATGCTGCTGCCGCTGCGCGGGCAAAGCCCTCGTTGCTGCTTCTGCTCGGAAACTCAAGCTTTATGTAGTTTGTCTCGTTCATCGTCTTTCCTCTCCTCCTCAGCGCCCCAGCGCGACCGGGACAAGCCGGTCTATGCCCGAGGCGTCTATCACCCGCTGCGGCTGGCGCGCGGGGTTTTCGATCCATGCCCTGCCGCCGAGGTTTTTCATTCTTCTGCTCACCCGGATTATCACCGCGATTCCGGAGGAATCCATGAAGCTCAGCCCCGACATGTCCAATGCGCAGTCGCGCGGCAGGTATTCGTCAAGCAGCTCGTCAATGGTGTGTATCGCGCAGCGCGCGGCGTGGTGATCGAGCTCCCCGGTAAGGTACACCGTGAGCCGTCCCGCGCTGAAAGCCGTGCTTATGTTCATTGCCTTTCTCTCCCTTAAACAAAAAATGACACCGCATATCGCTATGCGGTGTCATTGTATAACTTTATATGTGCAATTACGGTCGAAGCCTGTCAGCGGAACACGGATTTATTTGCCGAGGTGCTCAAGGCTGAGCTTGAGGTTTTCAATCAGCGCTTCGAGCTTTGCCTTCTTGTCGCGCTCCATGTTGACGACGTTCTCCGGTGCGCGGGAGATAAACTTCTCGTTTGCGAGCTTTGCTATCTGGCCCTCAAGCTGCTTTTCGGCATTGGCAAGCTCCTTGAGGATGCGCGCCTTCTCTTTCTCGAGGTCGACAAGCTCTGCCATCGGCATGAACATACGGGCATTGTCGGTGACGACGGAGACCATACCGTCGGAGCTCTCGGGGGCAGCGTCCTGCACGCTTATATTGCTTGCGTAGGCAAGCTTGCAGATGTAGCTGCGTCCTGCCTCGAAGGCTGCCTTCTTATCGGTGGCGATGATGAGGTGCGCCTTTCTGGACGGGGGCACGTTCATCTCGCTGCGGCGGGCACGGACTGCCTTGATAGCGGCCATGACCATCTCGAAGTTATGCTCATCCTCGGGGAAGCTCAGCTTTTCGCTGTACTCGGGATAGCGCGTGACCATCAGCGCCTCGCCCTCGTGCGGCAGCGCCTGCCATATCTCCTCGGAGATGAACGGCATGAACGGGTGGACAAGCCTGAGTATCTCGGTCAGCACATAGAGCAGGACTTTCTGCGCAGCGATCTTGGACTTCTCGTCCTCGCCGTTGAGGCGGGGCTTGGTCAGCTCTATATACCAGTCGCAGTAGCTGTCCCAGATAAAGTCATATATTTTGCCGGCAGCGACGCCCAGCTCGTAGTTATCCATATTGTCGCAGACCTCACGGATAACGCTGTTGAGCTTGGAGAGGATCCACTTATCCTCGATCTCAAGCTTTTCGGGCAGCTCGTTGCGGTCGATGGTGAGGTTCATCATCACAAAGCGCGATGCGTTCCAGAGCTTGTTGCAGAAGTTGCGCATGGCTTCGCACTTCTCAACGTAGAAGCGCATGTCGTTTCCGGGAGAGTTGCCGGTGATGAGGTTGAAGCGCAGCGCGTCCGCGCCGTAGGTCTCGACCATTTCGAGCGGATCGATGCCGTTGCCGAGGGACTTGGACATCTTGCGTCCCTGGCTGTCGCGCACAAGGCCGTGGATAAAGACGGTCTTGAACGGCTCCTCCTTCATCTGCTCCATACCGGAGAAGATCATTCTCGCGACCCAGAAGAAGATGATATCATAGCCCGTGACCATGACGCTCGTGGGGTACCAGTAGTTGAGATCGTCGGTCTTTTCCGGCCAGCCCATCGTGGAGAACGGCCAGAGCGCAGAGCTGAACCATGTGTCGAGCACGTCCTCATCGCGGGTGATGTTCCTGCTGTGGCAGCACTCGCACTCGGTCGCATCCTCGCGGGAGACGGTGATATGGCCGCAGTCGGCACAGTACCACGCGGGTATCTGATGCCCCCACCAGAGCTGACGGGAGATGCACCAGTCATGGACGTTCTCCATCCAGTTGAGGTAGGTCTTCGTGAAGCGCTCGGGCACAAACTTGATGCGCCCGTCCTTGACGACGTTTATCGCTTCCTTGGCAAGCGGAGCCATCTTGACGAACCACTGAGGGCTCGTGAGCGGCTCAACGACCGTGCCGCAGCGGTAGCAGCAGCCGACATTGTGGCTGTACGGCTCGACCTTGACAAGGTAGCCCTGCTCCTCGAGGTCGGCAACGATGGCCTTTCTCGCCTCGTAGCGATCCATGCCGTTGTACTTGCCGCCGTTTATGATCTTCGCGTCCTCGTCTATGCACTGTATCTGCTCGAGGTTATGGCGCAGGCCGACCTCATAGTCGTTCGGGTCATGGCAGGGCGTCATCTTGACGGCGCCGGTGCCGAAGCCGAGCTCGACATAGTCGTCCGCGACGATGGGCAGCTTGCGCCCGACCAGCGGTAGGATCGCGTTCTTGCCGACAAGGTGCTGATACTTCTCATCCGCAGGATTTACTGCAACGCCGGTATCGCCCAGCATGGTCTCGGGACGGGTCGTCGCGATGATGAACTCCTCATCGGAGTTCTCGATCGGGTAGCGGATGTACCAGAACGAGCCGGGAATGTCCTTGTATTCGACCTCGGCGTCGGACAGGGCGGTGCGGCAGTGAGGGCACCAGTTGATGATGCGGCTGCCCTTGTAGATAAGGCCCTTCTCATAGAGGTCGCAGAAGGTCTCGCGCACAGCCTTGGCGCAGACATCGTCCATCGTGAAGCGGCTGCGGCTCCAGTCGCAGGAGACGCCCATGCTCTTCTGCTGCTCGACTATACGGTCGCCGTACTTCTGCTTCCAGTCCCAGACGCGCTCAAGGAACTTGTCGCGGCCGAGATCGTAGCGGGTCTTGCCCTCCTCCTTGCGCAGCACCTCTTCGACCTTTATCTGGGTCGCGATGCCGGCATGGTCAACGCCGGGCAGCCACAGCGCGGCATAGCCCTGCATTCTCTTATAACGGGTCAGGATATCCTGAAGCGTCGCATCAAGGGCATGCCCCATGTGGAGCTGACCGGTGACATTGGGGGGCGGCATAACGATGGAGAACGGCTTCTTATCGGGGTCGATCTTGCCCTCGAAATAGTGCCCGTCCATCCACATCTCATAGACCTTTTTCTCGACCGATTTAGGGTCGTACACTTTCGGAAGTTCTTTCATTCTCTGCTCTCCTCTCACATAGAAAAACGCCCTGAAGCACATAGCTTCAGGGCGATAATTTACCGCGGTACCACCTGAATTCCGCATACTGCGGCACTCATGCCTTCCTTAACGCGAAAGCCACGCCCGGACTACACAGTCACCCTTCACCCGGGATGCTCAAGGCCGACCTTCCGCAGCGCTTCACAGGAGCTTTCACCAACCGCTCCCTCTCTGAGATCCGCACACCGCGTACTCCTGCCTGTCACAGCAATGGAATGATTTTAGCGCAGGCAGCCGGATTTGTCAACACCTGCCGCGCAAAGTATTTTGTTTTGTTTACGCGAGCAGAGCCTTGAGCTGCTCAAGGTTATGCAGGCCGACGACGCCTTTTACCGCCTTGCCGTCACGGATGACGACGAGCGTCGGGATGCTGCTCACGCCGAAGCGCTGCGCAAGGCCGGGGTTCTCGTCCACATCCACCTTGCATATCTTGACGCTGCCCTGAAGCTCCGTGTCCAGCTTCTCAAGCACCGGCGCCTGCATGCGGCAGGGGCCGCACCATGTCGCCCAGAAGTCCACAAGGCAGGTGCCCTGACTGGTTTCGGTATCGAAATTATTCTCATTCAGATGTGCAATAGCCATTTTTATTTCTCCTTTATACTTTTTTTACTTATTTTCCTTAACGTACTCGCACGCCGAGAGTGCCGCGATGTTCCCCTCGCCCGCAGCCTTTGCGAGCTGATAGGGCTTTCCGGTACAGTCGCCGCAGGCAAAGACGCCGGGGATCGACGTGCTCATGTCACGCTTCGTGACGATCGCGCCGTTTTCATATTCCAGCCCGTCTATCAGCTTGGAGACGGAAATGCTGTCCTTGATTATAAACACGCCGTCTACCGGGTGCTCCTCGCTGCCCGCGATGAGCGTGTCCGCTTTCATGCCGCCGCGTATCTCATAGCGCAGGTTCTCCTTGAAGTGCAGCACATTGCAGCCGATGCCGCGCAGAAAGTCCGCGTCGTCATACGCTTCGCGGTTATTGCCGATGAGCGCGACGGTCTTGCCCTTATAGAGCATCCCGTCGCAGGTCGCGCAGTAGCTCACGCCGCGGCCAAGGAACTCCGCCTCGCCCGGATAGAGCTTTTCTCTCGTAATGCCGAGGGCAAGGATTACCGCCATCGCCTCATAGAAGTCGTTCCCGACCGCAACGCCGAAGCTGCCGCCCATATCCATAACGTTCAGCGCGCGCCCGCGGATGAGCTTTGCGCCGCTGCCCACCAACTGGCGGCGCAGCAGTTCGGACAGTTCCCGTCCGCTGAGCCCGGCAAGCCCCGGATAGTTCGTTATCTTCTCCGCCTTATACAGGCTCTCCGACTCCATGGGATTTGCTATCACCGCAGTGCGTTTCCCGCGGTTCATCGCCGTCAGCGCCGCCGAGGTGCCCGCGATACCGCCGCCGATTATTATAATGTCAAAGCTCTCCGACACCCGCCGTCACCCGCTTCCGTCAATTTTCATAGTTAGTCTACCACATTTTTATTGTAATTACCAGAGCAATCGTTTATAATATTCGAGAAATATTAGCATAGGAGAGATGAGGACATGGAAGAAGCTGCCAGAAACTTTATCGACGCATTTGTACAGGAGGATCTTTCCGAGGGGCACCGCTGTTACGGGATGCAGATCCACACACGTTTCCCGCCCGAGCCCAACGGTTATCTGCATATAGGCCACTGCAAGGCTTTGACCATTGACTTCGGTACTGCCGAGCGCTTCGGCGGTATATGCAACCTCCGCATGGACGATACCAACCCCGCCAAGGAGGACACCGAATTTGTCGACGCGATAAAGGAGGACATCCATTGGCTGGGCTTTGACTGGGGCGACCGGTTTTTCTACGGTTCGGATTATTTTGAGCAGACCTACGGCTACGCTATCGAGCTTATAAAGAAGGGTCTTGCCTATGTCTGCGAGCTTACGCCGGAGCAGTTCCGCGAGTACCGCGGTGACACCAACCGTCCCGCCGTCAGCCCGTGGCGCGACAGACCCATTGAAGAGAGCCTTGACCTGTTCCAGCGCATGAGAAACGGCGAATTTGAAGAGGGGCGCTACACACTGCGCGCAAAGATTGACCTTGCCAGCGGCAACTTCAATATGCGCGACCCCGTGCTCTACCGCATCCGCTATATCGAGCACCACCGTCAGGGCACCAAGTGGTGCATCTTCCCGATGTATGACTTTGCCCACCCGATCCAGGATGCCATCGAGGGCATTACGCACTCGCTCTGCTCACTCGAGTATGAGGATCACCGTCCGCTTTATGACTGGGTCGTGTCGAATGTCTCCATACCCGGCATCAAGCCGAGACAGATAGAGTTCTCCCGGCTCGGCATCAATCACACCGTCATGTCCAAGCGCAAGCTCCGTCAGCTCGTGCAGGAGGGCTACGTCTCCGGTTGGGACGATCCGCGCATGCCGACCCTGTGCGGCCTGCGCCGCCGCGGGTACACCAGCGCGTCTATCCGTGAGTTCTGTGACCGCATAGGCGTGTCGAAGGTCCCGTCGACGGTCGACCTTGCGCTGCTTGAAAGCTGCCTGCGTGACGACCTCAATGCAAACGCCCGCCGTGTCATGGCCGTGCTCAATCCCGTGAAGCTCACCGTCACCAATTACCCCGCCGGCAAGAGCGAAACTCTCACCGTTGAGAATAATCCCCTGCGTCCCGAGGATGGGACGAGAGAGCTCAGCTTCTCACGTGAGCTCTGGATCGAAGCGAACGACTTCATGGAGGAGCCCGCGCCGAAGTACAAGCGCATGTACCCCGGCAACGAGGTTCGCCTCAAGGGCGCGTATCTTGTCAAGTGCACCGGCTGCGTCAAGGACGCTGACGGCAATGTTATCGAAGTTCTCTGCGAGTACGATCCCGACAGCCGCGGCGGCGATCCCGCCGACGGACGCAAGGTCAAGGGCGCGACGATCCATTGGGTCGATGCCGCCACCGCCGCTGACGCCGAGGTGCGCGTCTACGGCAACCTCTTCAGCGATCCCGACCCCGACGGCCCGGATAAGAACTTCCTCGACTATCTCGATCCCGACAGCCTGAACATCCTCACCGGCTGCAAGGTCGAGCACAGCCTCGCCGAAATGCCCATGCCCGAAAAGGGTAAGGACTCCACTGGTCTGCAGTTCATGCGTCAGGGCTACTTCTGCCTTGATAACCGCGACGCTAAGCCCGGCCATCTGGTCTTCAACCGCTCCGTCGCCCTCAAGGACAGCTTCAAAAAGTAATATAAACATAAACCGTCAGGAAGCTCGCTTCCTGACGGTGTTTTATATTCAGCCTGTCAGTCTATGCTGACGCTCATGCCGTTGAGCTCCACGCCGTTGTCGGCGGGGATGAGGATGTACCTGCGCCCGTCGATCACGCGCGTCTCGACGAGGTGGACATGCTGCGGGTCGACGCTTATCTTGACTTCGGGCGTCTCAAGCTTAAAGTGACGGCTGTCGATGATGTTCGCGGGGCTGAGTTCTGCATCCTCGCCGAACTCCTCGCGGCATTTCTCTTCAAAGGCCTCGGCCTGCTCCGCGCTCACGCCGTGGTTTTCGAGTATCTCCGCCATGTCCTCGGGGCTTATCGACAGCGGCTCCGGGTCGCGGCTTTCCTTGTGGACGCTGATGCGCTCCATAAGCTCGGTGTGCACACCCTGCATCAGCGAGAGGCTGCACTCCTTATCGAGTGTGCCGGTCATGACGTCGATGAAGGTCTCCTGCTGCGCGCCCGCCGGCATCGGGACCTGCGTCTTGAACACCGCGTCAATAAAGTCCTGATGATCCTCATTCACGTTGCGGGAGTAGAACAGCGCGTTATAAATATTCGCGCTGCGCTCGTCAAAGCTCGGGTACATGAAGCCCAGCTCCGGTGCGGCGACGAGCTGCCCGCCGGGGAAGTTCTGAAAGCGCTTGTCGTCCGGGGAATAGCCGAACTGCGCCTTGCCGGTCTTGACCGGGCACAGGCAGCAGACCATGTATTTGAACACGTCGCGGTCGTTGTCGTCAGGGCTGCCGTCCTTGCCGTAGTGCGGCACGTCGTAGATATCAAAGGCCAGCAGTATCACGTAGCCACTCTCGTCGGGCGTGACGGCGTCGATGATGCACTTATAGAACTCGTCGCGCAGCGCAGCGTCCGAGAGTTCGGACTTTCTGAGCGCAGAGAGCAGACGCACCTCGTCGCTGTCCATGACCTGCTTTGTCGCAAAGGACAGGGACATGAGGTTGCGCCCCAGCGTACCGGAGAGCGACTTGCGCAGCAGGGACAGATACTTCTCCGTCTCCTCCTGCGTCAGCATCGCGACCGACTCGTCTATGTAGGACACGATCTCTTTAGCTGAGTTTACATAACACCCATATATATGACTTATATTATTGCGTTCAAGCTTGAATCTGCGGCGTATCTCGCCGACTTCCTTCTTGTTCATGGCTCCTCCGTGGTGTGTCAATTGCGGAGATCATCCGCTTATTTAATGCCACGGTATTATCGCACATTTTGCGCGCGGATTCAAGTGAACAGTTCAGCGCATTGCGCTGCGGTGAAAAAATTTTGTTTTGTACGCAACCAAAGCTGCCGAAAACGGAACTATATGTATGAGAGCGCTCAGTAATTACAAGGAGGATGTCATGGAAGACGAAAAGATAATCGCTCTATATTGGCAGCGTGACCAGTCCGCCATTGACGAGACCGATAGGAAATACGGCGTCCAGCTCCGCGGGCTGTCATACGGCATACTTTCTGACAGAGAGGACGCGGAGGAATGCGTCTCCGATACATATATGGCGGTGTGGAACAGCCTTCCCCCGCAGCGCCCGAAGCGACTGCGCGCCTACGCCGCGGCGATAGTGTGCAACCTGAGCCTTCGGCGTGTGCGCGACAGGTATTCTAAAAAGCGCGGCGGCGGTGAGGTCGCGCTCGTGCTGGAGGAGCTTGAGGACTGTCTGTGTTCTCAGACCTCCGTTGAGCGCGAATATGAGCAGAAGGAGCTTGCTGGGAAGATAGAGGAGTTCCTGCGCACACTATCCGCCGACGACCGGCGTATCTTCATGTGCCGCTATTGGGGTTTTGCTTCTGTAGCGGAGATCGCACGTAAGCTTGGCTGCCCGCAGAGCAAAGTGAAAAGCTCGCTGCACCGCACACGCGGGAAGCTTCAGAAGTATCTGACAAAGGAGGGGCTTATATGAACGCTTATGATTTTCTCCTGTCGCTCGACAGGCTTGATGGGCAGCTCATAGACGAGACAATGGACTGCCTTTATCCGAAAGAACGGCGCGGCGGCAGACGCGTCGTGCGCACGCTGCTTATCGCCGCGGTGCTTGCATCGCTCTTCACAGCCGCAGCCTTTGCATCTGATTTTCTCGGTTTCAGAGAAGCGATAATAAAGCCCGAAAGTATCGGCCGGATACCGGACTTTACCGTCACGCACGAGGACGGGAGCTCGGAGACGCGGGACATGTCCAACAGCGCGGGCGTCAGTATGACAAAGCCCGAGAACGCCCCGGAGAGCATGCAGCCGTGGGTCGAGAACATAAACACCGCGGCGAAGGAGTGGTCAGACTACCGGCGTGAAGAGTGGAAACGCTATCTGAATGAGATGCTGCCGAACGTAGGCCGGTTCTATGACGGCAGCTCAACCGAGGAACCGGAATATGTCAATAACGGCGACGGCACATACACTGTGAAGCCCGTTAAGCAGAGAATCTATAAAGACCCGGTGACGGCACCGGTCATAGAATACGAGGATGAGTCGAGCTTCTTTGTGATAAGCGAAGAGGAATATGAAAACATCACTGAACTTTCCCAAATCTTCTACGGCGGATACTACCAGAGCAAATACGACTGGAATTACGGCGCATGGGATGAGGCGAGCGACGCAAAGCTCGCCGAGATAGCAGAGAAGCACGGTCTGCGGCTGCGCAGCGGCGAAACGGAGCTGTACTGGGATGAGCGCCCCATAGCAAACGGCGCGCCTGCCGACAGGTGCTTCAGCCCTGAGGAGCTCGTGCGTATGCTCACCGAGCGCTGCTGCAAGGGAGACTTTTTCAAAACTGTTCCGACAGCCTTTGATAAGCTCTATTTCCTCAGTACCGGCTCTTTCGGCCTGTGCTGTGAGCTGCCGGTGGAGGACGGCGCGGAGCTATGCGTCTACATCCGCAACACCGTCAGCGACGAATTTGCCACCGGTAATGAGATCGGCGCCATCGTCACGGATTATACCAAGTACCTCACCCGCACACGCACCGCCCCCGACGGCACAGAGCTGTATATCGCACAGGGCGATGAGGATGCATACATATATGCCTACCTTGACAGCTCCTTCATGGTCATGAACGTTTATGTAAATCCGTTCGGCAATAATCCCGATCTGAAGCTGACCGAGGATTATGTAAACCAAGCCGCCGACAGCTTTAATTATACCAATCTGTAAGACTCAGCTATTGCTGCATATAAAACGACTGCGGTCCCTTTTGAGACCGCAGTCGTTTTGCATATTACCTATACTTTTTATCTAAGCTTTTCGAGCGTGAGGCTGTCTCTTTCGCCGCCGTAGAACTTATCCAGCACTGCGCCGAACACCGGCTCATCCGGGGCTGCCGCTTCAAACAGAGTCATGCATGAGCACAGCTTGAGGTTGTCCGGCCAGCCCATAACAGCCGCCGGGTCGTTGGTGTCAAGCGCAAGCAGCGCGTTCGATATCTCGCGCAGGTTCCTGCCAAGCCCCGGATGGGCAATGAAGCGCTTCGCTTCCTCGATGCCGTGGATGCCGTAATACTGCGCCGTCGAGCTCATGCCGAGCCCCTGGAGCTGCGGAAAAATGTACCACATCCAGTGGCTGCGCTTATGGCCGCTGCGTATCTCCGCAAGCGCCGTGCCGTAATCCCGCGCCTGTGCGGAAACAAATCTTTCAAGGCTGTCCATTTACTGCTCCTCTCAGCCGACTGTGCCTATCTGCGTATCCTTGAACGGATAGTTCCCGTCTTCGACGGTCACTTTCATCCAGTCATACGGCGTTCCGTCGTAGAGAATGCTCTCCAGGGCGCTGCACCCATAAAAGGCATATTCCTCTATTATCATAAGGCTCTTCGGCAGTTCGATATGGTCAAAGCTCGCGCAGCGGAAAAACGCATAGCCGCGTATCTTTCTCACCGAATCGCCGAGCGTGACCTTCTCCATTGCTCCACAGTCATAAAAAGCCGCGCCGCCAACGTCCTCAACCTCGTCCGGGATATCGATTCCCTTCAGGCTCGTGCATTCGCTGAATGACCGCGCGCCGATCAGCGTAACGGTGTCCGAAAGTACCGCCTCTTCGAGGTTCGTGCAGTCGGCAAAGGCATACTCCCCTACGCTCGTGACACCGTCCTCGACGACGGCTTTCTTGATATCATCCTTGAATTCGCGCCACGGAGCGGTATAACCGGTGTCCTTGTAATTGTTCATAGCGCCGCTGCCGCTGAACGTGAGCACGCCGTAAGAATCGAATTGCCACGTGACAGCGTTGCCGGCCTCGCCTGACTGCAGTATGACCGCCGGTTCGGGTGTAGGCTCAGGAGTCGGCTCCGGTGTGGGCTCGGAAGTCGCGGTCGCCGCCGTTACGATATCCTCCGTCTCAGGCTCCGCCGATGCACACCATCCAGCCCACGCAGGGACCGTTCTGCTCGCTGCCCGCACCCGCAGATGCTGGAGACTTTATTTTGTTGTTGATGATAGGGGGAAGGATGCCGATCGTTTTCTCCTCGTCATCCTTGAAGCCCGGAAGTCCCGCATCCTGTCAGTGAGGGCAGGTTGGTATTATATATTCCTGTTCACTATCCTTTGCTCACGGTGAGAACGGTGATATTGTCATGCTTGTCCGGTCTGCCGCCCGCCATTGCCGCGCGCGTGAGCACCTTGGGCAGATGCATGCTGTTGCCGGCATGCTGGAGCATCAGTCTCTGTATATCCTCTTCCGGCAGCGCCTTGTACAGGCCGTCGGAGCAAAGAAGTATCATGTCGTCCTTCGCCGAGCCGAACTCGATCACGCCCGTATCGATCAGAAGGTTGCCGCCCTTGCCGACATAGCTTATGAGCGCTTCCTTCTGGCCGTCGGTCTCGACATCTTCCTGCGTGATGTACCCCGCGTTGCACTGCTCCTGAAGCAGCAGGCGGAAGTTATGGTCGCGCGTGATCCTCTCGAGCCGCCCGTTGTGCAGGTAGTAAATGCGGCTGTCTCCCGTGGAGACCCAGTATGCCTTGCTGCCGCGGACGACTACCGCAATGGCCGTCGTGCCGCTGCGGAGCTTTCTTCCGCTCTGGTCGGTGATCGCGGAGACCTCATCATCCGCCGCCGTGACAAGCTCCTTGAGCACCTGACACACATCGTCGACCTTGCCCATCTGATAGTAGCCGTTATATACAAGCTCCGCGCACATGCGGCTTGCGATCTCGCCGCCCTCCATGCCGCCCATGCCGTCGCATACTATCGCGAGCATGCCGGAGTCCTTCACGGCCTCGCTGTTGGTATCGGGAGTAAACAGGAAAAAGTCCTGCTGATACTTTCTGTCGCCGATTATGCTCTCTGCCGTGACGGTGATAGCCTCGGGTTTATTCGTCTTGTTCGGTTTATAGGCAGCTTCCTTTTTGCCGCCGCGCCCGTATACTATTCCGGCGGCGATCAGGACAAATCCGACTGCGGCCAGTATGATACCGGCGAGGCGCATTCCGCCCAGCTGTGTCCCCTGAAGCGCAGCCGCCAAAACGATCCAATTTGCTTTCATCCTACATTCCCCCGGTTTTTATTAATAACTATGTTCAGAATAACTTCTCCTTCCGAAAGCGCCGCCATACAGTCTGTGCTCAGAACAGCGCTTCCTCCGCCAAGGCTCCGCCCGTCGCCGAGCGTGACACCGTTGCTGGACTTATCGTAGATCGTCACCGTTCCCTCTGCGCTGTCGAATTTCACCGCGCAGTGCACACGGCTTATGACCGAGTTGTTCGACACTACAAGGTCGCACATGTCCTCCTGCCGACCAATAAGGTACTGTCTCCCCGGACTTTCTCGCCGCGGCTTCCGGCGGGAGCTTGCCTGTCACCATGCGGTAGAACGTGCAGGCCAGAGCATATATATCCGTCCATTCCGTCCATGGGCCGAGCTGCAGCGTGCTGCCGGTATACTGCTCCGGCGGCGTGAACCTGGGCTTTTCTATCGCCATCATAAAAATGGCCTTGCTCGCAGCGCGTAAGCTTCATTCCGGCATTCTCCTGACCGGATCGTCCTCTCCGTCGTCATCGCCCTCAACACGCATGATGGCAATTGCGGAAAGGTTGTCCATCCTGTTGCCTCTTCCTCGCGCGTATATGAATTTTTTCATCGTGTTCAGCCATTCCTCGCTGCATGACGTGCGCTTGAGGAAACGCTCCATGTCCTTTTCCTCTATCCATTCCCAGAACCCGTCGGTGCAGAGCAGGAAAGCATCGCCGCACACAGGTTCCTCCAGCTTCAGGCGCTGGTAGCGCGGGGTCTCCCACTCAGAACCCATGACCCGCAGCAGCTTGTTGCGGTCAGGATGGTGACGTATATCGCGTTCCTTTATTTCTCCGATGTTCACCAGATACTGAGGTATAGAATGATCCGACGATCTGAGGAGCACCTTATTCTTTCTGAACTGATAAATGCGGCTGTCTCCGACATAGGCCGCGGCAGTTTTTCCGTCCTGTATCAGCAGGCAGCAGGCAGTCGTTTTCATCCCGTTCTGCTTGTCAAGCTCGATCTGCATTTTCATAAGCTCGTCCTGCGCGTTATGAAGGAGTTCGCAGACAAGCTCGCCAATGTCGGCTCCCTCCGGAGCCTTTTCAAAGGCAGCCGTGACGCTGTCACATACGCACTTTGAAGCTACCTCTCCCGCGTCATGTCCGCCGAGTCCGTCGCACAGTACGGTACAGATCCCGGCATCTCCCGATGTCACCGCAACGCAGTCCTCGTTATTTTCCTGTTCGCCCGGTTCGCTCAGAATTGCAATATCCCAACGCATAGCTCCACCTCCGTTTTCAGGTCTTATGCGACCAGCTTCCTGATTGCCTTGTATATATGAATGCTTATGCCGTGGAGTTCGCGTAGAAGAAGTCCTTTACATGCACTATACTGCTCTCGCCGCTGAAGCGCGACATTGTCCGTGCCTCGTTCAGGAACTTTTCCCGCTCCCGTTCGAGCAGTATTTCTCCCTCTGCGCTCGTCGCCTCGACCGCCTCGGAGTGCTTGGCATACCGTGTCACCGAGCCCGTAGGATAGAATTCCTTGATGGCCACTCTCTCTTCAAGCCGCAGGTCAAGCCCTATATATGTAATACCGAAGCCGCCCTCACCCAGCACCTTGCCTATGAGATAGCGTCCCTCCAATATCGTCATCACCGGCAGCTGGTGCTGCCTGTTCTGCATGTGCATATCACCGCCGCAGATGCTGCACTTCTCCGCGCTGTCTGTGTTCTCCGCCATGCACGACGGGCAGTATTCCGACATCTCTTTCTCCTCCGCGTATTTTGTATTTATTTGATATTATCAGTATACTATACACTTATTCTTCGTGCAAGCTGATTCATATAAACTTCGGCAAAAAAATATCGGGGCAAAAGTGCCCCGATACCTTAATATCTGTTTTGTTTATTATTCCAGTCTTTCCGCTTCCTCCAGCCACAGCCGCGCTGATGCGTCGGACGGCATGCGCCAGTCGCCGCGCGGCGAGAGCGTTACCGTGCCGACCTTCGGCCCGTCGGGCAGGCAGGAGCGCTTGAACTGCTGCGCAAAGAACCTGCGCAGGAAAGTTCGCAGCCAGTGCAGTATCACATCCCTGTCGTATTCCCCGTCGAATGCATAGCATGCCAGACGGAATATCCGCGCCGGGGATGCGCCGCTGCGCAGCATATGGTACAGGAAGAAATCGTGCAGCTCGTACGGGCCTACGATGGCCTCCGTTTTCTGCGTGATGCTCCCATTGTCCGCGGGCAGCAGCTCGGGCGAAATGGGTGTATCGAGTATATCCTTCAGCACCGCGGCAGCGCCTGCGGAGCAGCGCCCCATTTCGTATTCTATAATATACCGCACGAGTGTCTTGGGGACAGACGCGTTGACGCCGTACATCGACATATGGTCGCCGTTATAGGTCGCCCAGCCGAGCGCAAGCTCCGACAGGTCGCCCGTGCCGACGACTATGCCGCCGTTCTGGTTCGCTATATCCATGAGCACCTGCGTGCGCTCGCGCGCCTGGCAGTTCTCATAGGTCACGTCTGTGCAGCCCTCGTCGTGCCCGATATCCGCAAAGTGCTGCCTGACCGCCGCGCCTATATCCACCGTCATAAAGCTGACGTCCAGTTCCTCGCAGAGCTTTTCGGCGTTGCTGCGCGTGCGTTCTGTCGTCCCGAAGCAGGGCATCGTGACCGCGACGATATCCTCCCTCGGTCTTCCAAGCATGTCCATCGCCCTGACCATGACCAGCAGCGCAAGCGTGCTGTCAAGGCCGCCGGATATACCGATCACCGCCTTGCAGCAGCCCGTGTGCTCTATGCGCCGCATCAGCCCGTCCGACTGTATGCTCAGTATTGCCTCGGCGCGCTCGGCGAGTATCTCCCCGTCGGCAGGCACGAAAGGCCGGCGCGCGATGTGCCGCGTAAGCTCCGTGTCTCTCAGCTCCTGGCTGAAGTATACGCGCCGGCATTCGGGCGCGCTGCTCTCGTCAAAGCTCGTGTTCCTGTGCCGCTCAAAGCGCAGCCTGAAGAGGTCTATCTCAGTCGCGATAAGCCCGTTTTTTGCAAAGGGCTTCTTCTCCGCAAGAAGCTGTCCGTTTTCGTATATAAGGCTGTGCCCGGAGAAGACCATGTCCTGCGTGGATTCTCCATGCCCCGCGTTCGCATATACATAACCGCAGATGAGCCGCGACGATGCGGACGACACCAGCAGCCGTCTGTAATCGTCTTTCCCTATCAGCTCGTTCGAAGCCGAGAGGTTCGCTATCACCGTTGCCCCCGCAAGACACAGCCCGGTCGACGGCGTGACTGGTGCCCAGAGATCCTCGCATATCTCCACGCCGAGCACGAAATCCGGCATCTCCCGGCAGCAGAACAACAGGTCGCGTCCGAACGGGACATCCCATCCCGCGATCCTTATCGTGTTCTCTCCGCGGTAGTCCGCTCCAGAGCTGAACTGGCGCTTCTCATAAAACTCACCGTAATTCGGCAGCACCGTCTTCGGCACAACTCCAAGCACCGCACCGTTCTGGATAACAGCAGCGCAGTTATAGAGCTTTCCTCCCGTCCTCACCGGCACACCGATCACCGCCATGCAGCGCTTTCCGGATGTATAGTCCCGCAGCGCCTCCAGGGCTTCGAGTGCGCCGTCAAGCAGCGTGTCGGAATAGAAAAGATCGCCGCAGGTGTAGGCCGTCAGGTGCAGCTCCGGAAACACAAGGAGGTTTGCGCCCATGCGCTCCGCCTCGTCAAAGCACTCCCGGGCGCTCTCTAAGTTAAAGGCCGTGTCGCCCACCTTGAGCTTTGGGCTTGCCGCCATCACTTTAATAAACCCGAACTTCATATCAATGCACCTCCGGCTCTAATAAATATAAGAAATAATAATCCCCGTACCCTCCAATGTCAATTATTATTCCGCATTCAGACGCAAAAAAGCCTGTGGGCATAACATACCCGCAGGCTTTTTGGATCCGGTTCACTTCGTCTGGAAGCGCTCCATTAGATTCTCAACGCTGTTATCCATAACGCGCAGGATCTTTTCATCGACTATCTCTCTCGGGAACTGCATCCCCATATCGAGCCAATAGGAGATAAAGCCTATCGCGCACTCGGAGTAAAATTCAACGACAAATTCGAAGTCCTGCTTCTCGATATTGCGCCCCTCGGCGACGATATCCGCAAAGCTGCGTATGCACTCCTGAAGCCGGCCCTTGATATAGCGGAGCATATACAGCCTGCTGTTGGAGTTATACACGTTCAGCGCAAAAGTCGAGTTCTCCTGCAGATACTTGATCCACATTATAACATCGGTCTTCCAGCGATCGTACACGACCTCTTTCGGGAGGTTCGCGTTTGCGTCCTCCTCGAACACCCACTCAAGCAGATCATACACATCGTCAAAGTGGTAATAGAAAGTCTGCCTGTTCACCCCGCATATCTCGACAAGATCCTTGACCGTGATCTTATCTATCGGTTTGACCTCCATCATCTTTTTCAGCGCTGCCGCAAGCGCCTTTTTTGTAGACGTAGCCATGATAACACCCTCCCCATCCTTCTCTGGTTATTATTATAACACAAGCGTCATACATTGGCAAAGCATTTTTCGCCGTTTTTCATATTATTTCTGTTTTCTATCTTTACACGCAGTGCGACGCATCGGCCGGATATGTATATTTTACAATTCTGAAATACAATCTCCGTTACATCTGAAACATATCGCGGGTATTATAATAATTGCAAGTGGCAGTTTTTCATCTTTTTCATTTTGTCCTCTGAAATACAGGAAAGCCCGGGTCGTCTGACCCGGGCTTTTCGTATTTTGTCAAAGAACCTTTGGTTCTTTGACAAAAGGGCTTGCGCTCCGTTCGCGCCTCGCAGGCTCGACACTCACTACGCGAGAAGTATTTTCACCGACGTACACGCCGCCGGTGAAAATGTATCTGATTTATTTTTTGCCTGCGGGCAAAAAACTCTGCGAGGCTTTTTTGTTCATTGCATCACTCCACGGCCAGCAGGCGCACCTGCTCGGCTCCCGGCGTGCTGCCGAGGCTCTCTATCAGCCCCGCCATGCTGCCGGGCATCGCGCTTATATCTAACGACAGCGTAACGCTGGCCTTTCCGTGTATCGGCAGGCTCTGCGTAATAGTCAGCACGCTCCCGCCCGCGCTGGATATCTTCGACAGCAGCGCGCTCAGCACCCCCTGCTCATGCGTCAGCATCATTGAGAGCACCGCCTTGCGCCCGCTGCCGATGTCTATCGGCTCGAGAATATAGTCCTTGTATTTATAATACGTGCTGCGGGAAATGCCGACCTGCTTGACAGCCTGACTGACATCCTTCACCTTTCCGGATTCAACGAGCCGCCGCGCCTCTATGACCTTTTCATAATAATCCGGCAGTATGTCCTTATGGATAATGAGATAGTTTTCCAGCATGTCCGCGCCTCCGTTCCATATCTGTACGCTATATAATAACCTGTCTTCGTCAAAAAGACAAGTGTATTTATATTTGACTGTCAAATTTGTTTCGCCGGCCTAAAATCCGACAAAATAATATCAGTTGTACAAATTGTACCCAAAAGCACGAAAATGCGTGACTTCTCGCTCCCGGTATGTTATTATATTGACGTATGAGAGTATCACTATTCTTTATGAGGAGGATGTTGCCCAAATGGTGACAAATAAAGAAAATCTTTATAAGCTCGGTCAGAAAATGACCGACCGCATCCCCTATAAGCTCGGCCTTAAAAAGCTGGACGAGAGCTGCCCGGAATACTGGGGGCTTGCCAAGGTGCTTGACGACGATATGGTCAGCATCGCCCTGAGCATGAAGCAGCGCACCCCCATGACGCTTGAGGATGTTTCCAAGTCCTCCGGCTGGACGGATCTGGACGCGCTCGAAAAGAAGCTCCATGAGATGGGCGTCGTCGGCCTTATCGAGTGGAACTGGGAGAACGACGCGCACATCAAGCAGTACATACTGCCGCTCTTCGTTCCCGGCGCGGCGGAGTTCCTCAATATGCGCAAGGAAGTCGTTGACGAGCACCCCGAGGTGTGCGACTTCTTTAACGCCATGACCACTCTCCCCCTCGAGAAAGTCACGCCCATGGTCCCCCTCGGCGGCGCGGGCATCGGCATGCACGTTATCCCTGTCGAGAAGGCCATTCCCACCGGCTCCAAGTCCGTCAGCATTGAGCATCTGTCCCACTGGCTGAAGAAGTATGACAAATTCGCAGTCGGCGTCTGCTCCTGCCGCCGCTCCCAGAGCGTGCGCGGCGAAGGCTCGGGCGACGTTGAGGATCTGTGGTGCATCGCCGTCGGCGACATTGCACTTTACAGCATTGAGACCCAGAAGGACGGCAGGTTCATCACCTATGATGAGGCCATGGAGATCCTCCAGCGCGCCGAGGATGAGGGCTATGTCCACCAGATAACCAATATCGACGGCGAAGATAAGATATTCGCCATTTGCAACTGCGCGCCCGGCGTCTGCTACGCGCTGCGCACCTCCCAGCTTTTCAATACGCCCAACATGTCCCGCAGCGCATATATCGCGCATGTCGATAAGGAAAAGTGCGTCGCCTGCGGCAAGTGCGTCGAGGTCTGCCCCGCCGGTGCGGCGAAGCTCGGCCAGAAGCTCTGCACCAAGAACGGCTACATCAAGTACCCCAAGCACGAGCTGCCCGACGACACCAAGTGGGGTCCGGATAAGTGGAACCCCAATTACCGCGACGACAACATGATAAACTGTTACGACACCGGCACCTCCCCCTGCAAGGCCGCGTGCCCCGCGCATATCGCCGTTCAGGGCTACGTCAAGATGGCCGCCGAGGGCAGGTACCTTGACGCGCTCAAGCTTATAAAGCAGGACAATCCTTTCCCCGCCGTCTGCGGCAGCATCTGCAACCGCCGCTGCGAGCAGGCCTGCACCCGCGGCAGCATCGACAGCCCCGTCGCCATCGACGAGATCAAGAAGTTCATCGCCGAGCAGGAGCTCAAGGCTGAGAGCCGCTATGTTCCCGCGCCGCGTCCCAAGAAGCAGCAGCTCATCCCCTATGAACAGAAGATCGCCGTTATCGGCGCCGGCCCCGCCGGTATGAGCTGTGCCTTCTATCTGGCAAATATGCTCTATAAGGTCACCGTGTTCGATAAGAACCCCGCACCCGGCGGTATGCTTACCCTTGGCATTCCCAACTTCCGTCTTGAAAAGGACGTTGTCAACGCTGAGATAGACGTTCTGCGTGAGATGGGCGTTGAGTTCAAATGCGGCGTCGAGGTCGGCAAGGACATTACTCTTGACGAGCTGCGCGCTCAGGGCTACAAGGGCTTCTATCTCGCCATCGGCGCTCAGAAGTCCGCACCGATCGGCGTTCCCGGCGAGGAGCTTGAAGGCGTGTTCGGCGGCATCGACTTTCTGCGCAAGGTCAACCTCGGCGGCAAACCCGCTATCGGCACGAAGTGCGCCGTCATCGGCGGCGGCAACGTCGCAATGGACGTGTGCCGTACCGCAGTCCGCTGCGGCGCAGAGGACACCTATATAATCTACCGCCGCAGTCAGGCCGAAATGCCCGCCGACGAAGAAGAGATCTCCGAGGCGATGGCTGAGGGCGTCAAATTCCGTTTCCTCAGCGCCCCTGTCGAGATCATCGGCAAGGATGGCAAGGTTAGTGCGCTCAAGGTCGAGCGTATGGAGCTCGGCGAGCCTGACGAAAAGGGCCGCCGCAAGCCTGTCGGCACCGGCGAGTATGAGACCATCGAGGTCGACAGCGTTATCGGCGCGGTCGGTCAGCAGGTCGATCTCGGCGGCATCGCCCCCGAGGGCATGACCTTTAACAAGAACGGCACCGTGGTCATTGACCCGGTCACCGGCCAGACCACGCAGAACGACATCTTCGCCGGCGGCGACTTTGTCACCGGGCCGAAGTTCGCCATCGACGCCATCGCTGCCGGACGCGTCGGCGCAGAGTCTCTGCACCGCTTCGTCAATCCCGGCCAGAGCCTGACTCTTGGCCGCAACCGCCGCGAGTTCATCGAGCTCAACAAGGAAGAGGCTGTCATCCCCATCGGCTTTGACAACGCCCCGCGTCAGGTTCCCGGTCACGATGCTGCAAAGGCCAAGACCTTCTCCAATGACCGCCTGACCTTCACCGAAGAGCAGATACGCAAGGAAGCCTCCCGCTGCCTTGGCTGCGGCGCTACCGAGGTCGACGAGAACCAGTGCATCGGCTGCGGCCTCTGCACCACCAAGTGCGAGTTCGACGCCATCCACCTCAGCCGCGACCTGCCCGACGCATCGAAGATGTACAAGGCCGAGGACAAGATGAAAGCCATCCTGCCCTACACGCTCAAGCGCGAGATCAAGATCATCAAGAATCGGAAGAACAAGTAATGCACGAACTCGGTACCGTTGTTTATATCATTGATACCGTCGACAAGCTCGCCGTAGAGAATCACCTGACCAAGATCGGTTCGGTGACTCTCGAGGTAGGCGAGGTCAGCGGCATCATCCCCAGCTATCTCTCGGATTTCTGGCTCTACGCACGCAAAAAGTCCGACTTCCTCAAGGAAGCCGAGCTGAAGATAGAGACTCTGCCCGCGGTCACCTTCTGTCAAGACTGCAAGCAGACCTATCCCACGGTGCAGTACGCCAAGGAGTGCCCGTACTGCCACAGCACGAACACCTTCCTCATCACCGGCAATGAGTACAACATCAAAGAGATAGAAGCAATGTAAAAGCAGAACGAACGATAATGCGTGTGCAGTATGCTGCACACGCATTGTTGCATAATTATATTGTGAATATGCAGAGGTGAAAGAATGGGAGCATGGGGAGCAGGCTTATACGAAAATGACACGGCACTGGACGTAAAAGATGAATTTGAGAAGCTGTTTAACGACGGCAAGAGCGTTCAGGAGATCACCGACGGGCTGACGGCAGAGTTCGAAAGCATCATGGACTGCACTGATGAAGCGCCGCTGTTCTGGCTCGCGCTGGCGGATACGCAGTGGAAGTTCGGGGTGCTTTTGCCAGATGTCAAAGAGAACGCACTTCGCTGGATTGATGAATTGAAGAGCCAAACAGCGGATACTCTGGATGGAGCGCGGCGAGGGAAAGCACTGGATGACTTACAGACAAAGCTGCTTTCGCCGCTGCCGCCGGTGAAAAAGCCGAAAAAGAAGAGAATTTACAAGTGTGAATGGAAAATCGGCGACGTCTTTGCTTATCAATTGGAAAGCGATCTTGCTAAAGAAAGAGGACTTCACGGACGGTATTTTTTGATTCAAAAAGTTGATGAATATACATGGTATCCCGGGCATATAGTGCCTATTATATACGTAAAAATAACCGGAGATAACAAGCTTCCGTCAACTGAGGAAGAATACAACGAAGCAGAATACGTACAGACATTTTTCCAAAAGTATGAGAGGCGTTTTTGGCCAATCGATATGAGCAGACCGCAAGAAGATATCGAAGAAAAATCCAAACTCAACTACGAAGTAGATGAATATGGCTTCTTGCCGGCATACAGAGCGATATTGCTTAATACTTCAAAAAGGGTCATTCCAAAGGAACTGATCTATGTGGGCAATTTTCCGAATGCGATCCGTCCACAAAAGGAGTTTATTCCGCATTCCAAAGATAGTCTCATAACTGTTTTCTGGAAACGCTTCGATGAAACTTTTGAATCGAAAATGATCAAGATGTATTGTGGGCATAATCTGAGGGAGCTCAGTATTTATGCGGACAAAAAGCATGACTGAATAAACGGCCTTATAAAAAACTCCTGCTGATCAAACACAGCAGGAGGTTTTTTGTATTCATTTCCGCATCGTAAATGCTTACTCCGCGTCTTCCCAGTTATGCCAGACGTTCTGGACATCGTCGTTATCCTCGAACATGTCGAGCATCTTCTGCATGTTCTTGATATCGTCCTCATTGGTGAGCTTGATGTAGCCGTTCTGCGGCAGCATCTCGACCTGCGCGGAGAGAAGCTTGTAGCCCTTCTCAGTCAGCGCGTCGGCAACAGATGCGACATCGTCCTCAGCGGTGTAGACGGTCATGACCTCGCCGTCGGCCTCAAAGTCGGCAGCGCCCGCATCGAGAGCGTCCATCATCACGGTGTCCTCATCGAGCTCTTCGTCCTCGTTATCGATGACGATAACACCCTTGCGGTCAAAGGACCAGGACACGCAGTTGGCAGCGCCCATGTTTCCGCCGTACTTATCAAAGTAGTGGCGAATTTCGCCCGCGGTGCGGTTGCGGTTGTCGGTCATCGACTCGACAATGACGGCAACGCCCTGAGGACCGTAGCCCTCGTAGACGACCTTCTCATAGTTCTCGGTATTGCCCGCGCCGAGCGCCTTATCGATAGTGCGCTTGATATTATCGTTCGGCATATTTGCGGCCTTTGCCTTGGCAATGACAGCCGCGAGTCTGGAGTTGCTGCGCGGATCACCGCCGCCGCCCTCCTTGACAGCCACGATCATTTCTCTGGCTATCTTGGTGAAGGCCTGCGCGCGCTTGGCGTCAGCCGCTCCCTTGGTCTTTTGTATGTTGTGCCACTTGGAATGTCCTGACATATAAACAACTCCTCTTGTATCTTGTGAATAAACGCATAGCAGCATTAACGGCAAATATTTTATCACATCGCCCGCGCTATGACAAGTAGTTTTTTACACGCATTTCGGGATAAGCAGAAGTCCTGCGCTGCCGGCGTCCTCGGCTGGGTTCGCAGCGCTGATCTTTTCAACGCTCGAGTGGTACTCCTTCGCAAGCTCCCACATCGTCTCATCCCCGGCTCTGACGAGCGTGACCGCCGGGTACTGCGAAAGGTCGAAGCCGTTCTCTTCGTCAAGCTCTATCGAGTCCACCCTTCTGACCTCGACGCTCCCGACTGAAACACAGCTCAGCTCCAATGCCATGTGCCCGTCGACATACTGCCCGTCGGGACGCAGATAGACGTCCGTCAGGCGCGCCGAGCTGATCCTCACGCTGGCGCTCCCCTCGCCCTCCATGCCGATGCTGCGCCGCACCGCCGCAAGCTGTCCCTGACTGCTGCGGTACACAACGTCGACATTCACCGCCGCGCTTATCTTCGTCTGCTCCTGAGAGATATGCGCCACCGACACAAACGCGCTGAGTACATCCGCGCAGTCCTCGACGATGCTTATCCTCTCGTCGGCAGCAAGCTTGAGCTTCTGCACCTCGGAGCCCGCATCGTAGCGGCAGGACTGCCTGCGGCACTCCGCCGGCATGAGGTTGCTGTAAGCGTCGGCAATATATGTCATGCGCTTTCTGCTGCGGCACACCAGCTGCATCACCGCGTGAAGCTCCGCGTCGAGCGCCTTGTCGCCGTTCACGGTGTCTATAATGTCAAAGTACGCGCCCGTCAGCTCTATTGACGTACAGCAACTGTCCATGCACTCCTCGCCGATATCGATTATCTGCGAAAACGGGGTGCAGAACTCCGTGCGCACGGGGTAGTTCACCTCATCGGAAAGATAGCAGACCGCAAGCTCCGCGCTTCCCTTTACTATCACCTTCGTGCCGATAAGCTGGCTGTCGCTCACAACGAACTCTGCCCTGCTCGACACGAGCCGTGACGGCTTCGGCTTGCCGCCGGGGAACGAAAACTGCTCGTTTACCGCAAAGGTCTTTTCACATACGGCGTCGGTGAACATGAGTTCGGCGCTCTCGTAGCGCGCATGCAGGCCGCGGCAGGCGTTCTCCGGCAGGCGCGACTCGATGCTTATACTCTCCTGCTTATAGCAGCTCAGCTCCCCGGATATCTCGAAGGTCACTGACACCTTGCGCGGGTTTATCACTCTCGCCTCTGTACTGAGTATCGAGAGCTTTATCTGCGCCGCAGCGTCCGACTCGATATCCGGTACCTCATACTCCACGGAAAAGCTCTTGCTGAGCCTGACGAAGGACATGCTCTCCTGGCTTTCTGTTATGTACAGCAGCGACGCTACCGCCTCGCCCGATATCAGTACGCCGCGGCTCGTGATGTCCTTACTCTTGAGCATGACATAGCTCTGCACCGTCGCGATGCGGCCGATGTCGTCGTCCGTATCCGGTACGACGCTCTCCGCGCTCTCCTGCACCTTCTTTGTCTGGCGGCTTATTTCCCGGTACATACTCACGTTTTTATTCTCAAATTTGATTTCCATATTCTTCTGCTCCTTGCTGCACAGTTTGTACAGAATATGCCCGCCGCAGTGTCTTTATTACCTGCGGGTAAATCTGGCTATCAGATCGGAAATGAATTTCGGCAGCTTGAATATAAAAACTCTCATGTCTGCTCCTTTCCCCGGCATACTGTTATTTCAGCGGCAGCGTATATACCATACGCCAAGACCGATAAGGGCTGCGGCGAGAACGAACCACCAGAACTCCGTCGGCAGGACAAGGGACAGTATTATCACCACGCCCGCGGCTATCGCCGTGCAGCCCCATATACTGTGGTTACCTCTGCGCATAAAATGACCGCCCCCCGCGAAATGTATTCTCTGCATTCTACGCGGCGGACGGTCGTTTTATGTATCCGCTATTCAGTTTTCCCAGGACTTGCGCTGCGCGACTATTTCATACAGCCGCTGATAGGAGCTATAACGGCTTGGGGCTATCTCCAGCCACGGATTGATGCCGCCCACGATCAGCGCCGCCGTCACGGCGCAGCCCGGTTCTTTCAAATGTGCACAGTCATTGAAGCGGCACTTGCCTATGTACGGGGCGAAATCAATAAAGTCGTGCTGTAAGCCCTCCTTGCTGATTTCGCATATCATCTCCACGTCAAGCGAGGCAAATCCCGGAGTATCGGCTATGAATGTGCCCTCGCCGAGGTCGTAGAGCTCAACATGTCTTGTCGTGTGCTTTCCTCGGCCAAGGCGCTCGCTTACCTCGCCCGTCTCAATGTTTATCCCCGGAATGAGCGCGTTGAGTATGCTCGACTTGCCGACTCCGGAATTTCCGGTAAATGCGCAGACCTGCCCTTTCAGCGCCCGGCGCAGTTCATCTATGCCCTCGCCGGTCTCCGCGCTCGTGCGCAGAACTCTGAAGCCTGCTTTCGTAAACGCCGTGTACAGTGCATCGCCCGGGTCGATGTCCGTCTTGTTTATGCACAGCACGAACTCACAGTCAGCTTCGGCTGCGATAACTGAGATCCTGTCGGCGAGGAAGGGATCGGTCACGGGGTTCGTGTTTGCGGCGACGAATACAAGCGTGTCGACATTCGCGACGGCGGGACGGATGAACCGATTGCGCCGCTCGCGCACGGAGTCTATACGTCCCTTGCCGTTTGCCTCAGGGCTGCACATCACCCTGTCGCCGACGAGCGGAGACGTACCGTCAAGCCGGAAGCGCCCTCTCGCGCGGCACTCGAGCACACCAAGCTCTGTCTCCACATAATAAAAGCCGCTGAGCGCTTTTATGATTATTCCCTCAGTCATTGCTCACCTGTAATTATCCGGGCCGGAGGACACCTTGAGCTGTATCTTGGAGTGCTCCTCGACCTCGGTGAATGCGTTGACGCTCTGGCCGATGACCGTGCCCGCCTCAAGGTCGCTCGAAACTCTGTCGGAGCCGCCGTAGCTCAGGCCAAGGCTCTCAAGCTTCGATATCGCGGCGTCCTCGGTAAGCCCCACAAGGTTCGGCATCTCGACATGGCCTATCTCAGGCCCCGAGCTTACGGTCACATACACGGTCGAGCCGGCGCTGAGCTGGTCGTTCGCGGCGGGACTCGTACTTATCACGTAGTCCTTTGTGACGGAGTTTGATGTAGCATTCTCTATCTCGACTTGGAAGCCCGCCTGCTGGAGGCGGTTCTTCGCCTCGCGGTAGTCGATGTTCACAACATCAGGCACCGCTGTAAAAACAGTCCCCGTGCTGACTGTGAGCTCAACACGTATGCCCTCGGGCGTGACCATCATGCTCCTGCCGGGGCTCGGGTCCTGCCCGAGTATCGTACCGCTCTCGGTATTCGTGTCCACAACGTAGACCACATTGAAGCTGTACATTGCCGCGAGGTCGGCGTTTTCAACGACCGCCTGATAGTTGCTGCCGATGAAGTTCGGCAGGCTGATGCGCTCCGCCGGGGAGAATATCTCACCGAGCCAGAAGTCCCACAAAAACGCGAACAGCAGTATGCTCAGCACGATCGCGCCGAACACGCCAGTAAGGAAGCTCACGCTCTGCGCGCGGCGATGCCGCACGGCGTAGCGCTCCTTGTCCATCTCGCTCACAGAGCGGATGGGCACGACCGCCGGGTTCTCAAAGTCCTCTTCCTGCTCCTCGTTCTCAGTCTCCTCGGCCTTGAGCTGTGCCTGAGTAAAGGCGTCAAGGTCGTCAAGCAGCTCATTTGCGGACTGATAGCGCTCGTTTATAGGCGCGCTCATCGCCTTGAGCGTGATGCGCTCAAGCTCGGGCGGAATATCCGGGACAAGCTCATGCGGCGGCTCGGGGTCGGCGTTCATGTGCTTTACGGCGATCTCAGCTATCGTGTCGCCCTCGTAGGGCTTGTGCCCCGTGAGCATTTCATACATGACGACGCCCAGCGAATACACGTCACTGCGTGCATCCGGGCATTCGCCGCGCGCCTGCTCGGGTGCGATGTAGTGTATCGAGCCTACGGCCTGGCCGTTATTTTCGTATATCTCATTTTCAAGCGCGGCAATGCCGAAGTCCGCGACCTTGACCGTGCCGTCGCGCAGCATCATAACGTTCTGCGGCTTTATATCGCGGTGGATTATCCCGCGCTCATGGGCGTGCGCTATCGCCTTCGCGATCTGCTTTGTGAAATGCAGCACCTCGCGCCACGCAAGTGCGCCGCGCCTGTCCATATACTGCCGCAGCGTGATGCCCTCCACCAGCTCCATGACTATGTATTCCATAGCGTCGCTGTGGCTGACATCGTACACCGCCACGATATTCGGATGAGACAGCATCGCGACAGCGTGCGCTTCGGCGCAGAAGCGGCTCCGGAACTCCTCGTCCGCCAGCATATCCTCGCGCATGATCTTCACCGCGACGTTGCGGTTGAGCCTATGGTCGAGCGCCTTATATACGATGGCCATGCCGCCCTCGCCGATGACCTGCAAAATTTCGTACCGGTCGTCAAGCAGCGTGCCTATATATTTGTCGTTGTTTTCCATATATTATACTCCACGATATTCCATGGGAAACTTCATCTCATCACCGCGACGACGGTTACATTGTCCCTCGCGCCGCGGATAAGCGCCTTGCTCATCAGCGCCCGGCAGATAAGCTCCGGATCCTGATATTCCTTTGCGTATTCGAGCATCTCAAGATCGGTCACCATATTGGAAAGGCCGTCCGAGCACAGCAGCAGGATATCCCCCGGCTGGAGCGTGAACTCAAAATAGTCAGGCCTGACCTCAGCCTCCGAGCCAAGTGCCCGCGTGATGACGTTCTTCTGCGGGTGGAGCCTTGCCTGCTCCTTTGTTATCGCACCCGCCTCCACAAGCTCCTCGACCAGCGAGTGATCCCGCGTGATCTGGTATATGCTGTTTGCACGCTTGGAGATGTGATAGGCGCGGCTGTCGCCGACATTGATAATATACCCATTCCCGCCAGACTTAATCACCCCGCCGACAAGGGTCGTGCCCATGCCGCTGTAAGCCTTGTCAAACAGCGAATATTCATATGCAACGCCGTTTGCCTCGGCGCAGGCATTGGTCAGGGCTTCCTTGTAATTGACGTTTTTGATCGTCCTGGACGTGAGACGATCGTATATATACGAGACGAAAGCCTTGTTCGCGACTGCGCTTGCGATCTCCCCCGCGTTCTCTCCGCCCATGCCGTCGCACAGCGCGGCAATAAGGCAGCTGCGCACGGGGCAGCTCTCAATGATAAAGCAGTCCTGATTGTCTTTCCTGACTTTCCCCTTGTCGGTAAGGCCAAAGCTTTTCATATCGTCCTCATTTTCTCCCGGTGTCCCCGCCGGGGATCACTGCTTTTTCTGCATCTTCCTGCGCAGCTGACCGCAGGAGGCGTCCACATCCCCGCCGAGCTTGCGCCTGACGGTGACATTCACGCCGTTGTCTTCAAGTATCTTTATAAACGCTTTCATGTGCTCCGGCGTCGAGGGCTGGAACTGGCGCTCCTCAACATGGTTGAGCGGGATAAGGTTCACGTGCGCGGCGACAGCTCTCGCGTGCTTTGCAAGGAGCCGCGCGTGGTGCTCCGTGTCGTTCACGCCGTCTATCATCGCGTATTCAAATGATATCCGCCGACCGGTCTTTTCATAATATCTGCGGCATGCGGCGATAAGCGCGTCGACACCGCGGCCGCGGTTTGCCGGCATGATCTTTGAGCGCGTCTCATCATCCGGTGCGTGCAGCGATACAGAAAGCGTCAGCTGCATGTCGCGCTCGGCGAGATCGTCAAAGCGCTCTATGAGCCCGCAGGTGGAAAGCGAAATGTGGCGCATGCCGATGTTCGCGCCGTCCGGTCTGTTCACAAGCTCCAGAAAGCGCATGACGTTATCGAAATTATCAAGCGGCTCGCCTATGCCCATGAGCACTATGTTTGATATCGTCTTCCCGGAATCAAGCTGAGAAAACAAGACCTCGTCCAATATCTCGGACGGTTCGAGATTGCGCACGAGACCGCCTATCGTCGAGGCGCAGAACGCACAGCCCTGACGGCAGCCGACCTGTGACGAGACGCAGACGGTGTTGCCGTGCTTATAACTCATCACAACTGTTTCGACGGCGTTGCCGTCCTTAAGTTCCCATAAATATTTAATTGTTCCATCAATGGCCGAGACCTGCTTGCCGATGACCTTCGGCTCATACAGCTCATATTCGCCCTTGAGCTTTTCGCGCAGCGGCTTTGAGAGATTCGTCATCTTATCAAAGTCGCGCACGCCGCGGCTTATCCACTGGAAAACCTGCTTTGCCCTGAACTTCTGCTCGCCCAGAAGCGCAAAGTCCTGCTCAAGCTCCTCCGGCAGCATCGAAACTATATCTTTTTTCATAATATCACTGCCGCTTTCTCAGCTTCGCGGCAAAGAATCCGTCAGTACCGTCGACGTTCGGCCAGAAAGTGTACATTCCCTCCGGTGCGCTGACGCCGCAGACCTCGAACGGCTCCGCCGTATATTCCCCGTTTCTTTCAAGAAACGCTTTTACCGTATTTTCGTTTTCCTCCGCCGTCACGGTGCAGGTCGAGTACAGCAGCACGCCGCCCGGACACACGTATTTTGAGACGTTGTCCAGTATCTCGCCCTGTATCTTCGGAAGCTCCGCGATGCTCTCGGGAGTCTTGGAGCGTATCTCCGGCTTCTTCGCAATAACGCCGAAGCCCGAGCACGGCACATCCGCAATGACAATGTCAAAGCTCTCCGCAAGCTCTGCACGGAAAGCCCTCGCATCCATCGCAGCCGTCTCTATAATGTCTATCCCGAGCCGCTGTGCGCCGTCTCTCACAAGACGCAGCTTCTTCTCGTGAATGTCGCATGAGAGTATGCTGCCGCAGTTTTCCATAGCTATCGCCGCGGCAAAGGATTTCCCGCCGGGGCAGGAGCAGGCGTCGAGCACACGCATCCCTGCTTTCGGCGCGGCGATCTCCACCGCCATTCGTGCGGCGCGATCCTGCACATAGAACAAGCCCTCGTCAAAGCCCGGCAGCTCCGTTGCAGAGCCGCCCGGGAGCGTGATGCAGCCCTCCGGTTCATCACAGCGCTCATACTCAAGCTCCGCCCTCGCGAGCGCCCGCGCATAGTCCGCCGCGCTGACCTTCAGCGTGTTCACCTGAATGCTCAGCGGTGCGGGGCTGTTGCAGCAGCGCAGGAACTCTTCCGTAAAATCATAGCCCTTGCGGTCTATAATGTACTGCACCAGCCATTCGGGATGGCTGTATTTAATCGAGAGATAGCCCGCCGTGCCCTCGCCGGGTATCGGCGGCAGAGAATTTATGTTATCGGCGATCCTGCGCAGCACAGCGTTCACGAGTCCTGCCGCTCTCGCGCAGCCCTGGCTTTTGCACAGGGCGACCGCCTCGCTGACCGCAGCTCTGGCCGGTATTCTGTCCAGAAACAGCAGCTGATATACTCCCATACGCAGTATATCGCGCACCTTCGGCTCAAGCTTCGCGCCGCAGCAGCAGCCGATATAATAGTCGCAGAGGCTGCTGTTCTGGATAACGCCCAGACACAGCCGTGACGCCAGCGCCGCATCCCGGCGGCTGAGTTCATATTTTTTTATTCCGGCGTCAATAGACGCGCCCGACCACGCGCCGTCACGGCGGCAGCGCATAAGCGTCTCCAGCGCGGCTTCCCTTGCCCCTGTCTGCATATTCCTTACTCTACCTTGATCTGATGTCCTCTGAGATAATCCTCAGCGCCCATGCGCTTCTTTCCGGGAGCCTGAAGCTCGGTTATAAGCAGCGTCTCCCCATCGGCGCAGGCGATCTCAAGCCCGCCCTTATCCGTGCTGACCACGGCTCCGGGCACCTTTTCGGTTTTCCCGTCAGTATACTTTGCGGCAAAAACGCGCACGGTCTTGCCCTCAAGTTCCATCGTGGCCACCGGCCAGGGCTGGAGCCCGTATATATGCTTGAGCACCTCACGCGGCGTTTTGTTCCAATCTATCGGGCAGATGCTCTTATCCAGCATCGTGACGTAGCTCGCCTTGCTGTGATCCTGCGGTGCGCGCGGCGCAGTACCGGCATCGATATCTCGCAGGGTCTTGACAAGCAGCTCCGCGCCCATGTCCTTGAGTCTGTCGAACAGCTCCCCGGAGGTCTCGTATTCGCCTATCTCCGTCTCTGCGGTATAGATAATGTCCCCGGTGTCCATCTCGCTTGCGAGATACATCGTCGTCACGCCGGTTATCTTATCGCCGTTGAGCACCGCCCACTGTATAGGGGCCGCTCCCCTGTACTTCGGCAGGAGCGAACCGTGGACGTTTATCGCGCCGTATTTCGGCACGGCAAGAATATCGTCCGGCAGGATGCGCCCGTAGGCGACGACGACGAGGATATCCGGCTCCAGCGCCTTTATCTGCGCAAGCGCCGTACCGTCGCGCATCTTCACCGGCTGGAACACCGGCAGACCGTTTTCCAGCGCAAGCTCCTTTACCGGCGACGCGCACAGCTCCATGCCGCGGCCCTTCGGCTTGTCTGGTTGGGTGAACACGCCGACGACGTCGAACTTTTCATCTATCAGTTTTTTCAGTGAGGCCGACGCGAAATCCGGCGTCCCCATAAAAACAATGCGCATATCCTCAGTATTCTCCGTTGCTCATTTCTTCCTCTGTCAGCATGCGTTCGCACTTTTCGGTGAACAGAATGCCCTCCAGATGGTCCATCTCATGGCAGAAGCAGCGCGCGGTAAGTCCCGTGCCCTCGACCTCGAACCATTCGCCGAAGCGATCCTGCGCCCTGACCCTGACGTTCATCGGGCGTTTCACGAGACCATACTCGCCCGGTACGCTCAGGCAGCCCTCAGGACCGTCCTGCTCGCCGGAGGTCTCGATTATCTCGGGGTTAATGAGCTCGATAACGTATTCGTCCTCGCCCTCGGGAACGTTGGTTTCGAGCACGAGCACCGCACGGCGCAGTATGCCGACCTGCGGCGCTGCAAGGCCGACGCCGTTTGCCTCGGCAAGCGTGTCCGCCATATCGTCGAGCAGCTGATGCAGCCGCGCATTGAAGTCCGTCACCGGGCGGCACTTTTTGTTAAGCGTCGGGTCGCCCTGTGTAAGTATATGTCTGAGTGCCATTCTGTCCTCCAGTTAATATATAAATGCCAAATGCCGGTTCACTCCGCGGGATCGTTGTCCGCGTAAACCGAAACATCCGAAAATCTCTTGTCCGTGCAGCACTCGATCACAAGACCGGAAACGATGCCGCGCAGCCCCGAGAGCTTCTTTCCGTAAATTATGACTCTGTAACGGTACCTGTTGTTCACCTTGACTACCGCCAGCGGAGCCGGGCCGAGCACCACGGCGCTGCCGTCGCGCCCGATGATATTGTCAAGCCTGTCCCGCACATAGCGGCAGGCCTGAAAAACGTGCGCCTCGTTCAGCCCCGAGGCCGTCACCGTCAGCATCTCGGAAAACGGGGGCGTGTTCTGGAGCCGCCGCAGCTGGATCTCCGACTCATAGAAGTCCTCATAATCCTGCCTCGATGCCTGAAGTATCGTTTCGTTCTCCGGTGTAAAGGTCTGGATGATCGCCCGGCCGGGCTTGCTGCCTCTCCCGCTGCGTCCGACGACCTGCGTCAGCAGCGAGAAAGTGCGTTCACCCGCGCGGAAGCTCCCGGCATACAGGCTCTGATCGGCGCTTATCACGCCCACAAGCGTGACGTTCTCAAAGTTCAGCCCCTTGGTCACCATCTGTGTGCCGACCATGATAGGGATCTTTTCATTTCTGAACCGCTCGAACATTGCCTCATGCGAGCCCGCGGCAGTCACGGTATCTGTATCGAGCCGTATGACCTCCGTGTCCGGGAAAAGCTCCTTCAGCTCCGTCTCTATCATCTGCGTACCCGCACCGACGTGCTTGAGTTCTCCCCCGCACTCCGGGCAGCTGTCGTCCAGCCATTGCGAATATCCGCAGTAGTGGCACATGAGCCGCCGATTCGCGCTGTGATAGGTCAGCGAAACGCTGCACCGCGGGCACTTATAGGTATACCCGCATTCGCCGCAGCTTATAAGCTTGTTCGCCCCGCGGCGGTTTATGAACAGTATGCTCTGCTCGCCGCGGCTGATGTTATCTTCCAGCTCCTCACGCAGCTTTTCGCTTATGTCCGTGCCGTTGCCGCGCCGAAGCTCGCGCTTCATGTCGACGATCTCCACCTGCGGCAGCTGCATGTCATTATATCTGCCGCGCAGCGTGAAGAGCGAATAATTGCCCTGCCGCGCCTTATACATGCTCACGATGTCCGGCGTCGCCGAGCCGAGCAGCAGCAGGCAGCCCGCCTGCGCGCAGCGATATATGGCAACATCCCGCGCGTTGTAGCGTGGGCTGTTCTCCGATTTATAGGTCTCCTCCTGCTCCTCGTCGATGATGATAAGCCCAAGCTTATCCGCCGGGGCAAACACCGCGCTGCGCGTGCCGATCACGAGCCTTGCCTTACCGGAGCGGACGCGCTTGAACTCATCATAGCGCTCCCCGACCGAAAGACTGCTGTGCAGCACAGCGACGGTATCGCCGAAGTGCGAGGAAAAGGTCTGGATCATCTGCGGCGTCAGAGCGATCTCCGGCACCAGCAGTATCACCGAGTGCCCGCGCGCAAGCTGCTCGGTTATAAGATGGATGTAAACGCTCGTTTTTCCGCTCCCGGTCACGCCGAAGAGCAATGCGGCTCCGCTCTTACCGGACATGGCAAGAGCGTTTATGCCGGTAAACGCCTGCTGCTGCTCATCATTGAGAACGGGCAGCGGCTCGATATCGCCGAGGTGTATCTCCGGACGCCTGAAGGTCTCCTTTTTATACAGCTCCACAAAGCCTGCTTTGCACAGCGCGGTCAGCGACTGCCTTGACGCGCCGGTGTGCCTGAGCAGATCGCGGCTCGGCAAGCACTCGAACGAGCACAGCTGCTCAAGCAGTTCCGCCTGCTGCGGCGCGCGCCTGCGCTTGGCCGCGGCATAGCGCGAAGCCTCCTCAGGGGAGACGCACAGCCGCGTCATTTCGACGGTCTTATCCTGCACCTTCGTGCGGCCCTCATCGTCGAACCATAGCCCCGCCGGGAGCATGGCCTTTACCGCGTCATAGACCGTGCAGAAAAAGCGCTCTCTCATGAACAGAGTGAGCTTTATCTGCTCCGGGCTAAGCAGCGGCTCCTCATCAAGAACCGCCGTGATCGCCTTGAGCTTTTCATACTCGCTCCCGTCCGAGACGGCGAGGATTATCCCCTCGCTCCTTCGGTTGCCGTGCGAAAACGGAACGTACACCCTGACGCCCGGCACTGCCTTTTCGGCAAGCTCCGGCGGGATCAGATAGTCATACGGCTTGTCCACCCAATATGTCGCGGCTGCGACCGCGATTTTTGCAACTGTCTGAGCCATACCGGTACGCTTCCCCTGTTCAGGCCGGTTCTTTATTCTTCTTTGGGCTCAATGCTGAGCTTGCCGGTATATACCTCGTCTATCGCGCTGGAAACCGCCTTGCGCTCGAGGGGCATTTCCTCTTCCTCTGCCTCGGCGGAAAGCTCTCTTGCACGCTTTGCAACGAGGTTAACAAGCTGATAACGGCTGCCGATCTTGTCGACCAGCTCTGCCACAGGGGGATAAAGCATCATAATAATTACTCCTATCTGCCGCGTAAAGGCCGCGGCGCGCCATATTCAAAATTGGTAGATTGCTGATTATTCTTCCTTGAGGTAATGCTCGCGGCCGGCATAGCGGCAGCTCTCCGCAGTGATTATCGCGGCAAGCTCCTTTGCGGCCTTTTCGGCATCGTCGTTAATAATGATGTAGTCATAGAAATCCGCTTCCCCATATTCCTGACGGGCGCGGATAAGCCTCGCCTCAATGGCTCTGTCTGTATCTGTACCGCGGCCTCTCAGGCGGCGCTCAAGCTCTGCCATGGACGGCGGGATAATGAATATCTTGACCGCCTCCGGCATTTTCTCGTTGATCTGACGCGCACCCTGCACCTCGATATCGAGTATCACGTTCTTGCCCTCGTCCAGCTTCTCCTGCACGTAGGCGCGCGGAGTGCCATAGGAATTAGCGACGTACATCGCGTGCTCAAGCAGCTCGTCGTTTGCGACCATCTCGTCAAAGCGCTTGAGGTCAACGAAGAAGTATTCCTTGCCGTCGACCTCTCCGGGTCTCGGCTTGCGCGTCGTCACCGAAACGGAGAAGCACATATCGTCCCTGTCCTCAATGGCCTTGAAAACGACCGTGCTCTTACCTGCTCCGGACGGCCCGGAAATAACAAACAGCTTGCCCTTATCCTTCATCTTTTCCATCCTCCCCATTCTTATCTTCACAGCGCGCCGCGACGGTCTCCGGCGGCAGCGCCGATAAAATTACATTCCCGCTGTCCATGACGATCACGGACTTGGTGCTGCGTCCGAACGACGCATCGATCAGCAGGCCGCGCTCGCGCACCTCCTGGATCATTCTCTTTATGGGCGCCGACTCTGGGCTGACTATGGAAATGATGCGCCCGGCTGAGACAAGATTACCGAACCCGATGCTTACAAGCTTCATACCGTCCGCCTTACTCTATGTTCTGTATCTGTTCTCTTATCTTCTCTATCTCGGACTTGAGGTCGACAACGACATGGGCAATATCGGAGCTCTGGCACTTTGAGCCGATGGTGTTGGCCTCGCGGTTAAACTCCTGAATAAGGAAGTCTATCTTTCTTCCCGTGGGGGAGCTGCCGTTTATCATGGTCTTGAGCTGGCTCATGTGGCTGCGCAGACGCACCGTCTCCTCGTCGACCGCGACGTGGTCGGCGAAAACCGCGGCTTCGGCAAGGATGCGGCTCTCCTCGATACCGGCTGTGCCGAGCACCTCGGCCATCCTCGCTTCGAGGCGCGCGCGGTACTCTGCGACGGTCTTTGGGCTCTCCTTCTCTATCTTCGTGACGAGCGCATCTATCGAGGCGAGCTTCTCCGTCACGTCGTCTCTCAGCTTCTCGCCCTCGCGCAGACGCATCGCGTCAAAATCCTGAAGCGCAAGCTCCGCTATCTCGATTATACCCTGGGATATCGCCTCGGCGTCGATGTCGTTCTTCTCGACCGTGAGCACATCCGGGAATCTGCTGACGCTCAGCGCCGTCACGTCGTCGGGAAGCGAATACTCCTCGGCAATATGCCTTATCGCCTCGACATAGCCGCGCAGCAGCGGCTCGTTGACCTTGACGCTCATATCGCCCGCAGCGGATGAATCGACGCTCACAAAAACATCGACCTTGCCGCGGCTTATGTGCTTCTGCACAACGGACTTGACAGCGTCCTCGGCAAAGAGGAAGCTTCTCGGCATACGCACCGAGGCGTCCAGATACCTGTTGTTCACGCTCTTGAGCTCGACCGTGATCCCCAAGCCCTCGACAGTGCCCTTCGCGCTGCCGTAACCCGTCATACTTTTTATCATGTTCCCTCCAAGTTATTCCTCGTTATTGAATTGGATTATATCAAAGGTGATATTCTGAGTTTTCTTTATGCGCTGGCTTATGACTATTATCACCGCACCGAGCAGCAGCCCGATAAAGCTCGCCAGAATGCAGATGCCCTCGCTCGCCCCGGCAGAGTACGCGATGAAATACCCCAGCAGTATCATTACTATCGGCAGGATATACACCAGAAGCGCCGCGCCGAATATCTTCGACGACTTGCTCTGGATTATGACTCTCTGCCCCGGCTGCGCGTCAATGAGGTTATTCGCGGGGGTCTTGAGTTCGCTCTGAAATATGCAGCTTTCGCAGTTGCCGCAGTTGCTGCCGCAGGCGGTGCCGCGCGTGACCACGACCTCAGCCATGCCGTCGGGCAGCCGCCTTGTCACTATTGCTTCCTGTGTCATCAGCTTACCTTCCTGATCTCTATCGATATCGTGTTTTCGCCTATCGCGCCGACGTCCGTAAATCCGTCAACATATACCCTGACCTGCGGCATATAGGTGCCTGTGGACTCCTTGTAATCCGTAAGGTCTGCGACCGCGCGGATGTTCTCAGCTTTTATCTGCGCCAGCGCCTCGGGCGTGCCGCGGAGTGTTATCTCCTTGCTCTCGGTGATTATATCCGCCTCGTAGCCCTCGGTTGCATTGATGCAGGAGAAGTTCGTGACCCTGAAGGTCTTCGTCTCAAGGCCGACTATCTCGACCGTGACCGTCGCCTTCGTGATGCCGGTGGTGTTCTTAAGCTCGTTATCTATCGGTATCGTGTAGGTCTCGGTAAAGGTAGAGCTGAAGTCCGTCAGGTCTATCGTCGCAAGGATGATCTTGTTCATGCCCGCGAGCAGTGACGAGTCTCCCGCAAGCGTCACGGACACGGGATCAATGGTGATCTTCGTATTCGCCTTTGTCGCGCCCGCACCCTCGATGATGTTCACATCGAGGTTCACTTCCTTGAGCGTCAGCAGCGGGAGCGTCGCAGTGACGACGTCCGTCGAAAAGCTGATGCCGGTCGTGGAGCACGGCTCGTTGTTCGCATCCATCAGCGTGAAGCCTGTCTCCACAGAATAGGTGCTGTCGACATTCTCCTTGCCGAAAGTCACCCATGCGTATTCGACGTCTTTCAGATACGCCTCGGAGCCTGTTATCGTGATCGTCGACGGCTCGAACACCGGCATCTCAGCCGTGTAGCCTTCGGCAAGAGAGCCGTCAAAGCTGCCGCGCACCTGAATGGACTTCGAGGTCTGCGCCGAGACCATGAAGTTTATCGTCTCCGGAGTCCGGCGGTTCTCGGAGAGCTTGCTCGTATCCGTGCCGTCCGGATAAACTATCGTATACTGCTGCGAGGTGTACGCCGCGCGTGAGAGCTTGCTGACGTCGACCTGCGCGACGAGCTGATCCGAGCTGAGCGAGCCGATAATGCGCCGCGGTCCTACGACCTCGACCGTCACGGTGCTCGTGTCCATATCGGTCACGACAAGGTTCTTTGAATCCCTAAGGATATCCTCGCCCACAAGCTCGACCTTGACGCCTCTGAAGGTGGTCTTGGACTCATCCGTCTCGACACTGGTTACATACACCCATATTGCAAGGGACGCCAGCAGCGACACGATCATCCAGAACGCCTTGCTGTTATAAATTTTCTTCATCCTGCTTCTCGTCGACATTGGCATTTACCTTAAAGAAATTTCTGATATTGTCCATAAAGCTGTGCTTTTCCGTGCTGTCCTCCTCGCGGATAAGCTCCCCTCTGAGGAGCTTATCAAGCGCCTCGCCGCTCAAGTGACGCTTCAGCATCCCGTCCATCGCGGCGGAGATCGCACCCGTCTCCTCGGAGACGACGATTATCACCGCGTCGGACTCCTCGCTCAGGCCTATGCCCGCGCGGTGGCGCATGCCGAGATCCTTGCTGAGGTTCGTCCTCTGCGTGAGCGGGAGCACGCAGCCCGCCGCCGCGATGCGCCCGTCGCGGATTATCACAGCGCCGTCATGCAGCGGAGCCTTGTTGAAGAACATGTTCTTCAGAAGCTCCGCCGTCGTGTCGGCGTTTATGACGGTGCCGGTGCTGATGATGGAGTTTAACGCGACGCCGCGCTCAAAGATGATGAGTGCGCCGGTCTTGGAGGCCGACATGTCGCAGCAGGCCTGGACCGTCTGCGATATCGCAGAGTCCATGACCGTGCCGCTGGAGCTGCGCCCTGAGGCAAAGCCGCTGCCCATACGCTCGAGCAGCCTTCTCAGTTCCGGCTGGAACAGGATGAGCAGGGCGATCAGGCCGAGCTCTGCCGTCTTGCGCAGCAGGAAATTTATCATCGTCAGGCTGAAGATATCCGAACCCCACAGCGCGAGCAGAAAGACCACAAGCCCTTTTGCGAGATTGTTTGAGTTCGTTCTCCTGACGAAGCCTATTGCTTTGTAGATCAGATAAGCAACGATTATTATATCAAGGAAGTCTGATATGCCCATCGTTGAAAGATAGTTCACAGACCTGCTCAATCCATTGCTGAATACTTCCATATATGCTTCCCCATACAGATGTGCTGAACACGGCTTATATAATGTATCACTGTATTATAAAGCAAATTCTAAAAAAAGGCAACAACAATAAGCATTTCACTGTAACAATTCTCTTAAGACAGAGCAGCATTTTTTCACACACATCTCATCCGTGAACGGCGAAAAGCTCGCTCTTATCGTCCCGGTCTCGAGCGTCCCGGCGCTCCTGTGTGCATACGGCGCGCAGTGCAGCCCGCTGCGCACGCATATCCCGCGCTCGGAGAGCTGCTGCGCAAGAGTCTCGCAGTCGCCGCGAAGCGGCCTGAACGACAGTACACCGCTCTGCGTCCCCGGCGCACCGCGGAAAATTTCAAGTCCAGCGCAGCCGTTGAGTCCGTCAAGCATAGTATCCAGCATGCGTCCCTCATGCGCCGCGATCGATTTTAAACCGCGTGAGCGCACATAGCTTATGCCCTCCGAAAGCCCCGCAATACCTGGGACGTTGTGCGTCCCGGCCTCCATCCTGTCGGGCAGGTACTCGGGCATGAGCTGCGGTATGCTGTCAGACCCCGAGCCGCCGCTGAGCAGCGGTTCGCCCTCGACGCCGCAGATGAGTATCCCCGTGCCCTGCGGTCCGAAAAGCGCCTTATGCCCAGGCATGGCAATAAACGCCGCGCCGAGCGCCTGATAGTCTACCTCCAGCACACCAGCCGACTGTGAGGCGTCGAGGATGAACGGCACTCCCGCGCGCCTGCACATATCCGCTATCTCATATACCGGCAGGATAAACCCGAACACGTTCGACACATGTGTACATACCACAAGCTCCGCCGCCGGGATTTTATCCCGGAAGGCCTTGAGTATCCCATTCCTGTCAAAAGGAGCCGAGGACGCAACAGCAATGTCTGCGCCGAGCTGCGCGAGCGGGCGCGTCACGGAATTGTGCTCATAGCCCGACACGAGCACCCGCGTCCCTTTATGCGCAAGCGACCTTATCGCAATGTTGAGCGCATGCGTCGCATTCATCGTGAACACTATACGCTCAGGCTCCGGGACGTTAAAGAGCTCCGATGCGTTTTCACGGCAGCGGAAAACTATCTCCGCTGCCGTCATCGCCGGTACATGCCCTCCGCGTCCGGGGCTTGCGGCGCGGCGCATCGCATCCGTCATCGCGCGCCCCACGGCCTCGGGCTTTATCATGGTCGTTGCCGCGTTGTCAAGATAGATCACTTAGCCGCACCTCCGTATATTCACCGTTCTCCTCGCGTTTGAAGAGCTTCCCGTTTAACATATTGTTCTTTTTCAGAATGGTTGCCGCCTCGCCCAGATGCCGGTAAAGGCTGACGGCGTATCCGCAGCCGCTGCCGCTCAGTCCCTGAGGGGCTTTGACCACAACGCAGCTTATCCCCTTGCGTTCGAGCAGCGCCGCCGACCGCTGCGCATAGGTCAGCGAGCGGCACATTATCAGGTACTGCATACTTTATTCTCCATTCCGCCGCAAGCGGCACTTAATTAAAACCATATTGAAAAGCACCGCGCAGCCATTTGCTGTGCGGTGCTTTTCATGTCTATAGGATCAGCGCACAGAATCATTACATCTTATGCGCTCATACGGCGTTTGTTCAATTCACTCTATCAGTGCCACGGCGTGTGCCGCGATGCCGAGCCCTTCTCCAGTGAAGCCAAGCTTCTCCTCGGTCGTTGCCTTGACGCTCACGCGTTCAAGCTCCGTGCCCATCGCCTGCGCGAGTATCTCACGCATCTGCTGTATATACGGCGCAAGCTTCGGCCTCTGCGCGATAACGGTGCAGTCGATGTTTCCGACCGTATAGCCGTGCTCGCGGATAACGCGCGTCACCTCGCGCAGCAGCTCGATGCTGTCCGCACCGAGGAAGCGGTCGTCATTGTCCGGGAAAAGCTTGCCGATATCGCCGAGCGCAGCGGCGCCGAGCAGCGCGTCCATCAGTGCATGGGTCAGCACATCCGCGTCCGAATGGCCGAGCAGCCCCTTTTCATACGGTATCTCGACCCCGCCGAGGATCAGCTTCCGCCCTTCGACGAGCTTATGCACATCATACCCATGCCCTATTCGCATTCCAGTCTCCTCTGTTCTTTATGATCGCTTCGGCAGCGACCATGTCGTTCGGCGTTGTGATCTTGATGTTGTCCACGTCCCCCATGACAGTGTGGGTCTTTATGCCCATGATGTCCATGGCGGAGCAATCGTCGGTTATCTGCATCGCGTCCTTTGCGGCCTTTGTCAGCGCGCCCTTTATGAGGTCGGCGTCAAAGACCTGCGGCGTCTGCACGCGGACAGTCCTGCTGCGGTCTACCGTACCGGTGACGTTGCCGTCGTCGTCCACGGCTTTCAGCGTGTCGGTGCTCGGGATGACCGGGATGGAGGACATATGCACGCTCGCGTCATATACGACGCGGTTGATGACATCCTGCGTGACGAGCGGGCGCGCGCCGTCATGTATCGCGATGAGCTTTGCTCCCTTTTTGACCTCGGACACTCCGGCCAGCGCAGACTCCATGCGTGTGCTGCCGCCTATGACCACCTTGCTGACCTTGCTCAGCCCGCAGTTATGGCAGAGATCGGCAACCTCCTCAAGCTTGTCCTTACGCGTGACGATGATTATCTCCTCGATCAGAGGATTATCCTGAAACGCGAGTACCGTCCTCACCAGAACCGGCATAGGGCCGAGCTTCATAAATACCTTATCCGTACCCATGCGCTGGGAGCTGCCCGCCGCGACTATGACTGCCGAGCATTTCGGCGTCTCGTCCTTCTTCCTGAAAAGTGCCTTGAGGTTCATTTGCCTCCGTCCTTTCGTTTGAAAGTTTAGCCTTTGAGCTGTCTCTTTCTGTAGAAATTCATCATGCCGTCCTGCAGGTCGTCAAGGTGCATGAGCATCTTGCCCGCGCCATATGCCGCGCAGGAGACCGCATCGTCCACAACGACGGTCCTGATGCCTGTGCTGCGCTCAATGAGCCTGTCTATACCGTAGATAAGGCTGCCGCCGCCGGACATGATTATTCCGTTCTTATCCAAGTCGCCGACGAGCTGGGGCGGCGTTCTCTCAAGCACGGTGTGTATCGCTTCGAGTATGCGGTTCATCGGGTCGACGAACGCCTCGATAAGCTCGGTTGAGCTGACCTGCACGGTCTTGGGCAGACCGTTTGAAAGATCGCGTCCCTTTATCTCCTCAAAGCCGACGTCCGGGCGGCGGATAACGCAGCCGATGCTGCGCTTGAGCTCCTCGGCAGTGCTCAGGCCGATGAGCAGCTCATACTTCTGCTTTATGAAGCGGACTATCGCCTCATCAAAGCTCGAGCCCGCGACCTTTATCGATTCGCACTCCACGACGCCGCCGGCGGATACTATCGCGACCTCAGTCGTACCGCCGCCGATGTCGATTATCATATGGCCGTCCGCCTTGGAGATATCGACGCCCGCGCCCATAGCAGTCGCGACGGCGGTCTCAAGCAGATAAACCTTTCTCGCGCCGGCCTCGATCGCCGCGTCAATGACCGCGCGCTCCTCAACGCCCGTGATGGAGCTCGGCACGCAGGCGAGCACACAGGGCTTGAAGAGGCTGAATGAGGTAATGCGGCTGACAAGCTCGCGCAGCATCTGCGCGGTTATCTCATAGTCGGAAATGACACCGGCGTTGATTGGGTGGATAGCGACGATGTTCGCCGGGGTGCGGCCAAGCATCTTCTGCGCATCCTGCCCTATTTTAAGTATCTTCCCGCTGAACTTGTCCACCGCGACAACGGTCGGCTCTCTTGCCACGACGCCCTTGCCCTGCTCGAACAGCAGCGTGGAGGATGTACCCATATCAACGGCAATGTCTCTCTCAAACAGGTTCATTTGCTTTCTCCTATCCGTTTATTATTCCCGGTGCATCGCGGCTGCCGCGGCGTACACGGCCTTGCAGCCAGCCTTGCGCAGCACTCCGGCGCATTCTGCCAGAGTCGAGCCGGTGGTGACTATATCGTCCACCAGCAGCACCGTTTTATTCTCCGCCGCCTCACGGTCACAGCAGGCATACACGCCTGCCGCGTTTGCCTTTCTCGCCCGCGCGTTTCCGGTGCGGGACTGCGGCGGGTTATCCTTGGTCTTTGCAAGCAGCCTTACGCATGGTATGCCGAGCTTTCTGCCCAGCGCCTCGGCAATTATCTCCGCCTGATCGTAGCCGCGCTTGCGAAGCCTTTTGCGGCTCAAAGGTACCCATGTGATAATATCGCAGGAAATTTGTGTTTCGTCAATAGATTTTGCAATAAAATCCGCATAAATGTGTCCGTACGCCGTGATCCCGCTGAATTTATAGCGCAGCAGGGACTGTCTCACGCTGCCCTCGTAGTAGAGCGGCGCGACGCACAGCTCAGTGTTTTTCACGCCGCGCATGTATTCCGCCTCCGGGACATACGGAAGTCTTTTCCTGCATGCGGCGCATACCTCACCCTCATCACGGTTCACAAGCTTTCGGCAGAACGGGCAGCGCGGCGGGTACAGCAGGTCGAGGAGCCTGTCTATAACGCGCATCACTCGACCCCGCACAGCCGGCGCAGCCTCACGCGCAGCGCCGTGTAGCGGCGCGACTGCCGGTAGTTGTCTATCATCTGGTACGCGGTCTGGTCGTCGCCGACGATTATCAGCAGCTTCTTTGCCCGCGTCACCGCCGTATAGAGCACGTCGCGCGTCATAAGCATCTTTGAGCCCTGGCCGAGCGCCAATATAACGGCTCTGTATTCGCTGCCCTGCGCCTTATGTACCGTCACCGCCCACGCGTGCTCAAGCTCAATGAGCGCGTCAAAGCCGTAGCTTGCGGTCTTTCCGTCGAAGCAGACGGTCAGCGTCTCCTCGTCCATGTCTATGGACTTTATCGTCCCGACGTCCCCGTTGAACATCCCGGTGCCGGTCTCTGTACCGTTCTCGCTCTTCCAGAGGATGTCATAGTTATTGCGTATCTGCATGACCCTGTCTCCCTCGCGGAAAACAGCGTCGCCGAACAGCTTTTCCTTCTTCTCGGGAGAGCGGGGGTTCAGCACCTCCTGAAGCTTCTTGTTGAGATTCACCGTGCCCATCTCGCCCTTGCGCGTGGGAGAGAGCACCTGAATGTCCTGCGGCGGGATGTTCATCTTCCCCGGCAGACGCACGGCGCAAAGCTCCGTGATCGTCTCAACGGCGCTGCCAGCCTGCAGACGCTTGAGCCGGAAGAAGTCTCCGGAGTTCTCGGCAAGGTCTGGGTGCTCGCCGCGGTTTATCATGTGCGCGTTGCGGATTATCCTGCTGTCCCCGGTCTGGCGGAATATCTCCGTCAGGCGCACCGTCGCCACGACCTGGCTGCGGATGAGCGCCGAGAACACATTGCCCGGTCCGACCGACGGCAGCTGATCGGCGTCGCCCACCATGATGAGCCTTGCATCCGGCGGCAGCGCGCACAGCAGCGCGTCCATCAGGCAGATATCCACCATCGAGCACTCGTCAAGTATCACCGCGTCACAGTCGAGCCTGTCGCTCTCGTCCTTTGTGAACACGACGCGGTCATTGTCCTCATCGAATTTCGCGCCCAGCATGCGGTGTACTGTTGCGGCGTCGCGCCCGGTGAGCTCCGTCATTCGCTTTGCCGCGCGCCCCGTCGGCGCGCACAAGAGCGTCTTTATTCCGATCTCGTCGAACATCGCGAGTATCGCGCGGATAGACGTCGTCTTGCCTGTGCCGGGGCCTCCGGTTATGACCAGCAGTTGGTTTTTAAGCGCCAGCTCCAGCGTCTGCCGCTGCATCGGCGCGTAGCTTATCCCCTGCTGCGCTTCAAGCTTTGTGAGGAGCTTTGCGATATTCGCCTTGTCCCGGAACGTGCGGCGGCACATACGCGCGAAGTTCTCCGCGGCGTTCGTCTCCGCCTCGTATAGCTCCGGCAGGTAGCACGCGCGGCACCCGGCTATCTCCTCGTACTTCATATCGCCCGATTCGATAAGCCCGCCGATGCACTCATTCACATCCTCAGGCTCCACACCTATAAGCTCCGCCGTCGCCGCGGCAAGCTTCTCGCGCGGGATGAAGCAGTGGCCGTTTCCGGTGTTGTGCGCCAGCTCGAAGAGCAGCGCCGCGTCGATGCGCTTGCTGCTGCCGCCCTCCATGCCGAGCTCCAGCGCCATCGTGTCGGCCTCGGCAAAGGTACCGCCGATGAGCGCGCTGCACAGCACATAGGGGTTCTCCTTGAGCGTCTCCATGGCTTCTTCACCGTAGAACCTGTGCATACGCATCGCAAGCACCGGGCGCAGCCCGAAAGAGCACACGAACTCCATCAGCATCCTGACCCCCGCCTGCTGTCTGAAGCTTGCGGATATCTGCTTTGCCTTGGCCGCGCTTATCCCCTTTATCGCCGCGAGGTCTCCGGGCGAGGTGAGCATCACGTCAAGCGCCCTGTCGCCGAAGCGGTCGACTATCAGCGCGGCCGTCGCGGGGCCTATGCCCTTCACTGAGCCGCCCGCAAGGAAGTCATATATAGCGCTCGCACTCGTCGGCAGGATGCGCTGGGCAAACTCCGCCTTGAACTGCCGCCCGTGTACGCTGTGCGTCATCCACTGGCCGCTGACGATCATCGACTCGCCCGCCGCAGCATATGGGAAGCAGCCGACGACGGTCACGTTCTCGCCGATGCCGTCCCTCATGCGCAGCACCGTGTAGCCGTTTTCTTCATTTTTGTAAATAACCGCCTCTACGGTTCCGGACAGTTCAAGCAGATCGGTTTCCTGATCCATCGCCATTCCTCGCAGTCCTGATTATTTGTGATTTACTTCTGAAGTTGTTTCGCTTTCTCGAGCAGCGGTTTAAGGAATTGCCCGGTATAGCTGCGCTCACACTCGGCGCACTCCTCCGGTGTTCCCGAGAACACCAGCTCTCCGCCCATGTCGCCGCCCTCGGGGCCGAGGTCGATTATCCTGTCGGCGACCTTGATGACGTCAAGGTTATGCTCAATAACGACGACCGTGTTCCCCGCCTCGACAAACTTATCCAGAATGTTTATGAGCCTGTGTACATCGGCGATGTGCAGGCCGGTCGTCGGCTCATCCAGCACGTATACGGTCGAGCCGGTGCTGCGCTTTGAAAGCTCGGTCGCAAGCTTCACGCGCTGTGCCTCGCCGCCCGAGAGCGTCGTGCTCGACTGGCCGAGCTTCACATAGCCGAGGCCGACGTCATAGAGCGTCCTTATCTTGTTGAGTATTTTCGGCTGGTTTTCAAAGAAGATGCAGGCTTCCTCGACGGTCATGTCCAGTACGTCCGCAATGTTCTTGCCCTTGTACTTTACCTCAAGCGTCTCGCGGTTATAGCGCTTGCCGCCGCAGACGTCGCACGGGACATACACATCCGGAAGGAAGTGCATCTCCACCTTTATGAGTCCGTCGCCCGAGCAGGCCTCGCAGCGCCCGCCCTTGACGTTGAAGGAGAAGCGCCCCTGACCGTAGCCGCGCAGCTTTGCGTCCTGCGTTGAAGCAAACAGGTCGCGTATATCGTTGAACACGCCGGTATAGGTCGCGGGGTTCGAGCGCGGTGTGCGGCCTATCGGGCTCTGGTCTAGCGCGATGACCTTGTCGACATTCTCCATGCCCTCGATTCCGGCGCACTTGCCGGGGCGCACCTTGACACGGTTCTTCTCCGCGGCGAGGGATTTATACAGTATCTCGTTTATGAGCGAGGACTTACCGCTGCCGGACACGCCCGTCACAACAACGAGCTCGCCCAGCGGTATCTCAACGTCTATATTCTTGAGGTTATTTTCACACGCGCCGCGGATGATAAGGCTCTTGCCGTTTCCCACTCTGCGCTTATCCGGTACGGGGATAAACTTTTTCCCGCTCAGGTACTGCCCGGTTATCGACTCGCTGCAGGCGCAGATATCCTCCGCCGTCCCGGCTGCGACTATCCTGCCGCCGTTGACGCCCGCTCCGGGGCCGACGTCGACTATCCAGTCCGCCGCGCGCATCGTGTCCTCGTCGTGCTCGACGACGATAAGCGTGTTGCCGAGGTCGCGCAGCTGCTTGAGCGTCGCTAAAAGCTTCTCATTATCGCGCTGATGCAGGCCGATACTCGGCTCATCGAGGATATAAAGCACTCCCATCAGGCTCGAGCCGATCTGCGTCGCAAGCCTTATCCTCTGGCTCTCGCCGCCCGAGAGCGTCGCCGCCGAGCGGGACAGCGAAAGATAGCCCAGCCCGACGCTGACGAGAAAGCCAAGCCTCGCCTTTATCTCCTTGATGATGCGCTCGGCGATCATCGCGTCCTTTTCGTTGAGCTCAAGCCCGTCTATGAATTCCAGCGCCTTGAATATCGAAAGCTCCGTAAACTCGGCGATGTTCATCCCGCCGACCGTGACGGCGAGCGCGGTCTTTTTGAGCCTGCGCCCATTGCACTCCGGGCAATTCACCTCGGACATGCACTCCTCGATATCCGCGCGCATCGCGGGACTCTGTGTCTCCCGGTAGCGGCGCTCAAGGTTATTGACGATGCCCTCGAACTCGCGCTTTATAACGCCGAAGCCCTCATTCTTTTCGTATCTCAGCTGGAGCGCCTCGCCCTTCGTGCCGTAGAGGATCGCGTCTATCGCCTCCTTCGGCAGCTCCTTTATCGGGTCTGTGAGCTTGAAGTGGTAGCGCTTTGCGAGCGCATCAAAGTACATTCTCGATATCGAGTCCCCGCGCACATTGTTCCAGCCCGAGGCCGTGAGTCCCCCGTCCATTACGCTGAGGTTGGGGTTCGGCATGATAAGCTCCGGATCAATTAGCATCTGCACGCCGAGACCCGTACACTTGGGACACGCGCCGTGCGGGCTGTTGAAGGAAAACAGCCGCGGCGTCAGCTCCTCAATGGATATGCCGCAGTCGTCACAGGCGTAGTTCTGCGAGAACGTGAGCTGCTCCCCGCCGCCCGGCAGGTCGACGTACATCAGCCCGCCCGCAAGTGAGAGCGCCGTCTCGGCAGAGTCAGTGAGCCTGCGGGTAATGTCCTGCTTTATCACGAGCCTGTCGACGATTATCTCTATGTTGTGCTTTTTGTTCTTTTCAAGCTTTATTTCTTCCGCGAGGTCGTATACCGCGCCGTCCACACGTGCGCGGACATAACCGGACTTCTTCGCGTCCTCGAGCACCTTGACATGCTCGCCCTTTTTTGAGCGTATCACGGGCGCGAGTATCTGTATCTTCGTCCCCTGCGGCAGCTCCATTATCCTGTCGACTATCTGGTCTATCGTCTGCTGCTTAATCTCTTTGCCGCACTTCGGGCAATGCGGCACGCCCACGCGCGCCCAGAGCAGACGGAGATAATCGTATACCTCCGTGACCGTGCCGACCGTGGAGCGCGGGTTCTTTGACGTCGTTTTCTGGTCGATGGATATTGCCGGGGAAAGCCCGTCGATATAGTCTACATCGGGCTTGTCCATCTGGCCGAGGAACATACGCGCGTATGAACTCAGGCTCTCGACATAGCGGCGCTGACCTTCGGCGTATATCGTGTCAAACGCAAGGCTTGACTTGCCGCTACCGGAAAGCCCGGTGACAACGACAAGCTTATCTCTCGGTATCTCAACATCGATGTTCTTGAGGTTATTTTCCCTTGCGCCTTTTATATAAATGCTGTTATGAAGCATGGTGTTTCTACGCTCCTTGCAGGTGATGCCTGTTCCCCGCTGCGTCACACTGCTGCAGCAGGAATCTATTTATTATACCCCAATCCGTGTCCTATTTCAACCACTGCTTTGTCTTTTGGTTACATCTTAACTTTCTGAAGAAGATGCATATTGACAGTGCAGCTGACAAATGCTACCATCAATACGGAGTACATTCCTAATGCTGAAAGGAGATCACTATGGAAAAGACTACCAAATACGCTGGAACTCAGACCGAGAAGAACCTTGAGGCCGCATTCGCCGGCGAATCTCAGGCACGCAATAAATACACCTATTTCGCAAGCGTCGCGAAGAAGGAGGGCTATGAGCAGATAGCCGCGCTCTTCCTCAAGACCGCCGAGAATGAAAAGGAGCACGCCAAGCTCTGGTTCAAGGAGCTTGCCGGCATCGGCAATACCGCCGAGAATCTGGTCTCCGCCGCCGAGGGTGAGAACTACGAGTGGACGGATATGTATGACGGCTTTGCCAAGACTGCCGATGAAGAGGGCTTCCATGAGCTCGCGCAGAAGTTCCGCCTCATCGCCGCCGTTGAGAAGCACCATGAGGAGCGCTACCGCGCACTGCTGCACAACGTCGAGACCGCTGAAGTCTTCGCCAAGAGCGAGGTAAAGGTCTGGGAGTGCCGCAACTGCGGGCACATCGTCGTCGGCACGAAGGCTCCCGAGGTCTGCCCCGCCTGCAACCATCCTCAGAGCTATTTCGAGATCTGCGCCGAGAACTATTAAGAGACTAACTAACCCGGCCAGTCCGGTCTGCGTTCCCATGAACGCAGACCGGGCTGATTTTATATTCTATTGCTCCATTAAATACTTATAAAAACAATAGATAAGCGATTGACAAAAATAAGACACGCTTCTATAATACTCCCGGTTAGATACATCTACCGTCATAAGTATAAACCCCTGAGCCCATCCAAAGGAGGACAAATGAAAACACTGTTCAAACGCTTTTCCGCCGTGTTTCTCGCCGTCATTATAATTGCCGCGCTTGCCGCCTGCGGTCAGGCGGACACTCCCGCCGCTGTTGAAACTGACGCACCTGTTGAATCTTCAGAGAGCTCGAGCGATGACCTCACCGTAAACGTCATGGTTCTCAACGGAACCACCGGCTTCGGCATGGCAAACCTTATGTATTCCGCGCAGAACGGCGAAGCCGCGCTCGATTATAATTTCAGCGTCGAGACGGACGCGAGCAGCGTCACGGCGGCGCTGATAAACGGCTCTGCCGATATCGCCGCCCTGCCCACAAACGCCGCGGCGGCGCTCTATAGCAAGACCGGCGGCACTGTTCAGGTAGTCGCTCTCAACACCCGCGGCGTTCTGTACCTCGTCGCCGACAGCAGCCTTGAGATAAGCAGCTTTGAGGATCTCCGCGGCAAGACCGTGTACGCCCCCGCGCAGAACCCTACCTTTATTTTCCGGTACCTCTGCGAGGCAAACGGCCTCACGCCCGGTGAGGACATAGTCATTGACAACAGCTATGCCCAGCCCGCCGATCTGAACACCGCCGTCTCCTCCGGTGCGGTGCAGCTCGCCGTTCTCCCGGAGCCTATGGTGACCATCGCCCGCAGCGCAAATGACAAGCTGACCGCGGCGCTCGACCTCACCGCCGAGTGGGACAAGGTCGCCCCCGCCGGGAGCCTCGTGCAGGGCTGCGCAGTTGTCAGGCGCGAATTTGCCAAGGCGCACCCCGCGGAGCTCGCGTGCTTCCTCAATGAGTATAAAGCCTCCGTCGAGGCACTGACCGCCGATGTTCAGGGCAGCGCCGAGAAGATACAGGAGACCGGCATTTTCGCAAAGGCCGCCATCGCCGCGAAGGCCATTCCCAACTGCAATATCTGCTTCATCGACGGCGCGGATATGCAGAGCGCGCTCGCCGCTTTCTATGAGGTCATGTACTCCGTCGCTCCCGATTCCATCGGCGGCAGCATCCCCGGCGACGATTTCTACTGCGTACTCGGATGAAGCTTATCCGTTCAAAGTCGGTCAAGCCGCTGCTTGCGGTGCTGTTCTGGCTCGCGCTCTGGCAGCTGCTCTCCGCAGCTGTCGGCAGCGCGCTGCTGATCCCGGCTCCCTTGGCGGTCGTCCAACGGCTCTTTGAGCTTATGGGCACGGCGGAGTTCTGGTACACCGTGCTGCTTTCCCTGCTCAGGATAAGCGCCGGTATCGTGTCCGCCCTTGTCCTCGGCGTCATAACCGCCGTGCTGACGAGCCGCTTCGCGCTGCTCGATGCGCTGCTCTCGCCCGTCATCAGCGTCATAAAGACGACGCCCGTCGCTTCCTTTGTGATCCTCGTGCTGATATGGCTGCGGCGCGACTATGTCCCGGTGCTCATTTCGGCGCTGATGGTTTTCCCCGTTGTGTGGAGCAACGTCTCTGCCGGGATAAAGAACACCGAGCGCAGCTTTCTGGAGCTTGCGTGCGTGTATGATTTCTCCTTCATCAAGACCGTGCGGAGCATATATTTCCCGTCGGTGCTGCCGTACTTCCGCTCCGCGTGCTCAAGCGCGCTCGGCTTCGGCTGGAAAGCCGGTATCGCCGCCGAGGTGCTCACCGTGCCCGGTGTCTCGATAGGCCGCATGATCTATGAATCCAAGCTCTATCTCCAGACGACCGATCTTTTCGCCTGGACGCTGTGCGTCATCCTGCTCAGCTTCCTGCTTGAAAAGCTCGTGCTGAGACTGATATCGGGAGGTGGGAAAAATGCTTGAACTCAAAAACGTCTCTCTCAGCTACGGTGACCTCCGCGTCCTGCGCGATGTGTGCCTCCGTCTTGACCCCGGCAAGCGCATCGCCGTTATGGGTCCGTCGGGCTGCGGCAAAACGAGCCTGCTGCGCGTGATCGCTGGGCTGCAAAGCCCGGACTCCGGTACTGTCGAGCGCACGGCACAGCGGCTCTCCTTCGTGTTTCAGGAGCCGCGGCTGCTGCCTTGGCTCACCGCTGCGGAAAATGTCAGGCTCGTTCTGCCCGATGCGCATCACGGTGATGACTCCGCCGCCTGGCTCTCGCGCTTCGGCCTGAGTGACGCGGCGGATAAACTGCCCGCGGAACTCTCGGGCGGCATGCAGCAGCTTGTCTCCCTTGCGGGGGGGCTTGTCTGTGCTCCTGACCTGCTGCTGCTTGACGAGCCGTTCAAGGCTCTGGACGCTGCCGCAAAACAAAACGCGATAACCGCCGTTTCTGCCGGCGCGGACGCCGCCATAATTCTTGTGACGCACGACATCCATGAAGCCGAAGCCCTCGGCTGCCGCGTCATAGACTTCTCTGAACTGAACAAATGATTCAAAACCCGCTCCGCACATTTTCGAGTGCGGAGCGGGTTTTTCTGCAATGCTTATGTTTTCTTTTTCTTTGGCTTCGGCAGCGGCGTCAGCTCCGCTACCAAGGGCAGCAGCTTTTCGGCAAGCTCCCGGTTCTCAATGTCGAGGATGTACTGCTCCTTCGCGCCCTCATACGGAAAGCCGCAGTCCGCCCCAGCCATAAGCTCCGACAGCTCCGGCAGCTTCTTTACAAAGACCGTGTTGTCGCACACGGTCAGCACCGGCTTTCCGCCGAGATAGACAATGTATTCGCCGAACATTTTCTTTGTGCTTATATCTCCGATGCCCTCAATCTGCTCGCAGACAAAATCAATATATTCTTTCGATGTCGCCATATTGTCTCCTCACTCGGTCATCTCTATGCGGTTGCCCTCCGCGTCGAGGATGCAGCTTTCATAGTACCCGTCCCCGGTCACTCTCGGCCCGCTCACGACGGCATAACCGTCGGCTCTCAGCCTTTCGGTGAGTGCGTCGACCTCCTTGCAGCTGCCGACGGAAAACGCCAGATGCGCAAAGCCGGTTCTAAGCCCCGGCTTATCCATGTCCTGCAGCTCCGGTGCAGTCATAAGCTCCAGACGTGCGCCGCCGTCAAAGCTCAGAAAGTATGAGCTGAATCCGGTGTTTTTATTATGGTACATTTCCCCGGCACTCGCCCCGAAATACCGCGTGAAGAATTTCTTCTCCGCCTCTATGTCGTTTACGTATATCGCCGCGTGTTCAATCCTCATCCTGTTCCTCCGTCGTTATATCGTCAAATAAGCTCGGTTCCGTGTACGTCTCTGCCTTGTTATATACCGCGGTCTCCGGTATAAAGTTCTCGCCGATGCGGTAATCTATCCCGGCCTTACGCGCCTGACTGCGCTGATACGGCCGCCTGTATACATAGCAGTACTTACAGCCGGGGCTGGTCTTCGTGCAGCCGTGCCACGGGTTCCAGTCGGCATATATTTCGTTCTCCGCCATCATGCTGCCGCCCCCTGCCGTTTTCTTACTTGACCATATAATATAGTCCATCCTAACTTCTGTCAATGACCGTATGCGCCCTCTCCCGGCAACGGCATTCACGGCATAATACTCATTTTCCCTGCAAATTCAGCACGTTCAATGCAAAGCGCCGCCCACCCGGGCGGCGCTTATTAATTATTCTTCAGTTTTTCTCCTGTTCTCATTGTCCCTCAGATACCTGTTCAGGTAATCCGAAGCCTGGCCGTGGATCATCAGCATGCAGCAGTCTGCCTCCATGGCATCGCGCCGCGCTATCGCTTCAGTCATCTGCCCAAGCTTCGGCAGGCTGCCGCGCAGCTCGGCTGGGTCTTTGTAATACTCTTTTATGAGATTGCGTATCAGCTTCTCAAAGCTCTGGAACACGATAGCATAGGCCGCGTTCCCGGATATCTCGGTGATGCACTTGTGGAAGAGATACACCTCCTCCGCTGCGTCCTCGTCGCTGGCCGCAAGCACCGCCGCCAAGCGCTTCTGCAGCGTCTCCAGCGACTCCGGTGTGAGGTTTGCGCAGGCAAGGCGCGTACACTCCCGCTCGACCAAGATGCGCAGCTCCATCAGGTCTTTGAACAGCGCGCTGTCAACCAGCGCGGAGTCATAGCTCATGATCGCCGCCAGCGTCTCGGGCGTCGCGTTGCGGACATAATCCGCCACAAACGTACCCCGGCGCGGTACGGTGCGCAGAAAGCCCATGCGCGCCATATCAAGTATCCCCTGATTGACCGAGCCTCGGCTTATCCCGAGCTGCAAAGCAAGCTCGCGCTCCGGCGGCAGTCTGTCCCCCGGCTTCAGCTCGCCCGAGAATATCTTCGCCTCCATGATCTCGACAAATCCGGCCTTCAGGCTCTTGCTGTCGTCTGTGCGCATCTCGCTTTATCCTCCGTGTTTGTATATATGATATCATATTTTATAATACATTCGTCATAAAATCAAGTGTAGTCTGCAAATAAATGCCACCCGGTGCTTTTGTGTCTCTACTTTGCACAAAAGTACGCGCCGTATTTTTGTCAAGCAATTATCAATGTTCTCTTGTGTTTCGCTTTTGAAATTAAGAAATTCGGCTGGATCCATCCCTGCTGCTCCTTCCCCCTCAGCGACATCGAGCTTGAAATATTCCCAACGAAGTAAACACGCATCAAAAAAGGCCGCGGCAGTAACCAGACTGCCTCGGCCTTTTCAGGCTTAATTGATTATTTCCCCGCCCGGTTCACGAGCTTCACTATCGCGATCACCGCGCCGTAGAGCACGCCGGCAATAGCCCAGATGAACCAGCTGTACTGCGCCTGCCCGTTGCCGTTCGGGCCGAAGGTGTAGAACAGGAATATAGCCGTCACCGCCAGCCAGTATATCGTGCTGACCTTGCCGGTGATATGGCTGCGCGCCTTGCTGCTGCGCGTGTAGTCTCCTTCTTCGAGCAGGCGATCCATGCCCGCGGTGTACGTGCCCATGTACACAAACATGATGCAGGCGATGCCGACGAGCAGGAGCAGCGCGCACATAGCCGCAACGCATATGATGTCCGTCGGATTAATGAACAGCGCCGCAAACAGCGGTATGACCGAGAGGATGCAGAGCACCGTACCGATCATGTTGAGCCTTGTGCGGCTGTCCTCGATCTCTTTCCTGCGCTCCTTCACCATGCCGCTGACACCGTACTCTGTCTCGAACGGCTCGCTTTCAAGAAACTCATAAGCGCGCTCCTTCGCGGCGCAGGACATGAAAAGCATGACTGCGACAGCCACGAGCACAATAAGCACGCACAGGCCGATCCCCGCCGCAGCGTTCTCGCTTATGCCGAAGCTCGACACCTCGCTCAGCGCCGCCAGCATGATGAGCGTGATAGGTGAAACGACGCACAGGAAAGTCGCGATCGCTCTCTTCGGTGCGGCTTCCTTTCTGCGCCTGAGGTACTCCGACGCCTCCGCCAGCGTGACGCGGCGCAGCTCCTGCGCATCCTCCTCTGCCGTCGCGGCAAGCTCCGGTTCCTCTAATTCATCCTTGAGCAGATAGTCTGTCGAGACGCCGAACAGCCGGCTCATCTGGAGTATCTTATCTATATCCGGTACGGACTGCGCGCCCTCCCATTTGGATACGGACTGCCGCGTCACATTTAGCTGCTGCGCAAGCTCCTCCTGCGACCAGCCCGATTTTTTTCTGAGTGCAGTTATCTTGTCTGCCAATATCATTTTTCAAATCCTCCGTTTCTAAGCGCCTTACCGCGCTTTCGACGTCCGGATATTATCATTTTCATCGGTTGCATACCAGAAAGTCCACTGTCAAATTTGTCAACCACCGGTTGCATTGGCAATTTTTTTGCATTGAAATACGCCTCAAGGGGCTGTATTCTCTCCTTGAGGTGTTTTTCTTGAAGCTTTTATCGGTTATACGGCGGATGCTGCGCATGTGTCCGCCCGCGTGGTACATATTCATCCGCTCCGTCCAGCTCACGGGCTTTCTCCTGCTGTGCGCGTTCGTTCTCCTGCTCGGCTGGAACGGCAGCATGCTGAACGGCTACAGCAGCTATATGACCGCCGTCACGCTTTATGAGACGGGTCAGGCCGTGCTGCTGATCGGCGGGCTGTTTTCGGTGCTTATCGAGGATGTTCAGGTTTGAATCGACAAGAACTCTTCCCTGCTCATCGTTGCGTTCAGCACGTCGAGTAAGCCGTCAGCCGTCAGGCGCTCCGGGAGGCCCAGCTGTTTTATCAGCCGCGCCCGTTTCTCCGCGCTGCCCTCACGCCCGCTCAGTCCGCGCGCGTACATATCCGCCTTGCTTATCCGCGGGGCGGTTTTTTTATTCTCTTCATCGTCAAACGTCGCCCCGGCCCTTATGAGCGCGTCGAGCAGCACCTGCGGCTTCATCCCCTCGACTCCGAGCTTTCCCTCGCGCGAAGGCGCGCTTTTGCGGCGCTCCTTGCCGTAGATATCCGGGATATACGCGTGCTTCACAAGCTTTGGGTCAACGCAGCCCTTGATGTAATTTCTTATCACGAAGCCTGCGCCGTCGGAGTCCGTCAGCACAATAAGTCCCCGCGCTTCGGCCATCGTCTGCAAAAGCTTCCGCTTTTCAGCGTCGTTGAATATCCCGAAGCCCGAGGTCTCTATTATGACCGCGTCCACCACCTGGCTGAGCGCGTTTTTATCATAGCGCCCCTCGACGACTATTATTTCCCTTATGCTGTGCATTTGCTCTCACCCGCGGCGATGCGCGCTACCGCTTCCTTGAGAAGCTCCCGCGCGTCCTGTCCGCTGCTCTTCATTCTGTAATCCGCCTCGCCGCACAGCTCCACCGCACGGATGAGCTGCGGCAGCGTGAAGCCCCTCGCCGCTGTCATGAGCTTCGAGGCAATGTAATCGTACTTTATCGCGCAGACCTCCATCACGTACTTGCTGCCGAGCTCCTGCTCTATCGCAAGGCGAGCGGCATAGAGCTTGCGCATCTGCAAGCCGAGCATCGCCGTCATGGCTATCGGCTCGTTGTTTTTGTCCGATAAAAGCTCTGCCAGCACGCTCAGCGCGGAGTTATATTTCTTCTGCGAGATAAGCTCCGTCATTTCAAATATAACTGCTTCCGGGATGTGGCTCGCCACAGCGTCGACATCCTTTACCGAGACCCTCTCGCCCTTCGCATAGGCCGCGATCTTGTCTATCTCCGGAATGAGCCTGCTCATAAGGTCGCCGCTTATGAATATGAGCCGCTGCGCCGCGTCAAGCTCAATGCTCTTCCCGGCGGCTGCAAAGCGGCGGACTATCCAGTCCGTCAGCATCCCCTGAGACTGCTGCGTGAACTTCAGCTCTTTCGCCTCGCCGCGCAGCGCCTTGACGAATTTCAGCCGTCCGTCCGGTTCAAACTGCGCGCTCTGCACAAAGGCCACCGTGCAGTAATCCGGGATATCCTCCAGCAGCTTCATGCACTCGTCGGCATTTGCAAGCTTGTTGATATCGACATTGCGCAGCTCCACAAAGCTGCGCTCGCTCATAAACGGTATCGCGTCCAGCGCCTCGCGCAGCCGTATCGGGTCAAGCCCCGGGCCGTCCATGCGCTTATAGCTGAAGTCGTCCTCCCCCTCGGGCAGGCAGATTTTTTTCAACTGCGTAAGATACTGCTCGCGCAGGTAGTCCTCCGGCCCCCAGAGCAGGTACAGCCGCTCCGGGCCGTCCGCCTTGAGTTCCCGCACCGCCGCGGAATAATTCAGTTTTTCCTCGTCTTTGCCGCGTTTCTTAGCCATTATCCTGTCCTACCCGTATCTCTATCGTTCCGTCCTCATCGGTTCTGAGGACATTATACCCGTAAGCCGCCAGACGTTCAAGTGTTTCCTGCGCGGGCTGGCCGTAGCTGTTGTACCCCACGCTTATGACGGCAAGTGAGCCGTCCACCGCGCCGAGAAGCTCCTCCCCGCTTGAATACTTCGATCCATGGTGCCCGACGATGAGCGTCTCTATCCCGTCGGTTTCATGCTCATTCACGAGCCTTTTCTCAAGCTTCTCCGGTGCATCCGCCGTGATGAGCACATCATAGCTGCCGATGGTGAGCATTGACATCAGGCACCGCTCGTTCTCCCCGCCGTTTAAGTACGCGTAAAGCTCCATGCCTATCCCGCCGCACGTGACCGTCATGTCGCCCTTTGCGTTGATGACCTCCGTCCCGTGTTTTGCAGCGCTGGCAACTATCTCCTCATATAGCGCATCTCCGCGCTCCTCAGGCATTATCAGCGTTTCGATATCGTACATTTCCATCAGCCGCGGCACACCGTCGGCGTGATCCTCATGCAGATGCGTAAGCACCAGCAGGTCTATCCTGTCCCTGCCGCAGCTGTGCAGATAAGCCGCCGCGAGGTCGCCCGCGTCGGAGAGGTTATAGGTGTTGCCGCAGTCTATCATTACCGTCGCGTCTCCGGCAAAGGCCGTGATGCACTGCCCCTGACCGACGTCCAGCACGCTTACCGTGTCGGTGTTCCTGTAAAACTGCCGGTTCAGAATAAGCAGCGCCGCCAGTGCTGATACCGAGATGATACCTGCCGCGCTCACCCAGAGGGCGCGGCGCTTTCTTATCATGCAGGCGGTAAATACCAGCACATAGCTGCCGATCATCCATGCCTCCGCACCCGTGCTGCCCATGTAGAGCACCGCAAAAGGCACGTCCGATATGAGCTTTGCGACGAGCACGATGTACCTTGCAAGCCATGAGCACAGCCACGCCGCGGCCTTGCCCAGCACCGGCACGACCGACAGCGCGCAGGACAGCCAGCCCCCGCCGAAGCAGAGCGACACTGCCCACAGTCCCAGAATGTTCGTCAGGAACGACAGCAGCGATACATAGCCGAAGTGCAGCGCCGTGACCGGCAGGGTAAACACCGTCACCCCGGCGGACATCGTCACCGAGGCTAGCACATATCTCACCGGCCGGCACTTCATGCGCTCCGGAAGCTTATTCATCGCCGCGTCGTAGAGCTTACCGGAAAAGCATATTATCCCGGCCATCGCGCCGAAGCTCAACTGGAGACTGATGCTCGCCGCGGCATATGGATTTGAAAGCAGGATAAGCGCAAGAATAGCCGACAGCGAGGTTACCGCGTCGTTCTCCCGGCGCAGTACCGGCGCCATCAGCAGCATCGACTGCATGAAGCCCGCCCTCACTGCCGATGGGCTTGCACCTGTCACCAGCACAAAAAGCCACACCAGTGCGATGCAGATAACAGCGCTCCTTCTTCCCCTGCCAAGGATGAATTGCAGCAGCCCTACAAGAAACGAAACGTGCATCCCGGAAACCGCGACAATGTGCATAAACCCGGCGCGCGACATTGCGCAGTAGAGCGCATCGTCATTATAGAAGTCTGACTTATCGCCGAGCATCAGTGACTTCATAAACACTGCCGTGTCCGCCAGAAAAATTTTCTCCACCCTTTCGCTCAGAAAACGGCTCAGCCGCGCCGATACACTGCGCAGGTCAAAGCCTGTGTTTTCAACGCTTACGGCGCTCTTTGCGCTTATCTTGAAGAAGATACCTTTGGCGTGATAATTGTCGTAGCTCTCGCCGAAAAGAGTGTCGGCAGCATTTATCTTTCCGGTAAAGCTGATATAGTCTCCGGGTTCGGCATCCATAAGTCCCTCATCGGCATAGACTATCGCCTTGAGCTTTGGCAGCCCGTCGCAGTCGAGTTTTATCTCAGTGCGGCAGTATGTACCGTAATCAACGGGGTAGGTCAGCACATGGCCGCCGACCATAGCAGTTTCACCCGAATGGAGCTGCGCCTGTGCCGCAGTGCGTTCATTATAGGCAGAGTAATAAAACAGTCCAAGCGCCAGAAACACAAGGGCGAGCGCCGCCTGACGCAGCCGCATTTTACGCGACGCGGCAAGAGCCGCACCGAGCACCGCCGCGATAACGGCAAGGGTGGTCAGCCGGCCAAGGGGCAATATGTAATTTGCCGCAAATATCGCCGCGCAAAAGGCAGTCGCCGCCGTCGCAAGCTTCCTCATTGCCGCCTCCATAGCAAAATACCGCGGAGGCAAAATGTCTCCGCGGTATTCAGAATCATATCATCTTATCGCTGAACTTCTCTCCGCCGAGGATGTGGAAGTGCAGGTGCATGACAGTCTGGCCGCCGTCCGCGCCGCAGTTGTTGATGACGCGGTAGCCGCTGCCGAGCCCTTCTGCCTTGGTTATCTTGGCAATGGCTTCAAAGCAGCGCGCGACCCACACGCTGTTCTCCGCGGTTATCTCGTCGGCGCAGGCAATGTGAGCCTTGGGAACGACGAGGATATGCACCGGAGCCTGAGGATTGATGTCACGGAAAGCATAGACATACTCATCCTCATAGACCTTTGCGCTGGGGATATCCCCGGCAATTATCTTGCAGAACAGGCAATCGTCCATTTCAATATCTCCTTTTTAGAATTAAAATCAGTCCTTGACGTTGGCATTGACGAAATCGTCGACAGCCGCCATAGCATCGTCAAGCTTGAGGATTTCCTTGCAGCCGCCCATTGCGGAATCTGGCTTGCCTCCGCCGGAACCGCCGCAGAGCTTGGTGATGTTCTTTATGAGGTCACCGGCCTTGATGCCGCGGGCAACGGCGTTCTTGCCGCAGACGGCGAGCATGGTAGCCTTGTCCTCGGCGGTCGCCGCGAGGACTGCGACGATGTTCGGGAAACGATCCTTGAGCTGGTCGCCCATCTTGCGGATATCGGCAGCGTTGACCGGGCCGTTCGTGATGGTGATGACCTTGAGGCCCTTGATGTCCTTTGCGCCGTAGAGCATGCGCTCTGCCTCACCTGACATGAGCTGATCCTTCATCTTATCGAGCTTCTGCTTCAGGTCATGGATCTCAACAAGGTTGTTCTCGACCTTGGCCATTATCTCGACAGGTCTGGTCTTGAGCTTATCCGCGACGCGGCTGAGCATACCGGACATTGCGGCATAGCGCTCGATGACCTCCTTGCCGGTGATAGCCTCAATACGGCGCACACCGGAAGCAACAGAGCCCTCGGAAATGATGGCAAACATGCCGACCTTGGCGGTATTGTCAAGATGCGTGCCGCCGCAGAACTCCGTGGAATAGTCGCCCATCTTCACGACTCTGACGGTATCGCCGTACTTTTCGCCGAAGAGCGCGGTCGCGCCGAGCTTCTTGGCCTCGTCGTAAGGCATGACCTTGGTCTCGATATCAGCGCCGTCAAGGATCATATCAGCCATGAGAGCCGTGACTTTGCCGATCTCCTCCGCGGTGAGAGCGGAGAAATGCGTGAAGTCAAAGCGCAGGCGGTCAGGCTCGACAAGGGAGCCCGCCTGATGGACATGGTCGCCGAGCACCTGCACCAGAGCCGCCTGGAGCAGATGGGTCGCGCTGTGGGCGCGGCGGATGGCGCGGCGGCGCTCCTCGCAGTAGCTTGCGGTGACATGGTCGCCGACCGCAAAATGACCCGATTTGACCACGCCGTAATGCATGAACTTGCCGCCCTTGTTTTTCTGGACGTTGTTGACCTCAAACACGCAGTCGCCGCAGACGATTTTGCCGTGGTCGGCGACCTGGCCGCCCATCTCGGCGTACATGACAGTCTTATCGAGAACGATTATCGCTTCGGCCCCGGAGGCGACCTCCTGCTGCATCTCGTCCTCGGAGACGATGGCGAGTATCTCCGCATCGGTCTCTTTCTGGTCATAGCCGACAAACTGGGTCTCCGGCATTTCCTGACCGAAGTTTATGCCCGTCCAGCCAAGATCGCCGAGAGCTTCTCTCGCCTTTCTCGCTCTGACGCGCTGTTCCTCCATAAGGGTCTTGAAAGCGTCCTCATCAACGGTCATGCCCTCATCGGAGCACATCTCTATCGTCAGGTCAAGCGGGAAGCCATAGGTGTCATAGAGCTTGAAAGCGTCGGCACCGGAGAAAACGGTCTCGCCCTTTGCCTTATGCTCAGCGAGAAGCTCAGAGAAGATAGCCATACCGGCGTCGATAGTGCGGGCAAAGTTCTCCTCCTCGGTCTTGATGACGCGGGTGATGTATGCCTGCTTCTCGCGAAGCTCGGGGTACTGGCACTCGTTCTCATGGATGACGGTATCGATGACCTTGTAAAGGAGCGGCTCATTGACGCCAAGGAGCTTGCCGTGGCGCGCAGCGCGGCGGAGCAGACGGCGCAGGACATAGCCGCGGCCCTCGTTGGAGGGCAGGACGCCGTCGCAGATCATAAAGGTGGCGCTTCTGATATGGTCGGTGATGACACGCAGGGAGACGTCCATCTTATGGCTCTTGCCGTAGTAAGCGCCGGTCAGCTCGCTGACCTTATGGGTGATGTTCATAACGGTATCGACATCAAAGAGGGAGTCAACGCCCTGGCAGACGACTGCCAGACGCTCAAGCCCCATGCCGGTATCGATATTCTTCTGCTTGAGCTCGGTATAGTGACCCTCGCCGTCATTATCAAACTGGGAGAAGACGTTGTTCCAGACTTCCATGTAACGGTCGCAGTCACAGCCGACGGTGCAGCCGGGCTTGCCGCAGCCGTACTCCGGGCCGCGGTCATAGTATATCTCAGAGCAGGGGCCGCAGGGACCTGCTCCGTGCTCCCAGAAGTTGTCCTCCTTGCCGAAGCGGAAGATGCGCTCAGCGGGGATGCCGATCTCCTTGTTCCAGATCTCAAAAGCCTCATCGTCATCAACGTAGATGGAGGGATAGAGACGGTCGGGATCGATGCCGACCCAGTCGGGTGAAGTCAGGAACTCCCAGCTCCATGCGATGGCTTCATGCTTGAAGTAATCGCCGAAGGAGAAGTTGCCGAGCATTTCAAAATAAGTGCCGTGGCGGGCGGTCTTGCCGATGTTCTCGATATCGCCGGTACGGATGCACTTCTGGCAGGTGCAGACGCGGCGGCGCGGTGGCTCCTGCTCGCCCTTGAAATAGGGCTTCATGGGTGCCATGCCGGAGTTGATGAGCAGAAGGCTTGCGTCATTCTGCGGGATGAGGGAGAAGCTGGGCAGACGGAGATGACCCTTGGACTCAAAAAAGCTCAGGAACATTTCACGCAGTTGGTTAAGGCCGAATTTTTCCATTTCATTTATCCTCCATATTATTTTTTCTCATTCTCTCGGAGAAGCTTTCTTCCTCCTCGTCGGCGGAGAAAAGCTCTATCTTTTTACAGTTCGGACAGCGGAGTATCCTCACGCTGAGGGAACCGGAAAGCATATTTGACAGGTGCCCGGTAAAGAAACCGTACTGGCCGAGCTGGATGTCCTCACAGCCCAAGTCCTCCATACCGGCGCCGCAGCGCAGACAGTTCATATAAAAACCATCAACCCCTCACATAAAAAATATACCTCCGCCCCTGTACAGGGGCGAAGGTCAAATCGCGGTACCACCCTGATTGCCGGAAAGCTCCGGCATCTCGTGCGCCCTTAACGCGGGCATACGTCCCGGTCATCCCGGGAAGGCTCGGAAGCGGCTGTCAACTCCGGACATAGAGCCTCGCAGCGAACGGCTCCTCTCTGCAATGTCCTCGGCTGACTCTCTTCGTCACAGCCAGATCACACATATAACTTTTGTGATTTTACCATAAGCGCCGGATTTGTCAAGTGTTCAGCGGCATTTTCTGACGATAGACAGGCGCGGAGCATACTTCGGCAGGCGCATATGTATCTCCATCATGGCATGACGCGTGTCGACTATCTCCTCGCCCTCGGCGTTATACATGTGCTCGGGCGTGAATTTCACAGGCGCACCGTCCGGCGTGAGCAGCTCAAGCTCATCGCCGAGGGAGAATTTATTGCGCTGGCAGAGCACCGCTTCCCCGTTATCATCGCAGCTTTCGACCACGGCGGCAACGTCCGCGCCGGTGGTGTAGCTGGCCTCGGCGTAGTGCTGGCCGGGGTAGCCGTAATAAAAGCCGGTGGTATACGGGCGGTGGCTCACCTTCTCCGTCTCTTCTATCCATAGCGGATCGAGCGGCCGTCCGGCCAGAGCATCATCTATCGCGTGGCGGTAGGCATTCGTGACGACGGCGGCATAGTAGGCGGACTTCATGCGCCCCTCTATCTTGAAGCTCGTGACACCGGCGTCGATAAGCTCGGGCAGGTGCTCGATCATGTTCATGTCGCGGGAGTTCAGGATATACGTCCCGCCGTCCTCGGTGATCTCGAAATACTCACCGGGGCGCTTTTCCTCGACGAGGTGATACTTCCAGCGGCAGGGCTGGGCGCACTGGCCGCGGTTTGCGTCCCTGCCGGTCAAATAATTCGACAGCAGGCAGCGCCCGGAGAAAGACACGCACATCGCCCCGTGGACAAAGGCTTCAAGCCGCAGCTCCTTCGGGGTGTTTGCGCGTATCTTGCGGATATCCTCAAGCGGAGTCTCGCGCGCGAGCACGACGGTGTCCGCCCCAAGGTCATAGAGCGCGTTTGCCGCGGCGCTGTTTATAACGCCGAACTGTGTGCTGACATGCAGCTTCACGCGCGGGGCGTATTTCTTAGCCATGGCGATGACGCCCATGTCGGCAACGATGACCGCGTCGACGCCTGAAGCATCGAGCATCTCTAAATACTCCGGTAGGCGCACGAGCTCGTCCTCCCTCGGGAGGGTGTTGCAGGTGACGTACACACGACGTCCCATCGAGTGCGCAAGCGCGACAGCCTTTTGGAGCTGATCGCTGTCAAAATTCCCGGCGGAGGCTCTCATGCCGAACTCGGTGCCCGCGAGGTACACGGCATCCGCGCCGTAGCAGAGAGCCATTTCAAGCCGCTCCATATCCCCCGCCGGGGAAAGGAGCTCGAGTTTATCATTCATAATTCTGCGTCGCAACAAAGTTATTGAAGTCCGTCTCGTTGGTGAAGAACTGGTGCGTTCCAGTGGCGGTGTCGAGGGCATAGTAGAAGTAATCCGTCGCATCCGGCCAGAGCGCGGCATTGATGGAGGCGATGCCGGGGTTGCTGATAGGTGTCGGCGGCAGACCGAGCTTGATACGGGTGTTATAAGGATCGTCCTTGGCAAGCATTTCCGCCGTCGGCGCGCCCTCATGCTCGGGGTACGGATAGAGCACAGCGGCGTCTATGCCGAGGGGCATGTCATAGTTGAGGCGGTTATAAATGACGGAGGCAATGACAGGGCGCTCGGAATCGTTCGCGGCCTCTTTCTCGATAAGCGAGGCGGCGTTGACGATCTCGCCAAGGCTCATGCCGAGCTCATCGAGACGCGCCTGCATATCCTCGGTTATCTTGCGGTTGAAGTTATCGAGCATCTTGTTGATGGCGCTCGACGCCTGCATACCGACATAGAACTCATAGGTATCCGGGAAGAGGTATCCCTCGAGCCTGTACGCGCCGAGGCTTTCGGTGCCCTCAAGGAAGCTGTAATTAAAGACTTCGTTCTCCGCGGCGTCCATCAGGTCGTTATAATCCGCGACGCCGTTCTCCTCAAGGCGCAGGAATATCTGGTGCATGGTAAAGCCCTCGGGGATCGTGACCTTGACAGTTGCGGCAGAAGTCGAACCCGCACGCATATTGGCCACAAGTGCGTGATAGTCAAAGGTCGAGCGCAGCTTATATTCGCCGGGGCTGACCTTGGTATCGGCATGGGTGAATTTGCAGTAGGTCTCAAATAGCCATTTATACTGGATGAGTCCCGCATCCTTCAGGGTATTGGCGACATACTCAATATTGGCATGGGTCTCACGCTTGGTGCCGACCTTATTGCCGTTATCGTCCAGCTTATCGACGGTCTCGGACTGGAAGATCGTGCTCGGCAGGGTGACGACGGCTTCAAACTCCTCCTTGTTGAGAGCGAGCATATCGCTTGCCGCCATCCATGCCATGCAGGCAAGGACGATGCTGATGCACACGATGAAGCCGAAATACATGAGCCCGCCGAGGCAGCCGCTGCGGTATTCGTGGCTCTGGCGCACGGGACGGTAGTCCCGCTCGGACTCGGCATCGCCCGTATAATTGCGCTGCTCCTTGCCGTCGGAATCGGTAAGGAAACGGTCGACCTTCTTTATCGGGTCCTCTTTATTTTTAGAGCCGGACTTCGCGCCGGCGCTTTTCCCCTTGGCGCTCTTCGACGCCGGGGCGGGCTCCGCCGCCGCGTCCGTGCTGCTTATCTGCTCATCATGGATGCGGAATATCTCATTGATTCTTTCGATATCGTCGGACATGGTAATCTCCTCTTAAGTATGCGCTGAATTAATACCGGGCAGTAGCACCCTGCGGGCAGGGCGCATATTATGGCACGAGCGATGCGGTTAAGAGCCGCGCCGCACGGCACACATACAGACGGCTGACTGCCGGAAACCCGCACTACCCGGCAGAACGGACATATTTCAAGTGCGGAGAAAGGGATCAACTATGTTCTGCAATGGTTGTAACAACAGCGGCCTCTGGCTCATTATCCTTATCATCATACTCTTCGGCTGCGGCGGGAACGGCTGCGGCTGCGGCTGCAATAATGACTGCGGATGCAGCAATAACAACAGCTGCGGCTGCGGCTGCTGAGAGCACGCACTCACAAGGGGGCTGATGCCCCCTTTTATTATTTCCTGATTACTTTCCCAATGCCTTTAATACGACCGAGTATATCTCGGCGTTCTTCTCGTCCGCGTCGCGCTCGACCCCGTCCTTCATATACGGGATGCGAACCCAGCCGTAGTGTTCGGCTGCCATGCCCGCGGTGCGCAGACAGCGCTCAAGATAGGCGGTGTCTTTCTCGTGTATGTCCGCCTGAGTGTTGTTCCTGGCCTCGCGCCGACGCATGCGGCGGGTAGCGGTCTCTATATCCACATCAAGGTAAATGACGAGGTCGGGGCGCGGCAGCCCCATCTTTACATATTCAAGATCTGCAAGCCAGTTGAAGAAATCCGGAAGCTCATCATCCGGGAGCTTGCAGCCCTGATGCACGGCGTTGGAGGTCGTGTACCGATCGGACAGGATGAGCCCGCCGTTTTCGTATATCTTGCCCCAATCGTCACGGTAGGAGGCGAAGCGGTCGACAGCATAAAAGGTCGACGCGGTATAGGCGTTGACGTCCCCTGGATCGGTACCGAAGGCTCCGCCGAGGTACAGGCGCAGCAGCGCGCTGCTCTCCTTATCGTAGCGCGGGAACACGATATGATTATAGTCTATTTTGTCATTTTCCATTCTCTGGCACAGGCGGCGGTACTGCGTGGATTTGCCGCTGCCGTCGATGCCTTCGAGAACGATAAGCTTTCCTTTACCCATTTCTTTCCCTCAGACGCGGCTGAACACTTCGCCGAGCTTCTCATGTATAACAAGGTCGGCTTCGTCGTCATAAGGCGTTGCACTCAGGTTGACGAGCACAAGCTTATTGCCGCGGTAATAATTGATGAGCCCCGCCGCGGGGTAGACGTTCAGAGACGTGCCGCCGACGATGAGCACATCCGCATTGCGGATATAGTCGATGGACTTGCGCAGAACGACCTCATCGAGCTGCTCCTCATAGAGGACGATATCCGGGCGGATGACGCCGCCGCAGTCACAGCGCGGCACACCCGTGCCTTTGTTGATTACGTCCGCAGGGTATGGCTTGCGGCAGCGGGAGCAGTATGCGCGCAGGATGCTGCCGTGCAGCTCAAGAACGTTTTTGCTCCCGGCGGCCTGATGCAGCCCGTCGATGTTCTGCGTGATGACCGCGCGCAGCTTCCCCTCGCGCTCAAGCTCGGCAAGGCGGAGATGGACACGGTTCGGCTTCACATCGTCGATAACAAGCTTTTCACGGTGGAAGCGGTAATATTCCTCAGGGTTCCGGTCAAAGAAGCTGCGGCTCAGAATAGTCTCGGGCGGGTACTTCCACTTCTGGTTATACAGGCCGTCGACGCTCCTGAAATCGGGTATGCCACTCTCGGTGCTGACGCCTGCGCCGCCGAAGAAAACGATATTATCGCTCTGCGCGACCATGTCATGCAGCAGGGCTATTTTATCTTCCATGTCTCCACCGCTCCTTTGACTCATTATAGCAAATTATGACAGCTTAATCATGTACTGTCTGCAAACTCTCCTCGGCCTTTGCGGTGACCTCGGCTGCCGCGGCGGAGCAGGCTTCGAGCGTAAGCTCGTTCTCGCGGCACGTCACGTAGCGGTAGGTCTCATCCGGGGACTGGGCCGCGACGGAGACGATGTACATCCGCGTGATCTTCACCGCGGTAAGGGCAAGCTCCACGCCCTCGGCGGCGTAGCACAGCGCGTCCGCCGGGCAGACGGCGGAGAGCTCCTTCGCCATGTCGATGAGCTGGCTCATCATGTTGATGATCTCGGTGCATATGCTCAGAGACGTCTGGCGGCAGGCTTCGATCTTGCGCGCGTCGCCCTCTTTCTTTGCCATACGCAGCGGTCCGCGGCACTTCACATCCTCGTCAATGAGGTGCACCATGTAACTGCGGATAATGTCACTGTTGCGGGCAATGTAGTCGATGCGGTCATTATTCTCGACGGTCTTTGCCGTGAGCTTCGCCGCGCGGCAGACGAGCGCCGCCGCGATTGCCGCCGCATCCGCCGCGGCGCTGCCGGTCTCAAGCTTACCGTCGGGGTCGGCAATTGCCTTGGTGAAATCGTCGGCTGTTTTGGTTCTGAAAATGTCAATGACAAGCTTTTTCTCGTCCATGTTCGTCGCTCCTTCAGTCTCTGTTAAATTCTCTCAGGCTCAGGCCCTCGTTCTTCTGCAATGCCCAATTGATGCACCATTCGGAGGTGAAGAGCAGGAGGTTGTTGCCCTTGAAGTCCTGCACCCATTTGGTGTCGCTCGTGAGGTTGAGGTTTGCGATGTTGATATCCTCGTTCTCGACCCAGCGGACAAACTCATAGGGCATAGAGCGGCGGCGGATATCCACGCCGTACTCGGTCTTGAGGCGGTACTCAAGGACCTCGAACTGCAGCACGCCGACAACGCCGACGATGACCTCCTCGACGCCGGTATACGGCTCGTGGAAGATCTGTATCGCGCCCTCCTGCGCGATCTGCGTGATGCCCTTTTCAAACTGCTTGCGCTTCATGGTGTCGATACGCTCGACAGAGGCGAAGTGCTCGGGTGCGAAGGTCGGGATGCCCTCGAATTTCACGCCCATGCCGGTTTCGCATATAGTGTCGCCGATGGAGAAGATGCCGGGGTCGAACACGCCGATGATGTCCCCGGCGTAGGCCTCGTCGATTATCGCGCGCTCCTGCGCCATGAGCTGCTGCGGCTGCG
>ERZ779840.109-NODE-109-length-107138-cov-11.877945_pt1 | contig 107138 bp, 98 predicted proteins | sample MGYA00511561_ERZ779840 | MGnify/ENA primary metagenome ERZ779840 (study PRJEB29588, sample SAMEA2162036) | human gut metagenome | biome: human gut; feature: human-associated habitat; material: faeces | place: Denmark | collected 2008/2010 ...
ATTTAAAAGCCCGTGGAATTTACTCTTGCACTGGAATTTACTTTTTCAAATCAGCGGAAGGTATGATTATTCCCGGACAATAGATTTACTACTAAAATAGGTAATGATCAGATAACCTCCATAGAGCACTGCAATAATCGCTGCCGCCAGCATTGTCGCCGTAAACAGCTGATCCTTCTCTGCCACATAAGTAAGAAGTCTGGTAGAAAACTGCATTCCAAAATAAGAATGGATCACTGCAAGCACCATTGGACAAAGGAAGAAAATGAATATCTGACGGAACAGTGCACCGTTTAACATACGATTTTCTACTCCAAGCTTACGAAGCATCCGGTAGCGTTCCACATTGTCCGCACTTTCGGACAGCTCCTTGAGGGCAAGGATGGCTGCACCCGCAATTAAAAAAACTATGCCCAGATAAAGTCCGATAAAGGTCACCATAGCACTGAGCCCCAGACTTGCATCGGCGATCTCCTGTTTGGATGCATAAATGCAGGTACTCTTTAACGGAAGTTTCCGAAGCTCATCCTCCAGCCTGCGCACCTCCTGTTTATCAGATGCCTTATAATTTCCAAACAGACAATCCTCTGCGATCCATTTTTCCTGTACGACATCATCCGGCACCACCAGAAATCCCATATCTAATTTCTGGGAGGAAATATCCATAAAACCATCCTGACATTCCTTATACTTTGGCTTTAATTTCCTGCCAAACACATTTAACTGTCTTCCCTGTGACAACACCCGATTGCGAGCCGGTATGATTCCATCAAAATTGGCGACAACCATATATTCATCCTCAGCCAGTGTGTATTTCTTACCACCAAACAGCTCCATTAACCGATTGTAATCACTGATCGTCACAATATCCTCTCCGGTATTTACAAGCATAAAAGGATACTGTTCCTTAACGTCCTGAATGGTATCTCCGCAAAACTCTGCAAAGGTCAGTTTCGGGCTGCGGTAAACCTTAACCTCACAGGATTCCTTCAAATATTTGTTCAGATCCACCTTCTTCTTTTCATATCTCTGCACCACATTGAAATGGGAATTTTCTATCTGCTTCCGGCTGTATTTCTCGTCTTTTCCGGCAAAAAGATCCAGATTCATATTGACCTTAAATTCAATATCTGCCGGTGCCATTTTTTTGAGATTTTCCGTCATGGTGTTTTTGATGGCAAAGGCCGAGGTCAGCACACAGATGGTCACAAAAAGCATCAGACAGATGATGGTCATGGAAAATACCGTGGTGTTGATCTTGCTGCTGAGCTGGCGAAGGACAAAGCTGTTCAGCCCCTTATAATACAGCTTCTTAATAGACATGACAATGCGAAGCAGCAGCCCGGATACCGACCAGAAGATCAGAAATGTACTCACAACTCCCGTGACCAGGATCCATTTCAGACCATCCAGTGAGATATTCACCTTATCACTCCCCACCAGATAATAACAGCGCCCCAATGCGATCGCTGCCGCGATGAAAATGATCGTACAGATCCACGGATTTTTCATCGGTCGCTTTTCGGATCTGCGTCCTGCATAGATCAGATCGATCAGCTTGCAGCGGCTGATATTAATGGTATTAAACAGGATCACAATTCCATAAATGATCACAAAGCAGATCACGGTTTTGATGCAGGCATCCCCCGAAAAGACAAACCGGTATCTGGTCATATCCGCGTCAAACATATTTGCCACAAAGGCGCTCATAAACTGAGAGACAAAAATACCGATTCCAAGACCTGCCACCAACGAGAAAGCTCCTACCACCAATGTCTCTAACACCAGTATCCCGGAAACCTTACGCTTTCCCATGCCAAGAGTCAGATAAATTCCAAACTCTCTGTTCCGGCGCTTCATCAGAAAACGATTGGCATAGATGATCAGAAATGCCAGTACAAAGGAAACAAACACACTGAGTCCCGACATGATCGTTGTCATCATTTTAATGATCTCTCTGGTATCCGCAGACACATTCATCATAACCGTCTGGGAGCCTAACGAATTAAATATATAAAATATTGCCACACCAATAACAATCGTAAAAAAATAAATCGTATAATCCTTTATACTTTTTCTCATATTTTTCCAGGCTATCTTAAAGAGCATCGCTGACATCACCTCCTAACAAAGTGAGCACATCAATGATCTGTCCGAAAAATTCCTTTTTTGAAGAATCTCCCCGGTGAATTTCGTGAAACAGCTTTCCATCCTTAATGAAAACAACTCTGGAGGCATAGCTGGCAGAAAATGAATCATGGGTGACCATCAGGATCGTTGCCTGAAGCTCCCGGTTCATATATAAGAACTTCTCGAGCAAAAGTCTGGAGGATTTGGAATCCAGAGCCCCGGTAGGTTCATCTGCCAGGATCAGCTTCGGCTCCGTCACAATGGCTCTTGCCGATGCCACCCGCTGCTTCTGTCCACCAGACATCTCATAAGGATATTTTCTCAGGACATTTACAATATCCAGATCCTTCGCCGCCTTGATTACCCGTTTGTCAATCTCTGCCGCCTTTACATTCTGGATCGACAATGCCAACGCAATATTCTCATATGCGGTCAGGGTATCCAATAAATTAAAATCCTGAAAAATAAAGCCAAACTGCTCTCTCCGGAACCGGTTTAACGCCTCCCCCTTTAACTTCGTAATGTCCTCTCCCTCCACAAAAATATGACCCGCTGTGGGTCTGTCTACCGTAGAAATACAATTCAAAAGTGTTGTTTTTCCACTTCCGGATGCTCCCATGATCGCCACGAACTCCTGCGGTTCCACGTCAAAGGACAGATCGTCGATCGCCTTGGTGAGACTTGACCTGCTTCCATAATATTTTTCCAAATGTTCTACCTGTAATGTTTTGTCCATTTTGTTTCCCCTTTCACGTTTTCCTTATTGTATCGGGGAATCCGGTTCCTGTCGTTTTTTCAAACTGACCGTACATTACAAAAATGTAATATTGATCCGGGTATATTCTCCCTCCTTTGACTCCACTTCAATCTGGTGTCCCAACTTTTCACACATATTATGGGCAATATAAAGACCCATTCCGGTTGATTTTGCCTCCATATGATGAAAAATACGTCCGTTGCTGCCGGTAAAGGACTTTTCAAATAACCGTGGCAGATCACCGGCGGCAATGCCGATCCCATTATCCCATATGGATAATATGGTCTGCCTGTCGTCTTTCCGGGCAGTGATCCTGATCTTTGCCCCAGCTTTACGCCTGTATTTTATACTGTTATTGACAATCTGATCCAGCACAAATTCCATCCATTTTTCATCGGTCACCACGGTCAGGTCACAGTTTTCTACCTGAAATTCCACTTTATTTTCCAGCAGATCGTCTTTATTTTTCATGGCAGTATGATGAATGATCCCTGCCAGAGAACACTTCTGGATCAGATAGTCCTTTTCCGAATGCTCCGCTCTGGTATAATACAGTACCTGCTCCGTATAACGGTCGATGCGCCGAAGCTGTTCGGTATATTTTTTGTTGTTTTCATCGGGATGATTGTGACACAAAAGCAGGAGACTTGCCACAGGAAGCTTCACCTGATGAACCCACATTTCTATGAAATCCTTAAACTCGCGCATCACTCTGCGGCTTTCATTGACATGCTCCGTCATGGATTTATTGGCTTCATACAGTGCCTCCTTCAAAAGCTCTCCATCATAAAACCGGGGGCTTTCCAAGGTCTCTAACACCAGATATTTCTGATCCATCCGGTCCAGATTTTGAAAAAGCCTCCGGTAAAAGGAGTTTTTGCGGTAATAATCATAAAGCAGACAAAAAAGCCCCGCTGCCAGAGGCACCAATACAACCACCAGAAGCAGCTCTGTTCCCACCTGACATGCCGCCAGAAAAACCACTTCTATGATCATCCCCACCATAAATATAAGGATCTCTACTCGTTTATCCTGTAAATAACGTTTCCAATTCATAATCGACCTGAATCCCTTTCTGAACGTCTACACTAATACATACCCCTGTTTTTTTCTGGTTTCTATCACATCAGGATACCCCATCTGCTCCAGCTTTGCACGAAGTCTGCTGATATTCACCGTCAGTGCGTTGTCGCTGATATATTCACTATTGTCCCATAATTCGGTCATCAGATCATCCCTCGATACGATCTGCCCCTGATGATGAAGCAGAACCATAAAGATCAGCATTTCGTTTTTCGTAAGGACCATCTGATCCTGTCCACGATTCAGGACACCCTTGGCCTGCCGGATCTCAATGTCCCGATAATGGTACAGATCCGCCCCGGTATTTTCTGTCCGTTTGAGAATCGCCTGGATCCGCAGCAAAAGGATTGTTGGGTTATAGGGCTTCGTAATATAATCATCCGCGCCGTAGCTCATAGACAGTACCTCGTCCAGCTCCTCCGTGCGGCTTGTCACCATGATCACCGGGATCTCCGACTTCTGACGAAGCTCCCGCAGCACCTGTTCTCCATTCATTTTAGGAATATTGATATCAAGAAGCACCAGATCACCGCCACTGTTTAATATCTCCGATTCCGTATGTGCAAAATCAGTCACAGCAACCGGCTGGTAGCCCGCATTTTCCAGAAGTGCGCATAGCTCCTCCCGGATCACCTTCTCATCCTCCACGATCACTATTTTTTTCATAATATTCCATGCTCCTTTAGAAATTCACAACCAACAAATCTGCAGCTTTATCCTTCTAACGGATTCTCCCGGATATATTCCTCCATAATCGCTGCTGCCATTGCCACCAGATCCGGACATGGCCGCTTTTTATAATACTCCTGTGTCCGTCTGGACGGCACCGGATCGTCCTTGCCCTTTCCCAGCCCCAGGATCTCCCGGCACACAATAGAACCGTTGCGCTCCCTATACTCGCCCGCCAGCTCCTGAATTCTTGCATAATGCTCTGATTTTGCCTCAAAATTCTTCGGCTCATCATATCCATATAACAGGCCTGCAACCATAAACATTCCGGACACGGCACCACATACCTCCCGCAGTCTGCCCATACCTCCTCCAAAAGAAGAACTCAGCTTCATAGCCATGCTGTGATCCATATCATATTTATCTTCGAACGCCAGAAAAACAGACTGGCTGCAGTTATATCCCTCTAGAAATAATTTTTTGGCTTTTTGTCCATAATAGCTGTTCTCTACATCTAATTCCATCATGATCCTGCTTTCCTTTCTATTGCAAATCCAGTGGCACTGGCACAATATTTTTCTGTTGTCTATACACCCAAAAAGGACCAGATGGTCTGCAGTCTGCAATTCCATCTGATTCTCACTACATTCCGGTTTCATCTTAGCACAGGGACTCTGTCGCGTCAACGAACACACGACTACTCCTGTAGAAAACTTTCATCTGATCTTTTCCTAATCTGGTTATTTTTAAATAGTGCCTGTGACCACCAGCGTGCTGACTCCCGGATTTGCTACCCATGCCCCACTGACAGGATCCTGGGTATAAGTGGCTGCCGGTACCGTAATCCCTCCCGCTGCCGTTGCAAATACTCCTGTGGTCTCATCATAGGTATACTCCGTCGGATCTGTCCATGCCGTTCCGTTAAAGGTTACGGTCAGATTTGATAAAACGGGATCAAAGGTATCTGTGATCACTGCCCCGGTCGCTGCATTGGCTGCCGCATTGCCAAAATTCTGGATTACAAAAGTATACGTCAGTGTACCGTTTTCCGTCACCGGTACCGGGCTGACTGATTTCGTAATATTCAGGTTTGGTGCACTGGCAGCACCAATCGTTTCCGTCACCCTGATCGGAGTGATCCCTCCTCCGGTGATCGTCGCCGTATTGGTGATCTCAGATTCCACTGCCAACGGAGCATTCTGATTGACTGATGCCTCATAAATGATCGTAGCATTTCCTCCTGCCGGGACATTGATCCCTGTGACAGTCATCGGCGGGCCTGCGGTTACTGTCGGCGTTGTCTGCAGGGTACCATTGACATAATAATTGATCGTTCCGGCAACATAGGTTAATGGAACCAGTTCTCCTGTCCCAAAAGGATAAGCTCCTAAATTATCCGTCAGCGTAAGACCTGTGACCGGAGTTGTTCCTGAATTGACAATGCTCACAATATATGTGACATTGTCATTCTGCCCATAGGTCGCTCTGACAGCCGTTTTTGTTGCAGAAAGCACCTCAAGGATCTCCCCCACTGCAATGTTGGAGTTTGTCACGGCATTTCCATACCGCAGCTGCGCCTGATTTGTAAATCGTGCCATATCGTTTCCCATCCTTTGCTATGAAAGTATAGTACAGTATATGACAACTTTTTCAGATAGTTCAGCTAATTTACCAAATAATTTGCCAGATCTCACAATTGCTCTGCTTACACTGTAAAATGTCCAATATTCTGTGCCAGCATATCCGCGGTATTTCTGAGATTTTCCGTGGATGTCTCGATATTCTTAAAGCTATCCTCCATCGCCTGAAGTGCCATGCTGGTCTGGGAAGTACCAGAAACATTACTCTGCGCGATCTCAGACATTGCATCAATTCTCTGTATGATCTCTGCTCTGGCATTCTCCAGCTTTTTCATACTCTGTCCAATATTTCGGATATACTCGATGGAAATTTCAATTTCCTTCATCACACTTTCCACGCTCTGCTCTGTATTGGCAATATATTCATTCTGCCGGTCAATAACCTCCTGTGTCTGCGCCATCGTTGCAACAACCCGTTCAGAATTTATCAGAAGAGTATTCACAATCTCCTCAATGTTGCCACTGGCTGCGTTGGACTGCTCTGCCAGCTTCTGAATCTGGGATGCAACCACAGCAAATCCTCTTCCTGCCTCACCGGCACGGGCTGCCTCAATACTGGCATTTAAGGACAACAAATTGGTTTCCTCGGCGATCTCCGAAATAAACTGGGATGCCTCCCGGATGCTCTGTGCCGAGCTGTTGGTCTGTGTAGTCTGCTCTGCAATCTCAGATACTGCCCGCTTCACATCTTCACTAATACCGCGAAGCTCATCAATGGTCACAGCCGTTTTGTCACTGGCTCCCTTCATGCTGTCCGCACTGTTCTCCAATGAGTCCGCTTCCTTTCCTGTCTGAATGATCAATTCTCCCATATCCCGTACATTGTCAGAAGCACGCCCTACATCCTCTGCCTGCCGGTTTGCTCCATCGGTAATGGTGTTCATAGCGTGATTCACCTCTCCGATACTGTTATGAGTATCCTGGGATGTCTCCTCTAATGTATTGGAAGCCTCCAGAAGTGTATCGGTACTCTCTTTAATATCTCCAATAATCTTGCATAATTCCTCCTGCAGGCTGTGAACGGCTCTGGACAGATTACCGATCTCATCCTTTCTGCGAAGAAGCTTCCGGTTCTCTCCTACATTCAGGTTGCCAGAAGATACTTCTAACACTTCTGCAATACTTTTATTTAATGCTTTAGTAATAGAATTGGCACTGATACCCACTGCAATACTGCAGATCACCATAATGATCACAACTAAGGCAACGATCATATTGATGATCTGAAGGACACTTTGAAATGTTTTCTGCTTCTCCTGACCCGCAAAAACCATTCCGATCGGTGCATCCTTGGAACCATCCTGATAAACCGGCACATAATATCCGTAATAGATCGTTCCATCCACGGAAATGTTATCACTGAAATATTCTTTACCCTGCTCCAGCACTCTTTTCTTAATTTTATCTCCCGCCGGACTGCCTAACAGCCGGTTGCCATCCTTATCCTTTGCCGATGTCATGATGCGGTCAGAACCATAAAAGAACGTCACGTCCATGCCAGACTCCTCTTTAATCGTATCCACCAGAGTCTCCGACTGAGATATATTGTAGCTTCCCTTCCAGATCGCACCATTCTCCGCCTTAAGATAAGAACCCGCATTCTGGTCATATGCTGCCTGGGTAGCCACCGCAGTTCCCTTCAGGGACTCCTCCACTTTACTGATAATGGACCCCTTCACAATGGTTGCCGCAATAACGATAACACTGGCTCCCAGTAAAAGAAGAGGTAAAATTGCACTTAAAATGATCTTTTTTCGTAAAGTAAATTTCATAAAATTTTTCATTCCTTTCTCACCGGCCTTTTTATTTTAATACAACAACATTGCGGTAATACCAGTTGATCTTTCCTGTGATGGTTGCATCGTCCAGAGTCTTTCCCTTTTTGCCGATCTTTTTGCCGGTATTGGTTTCAAGAACACCATCAAATACATTGTTGTCTCCACTCAGGATCCCGGCAGTTGCCTCATCAACTTTCTGCTGTGTACCCTCCGCTGCAAAGGATGCCAGATCCGTGATCCCTACCAGTCCCTCTGCCATACCGCCATAATAATTGCTTCCATCCCAGGTGCCATCAATGATGCTTTTGACCGCAGATGTATAATATGCACTCCAGTTCCATATGACACTGGTCAGGCAGGAATCCGGCGTCTCCTTGCTCATGTCAGAATTGTATCCAATCCCGTAGACTCCCTTCTCCTGTGCCAGAGTCTGTGGATATGGTGTATCACAATGCTGTGTCATCACATCACACCCCATATCAAGCAGACGCTCCGAAGCTTCCTTTTCCTTTTTCTCATCATACCAGCTATTCGTCACATCCACATAGACCTTTGCCTTCGGATTAACGGACTCCACGCCGATGGCGAAAGCATCAATGCCTCCGGTCACCTCAGAATTGGAAGAATCCTGTGCCGCGACATAACCGATCTTATTGTCCTTCGTATTCATGCCGGCTACAATTCCGCTGAGATATCTCGCCTGATAGATACGTCCAAAGTAGTTATTAAAATTCTTGCCATTAGACATATAACCGGTTCCGTGTGAAAAATATACATCCGGATACTTCTCCGCCATGTCTGCGGTCACCTGCATATATCCCCAGCTTGTGGTAAATATAATATTGCAGCCGTCAGAAACGCACTCCTCAATCGCTTTCTCCGTAGCCTTTTCATCAGAATCATCCACGATCTTGCGTTCGATCTGATCGTCCGACAACAGCAAATTTTCCTGCATCCCCTTTACACCCAGATCATGGGTGTAGGAATAACCGCTTCCCTCTGCCGGATCGGACAGGTACAGCACGCCGACCTTGATGTCCTCCTTCGCAATGCCGCCGGAGCCTTCCTTCTGAGTAGTATCCTCCTCATATCCCTTGTTGGTTGCATAATCATCCGGCGTACCTGCCTTTCCTGCTCCACATCCCGTCAGAAGAAGCGTCGCCGATAACAACATTGCTGCCCTTTTCCATATTCTTTTTTTCTTCATACATTCTCTCCTTTAACTATTCCGTTCGTATGTATATCCACCAGATCATTGGATCGATCAGCAGATAATCCTTTCCATGAGACTTATGATATCATATTTTTAGTTATTCGTCATTACTTTCTGTCATCTTTTTTCATAAAACGACAATTTTTTGCACCAGTGTGAAATGCGTATATCTGCGAAACTCAAGATGTCAGATCACTCTGAAAACGTGATAAATGCTCGTATGGAAGGATCAGTCTGCCCCGGTACAAGCCACAGCCATCATTGATCAGACTGTTATTGACCGCCGAAAACATATTGACATCCAGCTTTGCAAGCTCCAGTTCCTGCAGACGCATGCCTCTTTCATAGGCTTCATCAAAGCACCTGCATTCTCCCACCGGAATCACATCTCTCCTTGCACGTTCATTTTCCTGCCGTTTCTCATATCCCAGATGGTTTGCCGGACCGATCTCCGCGTTGTCATCCATCGCCTTTGTACGAAGCTGAACCTCCATATAGCATTTCGCTGTATCATCATAAAATGTAATATGCAAAGAACGATAGCCATATTCCCCTTCATTGGATATATAATCCCGGTAATAAGGCCGGACAGCTTCCTGCAGCATATCAGAACTGCTCGCCCGTACTCCCTTTGCCGATTCTACCCGGAAGTCTCTCTGTTCCATGAAAGATGGCAAAACATTCGCAATCTTATAAAGATACCGCAGCTCTTCCTTTTCCCGATCCTGCCCCTCTCCCAGATGGCACTGTGGCAAAGAGATCACAACCCGGTATGCGATCAGATCCCGGAAACAATCCAGGCGTTTTTTAATCTCATCCATAGAAGGAAATTGATGATATTTTTCATAATAATCATAAATAAACTCTACGATATATCCATTAAACTTCTCCTCTGCACGGATCAGCGATTTGATCCTTCCCTTAAAAGTAAAGGCAAGAAACGGATATTCCTTTGCCATATACATATAAAACTCCCTGATCTTCTGGGACTGTGCTGTCAGGAAATCATTGTGTTCCAGCATGTCCATAATCTGGGACAGAAATGCACAGTGAAGCAGATCCACTTCATTGTGGCTTCTCTGTGCCTCCTGCCCCAGATCGCTGCTGTATTTCTGTAATATCCGAAGCACCGTATCCCCCGAATATAAATAATCATTCAAAGTTATCATTTGTTCTATACCACCCTCTCCTGTTGGTTTTATCTGCTCATCGGATTCATCTTTAGGTGTTTACAATGCCATTTTATAAATCCGGTACATATCCTCCTGATCCAGCTTTTTCATACAGCCAATTGTCCGGTTTCCAAAATGGCTGCACTTTTCTGCCAGACTGCGAAGCTGCTCCTCGGTGGGATTGATCCCCAGCTGCGAAAGACTTGTCGGCATTTCTATCTGATGATAAAACTCTTCCATGGCACAAATTCCACGAAGAGCTGTTTCCGTATCGTCTGCTCCTTTCTCCTGTCCCATTACATGGACAGCAAACTGTGCAAATCTACCCGGATTACCCTCCAGAACATATCTCGCCCAGCTTCCCCAGACAGCTGCAAGTCCAGCACCATGTGCCACATCAAACATACCGCCAAGCTCGTGCTCTAACTGATGGCTTGCCCAGTCCCCGCCTGCCGTTCCGCATCCGGTCAGACCATTATGGGACAGGCTTCCTGCCCACATCACCTCCGCTCTCGCTTTATAATGATCCGGCTCTTTCATGAGGATCCGTGCATTCACCATAACAGTCCGGATCAGATGCTCACTAAATCCATCCGTCAGATTCAGATTCTCCTCCTGATTAAAATAACGCTCCATGGTATGCATCATAATATCCACACAGCCACTGGCCGTCTGATACTTTGGAAGGGTCATGGTAAGCTCCGGATCCATCACAGCAAACCGGGCTCGACAGCAGTCATTCCCATAGCCACGTTTCAACCATCCATCCTCATTGGTGATCACCGAGGAATTGCTCATCTCCGATCCGGCAGCCGCAATAGTCAACACCACGCCTATGGGCAGGCATCCCGCAGCCTCCCGTTTTCTCTCATAAAAATCCCATACATCTCCCTCGTTTGCCACACCATATCCAATCGCCTTGCCGGAATCAATGACACTTCCGCCACCCACAGCAAGTATGAAATCTACCTGCTCCTTCTTGCAAAGCTCAATTCCCTGATACACGAGAGACAGCCTTGGATTTGGCACAACTCCTCCCAGTGATACAAAAGGAATCCCCGCCTGCTCCAGAGACCGGAAAATCCGATCCAGCAGACCGCTTCTTTTCACACTTCCGCTTCCATAATGAACTAATACCTTGGTGCATCCCTGCTCTTTCACCAGCTCTCCCACCTGATCCTCTGTTCCTTTTCCAAAAACCACCTTTGTGGGTGCATAATAATCAAAATTTGTCATCTTTATCTCTGCCTTTCTGATATCTGTTTTTCCTTTTCTTTGATATTTTGTGCTTCACTATTTTGTGCTTCACAGACATCCTATTATTTTTGTATTTTATCATTGCTCCGGTGACAGGTCAATTTTCCCTCCCGGTTTCCAGTTCATTTATCCCTGACCGTTCTCCCGTTTTTTCTGCTCCCGGAATGTGATCATCATTTCCCTGGTGAGACTTAATCCCTCCGGATCGTCCGGAATATTCCGGTAATCCACCCATTCCGCCAGAGAAAGCTCCGTTTGATCCAGATGGATTTCTTCTTCCTGTGCCAGATCACAGAAATATCCCAGCAAAAGATTACTGTCATACCCCCAGGGCTGGCTTTTGTAATAACGGATATTTTTCACAGAAAGACCAACTTCCTCCATGACTTCCCTCTCCACCGTCTGCTCCGCTGTCTCTCCAATTTCCGTAAAGCCTGCGATCAACGCATATTTCTTATATTCTCTGTCCGCATATTTGGTCATCAGGATCCGGTCTCCATCTGTCACCCCCACGATCACTGCCGGCGCAATCTTCGGGAATACCATATTGCCACAATCCGGACACTTCATCATCCGGAGTTTATCATCGTGTACCAGTTTCCGGGCGCATCTTCCACAATACTGATTGTCCCGGTACCATACATACAAGTGCCAGCCCGTCGCAGCTGCCAGAACATTTTCCTTCGGAGACAACCGGCGGGTTTCAAACATTTTATGATATCTGTAACCTTCCATCACAGCTTCGCCCAGATCCATCAAAAAATAATCCTGTGTATCTACAGAAAATAAAAAAACTGCCTCCGGAAGCTCCTGTCCTTTCTCCTCGTAATATTCCTTCACCTGACGAAAGGTAAGAAACGTAAGCTCTCCATCCAGCTCCCGGTATAATGCTCCCCCCTCCCGGAAGCTTAAGATCCTGCTGTCCGGCGAAGGCTCCTTTCTGACGAATGTATTATAAAGCTTTTGAGGTAATATATCCTGTATCATTGTTCCGCCTGCTTTCCTGACATATTCTGTACCATTTTCCATATCTGTACTGGTTCTATTTTATAACACCCCTCTCTTTATTACAACCGGAATTGCTCCTCCTATGTGCAGCTGAAATTGTGGAATGCCCTGATCATACTGTGTCAAACTATCAACATCACAAGCAAAAAGAATACATTGGCCAATGTAAACATGCAAAAATATCTTCCCTTTTGTGCAGGGTATTCTCTGGCAATATATTTAAAACTGATCAGACTTGCCATTGACGCAATCAATGTTCCCAGTCCTCCGATATTCGTACCCACGATCAGATTGGGAATTGCGTCCGTAAATCCGGACAGGAGAATTGCTGCAGGCACATTACTCATCACCTGACTGGCAAGCACAGCAGTAACCATTTCTCTTCCGCGGATCATTCCTTCCAAAAACTGTCGAAATACTTCTATCCTCCCTAAATTTCCAATAAAAATAAATAACGCCGCAAAGGTTCCAAGAAGCGAATAATCTACTTTCATTAATGTCTTCCTATCAGCTGCGAATGTAAATACCAAAACAAACACGGTGAAAACAGACCATGGAAGAACCCTTCCCACAACAAGAAGTCCCAGAAGAAATAGCGCACAATAACACCATAATTTCCACGAAAAAGATATCGATTTTTCAGAGTGTTTTTCCTCAGATAATTGATGTCTCCCATCCTCTTTACTGAAAGTAATTTTATTATCTTGTATATTCTTTATCGTTGTCTGGTCTTGTTTTTGATCATTCCTTGCATATATCCGGCTAATGCCGGATGCCAGTATGATCCATATTATAAGCACCAAAAACGCCATCACAGAATATGGCAGCATAAGCAATATAAATTTTTCAATTCTCATCTGTGCCAATCCAAACAGATACAAATTTTGCGGATTGCCAATGGGGATCAGCATACTCCCCAAATTTGCAGCAATGGTCTGCATCACCACAATCCGAAGAATCCATTTTTCATCAAATAGTTCTTTTTTTCTTTGAAGAAGTATCAAGGAAAATGGAACAAACGTAATCAATGCCACATCATTTGTGAGCAGCATGGAAGAAAAAAAACAAAGCATTACTAAAACAGAAGTAATTGCCATTCTGCCGGATACTTTCCGCAACAGCATCCCGGCAAGACGATCAAATACCCCCAGCTGCTGTACCCCTGCCACACAGGTCATCAATCCAAAAAGAATACCAAGTGTCCGAAAATCAATATATTCCGGATATTGCTGATCCGGTGGAATAAATATCATAGAAATTACAGCTAATAAAATAGCAACGACTAAAACGGTTTCTTTTTTGATAAAAAATAGGATTCTTTTCATTTTCTTCCTGCTTTCCTGACTATATTCTATACTAATCCGACATTATCACCTAACACATCCACAAGCTTTGGTTCACAGCCCCAAAGCTACCACATTAGTTCCGATTCTATTTTATAACACACCTGTCTTGATTACAACCGAAACTGCTCTTTCTGTACGGCGCTGAAATCCCGTTCTGCAGATTTTAATTCTATAAATTTTCGATTCCCTGAATTTTTCTTTCAAACCACTTGATTATTTTGCATACTGTGTTAAACTACTTACCAGCACATATCAGAATATCCGGAACACAATTTTTTATTCCGAACGAATATGTACAATAGAAAGACGAGGAATTTACCAATGATCAATCCAGCTATGATATTTCGTTTAAAAAGCTCATGGGAAAAATTTACGGCTTCCCATCCAAAATTTCCAATGTTTTTACAAGCCGCTGTGAATAATAATGTTCTGAGAGAAGGAACGATTCTTGAGATCAATATTACTACACCGGAAGGACAGAATATTTCTACCAATCTCAAGATCAACCCGGAAGATTTGGAACTGATCGAGGACTTAAAAAATATGACCAGATAATTGTCTGGTCATATTTTTTTACTTTCTACTACAAGCCTTCATTTTCAGAAAATGTCGTGTGGGAAGCGGCATTTTTATGTCATTATGTTGAATTTCTCCTTATATTTTCGGCATAATGCAGAAATTTATTTTACCTCTCGCCACTCTATTGTATGCATGCTACAATCTTAGAAAATCGTATACGATCTATTTTTGAAAATTTCTATTATTTTTAACCACAAAATTCCAAAAGGTATATCAACACAGTACACATGATCATTGTTTTTTCGAAATGTATAGCATATAATAAATTGAAAGCTTTCAAGGATATTATGCTGTTTCGAAAGAAAGGAATTTACTTAGGAGCAAAAGACATTACAGAAAAGATTTCGGCAGATTATAATGATGTGTTTGCAGATATTGCAAATGTCCTGTTATTTCAGGGAGAGCAAATAGTCTCCCCTGATTCCTTAAAAAATGAAAGAACCCTCTCCCAATATAAGTCGGGTAACGACCGGCTTCACGAGTAGGAAAGAGACATACTGAAATCATGGACAGATGGAAATATAAAAATTGCATTGATCGGCTTTGAGAATCAAACAAATCCAGACAAATATATGCCTGTACGCTTTTTTTGTTATGAGGGGGGGCCGATTACCGCAGCCAGCTTGGAGCAACTCCGATCGTTCCTGTGGTATCATTAATTTTATATTTTGGAACCAATCATCAGATATTCCTCCGGGCTTACTGTCAGTCTCAGCATGGAAAGCTTCTCCTTTCTGTGTCCGAACAAGTCCCTGTATCTGCTATATAAACAGACTTTTTACAGGAAAATTTTGTAAATTAGGACACATTTTCTAACAGTCTATTTCATGAAATGATCGGACAGTTATATGCCTCGGATTTATGCTAAAATGATCAAAATTTCAATACTATTATTATCATTTTGCATTGAACTTTTCTTACATTTATGTAATTATTGTTCAATATAATTTGTATTTTTATTTTTTTTGTGTATAATGATATTGAATAATTTGTCCGAAACCGTATAAAATATTCAATATAGGAGGATCCCTAATGGATATCAAAAGAGATAAATACCTAAACGATTTAATCAACCGCATGCACAATGGAATGGTAAAAGTGATAACCGGTATCAGAAGATGCGGAAAAAGTTACCTTTTATTTCACATTTTTCAAAATTATTTATTAAAGCAGGACATCCCTGCTTCACATATCATTACGATTGAATTAGATCAACGTAAAAATAGAAAATATCGGGAGCCTGACACGATATTAGACTACATCGAGTCACTGATAACAGATAATGCCCAATATTATATCCTGCTTGATGAAGTACAAATGCTGCAGGATTTTGAAGAAGTATTAAATTCTTTATTGCATATTGGTAATGCAGATATCTATGTGACTGGAAGTAATTCAAAATTTTTGTCTAAGGATGTTATTACTGAATTTCGTGGAAGAGGCGACGAAATTCACATTTTTCCATTGACCTTCAAGGAATTTATGGAAGCCTATGATGGAGATATTTATCACGGATGGGCTGAATATATTGTCTATGGGGGGCTTCCGCTTACTGTAACCATGAAAACCGAGGAACAAAAAATCAACTACCTGACAAATCTCTTTACAGAAACTTATCTGAAAGACATTATTGAACGACATCGTATTGAAAAAACACAGGAGTTAGATGATCTGGTGAATATTCTGGCTTCTGCCATTGGTTCATTAACAAATCCTCCAAAAATTGAAGCAACCTTTCAAAGTACTATTAAATCAACAATCAGCCTGAATACGATTCGACAATATATCGAATATTTGGAGGATGCATTTATCATCCATAAGGCAAACCGCTATAATGTAAAAGGACGAAAGTACATTGGTTCTCCATTAAAATATTATTTTGAAGATGTTGGATTGAGAAATGCACGGTTAGGTTTCCGTCAAGTAGAGGAAACGCATCTTATGGAAAATGTCATTTACAACGAGTTAAGAAGCAGAGGCTACTCTGTTGATGTTGGTGTAGTCGACAAGCGTGGAAAAAATGAAGATGGCAAAGAATATAAAAAACAATTGGAAATTGATTTTATTGCCAATCTTGGCAGCAAACGCTATTACATTCAATCCGCTTTCCATATACCAACAGATGAAAAACGTATCCAAGAATGTGCTTCTCTCATCAATATCAATGACTCCTTCAAAAAAATCATTGTTGTCAGGGATGTTGTAAATATTACGAGAGATGAATATGGAATTACAACTATGAGCATATATGACTTCCTATTAAAGGAGAATAGTCTGGAATTGTAAAATATAATGTTATTTGGTATTTACCATAAAAACACCGCTGATCCGGATATGCCGAACCAGCGGTAAATCATCTGCAACTATTCAAAATGCAACATTTGAAAAGCAGTTTTCCTGCTAAAAACCTACTCTCTCAATAAATTACTGGAGAAGAGAAAGAACTCCCTGATTTGCCTGATTAGCCTGTGCAAGCATAGACTGACCAGCCTGCTGAAGGATACTGTTCTTTGAGTATGCCACCATCTCTTCAGCCATATCTGTATCACGGATACGTGACTCAGCGGAAGTGGTATTCTCAACAACATTATCCAGGTTAGCGATTGTATGCTCCAGACGGTTCTGTGTTGCACCAAGAGCGGAACGCTGTGAAGAAACCTCACTAATAGCCTTACCAATAATGTCAATGGCTGCTGTAGCAGAATCCTCAGATGTCATTCCTTTTCCCTTTAATACATCCACTCCAATTCCATTAGCAGACATTGCTTTAATCTCTACCTTAATCTTGTTAGCCTCATCTGATTCAGCTCCAACATGCAGATTGAATTCCAGAGGATTTGCCTTAGTTGTAGCAGTTACATTAACGTATTTGTCAATATAATCTGCTCCTATTTCTGAAGCCGTTGTATCACCTGCTGCTTTCTTCTGATACAATTTTGTCTTATATTCTCCTGTTGTTGAATCAAACGCATTTTTGATATCCTCATCAGATGCTACTGTCTTCATTGCTGCATCAAGGTATACTCCGTTTGTTTCACTCTTAAAATATTGATCTAAATCAGCCTCTGCAATTCTATTAGCCTGATCCTGTTTTCCTACTGCCGCTGTTGGTGTTCCTGCGACTTTATACAACACTTTTCCTTCTTTGTACTTAAGCTTTCCAGTTTCATCGACTTCTACATACTTATCAATATCGGTTGCCGAAAGAGGATTAGAATCACCAGTGGCATATGTATCCTTGTTTGCAATCTGTGATACAGTATTCTTTAATGGATTCTTATATTTTGCTTCATATGTCGTTGTTTTAGACTCAGGATCTCCCTTTAACAGATACGTTTCATTAAACTTTGTAGTCTCTGCTACACGATCCACCTCATCAACAAGCTTGTCAATCTCATCCTGTACTGCCTGACGATCATCTGCAGACATTGTTCCATTGGATGCCTGCACTGCCAGCTCATTCATTCTCTGAAGCATACTGTGTACTTCTGTCAGTGCACCCTCGGCTGTCTGTACTGCAGAAATTCCATCCTCAGCGTTGGTCGATGCACGATCCAGACCACGGATCTGCTTACGCATCTTCTCGGAAATAGAGAGGCCTGCTGCGTCATCTGCCGCACGGTTGATCCGGTAACCGGAAGAAAGCTTCTCGGTTGACTTTGCAAGGGAACCTGTGGTCAGGCCCAGCATTCTGTTTGCGTTCATTGCTGTAATGTTGTGTTGTACTATCATAGTAATTACCTCCTTGTTTTAACACAGCACATCCGTGTGCCGTGTGTGTATAAATTGTCCCGCTTATGCCTATCCGGCATACTGGCGGGTGTTACGCTGTTTTGGTTTACGATATTTTTCCGGTGGATCAGGCTCTGCATAGTAGTTGTTCTGCTCTGCTGCCTCCGGATGCATACGCTCATACACTTCACTCCGCATAATGTCTACATCCCGTGGTGCATCCACCATGATCTGCAGATGATTTTTTGAGCCTCCCAGAAAGACAATCTTGATGTTGTCGCCAATCATCAGATATTCCTCCGGGCTTACTGTAAGTCTCAGCATGGAAAGCTTCTCCTTTCTATCTCTTTTTATCTGCGAAGTCTAAAAGGATTTCAGAAATGAAATAAAAAAAGATACAATTTCTAACAAAATGTTGCATTCAATGTATAATGATGCTGTAAATTGATCAATAAGTTGTGCATTTTTGTACAGAAGGAGGACACATGGGAACTACAAATCCAATCAGGGGAAAACGGGAACTGGAAAAATTCAAGAATTATTATTTAGAAAAGGAGAAGTACCGAAATTATCTGCTGATCATTATGGGATTAAATACGGCTCTGCGAATCAGCGATATATTAAAATTACGCTGGAATGATGTATACGATTTTCAGAACAAACGATACCGATCACATATCTGTCTTGTGGAACAGAAAACAGGAAAAAAAACCATGATCGCCGTAAATCATTCCCTGCATGAAGCACTGGTAATGTGCCGCAAGGACCGAAACGAAGATGATTTCCTGTTTTGCACACATTCGGATCCATTACATGCCATCAGCCGTTATCAGGCCTACCGCATTATCCGCCGTGCCGCCGAAGAATGTGGACTGGAGGGACATATCAGTTGTCACTCCCTGCGTAAAACCTTTGGTTATCACGCCTGGAAGCAGGGCGTTCCACCCGCAATGCTGATGAATATATACAATCATTCCTCTTATCAGATTACAAAACGGTATCTTGGAATTGAACAGGATGATATGGATTATGTCTTTCGGAAAATCGATCTTTAAAGCGCTCCGGATGGCATTTGTTCATTCTATATAGAGAAGATAACAGATTAATTTCACAATTTTTTATAATAGGGGTTAAGATTCCTCACTTACTGTCGATATAATTTGTGTAAACAAAAATGCAACATTTTGTTAGAAAGTGTTGCATTTTTTGTATGCTATTATGCAGAATTCAGATGTCAATATCAGGAAACAAAAAATGAATATTTTCTTGTTCCATTCAAAAAGAGCCATATAACAATGCTCTCCATTGCTATATGGCTCTTCAAAATGTAGAAGTGCAATCAAAATCGCTTTGCTGCTCCAATACGATTTCAATAGATTATTTTAATGTACCGGAAATTGTAACAGAGATGCTCTTCTTAGGCATCTTCTTGCAGCTTGCTGCTTTGTACTTCTTCTGAGAATACTTATTCCAAGTATTAACAACCATGACCTGTGTATTACCGGACTTAACACCTGGATCTGGAGTAAGTGTAGGGTTCTTGATGGTCTTTACTGTAGAACCGTCAATCTTTAACGTTGCAGATGTTACTTTGAGTTTCTTCTTATCCTTACCTGCAAGGCTTGTATCAACATAAATGCTGTTCCAGCCGCCATCCTTTGCGAAGGATTTCAGCTTTGCACCGGAAGCAGTTACTGTTACAGTAAATTTGCCCTTCTTGATGGTTGCGTTTGAAACCTTAACGCCCTTGATGGATGCTTTCTTGTTTCCATTCATAACACCCTTACTGCGGTTTGAGTCGTCGTGGTTAGAAAGTACACCATTATAGCTCTTGCTTGCGAAGCAAAGATATGCAGTTGCGCTGGATGCAGCGTCAGCCTTCTTGGAAACCTGTGGTACAGCAACAATAGAAGAAGCTGCAACAGTTGCTGCTAATGCAACGGAAAATACTCTTTTTGCTACATTTGATAATCTCATAATATTGCCTCCTTAATAAGTATGAAAATTTGCAAATTAATAATAGCACACTCATATTTTCATGTCAATAACAGCAAGTACAAAATCCATGGAAAATAGCGGAAAATCCAGTGTTAAACCAAATTATAAGTATCCTCGTTTTTTCTATTCAAAATAGATTTATTCTATTTGTATATCTGCCTCTTTTTTGACATAAAAACGCCAGATTCCTGCCACATTTTCCTAGCGTGCAAAAACGCAACTACCGTGCCAGAAAATCTGTAATCTCTGCAATATATAAAGTATGATAATCGTGATCCCCATACCATTTTTCATCGATTCCAGGATCAAGAAACTCTTCCGGCTTCAACTCCGTTGCAGACATAGCCTTGCAGATCAGCACAAGATTTGCCTGATCTACGTATGGAACACCATTCTGATAGTCTATCTCCACACCGGCTTCCTTGATCTTATCCTCTGTGCGTCCGGATACCGTTCCAAGATATTTGAGCATGTTACGATGTTTCTCTCCCAAAAAGGATAATGAGAAGGTTCCCTCTTTATCAATAAACTCTTTGGTATAGCGGCTTTGACGAATTACAATAAAAGCAGCATTTTTCCCCCACATAACACCCATTCCACCCCAGGATGCCGTCATGGTGTTGACTTTCTCCTCATTCCCTGCTGTTACCAACATCCATTCCCTTCCAATCTTGTCAAATGGACTGCACTCCATCATATCGGCAGTAAATGACTGAAAACTATGCATATGATCCCTCCATTCTGCGGATATTGTTTGTCCGCATTTTTATTGAACTCTGCAGATCTTCTATCCGGAAAATCCGCCTCACCTATAGTATATCTTTTCCGCATATTTTTGACAAGCACTCCATAAAATGATAGGATAACGCTGTTAGACAGTTCATTGCTTAAACTTTCCACACGGAATGATGCAGCATGCTCAAAATATATGCTGCAAACAGTCTGAGTGAATCAGAAATCGAGGTTTTACTGATGAAAATAGAGATGCATACACATACCAGCGAGGCAAGCCCTTGTGCCAATGTTTCCGCAAAAGAGATTCCTTCTTTGTACCGTCAGGCATGCTATGATGCCATTGTGATCACAGATCATTACTGTAAATGGGCACAGGAACGAAGTGGTGCACAAACTGTTGATGCTTACGCACAATATTTTTTAAATGGATATCGTACCGCTAAAGCTGCCGGAGATCAGATCGGCTTTCCTGTTCTTCTGGGAGCGGAGGCGAATCTGCCGGGCAGTCCAAACGATTATCTTCTTTATGGCATTACTGAGGAATTTATTTTGAAACACCCGGATCTTCACGAAATGACTCTGAAGGAGCTTTATGCACTTTGTCAGAAGGAACAGATCCTTCTTTTACAGGCACATCCTTACCGGACGTACTGTACTCCGGCGGATCCGGCTTATCTGGATGGCGCTGAGAGCTACAACGGCAATCCCAGACATAATAATCAGAATAAACTTGCCGCAGAATGGACCGGAAAGCACCATATGATCCAATCCTCCGGAAGCGATTTCCATGAACTCGAGGATATGGCAAAGGGCGGCATCGAAACCTCCACTCCCGTCACAGATACCCGGATCCTTTATCAGGTTCTTTGTTCCGGCGGCTATAAACTGCTGACCCCTTAAACCACCCGCAGAACAAAGCTTTTTAACACTTTGCCGAAACAATAACACCATGCAGAGTACAGGTAATGAATCATAAGGAAATGAGGAAAAGAGATGAAAAAAAATGAAAATTTTAATAAAGTGCGGGAAATGTTTCTCCTCTTAAAAAATCAATGGGACAAAGAACCAAAAGCGGTTCCCCAGGTTATTTACCGCAAAGGAAAGCTTCTCGGCTTTAACCTTCTGGATACAGCAGTATCCGCATATGCCGGGCAGGCCGCATTTATGATGATCCTGTCTTTTTTTCCATTTACCATGTTTATGCTGGTTCTGCTGCAGCGCCTTCCACTGTCTCCGGAGCTTCTCATCACTGCTGTGGATGCATTTCTTCCAGAGTCATTCCGAGAATTTATGGCAAAGATCATTAATGACATCTATACAACACAAACCTCATCTTTACTGCCTGTGACTGTTATTGCTGCCTTATGGCTTGGATCAAAGTCTTTTCTTTCCATTATCTATGGACTGAATTCTGTGTATAAGATTCCGGAAACAAGAGGCTACTTTACCTTACGACTCTGGGCAATGATCTACACCCTGCTTTTTGCTCTGCTGATCATCGCAACTCTGGTTCTTCTGGTTTTCGGCAATCAGCTTTTTCTGCGGATCACTAAATTATTTCCACTTCTTACACATATTCTGCTGCCGATCATTAGTTTCCGTTCGACTGCAGGCTTCTTCATTATGCTCTTTTTCTTTACCGGAATGTATGTCCTCATCCCCAACCATAAGCTGCACGGCTATGTAGCAGAGTATGTCCCATCTGATGAAATATCCGGAAATACGATCACACCAAACCGCGTCACCTTTACCAGCCAGTTACCGGGTGCCATCACTGCCACCATCGGATGGCTTGGATTTTCTTATCTTTATTCCTTTTATGTAGATCACATCAGCAATTATTCTTCCATCTATGGGGCTATGACAACAATTGCTCTGCTGATGGTATGGCTTTATGCCTGTATGTATATCCTCTTCTTTGGAGGATGGCTGAATGAAACCGTCCGCCGCTTTTTGAGCTGACGATCAAAATAATCTTAGAGGATTCAAATTTCCGTGCATCCCAGAGTTTCAAAGAAACTTCTCATATGAAATCTTTCACTCTCATTACATCATTACCGTATCTCACAATGACTGTAATAATGCTTTAAAATTTCCTGATAACTTTTCCCCTGGCGTGCCATTTCCCCAGCACCGTTCTGACTCATTCCCACACCATGACCGAGACCGCCTCCGATCAGCGTAAATACAACATTTCCATCCTCCGTCCCATCCAGAACGGTAAACGCTGCACTTGGCAGCATGGAAAGCACCACTTTCTCACCGGATTTACTTTTTAATATTTTTGTTCCGGCCGGATACATCTGCTGTCTGATCTTTTCCTGACCTTCTAATGTGACCCGGCCTTTTGTCCCGCTGACACGAAGGCTGCGGATCAGTCCACTTCTGCCTCGTTTCAATATCCTGATCTTTTTCGCCTTACCAATCCCAAGCTTTGCTCCCAGCGTTTCTGCCGGAAGCTTTGCCTGCCAGCGATACCAGTCATAACCGGAATCATATGTCTCTGTGGAATCCTTTGTAATAAAATCATAAAATCTCGACTCCTGCAGCAGGCTCTGTCGTGAAGTCTTTCCTGCTCTCTGAAAACGGATCGGATAATTCTTCCCGGCATTTCCACCCCATGCCTCCTGCTCGGATGCACTGCACCCCCAGGATGTAGAATAATAATACGTGGTAATCACTTTATCTCCGGAATATACCATCTGCCCGGCAGTTGACCTGACTGCCTTTCTGGTCCGTGCATCTTCCCCAGACATATGATATACTTGAAAGTTTGTCGTATCGTCCACATCTGCACCATACACTTTATAACTGTTGGAACGTATCTGTCTCCATGCAAAGGAACGTGCACAGACCGCCTGTGCCCTTAATGCTTCCATCGGGTATGAAGATGGCATCTCGCTTGGCACAACTCCATACAAATATTCCCTCAGAGTCAATGTATTGACCAGAAGAATCCCCTGCTTTTTCTTTACAAGCTTCATAGATCCCCGATACACCGGATTTTTGCCGGATCTGGTAATGGAAGTAACCTTTATTCTTCCTTTCGGACAGGAAATTTCTATTGGATCCTTCAGCCGATTACGTCCCGTCACTGCATATGTCACCGTTTTTCCTTTTGCAAAATGCCTGTTACTGCCATTTTGCGACACTACCAGTTCCTCTGTTCCACTGATCCGGATCGTATCATGGTAAATACTGTTCATTGCATCATTGGTCAGAAGAACACGTACTTTTGGGGAATCTCCTTTTCCTTCCCCGGAAGTTTTTTGGGGTTCCGGCGTTTGATGGGTCATTTCTCTCCATTCTTTCTGAAAAAATTCCTTCCGGTAGCAATCACAAAGAATACACACCAAAAAAAGCACCGACAATGTTAATAAAAGCCATAGCCGGCACCTTGTTTTCTGTTTATTTGTTTTTGTTCCTGTTGACCTTAACCGTCTTTTCCTTCTTTGCTGTGCCATCTATTTTCCTTCTGTTATGTCTGCTTCAATGTTTATATGGTTGTATAGTTCATGTATAAATTAAGTCTATAAACCCACTTGTTTCTGTCCCATGTTTTCTTTCTCAGATTAAATATATTCCGATAAATGATCTTTTATGAATAATGCTGCCTCCTGTATAAACTGCAGAGCCCTCTCATAAGTATAATATACCGGCTGTCCCGGCATCGGAGCCTGATCAAAAAAGAAATTGCGTACCCATTCTCTACTGTCTGCCAGCTCCTGCTGAGTGATCATCTCCCGGATGCTGCAATCATCCTCACACAGCAGACATGCTCTCATCTCATGCATCCCCGGATACTCCCTGCCCAGTTTGAAATCAATCTGGTTCACATCATAGGTAAAATACTCAAAAGTCTCTGCATCCCGTTCTGTCAGCCCCAGTACCGCAATCTTTGCCATAAACTCCGGCCGCACGGTTTTCATAAAGATCTCATCCGTCAAAATGTGGGTAATATAACCAAGATATAAATCTCTGTCCAACGACGGATCAGTCAGCATCTCCCTTGAAAACTGCCGTATTCTCTGATGAAAAAGCTGCAGATTCGACGCAGCGGTAAACTCCCAGTCAGGGATTTCATCCCTGAAATGTGTATGCATTTTCATAGGACGTGTGTACCCTTTTCGGGACATAATCCCGTCCGGTGCCAGATTTCCTAATACAAAATGCACCGGATTCTTTAACTGTAATAAACTGCCGCCAGATGCTTTGTCCATCTGAAGCAGTTCGATGGTCACTGCCAGATGCTCTACCGATCCCGCCATATAAAAACCAGCCTTTCAAAAACACTATTGCGATCTGCAATGCTGTCAGCTCCTGAAACTATCCATATACAGATCACAGTCACCGCATTTTATTTTCTATGCTGTAATGCCTGATTCGCTGTCTGTACCAGATAGCCCATTGCAATGCCCGGATAATTTCCTGCCGCCGTCTCTCCGGTGAGCATTAATGCATCTGCACCATCTAACACCGCATTATAAATATCTGACACCTCAGCTCTGGTTGGCACCATAGCCTCCTCCATAGAATGAAGAAGCTGTGTCACCACCATAAACGGTTTTCCGGCCTTTTTGCATCGTTCGCTGATATCCTTCTGTATCGCCGGAAGCTCCCAAAGTGGAACTGCCATTCCCAGATCTCCTCTGGCGATCACGATCATATCACTCTCCGGAATAATTTCATCAATCGCCTCGTAGCCTGCCAGATTCTCAATCTTGGCAAAGATACGGATATCCCCCACACCTTCTTCCTGCAATGTCTTTCTCAGATTGATCACATCCTGTGCACCACGGACAAACGGAAGCATCACTCCGGTCACACCTGCCTCCTGGGCATTATGAATATTGGCCATATCTGCCTTTGTGAGAGTCGGCAGCTCCAGTTCCAGCCCCGGAATCGTGATGCTCTTCTTGGATTTTAACACGCCACCACGCACTACAATACATTCTGCGTAGTTTTCTTTTGCCTTCTTGACTTTCAACAGAAGCTTGCCATCATCCACCAGAATTTCCTGCCCTTTCTCCAGTGATGTTCTGATCTGTTTGGATAGCTTAATGCCTCCCTTTCCAAGAATAACCTTTTTGCCTTCCTCCAGAATGATCGGCCTCTTCAACTTGCCAATCCGCAGCTCCGGTCCCTGCAGATCCACTAAAAGCTCCGGTTTTATATCACACCGCTTCGCAGCCCGGCGCATGTTCCTCAGCCATTCCTCTCTGTCATCCAGATCCTGATGGGAAAGGTTGACCCGCACTCCCGTCATGCCGGTTCGAAACATTTCCTCCAGCGTTTTTTCACTCTCACAGGCACTTCCCAAGGTTCCATAAAATTCAATCTGATTCTTCATTATCGTCTCCATTCCGCAGACTTCTGCGTGATACTTTCTAATAACCATACCTTATTACTATAGACCATTTTTCTATAAGAAAAAAGGACTTGATTTTTAATGAAAAATAGGATAGAATAATGTGCAGTGCTGAAATAGCTCAGTTGGTAGAGCACTTCACTCGTAATGAAGGGGTCGTCGGTTCGAGTCCGATTTTCAGCTTTGAGAAAAAGCCTTGGAAACGTAAAGTTTCCGGGGCTTTTGTCGTTTCCGGGCAACTTCCTGATTTGTCGATTGAAGCCCAAAACAGCCGAAAAGGCATTCCGTTTTCCATTTTAATTTGGAAAACTTTTTGGAAAATCAAAGATCATTCTCAGTGCAGTAATTTGCATAGCAATCACATTTTTAAGGAAGATGATACCTATGAGTAAAAGAAGACATGGAGAAGGCTGCTGGGATAGCATCTCAGTAAATGGAATCACCTACAAACGATTTCGTATTGATGGGCAAAGCTTTACCGGCAAGACAGAAAAGGCATGTAAAGCAAAATACCTAAAATGGAAGAATGGTCAAAAAACCAACCTGACAGACAAAAAGACAACTGTCAAACAAGTAGCACTAGAATGGCTTGACAGCAAAAAAGAACATATCAAATCATCAACTTATGATGGATATGAATACTTTGTCACTGATATTCTAGTCAAAAACAATGATGCATGCCACGGTCTTTCCCTCCCTGTAAACATCATGGTTTCTACTTCTGCTGACATAATGGCCACTCTCCTTTCCGTTCTTGTGAGCATAAAAATAAGGACAGACCACGATGATCTATCCTTGAAATTTTGTGTGTTACGGACGCAAACCGTTGCTGGGCGCCCCCTATCACATTTATAATATATGACTATAACTTTCGACTTTTCAATCAATTTATATGCAGAAAATCCGTAGAATCACTAATATATATGCCATTCTGCGAACAGCAACCATTCTGATCATGGTAGCTGTTTTCCTATTCAAATATTATTTACCTCCCCGATCAACACCTTTTTCCCTTCAAACGCAAAGCCGTAATGACAGATCCGGTCTGCAGAAATGCCCTGTGCCAGCAACTCGGCATCATATTTTTTCTCCTTGATCTGATCTAATGCAGACTGTACGGTGTCCTGCAGGGATGACTCTTCGTCCGGTTCATGCACCTTAAATTCAATCACGATTGCTTTATCCTGCTGATTTAACGGCATAAGCATGACATCGTATCGTCCGTATCCGCTTTCGCGGTTCGAACGAATCTGATATCTTTCCCGCAGATCCGCAAGCAGTCCTAAAACAAATCCATGATAAAACCGCTCCGGCTGAGTTTTCCCGGAAGGTCTTCTCCCGGTATCAAAGCTGCTAAATGTCGTAAGTGCCACATCATTCATATAAATATTCATTTCCTTTAGACTGCCCTTTAACATAGCTTTTACAAAATCATTATAATTGGCATCCTGATTCTTAAACCACCCTGCAAACATATTTTCAAACATGCTTTCTGTTTCCAGATTGGTAATCGTGAGATGGTACCACGGTTTATTTAACATTCCACGATACTCCACCTGATCGGCTTTTAAATATCCACTTGCAAGCAGTAGACTCCAAATAGCGTCCTCATCCTGATCAAGCTGATTATAGACAATCTGCTCGTCAAAATTCACCACGATCTCCTGTCCTTTCAGCAGATCCTCCATCTTCTCCTTCACATCTACAGATGCCGTCCGGATCAGCCGGCTCACAAGTCCGTTGGAACTGGTCGCAGCCCAGTAAGCACGCAGCTTTTTCTCTTTCAGATAATTGGTAATAGACCACGGATTATAAATATCCCGATACTCTCCGAAAGTAAAACCATCATACCACCGCTTTACCTCATCCTTTTTGTCAGACATCTCATATTCATCCAATGCCGCAAAGACTTCCTCCTCTGTAAAACCGAAACAGTCTGCATACAGATCCGAGGTCGTTGTTACAACACGCAGGTTATTCAGATCTGAAAAAATAGACTCCTTAGATACTCTGGTAATGCCTGTCATAATGGCACGCTCCAGATAAGGATTCGTCTTGAATGTTGCATTAAACAGACTTCTCACAAAACTCGTAAATTCATCCCAGTATCCCTGAATGTAAGCTTCCTGCATCGGAGTATCATATTCATCCAAAAATATAATTACCTTTTTACCATAGTATTTTTCCATCCACTCTGCCAAATTTCTCAATGAATCCTGTGCCGTTACATCATCCATACTGACTACAACATTATCATAGCGCTCCCGTTCCCTATTATCAAAAATATCCGTATCAATCAGGTATTTGTTTTCTCTGTAAACTCTTGCTATTTCCCCTTTAACCTGTGCCTTGGCCTCTTCCAGATTCCCTGCTTTCACCGAAGCAAAGCTCAGAAAGAGCACCGGATATGTTCCCTGCAGCTGTCGATACTTCTCTTCCTTCCAGATAGACAGTCCGGCAAACAGATCTGCCCGGTTGGCATATTTATTCGAGAAGAAACACTCCAGCATGCTCATATTTAAGGTCTTACCAAAGCGGCGGGGACGGGTGATCAATGTTACCATGTCCTGGGATTCCCACCATTCTTTAATAAAATGGGTTTTATCGACAAAATAGCAGTTTCTTTCTCTCAGGTCTGAAAATCCCTGTATTCCTATACTGATTGTTTTTTTCATACACTCACCTGCTCTCTATACATTATCCTAAATTTACGCACGTTTTCTCTTGCGTCTATTATAGCGGTATTCCATATAGGATACAAGTCAAATCAAAAAATTAAAAACACCTTTCAGCTCACCATTCTTTTCTTGTTTTTGTGATCATTTTGCAAAAGCAATACCATTTTAAGACTTTTCATTCAAAATCTAATGCTTCTTTCATGGATTCTGAATACGACTTTTTATATAATTGTAGATCAATGTCTCTCTGACTTCCGTAAGAAATACGCAATATCATGGTATACCCGGAAACGTCCCTTTTCATTCAGAATTTCATGACGCATGCCCGGATACATCCGGAAGGAAACACGATCATAACCGCGTCTTTTTAAATGCTGTACCGCCCGCAAAAGCTTTTTGCGGCCTCCAAGACATGGATCATCCTCTCCAGATACAAAAAGGATCGGCAGATTGGGATTTCGCAGTTCCCAGCCCTTTCTGTCGTAGGTACTCCGCATCAGCCATAACAGGGACTCGTATCCATTCAGCGTAAAGGTAAAGTTGCAAAGGGGATCCTTGTTGTACTTCTCCACCACGGTATGATCGGAACAGATCCAGGCGTGAATCAGCTTTTCTGCCCGGAACGGACGATCAAACATATTGGCAAAGATCCCGTCTGCCAATATACTCCTGCTGTGGGGATCCTTCATTTTTTGAAGTATCTGTATCAATACAGAACCAAGAGGTGCCATTGGATTGTTGCCGGGACAGCCACACACGATCAGCCCATCCAACTCCCGGTCATACTTTTTCAGATAACAGCGTACCGCCAGCGATCCCATGCTGTGTCCCATCATAAAATAAGGCAGACCCTGGTATTGCTTCTTGATGATCCGGGTGATCTGGTGCAGATCTCTCACCAGAAATCTGCCTCCGTCTTTGCCAAAATATCCAAGCCCTGCAGGAATATCCTGCTTTTTTCCTAATACTTTATCCGCATCGGTCGAAGCTGCTTCCCTGCGGCTCGCACCATGTCCCCGGTGGTCATGGATCACACAAAGATATCCTCTCTCTGCCATATATCTCATAAACGGCAAATATCTCTCCTTATGCTCGCACATGCCATGGGCTATCTGCAATATGGCTCTGGGATGGGATGGAATCACCATCATGCCCTCTAACGGCATCCCGTCCTGTGCCGAGGAGATTACAAAATATTTGCGATGAATGCCCCCCGGCCGCTCTGTTTTATCGGCCCGATACCGGCTTTCAGAAGCTGTCATGCTCTGTCGTCTTCTCTTTGCTGCTGTCCATTTTTTCGTACATCTTTTTTGATTCATATGCATCCACTCCTCTATGAATGTATCAATCGCCATGCCTTTCACTCGCATTTTCCGGCCATAGCCTTTGATCTGCATTTCAATGCCGCGATCTCCTCCTGTGTGAGCCTGCGGTATTCGCCCGGTGCCAGATCCGGATCAAGTTCCAGATTTCCCATACTCAGACGTTTCAGGTAAAGCACCGGATGTTCCACGGCTGCCAGCATTCTTTTGACCTGATGAAATTTTCCTTCACAGATGGAAAGCTCCAGACAGGACTCGTCCTCTCCCGGATAGCCCGGATCCTCCGGAACCATATCAAGCTCCTTTTTATCCAGACACCGCACCTTTGCCGGCCGTGTCAGCTTGTCCTCTCCGATATCCACGCCCTTTTCCAGACATTCCACCTCATTATCCCCTAATGTGCCCATAACCCGGACAAAATATGTCTTCCATACATGCTTTCCCGGAGCCAGCAGCTCATGGGATAATGCTCCGTCATTCGTGATCAAAAGCAATCCTTCCGTATCCTTGTCCAATCTGCCGACCGGAAAGATATCCTTTTTGCTGCTGTCCGTGATCAGGGACAGTACCGTCCGGCAGGTGTTGTCCTTTGTAGCAGATACCACACCCTGAGGTTTATTCAACATATAGTAAACATGCTTCTCATAAGAGATGTTCTCTCCGTCAAACTCCACATTGTCCTCTTCTGTCACCTTCTGCTCTGGCCCCGATGCCAAAGCTCCATTGACAAAAACACGGCCTGATTTGATGAATCTCTTCACCTCAGACCGTGTTCCTATGGACATCTGTGCTAAATATTTATCTAACCGCACAATATATCCTCTCTTAATACTATATTAATTCGTTGTACATATCTTCATACTTCTTGGCAGAGTGATTCCATGAGAAATCCATTGCCATGCCACGGTCAATGATCTTGTTCCACTCTCTCTTGCGATTGTAATATACATCCTTTGCATAACGGATAGTCGCCAACATCTCATGCGCATTGTAGTTTGCAAAAGAGAATCCGGTTCCCTTACCTTCATACTCATTGTACGGCTCTACTGTATCCTTCAGACCACCGGTCTCGCGGACAATCGGTACCGTACCATAACGAAGGCTCATCAACTGGCTAAGTCCACAAGGTTCAAACAACGATGGCATCAGAAATGCATCACATGCTGCATAAATCTTATGGGAACGCTCATTGGAATAGAAAATATTAGCAGAAACTCTGCCATGATATTTCCACTCGAAATGACGGAACAGGTTCTCATAACGCTCCTCACCGGTACCGAGAACGACAAGCTGTGTATCCTCCGCACATATCTCCTCGATCACATAATCGATCAGGTCAAAGCCCTTCTGATCGGTCAGTCTGGAAACAATACCGATCATGAATGTCTTGTCATTCTGATCAAGACCGAGCTCCTTCTGAAGACCTCTCTTGTTCTTGATCTTCTCCTTACGGAATGTCTTTGCATTGTAATTGGCATAGATCAGAGGATCTGTCTCCGGATTGTACTCCTCATAGTCGAGACCATTTACAATACCACGCAGACAGTTGCTGCGGGCACGCATCAGCCCATCCAGATGCTCACCGTAAAACGGCATCTTGATCTCCTCTGCATAGGAATCACTGACTGTCGTTACCATATCCGCATAAACGATACCGCCCTTGAGATAGTTAGCATCTCCATATGCCTCCAGCTTATCACTGGTGAAATAGTACTCATTCAGTCCCGTAATGTCGATCACCTTCTGCTTATCCCAGATTCCCTGGAACTTCAGATTGTGTATGGTCATGATGGTCTTGATACCATGGTAGAACGAATTATCGTTAAAACTATCCTTGATATATACCGGGATCAGACCTGTCTGCCAGTCATGGCAGTGAATGATATCCGGTCTGAAATCCAGGGAAGGCATTGCTGATAATGCTGCCTTACAGAAAAATGCAAACTTTTCAATATCCTCATAAATATTACCATAAGGATGGAAACCTGCAAAATAGAACTCATTATCAATAAAATAGAAATGAACTCCCTCATACTCCATCTCTAAAATACCAACATACTGGCTTCTCCATGCCAGATCCATGTAGAAATGCGTCTTGTACTGCATTTTGTCCTTCCACTCCTGTGGAATACATGCGTACTTCGGAATCATAACACGCACATCATACTCTTTCTTGTTAAAGTACTTTGGCAGAGACCCCACAACATCTGCCAGTCCTCCGGTTTTCACAAAAGGAACACACTCGGAAGCTACGAATAATATGTTTTTCATATACACCCTCCATTCAGTTTGTAAACTCCAATGTATGCCACGGATCTTTCTCTGTGTCCGTGCACCATATTGTATCAATTATACCTTATTTCGAAGCTTGTGAAAAGTGTTTTTTATGAAAAGTTACGTATTTGCATCCGGTATTTTAAAAGACCGCTCTCAGGCACGAAGCTTATACTCTAACCGGATCTTATCTGCGATCAGTGCAATAAACTCGGAATTGGTCGGTTTGCCTTTGCCGGAATTGACCGTATAACCAAATAATTCTTCAATGGTCTCCATTCTGCCGCGGCTCCATGCCACCTCGATGGCATGGCGGATCGCCCTTTCCACCCGGCTGGAGGTGGTTTTATAATTCCGTGCGATTGTAGGATACAGAACCTTTGTAATGGCACCCAGCATTTCATTGTCATTGACCGACATAATGATCGCATCCCGCAGATACTGATATCCTTTGATGTGTGCCGGCACACCGATCTCATGGATCACATCTGTGACATCCGATTCCAGCGTATCTGCCATACGGCGATGCTTATTTTCAAAAACGGTATTGATCACCCGTTTCTCCCCAGCCGCAGCGTTTTTATCATTTTGTCCTACCGCACGCACTCTCGATACCACGACCCGCGTATCAAAGGGCTTCAGGATATAATAAGCTGCTCCCAGCCGGAACGCATTTTCCGTCACCCGCTCCTGACTCACTGCAGATACCACCACAAATTCCGGCGACATGGTAGGTGCCCCCTTTTTCATCCGTTCCATCACTCCCAGACCGTCCACCTTTGGCATGATCAGATCCAACAGCACCACATCCGGCCGCAAGGCTGATATTTTACGAAGAGCCTCCTCTCCATCCGACGCCGTTCCTACCACCTCCATATCTGTCTCCCGTTCCAGTGCTTCCTTCAGGATCGTTACGATCCGCTTATTGTCATCGACAACTAAAACCTTAATTGCTTCCATATCCTTTCCCCTTTTCCTTGTGCTGTCCCATTTCCGGTACAACGTATCTTCAACACATTTTCCGTGATCCGACCTGTTTCCGTTTCCGCTGTTTCCGGTCTCCTTTCCCACTATTTTAGGGCATTGCAAAGAGCATCCGCAAGCCAAATACAACTGCATATTTCGACGAAAAAACGGCGGAAATACAAATTTCCGCCGTTTTCTTCTCCAATCCTGCGATTATTTTTTATGAAATCTTTTTATCATTTCTAACGTTCAGACCTCTCATCATTCTACATTTGTCTCACGAAAGTACACATACACTGTGGTTCCCTCACCCAGCTTACTGCGCAGCTCCAGACGCACATTATCATGAAGCGCAATGATATGCTTCACGATAGCAAGACCAAGACCGGTACCTCCCGTAGACTTGGAACGGCTCTTGTCCACCCGGTAGAACCGCTCAAAGATCCTTTCCTGATCCTTCTCCGGGATACCGATGCCATTATCCTTAACCTCCAGCACGGTCCGGTCAACCTCACGATATACCGAAACATCCACTCTGCCCCCCGGATTGTTGTAGCGGATCGCATTGTCACAGAGATTGTAGATCAACTCGTCCATCATCTGCCGGTTCGCCATAACCATCTGCTTCTCGCCGGAGAAGGAAATGCGGATCTGATGCTTTTCGGCTGCCATGTGAAGCATTTCTACGCTGTTGGCTGCCATCTCGCTGATATCCAGTTCCTCCATGATATCCTCCGTGGTCACATCCAGCTCAGACAGACGAATAATATCATTGATCAGTGTCAGCAGACGATTAGAACTTTTGTGGATCTCTTTTGCAAAGCGTTGTACATCATCCCCTGTGGCAATGCCATTCTCGATGAGTTCAGAATAGCCGGAGATCGACGTCAACGGTGTTTTCAGCTCATGAGAAACATTGGCAGTAAATTCCTGACGCATATTGGCATTTCGGATAATATCTTCATGCTGGCTCCGTATCGTCGTAACATATGGCTCCAGTTCCTCATATACATGATACATGGCAGGTCCTTCCAGATTCTGTGCCAGCTCCTCGATCGGTTTGACGATACTCTTGGTCAGTGCATGGGAAAGCAGAACACATGCTGCAAACAAAAGGATACTGAGAGCCACAAGTCTTGGCACAGTACTGATCAGAATCCCTGTCATACTGCTTACTTCCTTAGAAATACGGAGCACATTTCCGTTATCCAGACGGACAGCATAATAAAATGCACTTTTTCCTATCGTCTGGGAATTACGGACAGCCTGTCCTGTTCCAGTCTTTAAAGCTTCTTTGATCTCCGGACGGTTTTTGTGATTTCCCATATCCTTTACGTCTGCATAATTGTCACAGATTGCTTTGCCATCCGGTCCCACCAGCGTGATTCGGATCCTTTTGGGTGTTTTCCTCATATCTGCGTGATCTGGATTAGAAATAATATTCCAGGCATCTGACTCGATCATCACATCAGCAGAAGTCTTCAGGTTCTCTATGACTTCTTTTGTCAAAACCCCATAAAAGACAGTAGCCGAAAGTGCCACTGTCTCTAAAATAGTGATAAAAGTTAATATAATACATAAAAAATTGATCCGTCGTTTCATTCGCACACTTCCTCCATATGCTATACCAGATTCATGCAATATCCCACATTACGGACTGTCTTAATATACTTTCCGGCATCCCCCAGCTTGTGACGCAGGGTTTTAATATGCACATCCAGCGTACGGGACTCAATCTCGCAGTTTGCGTGCCAGATATGCTCCATAATACTGTCTCTCGGAAGTACGATCTCCTGGTTCTGTGCGAGATAATGAAGCAGCTCATACTCCTTATAGGTCAGTTCCACCAATTGACCGGACACAAATACTTTTCTCTTTTCATCATCGATCACGAGATCACCGATCTGCATAATTTTCTCTGAATCCTGATCTCCCACACGACGAAGCAGTGCCTTCACACGGGAAACAAGCTCCATCACACCAAACGGCTTTGTCATATAATCGTCAGCTCCATTGTCCAGCCCCTTGACCTTATCAATCTCCGTGGTTTTTGCCGTCACCATAATAACAGGGATCTTCCTTGTCTCCCGTCTCTCCCGCAGATTTTTAAGGATCGTCAGCCCATCCTCATCCGGCAGCATAATATCTAACAGGATCAGATCCGGCTTTTTATCCATAAGCTCTCTGGAAAAAGACTTTCCATCAGCAAATTCTTTGGTCTCGTGACCTGCATTTTTTAATGAAAAGCTCTCAATCTCACTGATATTTTTGTCATCCTCTACAATATAAATCAAAGCCATAATTATCCCGCCTTCCTGATTTTGGAGTAATTGTACCATACAACCACATCAATTAAAATACCCGAAATCCACCGATTCCATGACAGCATCTGCAATATTCACACAGCTGTTTCCCATACGGTCAATGCTGTGAAGAATCTTATTGAATGAAGAGGTCAATGCAGCCTTACATTTACCGGTGCTGACACGCTTCATATGATCTTTGCGAAGCTTCAGATCCAGCTCCAGCACCTTGTCTCTCTTCTTAATGATCTTTACCGCCTTATCCTTATCTCCTGTCTCCATAACCTTCAAAGAAGCGTCATACATATCTCCGATCAGCTTCAGGCTCTTTTCCAGATCCCTTGCCGCATCCTTGGAAAGTACGGACTTTTTCGTTTTCTGTGCTTCCTCCGAAAAGACCGATAAAATATCACCGCAAAGCAACGAGATCCTGTTTACGTCACTGAGTACATACATAATCCCTGCGGTCTGGGTTGCCTGCTCCTCCGTCAACACACCTGCAGAAAACAGATTGGTCAGATACTCCGTGATTCTGTCATCCAGACTCTGAACCGTCTGAATCTTCTGCTGCAGCTCCTCTTTATATTCTCTGTCTTTAAGAGAAGATACCTCCGCTATCCCCGTGATAATTTCTTTCACAATGCCACTCAGCCGGATCACTTCCTGGGAAACAAGACGAAGTGCTGCTGTCGGCTGGTTGATCAGATTATTATCAAGATACATTGGCTGTGATGCCTCTTTCTCTTTCTGATCTCCCGGTATAATAAACATTACGATCTTGACCAGAAGCCAGATCAGTGGCAGCCATAAAATAGTCATGATCAGGTTAAACCCTGTATGGGCATTGGCAATCTGTCTGGAGATCACCTCCACCTCCGGTCCCTTCGGGGAAATATATTGTATCAGCTTTGCATACGGATGGATAAACCAGATAAAGATCATGCTTCCGCTGAAATTAAACATACAATGTGCCAGAGCTGTACGCTTGGCATCCCTGCTCTGTCCGAGACTTGCCAGTAATGCCGTGATCGTTGTACCAATATTGTCACCAAGCAGGATCGGAATCGCTCCCGCCAGGCCAAGGATACTTGCTCCGTTTGGTCCTGCCTGCTCTGCAAAATTCTGTAAAACCGCAATGGTCGCAGAACTGCTCTGTACAACAAGTGTCATTAATGTTCCCACACAGACGCCCAGGATCGGGATATCAGCCACCTTTGCGATCATTGCCGTAAAGACCGGGCTTCCGGCCAGTGGCTTCATTACATCTCCCATAGTCTCAATCCCTAAGAAAAGAACACCAAATGCAAAAACGGTCTGTCCAATGTTTTTGACCTTCTCGGATTTACATAAGAAAGAAACAATAAATCCGGCAAAGATCAGCACATAAATATAATCGCTGATCTTAAATGCAATAATCTGTGCTGTCATGGTGGTGCCGATATTAGCACCTAATATAATAGAAATTGCTTGTGGCAGATTCATCAGACCTGCGCTGACAAATCCAATCGTCATAACGGTTGTCGCACTACTGCTCTGTAAAACTGCTGTGGTCAATGCGCCTGCCAAAACTCCAAGTATCGGATTTTTTGTCAAAAGTGCCAGAATCGATTTCATTTTCTCGCCTGCTGCCTTCTGCAGGCACTCACTCATCATGTTCATTCCAAACAGGAATAATGCCAATCCTCCCAATAGTCCAAATGCGATCTGAACCGAACTGTTCATATACGTTCCTCCATCTTCTTTACGTGCTTTTATCAACTCTTCTTTTTTACTTCTTAATCATCATAACAAGCACTTGTAAAGCTTATATGGGGGTTATGTAAAATGTACGTAAAAAATTTTACTTCCTTTTCACCACATCTTTACTTAGGAGAACACCCATAATATTTCTTATGTCTTTAAAGTAGTGTAGTGATTTTTCCTCGAAAACAGATATTTCCGTGAGACCATGATCGAAAAATTGACGCAGATCAGTAGGATTTCTGAAAAGTCATTGCTTTGCAATGTTTCGATGAATACGTGTCTGGACGACTGAGCCTCCCTGGTGGGATCAGCTATTTCAGCGGGCACGCTTCCGCTACGTCACAACAACCAGTGTAAAAAATCCATATATGCAAGATTTTTTACACACAAGTATTGAGCTATTCAGCTCAATACTTTAGGCATGGTGCATAACGCCACCAAAAACGTGGCGTAAACACCAGCGAGTGCGAAAGTGCCCTTCGAAACATCTGAATCCCACCTGGAGGCGAGTACGGGAAGACACGTTCATCAAACATCGAAACAGCAAAGCAATTAGACTTTTCGAAATCCGTAAGTGACAAGACAATTTTTCGATCATTGTCCACGGATGTTCAATTATTTCAAGGAAAAATCAGATCCACCGTTGTCAAACATAAAAAATATTATGGGTGTTTCCGGATTCATTCTTTAGCGGTAAATGTCTTTCCATTCGGTGGTTTTTCCGGTATATACGGCTTCGAGCTGATCCATTGTGATATCGTTTAAGGGATTGGCTGCGTTTACGATCACAGCGATCTCGTCTCTGGCAATGACTTCATAGTTTAAAAGCTCTTTTTCGGAATCACGAAGTTCCCTGGAGCTCATTCCCATATCACATTTTCCCTGAATTGTCTGGTTAATGCCGTTTCCTGAATCGGTCTGGGTGACCTTTATCGATGCCCTGGGATTCTGTTTCATATATTCCTCAGCAAGACATTCTAACAGAGGGCCTACAGAGGTAGAACCGGTAATCGTGATCTTTCCCTTCGGCTTTAGGGACAAAAAGCTGTTCTGTTTACTGACAGTGACATAGGACTGCCCTACGATTTCCTGCCCGACACTCCGGGTATAACGCAGAAATTCATCCTCCACGGAGGTCAGTTTGCCATTCCACACCAGATAAAAAGAACGGCTCAGAGGATATCGGGCATCCTTTTTACCGGCAGCCGTTCCTTCCACAGAAAGAACTTTGACCTGGGAGTCACTGACCATGACTCCGGCAGAACCATAACCGATCGCAGCCGGATTGCTTCCCACCTTATTGAGTACCGAAGACGTATCCTCCGCAATCTCTGCGCCTTCCAGTGTATTATCCTGATTGCTGCTGTTATTATCCTTAAATCCTGCAAGCTCTGCAAAGGTATTCCTGCTGCCGGATCCTTCCTCCCTAGAGATCACATGAACCTTTCCCAGCTTATCCAGTCCCTTTACCTTTTCCTGTGCCTTTTTTGTATTTTTGCAGCCCGCCAGACTTGTCACTGCCATGCTAACAATAAGAGCTGTCAACAAACCCTTTCTTTTCATATTTATCATCTCGCTGATCCATTGAAGTGCCGGCAGATGAAAAAATTTCAGCTTTTCATAAAAACTCTACATTCCTTTCTGAGCCTGCGAACTCCCGGATGCAGGCAAAAAATTGCTCTGTGAACTGATTTTCTGCTCTGTTTCCATACCCTTTAATGTTTTACTGCTCCTTCCGACATCCAAGCAGGGCAGCCATACCATACACAGCTCCCGGCAGCAGAGCAAAAACTGCCCCGGCAGCTCCCACGGTATTCTGGTAATCATGACTCCCTGTTCCCAGGCAGAAAAGGAGGCCAAACACACATCCCGCTGCCAGCCAGCGTACCGTATGCATCAGAATCCATACACCTCCCACTGTCTTTGTATGCCAATCTGTATGATCTAACATCCATTCATATGCTTTCATCATATCCTCCATTCCGCAGACGCATCGCGTCGAAGGAACCGCGAGCAAAATATCAAATTTTGCTCTGCGAATAAGGCTAATTTGTGACGCCTGCGGCACAAATAGCCGTGTGATAAAATACTGCATCAGCAGTATTTTTCACACTGGTTCCTCCTTTTCCTTACCAAAAAACGTTACTGTGCCTGATCCTCCAGGATCAATTTGCCATGTACATGCTCCCCAGTCAGGGAAAAGATGACCCATTCCGAAATATTTGTAGCATGGTCTCCGATCCGCTCAAAATATTTGGCGATCATCAACAGATCCGTCGCCTGCTCCCCACAGTTTGGATCTTCATGGATCAGCTGCACAAGCTCCGACTGAACCTTGCGAAACAGATCGTCTACCACATCATCCTTCTCAATCACGGCCGCTGCCTGAAGTTGATTGCGGTTTACAAAAGCATCCACACTCCCCACCAGCATCACGGATGTCTCTTTTGCCATACTCTGAATATGATCCAGATGCTTGATATACGGCTGATTTTTTTTCAAAAGCGTTACAATGATCTCGGAAATATCTGCGGCATGATCTCCGATCCGCTCCATATCCGTGATCATTTTAAGTGCGGAGGAAATCTGACGGAGATCCCTTGCCACCGGCTGCTGTTGCAGCAGAAGCTTCAGACAGAGACTCTCAATGTCTCTTTCCTGGCGGTTGATCTGCTCATCAGAATCAATGACATATTTTGCCAGATCAATATCCTGTGTTACCAGAGCCTTAATGGTATGCTCAATCGCCTTTTCGATCATGCTTCCCATCTCGATCAGCTCATCATTTAATTTATTTAACTGTTTATCAAAATGTGTTCTCATTTCTCTGCCACCTCTTTTTTAAACTGCTTTATTAACAATAACCTGCTGTTTTAATATCTCTACAGCATATACGCCACAGGCTCCATCATCCGAAACGTCCCGTGATATAATCCTCTGTCCGCTTATCCTCCGGCATGGAAAACAGCTTCTCGGTATCGTTATATTCCACCATCTCACCCAGCAGGAAAAATGCCGTCTTGCTGGAGATACGGGTTGCCTGCTGCATATTATGGGTTACCATGATAATGGTGTAATCCTTCTGCAGCTCCAGTGCGAGCTCCTCAATATGAGCGGTAGAGATTGGATCCAGTGCCGATGTCGGCTCATCCATCAGGATCACCTCCGGCTCCACTGCCAAAGCTCTCGCAATACAGAGACGCTGCTGCTGTCCACCGGACAGACCCAGTGCCGACTTTTTGAGACGATCCTTTAACTCATCCCAGATTGCCGCCTGACGCAGGGACTTCTCCACGATCGCATCCAGCTTCTGTCTGGAATGGATGCCGTGGGTTCTCGGTCCATAGGCAATATTGTCGTAAATACTCATCGGAAACGGATTGGGATTCTGAAATACCATTCCCACTCTCTTCCGGAGATGATTCACATCGATATCTCCGTAAATATTCTCATCACCCAGCATCACCGTTCCTTCGATCCGGCATCCCTCCACCAGATCATTCATCCGGTTTAAAGATTTCAAAAAGGTACTCTTCCCGCAGCCGGATGGTCCGATAAATGCAGTAATACGGTTCTGCGGAATATCAATATTAATATCCTTCAATGCATGAAAACTGCCATAATGAAGATTTAACTTCTCAACATGAAACTTGGTTGCCGCAGATACCGGATGCTCCGATGCCTCTACTACAACATTTGAATATACTGTATCCATAACTTTTCCTCTTTTCTAAACAAATCTGCTTTTTTATTTATATCAAAACTGCTTGCGCAGAAAATATGCTGTCTGTCACAATCATCAAACCTTTGATTTCAGCTTATTAGCCAAAATGTTGGAGATAAAGTTGATGACGATCACAAATATCAGCAATACAACTGCAGTGGCAAACGCCTGATCCGTATGAAGACCTTCCTTTGATAAGTTATACATATGTACGGAAAGGGTTCTTACCGAGGATCCAAAGAATCCCTTGATCCCGGCGTTTACCTTAGGAACTGCTGCCACCGTACCTGCCGTAAAGATCAAAGCGGCTGTCTCTCCCACGATACGTCCGATGGAGAGGATCACACCGGAAAGAATTCCCGGTACTGCCGATGGAAGTACCGCCCGGAACACCGTCCGAAGTTTTCCGGCTCCCAGTCCAAAGCTTCCTTCCCGGTAGCTTCTCGGCACCGCCAGAAGTGCTTCCTCACTGGTTCTCATAATCGTCGGCAGCACCATGATCGCCACAGTCAGTGCACCCGATATCAGTGAATATCCCATATGAAGTGCTGTACAGAAAAACAGCATTCCGAACAATCCATATACGATTGACGGGATACCTGACAACGTCTCTGCCGTCACCCGGACAAGCCCGACAATTTTATTTCCCTTCTTGGCATATTCCACCATATAGATCGCTGCAAAGATTCCAAGGGGTCCTGCCACCACAATGGCAAGAAGTGTCAACAGCAATGTGTTGATCAGTGCCGGTAACATAGATACATTGTCTGAATTATACGTCCAGGCAAACAGCTCCGGTGTCAGATGGGGCACTCCCTTGGCCAGAATGTAAACAATCAACGATCCCAGTGCCAGTACCGTGATCACTGCCGACAGGATCGTCAGCAGAAGCACCACCAGAGAACCGGGATGATGGAGATATGTTTTTAATTTCACCTTCATTTTCCTACATTTCCTTTCTCTATAAAGTCGACCACGTGACCGCCGGCTGCAAAATCAGCCGGTCATGCGATATTCTTTATGCTGTTCTGCCGATACTGCTTTGTTTTATCCACAGGCAGCAAATTGATTGAAACTAAAAAATTCCAACAAATAAGAAAAAGCCATCGCTTTATTCACGATGACTTAATCTTAAATTTATGAAGTAAAATCTGCTATCCTGTTTACGTCAAATCTGTGTAAAAAATCTGTGAAGTGGTTACCGGGCCCATTTGTATCGTAATTTGTACTCATTGAGACACTGATACCCCAAGTGCTTCTCTCTCTGTAAACGCCCGATCACGATATATGGCATGACGTTCTGTGACTCCGCAAATCTCCGGATCGCTTCTATACTATAATCTCCCACATTCACAAATGCCTGATAATCATCACGGTTCATAAGCCTGTCGCCGGCAAACCTATCTGCCGCCTGCTCCTTCTTTTGATCCATTCCATCATCCACAAATCTTGCATTCTTACCCAGATCTCCATTTACCAGATGCCCTAATTCATGAAATAGAGAAAACCAGAAAATATCTGCATATGATCCGCGAAGTGTCAGCACCATCTGATATGTTCCATCGCTTTTCTGCGAAATATATCCCTGAACCGGTGCTCCTCGAAAATTACGAAAAACAGAAAAATCAATACCATAACCTGCCATAACCTGTCTTAAATCTTTTTGGAAATTCGGATCACATTTTCGCATAATCCCTTTAATCTGATCAACGAACTCATCGATCCTTGATGCATCAAATTGTGACGCAACACTTCTACTATCCGCCATAATCTGACATATTCTCATCCATGCACCCATAACATATGGATCAACTGCTTTATCTGCCATACGGAAGGCCCCAGTCGGAGCAATTTCCTTCAGATTGGCTAAGTTACTGATCTGCAACGATTTTCTCAGGGATAATATAGAATCCTCTTTCTTTTCTCTCTGCGGAATCCTTCCCTTTTTCCGCAAATAACTGACAATCTCCTTCAATGATTCCCTTGCCTGCTTTTCCTCCTCTGTGATCGTCATTTCTGCATTATATTCCAGCAATTCAGCATCATATCTCGCCTGTAAATTAAGCCAAAAAGACTTTGGTACCCCTAATGCATACTCTAATCCGAATGCAAAGTTGGCTGAGATGTCCTTTTTTCCTGCGATGACATTACTTACATATGCCGCCGAAACCCCCGTTCTCGCTGCCAGTTCCGCCTGTGTAATACTACGCTCTACCAAAATATCTGAAATCGTCTCTCCCGGATGTATGATCAGATCACGGGATATACCAGTTTTCTTTACTGCCATGGTAATCATTCACTCCTTCCACTTCTATCTCTGTGCATATCATAACTGTATCCTGTACTGCATTTGGTTCCAGAATCAATCTGACATGGGGAGCCACATGCAGGGAATATCTTATGTTAGTATATCCCTTTAACTGCTCTGGTTTACCCAGTCCTAAGCTCAAAAAATCCCCAAAACACTCTGCAGCTTCCAATCTATCCATATGTTTTTTGATCGTCCGGATCCATTCCATCGGTAACTTTTTACGCATCATGCTATAATCATTAAAGTACTTTTCTACTTTCTTATTTGCGTACGTTATTTTCAACAGCTCACCACCTTTTATACAATTAACCATTTGGTTAATCTATGATAGCAAGTAATATACTCTATGTCAATAGAAAAGTGTCTGTAAAGACTCATCTAACCAAAAAACGCCTGATCCGGCATTTACCAAAACAGACGTTTCCTGGTTAGAGATTTTTACAACCCTCTTTTTCCAACAAATACTATTACTATCTCCCATTTCTCGCACAACATGGGGATGCATACAGCTTTCCGTGGGTAAAATAATTATAAGATCGGCATCCTGCAGCACATCGATCCGCATACCCACACTCCCTGCACGCCCCTTCTAACAGATCCGGCGTAAACTGACGGTTATAGGAAAATGCACCCGGATCGTTCCATATATCATCCAACGAACGTTCTCGAAGATTTCCCTCTATAAAAGCTTCATCATACATGGATTCACATCCACGAACATTTCCCACACTGTCAATCCCTATATTGGTGAGTCCCGCACAGCAGCCCAGAAAAACTGCCCGTCCGCTGGTGTTACCTCTTAAGGTTCCCTCCGACTCTGTATAATAACCAATATTATCGGCTATCCCAATGGCAAAATCTGAACTTGCAATATGCTCCTCCACAAACCTTATCACTCGGCGAAAATCAATCTCTGTGGATAAAATGCCACTGGAAGCATTTCCCATAGGAGAGCATGCCTGTAACTGCCATGCAAAAATCTTTTTGGTCCGGAGCAGCTCAAACATTTCCTCCAAATGACCGACATTTCTGCTGTGTAACGTACTGATCACCGATACCGGTATATCATTTTCAACTAATACCTCAAGTGCTTTCATTGCACGTTTAAAGCTGCCCTTCTGCCGGAACAGGTCGTGAACTTCTTCAGGACCGTCCAGGGAAATTGCAATAGATTCAATCCCTGTATCTTTTATCTTCGCCAAAGTCTCTTCCGTAAAAAGATATCCATTTGTAATTATGGATACATTCACATTTCGGTCGACCAAAGCCTTTGCAATGACCGGCCAATCCTGACGCATAAACACCTCCCCGCCAATCATGGAAACCCTTTCACAGCCCATTTCTGCCAACTGCTTCGCAACGTCCAGACACTCCTCCGTCGTTAATTCATTCTCACGGGCAGTCCCCGCCTTTGATCCACAATATTGACATGAAAAACAGCATGCCAGTGTAATCTCCCACACACAGGTACGCAACGGGTAATAATACTCTTCTTCATTCATGGTCCTGTATTCCTTTTATAATTATTTCAATCGGTTTCTGATACGCTGTAACAAAGAATCCTTTTTCCTGGCATGCATTTCAGGATACATGCCAGAAAGCCTGCCGGTTTTACCTTTTCCTTCCATTCGTTCCGGAGACGCATATACGCATCTCATCTCTGGTTCCGGAGATGCATATACTTTATCCATCGTCACATCCGGTCTCGGGGATGCGTATACTTCTCCCGTCTCAACCCACATGTCCTTGTCGTATTCTCTGTCCCACACATCAAAAAACCGCCACAATGCAGCCTGCAGCCTTTCTAATTGATAGAATGCATTTTCCTTCCACTGGCTATTATTCAACAGCTCCGATGTATTATTTTCGGAATGATCTGCCATACAATCACTATAAACATTCAAAAAATCTCTGGTAAGCTTCGTTGTATCTGCTTCCATCGCCACAATATTGTCAACACATAATTTCAGCTCCAATATCGCGGCATCCGGCGTATCAGCCCGCCTCTCTAAATATGCTTTCATCTCCTTCAACGGACCAATAATGTCATTCCACATGCCAGAAATATCGGCTGTAATCTGATCGATTCTCTCAACGTGACCATCAAACGAGTTCTCATTCCCAGCTTCCAGATATCTTCTTTTCAAAATATCACAGCATTTGATAAACAGCTTCATTGCCTCTGCCATGCGTTCATACCTGCTGTCTCTAAATAAGCTGTCCCACTCTGTTTCCATATCCGTTTTCTCCTCGTACTCATTTTCATGTAACATTTCTCAAATCTATTATCTACTTTCTAGTCCTCACCTTTTTCGTTGTACTCCATTTTCCTGTGACAATTTGATTATTGTTGGCACTGTTTCCATAAGCACATGCCCGAACGCAAATATAATAGGTCTTTTTCTTCTTGAGATAAAGTGTTGCTTTCTTTCCCTCTTTCATTGCTACCCCTGCACCCTTAAAGTTCTTTTTGGTAGAGTACAAAATCGCATAGAAATCAGCCCCTGCCACCTTCTTCCAGGTAACCTTCACTTTTCCGTTTTTCAATGGAGAAACTTTCTTGATCACCACTTTGCCCGGCTTTGACGGTACTTTTTCATTGTCGATATCGACACGCTTCACAGACGATGGGGTTGCTGTCCGTGCCGCCGGTGCATTTGTCACCTGAGCTGCAGGTGTCCCGGTTGTCTGTGATTCCGGCTGTCCCGGTTTTGATGTCTCTGTTGCCGGCTGTTCCGGTTTTGATGTCTCTGTTGCCGGCTGTTCCGGTCTCGATGTAGATGTCGTATCCCCCGTTGATACCTTTGTATCATCCGGAAGCTGGCTGCCAGAATTGTCCGGAGCCTTCGTCTGCGGAGGCAGTGTCACCTTGCATACCGGTGTCTCAGGAGCAGCCGGTTTCGGCGTAACCTCTGCCGGTGCCTGACCTGTAGTCGTAAAACTCCTCCTTGCATCCTTAAATTCCTGCCCCTCCACAACTGCATACAGTTCAAAATAATAGGTTGTTCCCGGAGTCAAAGTCATCTGCATATCATTATTCAGATTGCAGTTATAATTCACATAGCTTGTAGACAAACCACAATTTTCAGAATAACTCTTAACCAGATTTCCATTTGCATTGTAAAGATAACATCCTACGGATGAGACCGTATGTTTATCCGGATTCATCACCTTAATATACATTTCCGCGTTCGTATCCCATACTCCATTTTGATTAAAGTCAGCAAATGAAATATTCGGAGCTGCCGGCTGTGCCGGTGTGTTGCCTGAATAAACCGGACGAATTGCACAGGCTAATGCCGATATATTAAACCAGTTCTGAGTACAATAGGACTGATTATTAAAATTCTGATTCACCGCATTAAATCCCACGCTGTCTGCTGATGTAATAATACCTACATGACCATACGCTGTCGTGCTGTAGGTACCGCAACTGTAATTCACCTTCCATACCGCAATATCTCCCGGCTGATAATCCCCGTACACTCTGGTCCATCCCGGCGGCAGTGCATTGGTGATATATGCATTCGCATTTCCTGTAGCATATCCTGCCACACCGAAATAATCATAATAATACTTGATCAGGTCTACACACTGATTTCCATAAGCCCCATCGTAATCCAGCCCCTTGCCAATCTGAGCATTCGCCCATGCCACAGCTTCATCCCGCGTTGCGGCTTGTGCTGTCGCAGAATGACCTGCAAAGCTTCCGCAGATCACGCTGGTAACCATAAGGGATACCGTCAAAAGTACTGACAGAACCCTGCTTCCTGTTTTCTTTTTCATATGCATCTTCCTTTCTTTTTACTGGGTGTTTTTTGTTTCCATATCTATTGTAGCACATGGTATTCCACGAAATTTTTCCGTTTTTTTCAGTGTAGCTCTTCGCTAATTTCACATAAAATTGTTATAATCAATGCATTGCAGATAAGATTAAATATAATACCCATGCACATATACCTAACACCAAAATCATTTCTATTTTAAAAATAATTTTCAAAACATGGCTGATGGCTTTATCTTTTTTCATCCTATCATCTTCTTCGTATGAATTGTAATTATTATTCTGTTGAAAATGCTGATAGTATGCCTTTCCAAAATTGGTATCTTGTCGATCTGTTGCGGCATTTGTCTGATTTGACCTTTGCGTTTCTTCTTCAGGCTGTGGACTCGAATTCTTTGGAGTAAAAGACACCGTTTTCTGCAATAAATCTGCTATTCTTCTATCAATTTGACAATAAGGACAATTTGATAAATGACTAAAATATAAATGCCCTTTAACACAGGTATCAAAACTTGTCGTAAATCGCAATGTAATCATCGGCTTCAAAACACTAATCCACTTTTCTGCCATAACTCTTTGAGATGGATCATAATAACCGTCCACAAATGTCTGAACAAACAATTTCTGTATTTCATTAGGAAGAGAAGAAAATTCTGGAGCATAAACAGGTGTAACAATTCCCGGTCTTTTTTCATAAAACGGAAAAAATCCATTTTTTATATTATCAATTGGCTGCGGAGCAACTACTGATTGCATAGCAAAATCTGACTGCAATTGTTGTATGTTGGAATTAATAACATTTTCTTCTTTTGCACATGCAAAAGGATGACATCCATTCATCAACAAACAAAATATATGAACTGCCAACGCAAATAAGTCCGTCTGCTTTGTATACGTCGGTAATGGGGCATTTCTAAGAGTCCTTCCATTTCCCAACTTCTTCTGAATTTCCGGTGCCATATAATCAGCCAATCCAACTTCACACCGATATACTTTTTCATCAGTTACATAATGATACGAATCCGCATCCACTAACATAACTTGAAATGCATGTGCTGTATCCGCTTCATTTAAATTAATCAAAATATTCTGCGGATTCAAATCTCCACAAACCTGTCCTGCCTCATGCACTCTTTCCACCGCCACACATACATTAATAGCAGCAAACAAACGATACTTTAAATCATACTTTTCCGTGCTATACAATGCGGTTAAAGACTGCATACCACTTGCCCTCGACATAATATAACCCACAAAGCCATTCCGATCATAAATGACATCTAATGGCCATGTTATATATTGCATTTGATCGTTGGTCATTTCTTCGCGTACCATACAACAAAGTTTTTCTTCGCGATACACCGTCCTCTTATCTTCTCTAAAAACCTTTGCAACAATATTAGAGTCTCCTATGACTCCATAAATACTGCCCTCTCCACCACCTGCAATCCGATTTTCTTCCAGATTATAGATTTCTCCCTTCAGTCCCTGATATTGCATTGGTTAAATCTCCTCCTGATCTTCTTACTTTTCATCAATCCCTTAATAATCTGAAATATCCTTTATATTATCATGGTCTACTTTCTGTAATAAATCACATCCGGCTGATCTTTGTTATATGTCTCAATATCATCGTATAAATACATTTTTTTTCCTTTGATCCTATACCAGAGATACTCATTACTATACATGTCCTCGCCTCTGGAAAAACATATTTTATTATCTGTAATCTCATTAACTGTATATGTTTCACTGTACGTCTTCTCATTGCCTAATTCCGTTGTTTCTTTTGATATCATACTAAATGTACTATCATCAATAGTAATCTCATAGCTTTCACCCTCATCTTCTTCTGTCAGAATCCATGTTCCTTTTATAGATGGATGAATCAGCGATTTTCCAACAACAAACACTACAGCTACCAGTATCAATGCTCCAATTATTATCAAATAATTTCTATTTTTTTTCTGTTGAGCTGATCCATTTGACCTGATAAATTCAGGTTTAGATTTTGGCTGCACTTCGGGCTTTGGTTGTCCTGTTATGTTAGCTCCTCCTGCCAACGGACTGCCACATCTTGTGCAAAATGAAGAATTATCCGAACAACGATTTCCACATGAATTACAATATTTAGCCATAATTAGTTCCTCACTTTCTTAGTCTTAGTGTATAATTTATCAATCAAATCAATAATCTCTTTATTTTCTGCTCCAAGGTTCTCAGCAATTTTATTAAATTCACTCATGACTTCATGATACTGTTCTGATTTTTTATCTTCTGGCATTGTGTTACTCGTAATAACTGAAACAATTTCAACTAACTTTGCATAATAAACAAATATCTCGGAGTCTTCTTCCATCTCTTCTAATGCAAGTTTAATTAATGCCATTGCACGCTCATAATATCCTTTTGATACCATAAGAATTGCCATTGAAACTATTGCATCTGGTTTGCCACTTTCTAAAACCAATTGCTTCAAACAAACCTCAGCTTTATCGTATTCCTCCAAATATAGATATAATTGAAGCTTATATCTATATATAAATTCTTTATTATAATTTCGTTTTTCTATCTCTTCCAAATATGCTATAATCTCCTGATACTTTTCCTCTATTTCAAGGTATGCAATATAATCCATGTGATAATGCATACTCTCCTTCAATTTATCGTCTAATATATCAAGATAAGCTTTGGCCACGTTATATCGTTTTCTTTCTATATATGACCTAAAGCAAACATGATATCCATAATAGATATCTTTTCTTTTTTCAATCAACTTTTTCCCAATTAATTCCATCTTTAAATACATATGATGTGACCTATAAAATGCTCCTAATATGCATAAAATAGAATATTGATGTTGATTATCCTGATTTTCTTCTAATACCTCCAAATAGCATTTTTCCGCTTCCATTACATTATCTAATTGATCATACGCAACTGCTAATTCATATTTGCTTTTTATATCTAGTCCACTCAGTGCTGATAAATATTCAATTGTTTTTTCATAATTACCTGTTAAATTATATAATCTGGCCCAATAATAACTTACGTTCTCTACCGTTCCTTCATTACATAATTTTTCCAGAAGCTGTTTGACCTGATCATAATCTCCTGCTTCCAGTTTTACATCTATCTTTTTTAAAATCTCATTCATCTTTTCCATATTTTTCTAGGTAATTTTCCTTTCTAACAATCTTGATTTATTATATCTAAATATTTTATTGTATTCCACTAATGCACCTGCATTACCAACCCCTTATCATCTCCAAGATCAACAATACTCTTTAATTCATCATAAATTTTAACTTTTTTAATCACAGTTTTTTCAGCACCTTTAATAAAATTCTGCTCATTTATTATATTGGACACTAATGAATAAACGTTTCCTAAATTAGATATTTTACAACTTTGTTCATCAAATAAATTATATATATCCTGGGCATTTCTGTATATTTCATAACTAGTTTTATATTCTTTTTGCATATCCTTCATATCTATGGGACTTCTTTTAGTGTATAATATCTGTTCCCATGAATCCTTATCAAAAATATTACTAACTCCATCCACTATGTCAATCACAGCAGAAACACTGTCTGCTGTTTGAGCAACCTCCTTTATCGTTGAAATCACAGCACCACCTTCTCCGTTTGCATCAATAGCATCAGCAAAACCCTCAACATCCTTATATGCCTCTGCATTTTCTAATGCAGTTTGTCTCATATTTATATTATCTCCTGTAATTTTTCCTATACCAACCGTCGCAAGAGCTCCCATATGACTTCCTAAACTATAGACATCATTAATTAATCCCCAAGTATCTTTTATAACCTCTACCCCCATACCTTCTATTCCTTTTGTATATAATGCACCCAACCACCGGGCAGGTGCTGTTCCAATAATAATTGCCCCGCCTGCCACATCACCAACTATATTCTGAAGTGATTCTTTCGCCACTTCATTCTCTGCTTCTTTCAACCATTTTACATAGTTCTTCTTTACCGTCTGATCAGAGCGGCGTAATTTTTCGTTAATGTTTGAACAGCTTTGCCTAATCTCGCTGGACGAAATTTTCATTCCCGGCTTTATAAGATCCGACATTACTTTTAGTTTATCAATATAATATTTTTGTCTTTCATCAATTTCTTTTATTTTTTTCGAATACCGTAGATCTTCTTTATGTGCATTTTCAAACATTTTTTTTAATTGATTTTTGGTGGTATTATTCATATCTAACATTTCTTTTTGATATCTTTCAGAATTTGAGGTCTGAATAATTCCACTCCATTTTCCCATATGTAAAACTAAATCCCCCAACATATCCGTAAATCCGCACATTGTTTCATCATTAATTTTATCAATTTGTTTTGTTAAATGTTGATAAGCCTCATCATTATAACGCCTGACCATAACCTCATCCTCCTATATTAATTACTCAAAAATAAATATTCTAAATTATATACGTTCGATTTTATTGGCAGAATCGTTATCTGATTTTTCAACTTTTTCACAAAGTTCCTTCATGTATTTTGAAGTCGCGTCCAACAATTCAATAAATGTCATCCAACTTTTCTGCATAATTTGATAAGATTCTTCCTGTGCTGCATACACTTTTCCTGTATCATTACTATCGTTTGGAAATGTCATATTTTTTTTATATCCGCATTTTTCTTTCAACTTCTCTAATTTGTTTACAGAATTTCTTATTTCATTGACCTCAATCTCAAATTTTCCCATTAAACTATTCTCTCCTCCTCATATCTAATACAAATCTCCATCTATCGTGTCTAATTTTGCTATATAATTTTTACTGCATACTTGGTAAAATTCTCCTATTTGCCTTACAGATGAATAACCATCTGTTCCATTGCCAATATATATTTGATCTCTAAATGTTTGTAACGCATTATGAATTTCACCTTTTTTGATGCCACTTTGCAATATTTCATTCAGTATATTGACATACTCATCAATGTACTCGCCCATTGCTTCATATTGTTTTGCTAAATATGACCCTCTGTTTCTTATACAGTCATCATCCACTACTAAATCCATCACTTTACCTCCATTTTTAATTTCTGAATCTTAATCTCATAATCACTAATTTCATGTTTCATTACGTCAATTTTTTCATCATTGTTTCTTATTGTTCTTAATACATTCTCTTTTCCTTCATTCAGTTCCATCATTGATTTCTGATATTGACTTCCTTTAGCACAATCATATATACCTGAAAAAAAATTCACCTTTAATGCCTTGTTAAATATTTGAGGCAAACTAGTAATTTGAGATTGTACACCTGTTGATGCATTTTCTAATCTTTCTATGCAATTATCTATCTTCTTTGCCAGCATATATAATTCTTCATTATCTTCTTTAATAGATTGAATTTTTTTCTGCTTTGCAATTATTTTCTTATTATATTGAACAATTTCATTTGTCTCCATCTGACCATCATCCTTTCTGCATACAATCACTATAAACGCCATATTTTGAAGGAATACGGAGACATTTTATGACTATTGTCACATATGCCTCCATATTTCTTTAAAGTATTGAATTACAGATTTTCTAATTTCAAATCCTAAGACTAACTGATTGCATTAGCACCATTAGTGTCATTTTCAATGACAGTTTCGCGATATCTCTTAATATAATCGGCAATTTCACTAAGAGAATCTCGCATTTTTTCAAGTGCATTTTTATACTCTGTTTCATAGCGTTCTATAAATGCATTCGATGTCTGGTTTTGCCATCCTTCAGCCAATGTGTTTGTCATCTGATCCAAATTAGAAATAGTCTCTGAAATAGTTCCGGCCTCCCTGGTATAAACCTGAATTGCCTGTTCTAACACCTCATAGTCCACATAATTGGTTGCCATACTTTTCCCTCCTTTCTTCCTTTTTTATGGTAATAATAATGCATTATACCGCATTAAAACCATCCGTTTAATGTACTGTCTTAATTTTTCTCAATATCCTGTCATCTAATAAAAAGCATTCATCTCCTGTTAATTTCTTAGCGTATTTTTTCTTGTCCGATAATGAAATATCAAACAATTTAATATCATTAATGCTTTCTTCAAAACATATATACTGAGCCCCACTACTAAAAGGTTTCCACACTTCAGGAATATTGAATGACGGAATTTTTTCATTAACCATATTGGTAAATATGACACAACATTTTAATCCTTTATAACGATCAAATATATTCCTATATAAATTAGCCGCACTCTTATTGTTATTCATGTATTCAACTATATTCATGTTATGAATAATCATAATAATCGGCATCATCTTGTCTATTTCTTTTAATCCATATATTTCTCTTAACGAAAATCGCTTTTCTAATTCATTTTGCAAATTCATCAATATTTCTTCAACATCATCCATATTTCGCGTATATAGCTGAACAGATTCTTTATCTGAAACATCTTCAAATAATCCTGTATAATCATCAATAATATATAATTCATACTGACACTCTAAAAATTTTTTTTCAATTTTTTTTATATATTGTTCTTTTGCCTCTCCTCCACTAATTCCCAAAATAGGATAATTTATCCACCTAATCAAATGCGGATTAACCTCTTCATAGTCAAGTCCCAAGCAGAAGCTATTGTTGTCAGCCATCACACCATACATGTCCCTCAACATACTATCAGTAAGAATTTCAGGAACATATGGTATTTTTTTAGCATATAAACCGTTGTTTACTTCGTTATTTTTAGAAATATACATTTTTATATTTTTTATTTTTTCTATTTCCTTTTCTCCCTCAAACGCTTTGTACATTTGTGCCTCATATATCTCTTTTTGTACAGTAACCAGAGCTCTTCCCACAAGATTAGCAGGACGAAACTTCGAGTATCCAAAAATTGTGCTATACTCTGATGGGTCATTACAATTTAGCATAATTTTGTTATCAAAATTCGCCATATACTTATATCCAATCCCATTTGTCTGCGAATTAGACAAAATAATTGAAATACCAACAGACAAGCCATCACGACATATAATTAAAAATGGATCGTATTCCGTCAAATACAGTTCATGCAATACCGTCATGTTATCAACAACAATGATAATCAATGGAATATCCGAATATCCCATTTCACAATATGCCAAATAAGAACCTGCACCCTTTGATAAAAATTTTTCTTTACGAATTTGCATTTCCTCATTAAGCATTTTAAACAAATTCTTTAACTTCTCATCCTCTGATGCAGTGACAACGCCCCCCACATGGCATAAATTCTCAAAATTCTTGAGATACATAGATGCAAAATCAATAATATAAAATATTGCCTGCGCTGGTGTATATTTTTCTGCCACACTTCGGATAATCGTTTGCAGCAAATTTGTTTTTCCACTCTGTGTGGAACCTATAATCATAACATTGGTCTTACTCAAATCAATCGAATATTCGTCTTGTACCTGATTATCTGGATCATCATAAATTCCAATATTTGCAATAATATGACCTCTTTCCTGTTCATGTCTGGTTAATGCCGGAAATGCAATGCTTTTCTCCAATGCCGGCAAACAAATATTCGGCAATTTTCTAAGATTATGTTCTTCACAAAATGATTCTATGTATTCCACTATAGCTGTTAATTGCGTTTTAACTTCCTCATCACTTTTCTTTTTCTTCTGAACATAAACCGGTACCCTTTTACCAGATCTTGTTATTTCATATAATGTAAATTCATGAATATTATCCTCACTTTCCTGCTCCGGAGCACCACTATATGCAGATTGAAACAATTCAAATATTTCATTATTCCCAACTTGGAAATACGCCCTTCCAGGCTCTTTTATCTCTGCCGCCAGTGGGGATTTTAATACCTCATTGCTGTCCTGCGGACTTTGAACCTTCAAACATAATTTAAAACGCGAGTTACTCCATATCTGTTCATCAACTTGTCCCGATGGTTTCTGTGTTGCCAGTATCAAATGAACCCCCAAGCTTCGTCCAATACGTGCAGCCGAAATCAATTCTTTCATAAACTCCGGCTGATTTGCTCTTAATTCAGCAAATTCATCTACAATAATGATTAAGTGAGGCAATGGAATCTCAGCCTCGCCCTTACGATATTTTACAATGTATTTATCAATGTGATTAACATCTGCTTTTTTAAAGAGCTGCTGTCGCTTATCTAATTCAGCCTTAATAGATTTTAAGGAGCGATCAATTTCCTTTCCATCTATATTAGTAATCGTTCCCATTAAATGTGGAAGTTTCTCAAATTGTTTTGCCATTCCACCTCCCTTAAAATCAATAAGTACAAATCCTACTTCATATGGATGATATAATGTTGCCATTGCAAGGATATATGTCTGCAAAATTTCTGATTTACCTGCGCCTGTTGTTCCTGCAACCAATCCATGTGGGCCATGTGCTTTATCGTGCAAATCAAGATAAACAATACCATTTTTAGCTAAACCAATCGGAGCTGCCATAGATTCCCATGCCCTTGAACTATTCCATCTTGTTTGCAGATCCAGATCATCAGCTGCAATGATATTCAGCATTTCATATAATGATATATTCTTAATTAATGACTGCTCCAATGAAATCTCTTCTGTATATACAGGTGCTAACAACTCCACCATACTTTCAATATCCCTATTCGAAATTTCTTCATAACGAAACTCAATTTCTTTTTTGCTGTCATCCGTATAAATCAACTTAGCTTTTCCCATTTCATGCTGCAAGATCAGATAACTACACCCCAATCCAATTTCTGATTTCTTACTTCCAAAAAATAGAAATGTAACTCCCAGTTCTTTTGCATTTTCTACAAATTTTGAAACAGGATGACTTTTGAAGCCAAATTCATCATATAAAAATACAACAATATGAGGATATTTTGTCTTATTCGCCTCACGCACCGACATTTCTTTATAAAGATATTCAAAAATAACGGCTCTGCTTATTTCATCACATACAATATTATGAATCCCTAATACACTATTTTGTACATGTGGAAGCATTCGAAAATTAGCTGCAATATCTGCATGCTGTTTTTCTGCTACAAAATACATCTGCACATCAGAAAAAAACTGTCTTGCACAAATATCCATGATAATATTTTTTAATATGCTAAAACGTCCATTCTCACTTCCTATAATTCCAATGGCACCAGCATCCCTAAAATTACACACAATTGGTGCATCAGATATATATTTATATTCTTGACACAGTTTCTCCGGATATTTTTGAAGTTCATCCTCCGTTTCTAACCGTTCTTGCTTTTTATATTTCACTTTTTTCTTAGCAATTACACTTCCCAGTCCCAAACGTACATCCAAAAAATCTTCGTCTTGTTTACAGCGATCAAATAACTCGCTGGAAAACTGTTTCATCATGCCTATTTCTTCTTTTGATGAAATATAACTTTTCTTTAATTCATCCAATTCGTTTTGTCTTGCTTTTTCTATTTCTTCCCTTTTTTTGACGATATATGCATTATATTTTTCTACTCTTTCCCGAGTAATCTTTAAGTAATCTTTCTTTTCATCTTTTACTCCCAGAATCGCTGTTAAAATTCCACCTGCAGCGGATACGAGACTAATGATTATAAACATCCCACCAACCAAACACATCACCCCTGACGTTGCCAGCATGATAAACGATGGTAACAACCGACGTAATAAGTTATTTTTGGGTTTGCTTGGCTTAGCTGGCGGATCTAATATTTCAATCTCTTTATCATCCAACACGGTCTTAATCCGAGGATTTCGATTAAACTTAGGATAATTATCACGAACTGTTGCATCAATTTGCCGTATTCCCTGTGTCGTGATGTTACTGTCTTTCTGGGTATATAAAAAATTTTCATTATAATAAAAGCTATAATTTGCAACAGAAAAAAAGTCATTATTCTTTATCAATGCCTTTTCATTCACTATACTCCCATTATGATACACACCATAAACAGATGAGTATATTTGAAGCACCAGTCCCTGTTGACTTTCTGTACATACAATTTTTTCTCGAGCAGTATACGGTCCATTTAAAATAATTTGATTATCTTTTTCCCCACCTATTGAAAATGTTTTTAAACCGGAAATGTCAAATCGCCGGTCATACTGTTTGTTTTCATATTCAAAATCAGCCAAAAAAAGAATATGTAATAATTGAATAGATGCATTTTGATAACACACAACAAACTGCGTTCCATGCTGCATTGGTGCTTTTAAAAGCTTTCTTACTTCATCTACCGAAATATACAAATTATCCGTGCAGCCTATATTCCATCCACCCTGATCGTTTCTAAAAAACGAAAGAACAAATGGCTCCAAAACCATTTCCTTACGTATTCTGACATCACAAGCTGTCTCAGTACCAAATCTTATAATTTTATCCTCTGGCGAAACCTCTATTTCTTTTTGAAAGTTTTTGCCGGATATATAAATGCGATATCTATTCTCCATATCTTTATCCTTCCTATTCTCATTTCATATAGAGAATCACTCTATAATAGTAATTACCGTTCCATTCATAACATTATATTCTTTTAATGTCTTTCTTCCACGTAATAATGCAATTGGTTTTTCTGCATGCAAATACGATTTCTTTGTATCATCAACATTTATTGCTAAATGATATGCATGTACAATGCCTATAAATAATTCATACGCTGTTATTGTAAGAGGCACTTCTAAATCTTTTTGCTCAATCTGTCCATTAGCACGTAAAATTTTTAATATGACTACTGCTTTTTCTTCTTCCATTTTGTATCTCCTAAATCATCAAAAAGGCAACTTTCTTAATTCCATCCTGTTGTCCAAAATTCTCAATTTTCATGCCAGAATATTCTTCCATTTTGTCTACATATTCATCAATCTTATATGTAATACATTCTGCTCTTCCATAGCCGTCTTTCTGACTATCATATTTGTTACAAATGAACAAATATTTATCAGACATGTTGTTATTTATATTATTCATTAACATATTTGTATTATAAATCTGTTGTTCCGACTGTTCTGTTATGATCAGAACATGATCCGCCAGAGTTATCAATCTTGTTTTTTCTTCATCAAAACAACTGTCTGCATCAACAATGATATAATCATAATCATTTGACTCTTTTGCTGATTCCGCTATTTTTCTAAAAACACTATAGTCAATTCCAAATGACAAAAGGGCTGTTTTAAAAGGCGGAATATAAGTAAATATCTGCTTCCTCAGTTCCGCTTTAATATCCTGATATATCCTGCGATCTGCCTTCGAAAGTTTATCATATATATAAGCGCTGTCAATTGGTGTTTTATCTTCTAAAAAGAAGGAAAAATTCTGCAATTTTGCAGCTTCCATATACAACACTCTTTTGTACATACTACTTAATGCAGATGCCAAGCCCAAAGCAACTGTTGTTTTCCCAACACCTCCAGAGCCGGATGTCACCAATATTACCTGTGACTTTAATTCTCTTTTTTTATTTGGAATGGTCAACGAGCTTTTTCCAACAATTTCCATAAAAATACTCTTAATATTGGCATATTTAAAAATAGAGTATTCTGATTCATAATTGTCTGATACACTTTGTTTTGATTCTGTCATAACAAAAACATGATCTATTTCCTGCTTCTGTATTGTTTCTGAATGTATGTTACTGTCAATGATCAATATATCTGCTTTTTGTGCAGTAGCAAATGTTTTATCAATTATTTTCTGATCAGTGATTACCTCCAGTTCAATATTGTCAAGAAATTCATATATAAATTTTGCCTGCAATGTCATTGCATAGGACTCGTCTTCATCAACAATTATTATTCTGGGTTTCGTCATATCTTTATCCCCTCACATTTCTACAATCCTGTATTCGTTGACGTCGAACACATTCTTCGAATCACTGATAAAATCATCTCCAAAGAGCATGAGGTATCTTCAAGCATTCGACAAATATCAAATACATTATTATTTTGAATGTTCTTCATGTGCTTTATGATATATACCAAATTGGTACGCAAATCCCTCTCCAGATACATTACATCCGGATAAAATCTTTGATTTAAAGGGACATATGTCAAATATATACGATCCATATGCGGATCAACAAAAATTCTGTTTACACGTACATCAAGAGCTGCATCCGTTAAAAATCCATACGATTTTAGTTTATCAATCTGCATAAACAAATCACTGATCAAATGTAAAAAACGATTTCCGTCAATTGCCGGAATACATATATCAAACGATTTCAATTCGCCAGTCATATAAAAAAGGGCATCTTTGTCATTAAATTTTATCTTTTGGCATGGAATCATTCGATTATCTCCGGAACTGTTTAATACACGATATTCCGTGGTAGAAAATTTTGCTTTTTCTTCCAAAATATACATAAAATCTGTTCCACATTCTTTTTCCTCTATAATTCCATCCTTAAATAACGCGTCACTTGCTGCAAAACATGTATTGTCAAGAAATACTTCTGACATATTTATTTTATCTGTATCCTGTATCTGTATTTCTGTGTTTTCCACTTCTTGATTGTTTAATTGTTCCACCTGTTGTTCCGGAAGAATAGATGATTCCTCCAATTCAATGTTTGTGAATAATTCCGGTTCAACTGAATTTCCATCCAATGGAGTGCCGCAGCCATTGCAGACACTCACATTATTTGGATTTTTTCTTCCACACCGTACACAATACTTTGCCATTTTTTCCTCCAATTACTATTACTCTACAGCGTTCCATCTCCATTTTGTTGAAATCGTTCATCCAGCCCTTTTAATAATCTACATATCATTCTCTTTTTTTTATGCGTCAGACTCTTATATTCATCATCAAACATTACAGACCAGCTAACATCTATTTTACTATTCTGTAGTAAATCACTCATATCTTGATTAATTTGGTCTAATTTCTGATAGTTTTTTTGTTGTTTTGATGATATTGCAGCCCCTGTTACAATAATTGCACTGTCAGTGTTTTCCTGAGCCAATCTTTGAAAGACATCTTTTATCCCCAATTGCTCCGTATTACTCCAAAATTCGTTAATCTGCCCTATGGTACCTTTTGCTCCATTCATGACAGCCAATTTTTCCCAAATATTATTAATCCGCATTTTCACTTCTCTGCTGTATGACTCATTAAGCTGCGTTTGTAAATTTTCAATCTGTTCCTTATCTCGGTTCTGCTGCATAATGCTTTCATTACGTACCTTTTTTTCCCCTTGGTGATAACCAAACATCCACCCCGATAATAATCCAAGTCCTAAAATACCAATAACCAATCCCACCAAAATAGATATATGCTGACCTTTTGAGGACTTCTGATCTACCGGTGACACACCTGTTTTGGGTATCGGCACAGTATTATGAGCAATATTCTCCTTTTGGGGCGGTGTATTATGGTCTTTACTCTCATCTCGGGGTTTTGGTTCTTCCTGTTTATCGATTGGATCAACCACATTCACAGAGGAACCGCTTCCATATAATAACTCTGTATATCTTTTCTTTCTTTCATTCCAGTCAGGCTCCTTATAATATTTCTCTTCGGCCGAAGAAACCTTTCCCTTTTCATTTATTATTGCCACAACACTCTTATCATCTGATACTTCATTTAATGCCCAAACAGCATAGTGGTACTGTTCAATAGATTTTCTAATCAAATCTACTGCTGAAGTATTCAGCATATGTTTATACCCATTGACCACACAATCCAAAAAAATATTTTGATCTTTATTCTCCAAGTCACCACTCAAAAAATGTGCCATCAAACTATCGGGATCTTTTACATTTCGATTCAAATACACACTGTATGGATTCATAAAAAATTCGGTTGCTGTCACATAAACCTTATCTCTTGAAAACTGATTTTTTGCCAATGCCATTCTAGATCCAGGTAAATTAATCAATACCGGTTGAATTACTTCATCCAGCATTCCATCAGTCACAAGCAACACAGCTACAATCCCTTCATCTGATATATTTCCAAATTCCCATGAAGCACTTCCGGAACGCAAAGGACGTACAGAACGGCCATCAGCCCCCTTCTGACGTTGTGTAATCGTTTTCGATTTTCCATTCTGGCATCTTACAATAATGCCCCCATCTCCTGCATGACCATACACAAGAGAATTCCCATCATATACAACAACAGACAACGTCGTATCATATTCCTGAATGCTTCCCTGATTTTTTTCAACATATTGCTGAATCTGATTCATTGCATATTCATATCCGGCACGCATGACAGACTCTATATCTTCTGTCTTTGATGTTCGTTTAATATATTCGTTACAATATGCATACAAACTATTTACTGCAAGGGAAGAGCCGATCTCCGAATGTGCTGCACTACCAACGCCGTCTGCAACAATACCCATAAAATAACCTGATTTTAATCTGCCAGTCTTATTGGAGTCCTGACAAACTGTATTGGATGTTACATGCGATTTACCTCGTACCGAAAACCCATATGTAATCATATTTTATCCTCCTCTGCATTAATACCAATCTTCATCTATCTTTCGATTTTCTTTCGCTTTTCTCATTTCAGAACCTAATTCCGGGAATTCTACACGTTCATCCACCTGACTACGTGATATTTCAGAAAAACTGTCACCTAACCAATCAAACAACTGTGCAAAATCCAATCCCTTTAACTCAATTACACGTTTTGTCAATTTAAATAACTCTTCCGAATTATAATTACTGACACCAATCCCCCAAAAAGATAAGTGTCCATGCGATCCTTTTGATTCTTCTAAAGCAATTCTTTGTGCTGCTTTTTGCATTTCCTCATCATCTGATGTAGATTTTCCATCTGTAATCATTAAAACCCATGGTTTGTAACATGGTGTTCCAAGATTCTGATACATTTGCGTCCTTTGCTTTACCATATCAATTGCCATGTTAATTCCCAATGCCATGTCTGTCATTCCTTTTGTTTCCAAATCCGGCGTAGGTAAATCTACAATCGGTGTAAAATCACAAACCTTCTCAGCTCTGGTATTAAATGTAATAATTGCAATATCAACTCTTTTACATGCCAATGGATCAGCAGAAAGACTTTCTTTAAACCGCCGAATACCCTCACACAGATTTCGAACCGGCTCTCCTGTCATAGATCCTGAAGTATCCAGCAACAGGGCACATGCCATGTGTGGTTCTCCCATTCCTACAATTTTTTGACCAAATACTTCATACATTTTTAACTGCTCGTGCATTTTTCTAATCCTCCATCTCATTACTGTATTTTGTATGCTATTTACTAAATTCTAAATTTATTTTTTCCAGAGAAGTATCCTCATGTACAGTAAAAGCACTTGTAGATACTATTTCAATATTTTCTGCATCGTATGCTTCATATACTAACTTGGCTGTGTAATCACCCTTAGGTAACAGAAATATATACTGTTCATCGGTATCAACTATATAAACTATGTCACTATCTTCGTTTGGTTCAATTTGCAATCCCCAATCACGCTTATCCGTGTTTGTATATTCATATTCGTCCCCATTTCGATCAAATAAACGAATAAAAACCGGATGGTGATTAATCTTCAAACTGGAAATCATTTTTTCGGTTTTTTTCATATCAGACTCTAAAATTTCTGATGAATCCATGCCCAAAAAATCATATATAACTCCTTCTCTGACTGCAAGATACTGCAAATTATACGTATCACTATCTTTTGTCAACAATCTCCAAAAATAGAATTCACCTAATTGCACCATTTCCTTTTTTAAAATTTCATCGCCATACTTATAGTCCTTTATCAGCGTTTCCGGTGGTTTATCCTGTATACTCATATTGCTGTAATTATCATCGTAACTTACATCCAAGTCCAAATCTTCAAAGCTAAATTTTTCATTATAAATGCCTATATGTTCTATAGAATCATAACATTCACTTCCTTTTGGTACTTTCATCTCAACACCACAGACAGAAAATACATGCTTTGTCCACTTTTCCTTTTTTGTCTGCTGACCAGATGAACTTATAGATGGATTTCCAAAGTGCCCACCATTTTCCTGACCATTTATTACTGCTAAACCCACCACAAGAATAATAATTATCATTGCAGCAATTGCAAGCCCCATTGATCTCATTAGCTTCGATTCATACATATCATCCCTTACCGGTTGCGATAACGCTTTACTCTCCACCGTTTTAATTGAATCTACACCCGAAACTGTACTTTTACTTTCTTGTTTGAATTCAGTGTTCTCCTTTGATAACTTTTCCGACCCTGTATACACAACCGATTGTGCGCCAAGCAGCACCTGAAGTTTTTTGTCAATCTGACATAAAGGGCAACCTTTTCCCACACTAAAATAGTAGTGGCCTTTTCCGCATGAGATAACACTATTCCCCTTTTCTTTCTGGATAACGTATGGTTTCAATACGTCAATCCATTCCGCTGCCGTCGTTCGTTTTTGGGGATCTTCATATCCATCGACAAAGGTCTTAATAAATGCTCTCTGTATCTCATTCGGCAAAGAATCAAATTCCGGAGCATATACCGGAGGTGATATTCCGTCTCTTTTCTGATAAAAAGGGAAAAAACCATCTCGAATATTTTCAATCGGCTGTGGGGCGACAACAGAATTATGGTTATATGCTGTTGTCAATTGCTCCATTGTGCTGCCGGTACCATTTCCAACCTTCTTCGCACAGGCAAATGGATGACATCCATTCATCAGAAGACAAAAAACATGAACTGCAAGAGCAAACAAATCCGTTTCCATGGTATAAGTTGGCAAAGGTGCATTTTTCAATGTAGTTCCATTTACCATTTTTTTCTGAATTTCCGGTGCAAGATAATCCGGAAGCCCTACTTCACATCGATATGTTTTCTCATCCGCAGAAAAATGATATGAATCTGCATCAACCAATGTGACTCGAAACCCCTTTTCTTCATCCTCCTTATCCAGATTGATCAAAATATTCTGCGGATTCAGATCACCACAAACCTGACCAGCCTCATGTATCATTTCAATGGCAATGCACATATTAATTGCTGCTAATAAACGATATCTCAGATCATATCCTTCTGTGCTATATAACATGGTTAATGATTCCATATTTTCCAACCGACTCATAATGTATCCTGCAAAACCATTTGCATCATATATGACATCCTGCGGCCATGTGATATACCGACACTGGTATTCTGACATCTTTTTCTTTACCATTTGACAAAGCTTTTCTTCTCGTTCAGAATTTCTCTTATCTGTTCGAAATATTTTAGCTGCCAATTTGTAATCTCCGACAATCCGGTAAATGTCTCCCTCACCACCCCCGGCAATCTTTTCATTTTCTATTACATATACTCTGCCCGATAGTCCCCTGTATTCTATGTTCATTTTTTCTCCTATCACTAACACATCTGGCACTCTCGATTACCTTAACTGCTCTTTTGCAAACTCAATGCCACAGCGTGCTGCTTCCTGATAATACTCTCTCGCCTGATCAACTCTGATTCCCTGCTTTGTCCCATAACCATCCGTAATGAGATCACCAATCATAACATTGATATCTCCCCTATCCTGCTGAGTCATATTCTGATTGTTACGTACCATCAACAAATTTTGTAAATCCTGTTCCATTACCACAGAGGATGACTGCATCATCTGATGACCGATCGCCTGTAAATAACATCCCCATGGATGAAAAGCAATTACACCATTTTGTGCCAGATAATGTTCCAGACGACTATATTCCTTTTGGTTAAACGCTGTGTATGCCAGAATCCAATCTGCTTCAATTTCAAAATCCTCCAGATCACTCTGCCCAACATATCTTAAGTGCCCTGCCCTAATATCCTGTATCGTCTTCAAAACCTGCTCACATTGTGTTTTTGCTTCACTATAGTTCATCGCACTACGCTGTTGTTCTGCCTGATCAACTTTTCTTTTCATCTCCCTATCAGAAATCTCATTTATAGGAGTCGGCTGTACTGGATCATGTCTATTCTCCTGCTCATAATATACCGGGTATTCTGATTTTGGATAGTCCACCCCGGCTTTGGCATAATACTCCCTTGCCATTGTCTCATTTTGCGCAAAAAATATTCCTTTCCGGTACATTTCTCCTAATCCAACATATGCCCGTGGCATTTGCATATTCTCACCTTTATGAAACATCTTATATGCTTTGGATGGATTAACGGTAATTCCACCCCTTCCATACAAACACCTCTCCCCTAATTCACAAATCGCCTCTCCATCCTTTTGATTTACTAAACTCTCCAATTCTTCAACGGTTGCGTTCTTATAATCCATAACTGCCTCCTTTGTCTATTCAAATTTTCTGATAAAAAGTGCGTTTCTTCGTTCCAATTTACTCAATTCCTCTGTTTCCACAAAATCTTCCGGCTCAATATACCCAAAATACCAGTCCTTCGAGTCAAAATAATCCTGCAGCTCCTGATCAACAAACAATCTCCCATGACGTGCATATATTTCATTCCGGGCAATCCGCAACTGCCGTGCAGATTTCCCTTTCACATCTTTCCTGGTCAATTTTCTACTGCTGCTTTCCGGTATAATATAGTCAGTATTTTTCTTTTTCCTTGCAGATTTTTTCTTTTTATTCTCCTTTAGGTTAATATCCGATTGTATATCGTTTTCTATGTCTGAATCCTGTGTATTATTATCTTCACTATATGCCGGCTCATTGGTCACAACTGGAGCTGTAGTTTGCTTTAACTCATTCGGATATGACTCAGAATTCATATTAAATTTTATAACTAATGTTAAAATAATAACTGTCGCTCCAATAATAATTGCAATTAATGAAGACTCATCCAGTATATTTTTTTTGGTTTTTCCCGCATTGCTATTTTGTTCTGAATCGCAAAACATTGGTGAATCATCGGTTGCAACATTCACATGATTATTCTCTCGCAATGTAGATATATCAGAATGTTCCACCGAATGAAATTCCTCTATTTTGTCATTTATGATCGGAGCATTCTGAGAACTTAACATAATCCTTATTTTTTGATCAATATTGCATAACGGACAATCTCGCCCGACATTAAAATAATAATGACCTTTTCCACAACTTAACAAACTATAATCCGATCTTATCTGTAAAACATACGATTTTAAAACTTGTATCCATTCATCTGTCGTAGCTCTTTGATCCGGATTCTCATATCCATCAACAAACGTTTTGATAAATAATAATCTTATGTCCTCCGGCAAGTCATCAAAAAATGGAGCATATACTGGAACAGTTATGTTTTCTTTTTGATGAAAGAATGGAAAATACCCCGTTTTAATATTCTCAATCGGTTGTGGTGCCACCACCGAATTTCTATTACTATTCTCCTTCATTTGCCCCATAGTGTCATATAAATTTCCATTAACCCTTTTAGCACACGCAAACGGATGGCATCCATTCATCAACAAACAAAAAATATGTACTGCAAGTGCAAACAAATCTGTTTCCTGTGTATAAGTTGGCAAAGACGCATTTCGTAATGTTACTCCATTTACCATCTTATTCTGAATCTCTGGTGCTAAATAATCCGGCAGCCCAACTTCACACCGATACGTTTTTGTTGGTGTAACAACATGATAAGAATCAACATCTACCAAAGTAACATGAAAAGAATTTATCTCGTCAGAGGAATCCAAATTAATTAATATATTCTGAGGATTTAAATCTCCGCATATCTGCCCTGCTTCGTGAATAGCATCTATCGCTACACAAACGTTATAAGCTGCAAGCAAACGATATCTCAAATCATACTTTTCCTCGCTATATAGTGCTGTTAACGATTGCATATTGTTTACTTTTTGCATAATATATCCGGCAAAACCATTCATATCATAAAGTACATCAAGAGGCCACGTAATATAACTAAGCTGCTCTTTTGTCATCGGATTTTGAACCATATAACACAGCTTTTCTTCCCGATCCTGATTTCTTTTGTCTGGACGAAAAATCTTGGCAACAAGCAAATCATTTCCAATAACATTATGAATACTGCCTTCGCCTCCACCCGCTAATTTCTGCATATCAACATTATAAATATCTCCTCTTAATCCTCTATACTGCATATCCATTCAGTTTCTCCTCCAGTATATCTCTTTACAATGTACCCTATTAGTCTATCACTTCCCCTTCCAAAAACTCTTTCCGTTTTTTTCACTTTTCCCCCACCCCCATCTTTTCCCATCCCTCCCCATTTCCAGACTCCTCAAACAAAAAAAGCCTCCAAACACTGTATTTATCAGCATTTGAAAGCTTTTTTGATATCCATGTAATCTTGTATCCCCAAACAGCACCTGCTTTTTATAGGAATATTGCACAATTTTTCTCTATAAAATATGTTAATACTTTCCAAAACAAATTATTATTCTTTTTTGTCCTGCATGATGGCAGCCCCCGTTATGATCCCTTTTGTGCATCACTTCTTCCGTATATGCACCTCCGGGATCGCCACGCTGTCATAGACCACTCCGGGTTTGTGATCTGCTTCCTTCTCCTGCTTCCCCTCTTTGTCCGCCTCCCCTGTCTCATGGGTATGGATCTCCGGAATCGCCAGATTTTCATAAGTCAGATCATAATTTTTCTTTCCATCGGTATTTTTCTTTTTTCCAAACATTTTCTCATTCCTCCATTAAATGACCCTTGCATCATCAGATAAAATTAATAAAAAATGTAATTACAAGACTGTTGATGAAATCCGCAAACAAGCTTCCCACCAGCGGGATCAGCAGATACGCTTTGACGGATGTGGTGTACTTTTCGCAGATTGCCTGCATGTTTGCCATGGCATTTGGAGTTGCTCCCATACCAAATCCACAGGTTCCTGCCACCAGCACGGCGGCATCATAATCCCGTCCCATAATGTTAAATTCGATAAAATACGTAAATACCGCGATCAAAAGGACCTGGGCCGCAAGCAGAATAAACAGCGGCAGAGCCAGATCTGCCAGCTGCCACAGCTTCAGAGTGATCATGGCGATTCCAAGGAACAGGGAAAGGGAAATACCACCAAGGTCATTGATCTCACCCATGTGGATCGTAAATTTGCCGGTATACTCACCGATGTTGCGGAACAATGCCGCAGCGATCATGGCTCCAATATAGATTGGGAAGGTCATTCCTGTCCTGGTCAGGAAATAGGAAAAGATCGTCCCGAGACCAATCGCAAGGATCAGCTGGAATACTGCCGCCGCGTACATATTGGTATGACGCTCATGCTTTTCCTCCTCCTCAACCAGAAGGCTGTCATCCTCCGGAATGGCTGTTTCCAGAAGATTTTTCTTTTCGATCAGGCGTTTTCCCAGAGGCCCGCCGATCAGACTTCCACAGATCAGGCCGAAGGTTGCGGCTGCCGTACAGATCGTCGTTGCTCCGTCAATATTAAAATCCTCCAGAACCGGACCAAAGGCACCTGCTGTACCATGACCACCTACCATCGGGATCGAACCGGTACACATACCGATCAGAGGACTGAGTCCCAGTACCTTTGACATTCCTACAGCCACCAGATTCTGCGATACGATCAGCAGGATCACAAGTCCCAGAAATATCACCAGGGATTTTCCACCGCTTTTTAACACCTTAAGATTTGCCTGAAATCCCACCGAGGTAAAAAAGAATACCATGCAGACTTCCCTCAAAATATCATCAAAGGAAAACTCTGCAATGCCTGTCACATAACAAATACAGGTAAAGATTGCAAACAAAAGTCCTCCCACTACAGGAGCCGGAATACAAAACTGCTCCAGAAAATGAATCTTACTTTTCAGATATGCTCCCAGCATCAGAACAAGTACGGCTGCTGCCAGCGTCTGATACATGTCTAACTGAATTTCCATACGAATAACCAAACCTTTCCAAACATCTACGCAATGTAAGCCTTGTGCTCAAGACTGCAAAGGGATCTCTCCCGACCCCTTTTGACACAAACCCACAGCTTTTATGATTCCACCTCCGGCAGATCCACGCCTTCCAGCTTATAATATGCCTCCGCTCCCGGATGAAACGGAATCGTGATTCCTTTCACTGCATCCTGTGGAGTCAGCTGCAGATTGATGGATGTGGAATACTGAATATCCTTAATATGCTTAAACAGAGAAACCGTCAGCTTCTGTACTGTTTTTTCCGACAATGTATTGCTGGCAAGAAGCACCGATTGGACACTCAGCGTCTGAATATCCTCGGTCTGTCCGGAATAAGTCCCTGCCGGGATCACATAGTCATTGTAAAAGGAATATGCTTTTTTTAACTTCTGACGGCAGTTTTGCGGAATCTCCAAAAGCCGGATATCACATTCCTTTGTCAATTCTTCTATGACTGTAGTACAAATGCCGGCGGTACAAAAAAAGGCATCGATCTTCTTTTCTGCCAGCTGTTCTGCCGCATCCGTATAATCGAGATTTTTCGTATCCACCAGATTATCCGGTAAACCGCACATTTCCAGAATCTGTGCCGCATTGCGTCCGGTACCGGATTCTTCCTCGCCGACACTGATCGTCCTGCCCTCCAGATCATCTAAGGATGTAATGTCTGAATCCTTCCTGACAACGATCTGGCATGCCTCAGGATAAAGACTTGCTACCGCCTTGTAGCCACGGTACCTGCCGGAATGAAAAGTTCCCTTTCCGTAATAGGCATCCTCGATCAGATCTGCCTGTGCAATGCCAAGCTCAATGTAATTGTCCGAAAGCAGACGTAAGTTTGCAGCAGATCCTGCGGTACTTTTGACTTTCCAGTGAATCTCCGGTTCATCCTTGGACGCCAGCTCGGTAAATGCATTGGCAAAGGGATAATACATTCCTCCTATGCCCGCCGCACCAAACCGGATCTTTTCCTGCCGGCTGCAGCCTGTTGTCATAAAAAGGCACAGACACATCAGAATGGATAATACTCTCTTCATATATGTGATAACTCCTCTCTCTGATTTACTTTGGTTCTACTGCATTAGGATAGATCTTCATCAGCTTTGCATCATCATAATGGGCATCGCACCATTGCTGCCATGATGCATTTGCCGTGATCCCCCTGCTTCTTTCATCATAACGGATCAGTGCCATGCAGGACACGACGATATTGCAGCTCATAAACACCACCATTCCCCACACCAGACATTTGCCTGCCATGACCGGGATCATCTCGATTCCCTTTTCTACCTTGGGCAAAATAGCTTTAAACCAGACAACCGCCGCAATCCCCCAGAAAAAGCAGTACAACAGATTGATCCTGCCTCCCAGATTAAACGGGATCTTGCTGTAATCCCAGAATACCTTACCAAAGACCAGCTCAGTAAACACGCTGCAAAGGTATTCATAGGCACCGCCCAGAAAGGTTCCCACCAGAAACAGAAAACGGTCACTGCGGTTCCGGTACTGATAAAGCATCCACGATACCAGAGCGATCGCCAGTCCCCAGACAATGCTGAAAGGGCCCCAGACCACACTGCTGCGGCTCATCCAGACTCCGGCGCGCACACGGCAAAAGATCGTCTCTGTGATATCTCCCAGAAACGCTCCGATCAGAAACAGACTGACCACTTTATAAAAGCCACATCCCACTGCAAAACGTGGGGGCGAAGTCTGTCCTGATACATTTTCCGGAGTTTTGGCCGCTTTTTTCGCTTTCGGATATGCCTTATGAATACGCCGATCCACAAAACCGGCTATGGCGGCACCTAATCTGTCACCTACCTTATCAAGGCCATGTTCTGCCGCCTCCCAACGCTCCGGGTGGCGGCTTTTACCGGTGAGCAGGAGAAAGGAGCCAAGAACATCCGCAAACAGAACTCCCGCCAGAACTAACAGCACGATCCTCATCAGCATACCCGGAAGCAGAGAGATCAAAGTCAGAAGCAGATAATTGCCCCAATGGACTGCCACATATCCCATGGCACCCCAGATCAGGGAAGCCGTCAGACAGATGTAACCGTCCAGATTCCATCTCCTGCCTGAGTAATCCCACCAGCGTACCCCAAACGCCTTCTCGATCAAATGACCGCTGATCCACTCTGCGATCGTGGCGTAGACCACCGCAAAAGCAAACAGCCAGAATCCGGTCAGTTCCTGAAGTCCGATGGACATACACACCACCGTAAATCCATAGATCACACAAAAGGGACCGTTTACAAGACCACGGTTGGCGAACTTCCGCTGTTTTAATGTCGCAAGCACGGTCTCCAGTACCCATCCCCCAAAAGAATAGATAAAAAACAGCCACAATAATTCATATCCGGTAAAATGATGCATAAGCTTCTCCATTTCGTTTTTTCGTTTTCTTTGATATTAAAAAAAATCAGGCAACATTAACTGTTATTGTATCATTTTTTGAAAGATAACGCAAAAAAGAGCATTTCCAGATCATGGTAACCAACCAAAAAAGATATGCGGGACAACCGGTAACTGTCCCGCATATCTTCGTTATGAAAGTTTCAAGATTATTATGCTGCTGGGTGTTTCTATAAAGCAAACTTTATGCATGGGCTTCTCTTTTCTTGAGAAGAGAAAATAAAAGGTTGATGATCAGGATAAAGACAAAGAGTACCACACCGGTTGCGATCAGTGCTTCTCTGTGAAGATCCGTGGCATACCCCATATCAATGACGATGTTGGCTGTCATCGTCCGGACTCCGTCGAAGATGGATCCCGGTATTCTCGGCTGATTTCCTGCCACCATGATGACTGCCATGGTCTCGCCAATGGCACGGCCAACCCCGAGGATCACTGCCGCCATGATACCGGATTTTGCCGCCGGCACCACTGTCATAAATACGCTTCGCTCGTGGGTTGCTCCCAGTGCCAGTGCTCCCTGATAATAGGAATCCGGCACCGCGCGGATCGCGGACTCTGACACATTGATAATGGTTGGCAGTATCATCATACCAAGGAGTACGGATGCTGCCAGAATACTCTGTCCTGTTGTTGTCATACCATACTGCATCAGGATCGGCCGGAAGGTGTTACGCACAAACGGTACCAGCACCATCAGCCCAAAGAATCCATATACTACCGATGGAATTCCCGCCAGAAGTTCTACTCCCGGTTTCAGGATCCTGTACAGCTTTTTCGGACAAAATCTTGCCATAAACACTGCCATCAACAGTCCGATCGGCACTCCCACAATAATTGCTCCCACCGTAACATAGATACTGCCTATGATCGTTGACAGAATGCCATACAACTGACTCCCCGGCTTCCATTCCGTTCCCAGAAGGAACTCCTTTGCACCGATCTTTGCAATTCCCGGCACACCATTGGTAAACAAAAATATACAGATCAGGGCAACCGACAGAATAGAAATACACGCACTGACCAGAAAAACGATCTCCATCGCTTTTTCTTTGATATTACTTACCTTTACTCTTTTCATTTTGCCATATCCTTTCACGCAATCCGAATTTGTAAATAACCGGCACAGCCCACGGTTTCTGCTTCTTTTCCGTTTCTGCCATGCCGGCTGCTTCTGCATTACAGATTATGTTTTATCAATATTTTAAGCTTACTCTGTCACATCATTCCAGTCTGTCACTTCACCGGTAAAGATTTTCTTTACCATGTCAGTAGAGATATCCGTACGCTCATTCTGTGTATTCACGATCACTGCGATTCCATCCAGTGCAATTGCCTGGGATTCCAGACCTTTATCCTTCTCGCTGTCTTCCAGTTCTCTGGATGCCATACCAATATCACAGGTGCCATCTGCGGCTGCTGTCATACCTGTTGTAGAATCGCTTTCCTGAATTTCGATCTCAGCCTTTGTATTGACTTTCTTATATGCCTCCGCCAGTTTTTCCATAACAGGTGTTACAGAAGAAGAACCTGCTACCACAAGCTTTCCGGATTCACCGGAAGTCTTGAATGCCTTTGCGTTATCGACAGAAGTGATATATCCGTTGTCCTCAACAACCTTCTGGCCATCTTCACTCATAATATAGTCAATAAAGTCCTGAGCCAACTTTCCGGGTTTGCCCTTTGTGGCAATATTGAACGGACGGGAAAGGCTGTATTTTCCATCCTTGATATTGGCTGCTGTCGGCTCGACACCGTCAACATTGAGTGCCTTTACCGTATCATTCAGGGAACCGGTAGAAGAATATCCGATTGCATACTCGTCACCGGAAACAGTTGTCATCATAATCTCTGTACTGTTGGAAATAATTGCATTTGCTGTTGTATTATCCGTTTTGTTGCCATCTGCATCCTTCTCTTCTACGCCGGTAAGCTCTACAAAAGCACCTCTTGTACCGGAACCATCCTCACGGGATACTACACTGATCGGCTGGCTGGCACTTCCACCGGAAGATGATCCTGCATCAGAGCCTGCATTTCCATTGCTGCCACAGCCTGTCATTAATGCCGCTGCACACATTACACTCATTGCTACTGCCAATAATTTACTCTTTCTCATAATATTGTCCTCATTTCTGCACTGCATCTTTTCTTATATATTGCTTCATATCCGGCAGTGCACAAAATATAAAGCCACCGTCTTTCGACGATGACTTAATGATAAAATGAGAACGTAAAATCTACTATCGTATTTACGTCAAGATTGTGTAAAACCTTTGTGAATTAATTCTTCCATTTCCTGTATGGAAAGTGCTCCGGACTGTTCTCTGCTTTTATGTATCACCAGATCATAATACTGCTTTCGCTGCTGTTCTGTCGGAAATGCTTTCTTTACCTGCGGCCGGATCTTCCCCAGCCTTTCATTTAATACCCCGAAATAATCCGGGATCTGTCCCTGCAGCTCCTGACGAAGCTTTTTGATCAATGCCGGACTGTTACCACCACTGGAAAATCCGGCTACAATATCCCCCTGTTTCACCAGAGACGGAAAATAAAAGCTGCATTTTTCCTTATCATCTACCACGTTTACCAGAATCCTCTCCCGACGGCAGTATTCTGATATTTCCCGGTTACACTCCTCATTATCGGTCGCTGCGATCACAAAAAACTTCTGCTCCAGATCTTTTTTTTCATACCCACGGCACAATAGTTTCATTTGTCCGGAATATTTTCCGACAAGATCACGGATTGATTCACATATCTCCAGGGAAACCACAGTTATATTCACACCAAAGGGAAGTAATTCACGAATCTTGCGAAATGCCACATCGCCTCCCCCGACCACAAGGCATTCCTTTCCTTCCAGTTCTATAAAAAACGGAAAATACGCCATATTCATTAACCAGCCTTTCTGCCTGTTTATTTTGAAGCTGTATCCGTGTTTTACGCAACTAACGCAGGCAGATATATACCACATAAGCGGCATACATGGCAAGCATGGAAATTCCCTCCCAGCGAACCAGCTTCTGCTTTGTCCAGGCAAAGCAGAGTACGATGATGCTCATAACCACCAGCACAATGATATCTATGATATTTTCCATCTGGAAAACCATTGGATGAATGGCTGCTGCAACGCCAAGAACAAACAATATATTAAAGATATTGGAACCGATGACATTGCCCAGTGCCATATCCACCTCATGCTTTCTGGCCGCCACGACAGAAGTAGCAAGCTCCGGCAGACTGGTACCAAATGCCACAATCGTCAGACCGATCAGATTCTGGCTCATTCCAAAGGAAGCTGCGATCGCAGAAGCTGCATTTACTACAAGCTGACCTCCCGCCGCAATGGCTGCTCCACCTCCTACAATATACATAATACACTGCCAGATGGGACGGATCTCATATTCGTCCTCTTCTGCATTTTCGCTTCTAGCCTTCTGGGCAGACCGGATCATCCAGAGCAGAAAGCCAACAAACAAAACCAGCATAATAAATCCATCCATATGCCCCAATGTCATACCGAGCCAGCCAAGAACCATCAGAATGACTGCCACGATCACAGAAAATGGGAACTCCCCCGTCAGGGTACTCCGGCTGACTGCCAATGGACAAAACAAGGTACAAAAGCCACAGACTACCATCAGATTAAAGATATTGGAACCCACCGCATTTCCTACCGCTACACCGGTATTACCCGCAATTGCTGCACTGATACTGACCGCACATTCCGGCAGGCTGGTTCCCATGGCCACAATGGTCAGACCAATGATCAGGGAAGGTACCCGGAGCCGCTTGGCAATGCTGGAACTTCCATCCACAAAAAAGTCTGCTCCCTTAAGCAGCAAAACAAATCCTACCACTAACAATAAATAATCCATTTGATTTTCCTCTTTCTTTCAGCATATGAACAAATCTTATAGCACCAGCCACGCTTTGTCAATGCACGGAATAGAGAAATTCTGTATATTGGCAGCATTTAGAGCATATTCTCCAGAAAGGTGGCATAGCCTCTGGTGACATCCCGCACAAACACATGGGTTACGGCTCCGATACATTTTCCGTTCTGCAGCAGAGGAGCCCCGCTCATTCCCTGTACGATCCCACCGGCTTTCTCAAGTAATTCCGGATCAGTCACATGAATCTCCATCCCTTTATTATCTCTGGAGGAAAGATTAATCTTCTCAATCTCCACCTCATATTCCCGCACTTTATCGTCCAACTGACATAATATCGCTGCCTTTCCCTTTTTTACATCCTGCCTGCATCCCACCGTACAAGATGCTGACTCCCGAAATTTATATTGCTGATTGGAAATGATCCCCGTAATGCCAAGAGACGTATTGTTTCGTATCTCTCCCAACCTGTTCTCTCTGCCCAGCTGAACCAGCCCCGCCAACTGCCCCGGAGTTCCGTTTTTTCCTTTCACTACATGATCGATCTTTGCAGGATATAATCCTCCATTCTGCAGACGTATCAGCAATTCCGTATCTGCATCGTTGATTCCGTGTCCCAGTGCTGCAAACTCATTTTCCTCTGTTACAAAAGTGAGTGTTCCAATTCCTTCCGTATCCTCCCGCAGCCACGCTCCGATCTGATAAGTTCCGTTTTGTGCCAGAACTGGCGATAATTTTAGTTTTATTTTTCTGGAATCTCTTTTGACACTGAGGATCACCTTTCCTGCTCCGCTCTTCTGGATCGCCTTGCTGACATCCCGGATCGTAACCACCGGCTGTCCATTCACCTCATAAATATAATCTCCGGTCTGTAGTTTATTGTAGGATGGCATCTTTTGATTTCCTTTGGAAACAGGTATCTTTCCTGTTCCCAGCACCATGAGTCCATCGGAATGGATATAGAGTCCCACGGCTTTTCCCACCGGCATCACTTTTGTTTCCTTGCGGACATCGATGGTGATCTTTTTGCACGGAATCATCCCAAACAGGCGCACCTCTCCCCGCATACTGCCACATTTCTGTGCAGTCACCGCCAATGGACCTGCCATACTGAACTGAATATGTTTTCCAACCTTCTGTGCATGGTCAATGCTGACCTGTGCTACCTCCGCTTCTGTCTGATCCACCCGTACCTGGGTAAAGGGAATCCCAAAATCTATATTTTCCATCCGGTTCTGAAAAAGAACGATTTCATCCGGGATACGGTTTCTCATTTCAAAATACCAGTACACCGCAGTAAACGCCACAACAACGATCAAAACTCCCAGCAGACATGACCGGTATATCCATTTCTGCCTCTGGGTCATACGATAACTCTGTCTTGTATGTCTGGTATACATTCCGTCACTCCTTCCATAAAGGTAAAACCAAAGAACATTTATATCATTATGATACAAAATGTTCTTTTCTATACGATACCAGTAAAGAATGACGATCATTTACTGCAATATGTTATCCCGATTTACAAATTTATACGGACAGTATCAAAAAGCCTCTCAGATCCCCAGACTGCTTTTGGCCTGCTCTGCCATCTGCTTCATCTCCGCCGCACTCTCCCTGACAGAATCCGTGATCTCCACGCCTCCCAAAATCCTTGCCAGCTCATTTACCGATTCATCGGTATTTAACCTGCGGATATCCGTGGAAGTATGATCCCTGTGGCTGCTCTTTTCGATCAGATAATGGGAATCTGCCATCGCTGCGATCTGTGCCAGATGGGAAATACAGATAACCTGATGTGTTTTACCAATATAGGACATCTTCTCTGCCACCATCTGTGCCGTCCGTCCACTGATCCCTACGTCGATCTCATCAAAGATCAGCGTCGGTATCTCGTCATGCTGTGCCAGTACAGCCTTCACCGCAAGCATGATCCTGGACAGCTCTCCTCCGGATGCCGCCTCACCGATCGGCTTCCGGTCCATCCCCGGATTCGTGGAAAGCATAAACTCCACTTCATCCTGTCCGTAGCGGTTCATATGTCCCAGCGGGCGCACTGCAATCTCAAACTGTACCTGCAGAAAATTCAGCTCCTTTAATGCTTTGACGATCTCCTGCTCCAGTCGCCGGCTGACCTTCCTGCGGATCTGCGTGATCTCCTCTGCCAACCCCTGCAGCTTCTGCTCCTGCTCTGTCAGACGCTGCTGCAGACTCTCCCGGTACTCTGCATACTCCTCATAGCGTGCCAGCTTCTCCTGAAGCTTCTCCGCATATGCCTGTACCTGTGCCGTTGTAGCTCCATACTTCGCCTTGATGGTACGGATCAGGTCTAACCGGCTCTCCACCAGGGCAAGCTGCTCTCCTCCAGTCTCAAAATCACTCATATAATCCGAGATATCCCGATTAAAGTCCATCAATAGAGAATCGATCTCCGATAACTGACTGTAAAACTCCTCCATCTGTGGACTAAACTCCGCCAGCCTGTGAAGAATACGGACACTCTGCCCCAACTGCTCTGCCGCCGTGGCATTGCCCTCCGCGGTCAGAGAATAAATCTCCCCCAGACCTGACGCAATGGAAGTGGCATTGGACAGCTCTCTGTACTGCTCCTCCAGACGATCCTCCTCGCCATGTACCAGAGCAGCCTGCTCAATCTCCTCCAACTCATACTTCATAAAAGAAATCTCCCGGAGACGCTCCTCCTCCGGTATCTCCTGACCGGATAACTCCTGCAAAAGCTCCTGATATCCCCGGTAGCCCTCCTCCATCTGCACCAGACGGTCTCCAAGCTCCTCTCTGGCATAACGGTCCACGATCTCCATATGCTTTGCACTATGAAGAAGAGACTGCTGCTCATTCTGCCCGTGAATATCAATCATGATATCCGCAATGCGGCGTATCATGGAAAGTGTCACGCTCTCCCCATTGATGCGGTTAACACTGCGTCCGACCATGATCTTACGGGAAATAAGGATCTCGTCCTCCTCCATGGATATCCCCATCTCGCGAACCAGCTCCCGCTGCCGCCGTGTATCCGCCCGGAATGTAAGCTCCACCAGGGCATACTCTGCTCCCTTGCGGATCACGTCCTTGGGGCTTTTCTGACCCAGAGCCAGGTTGATCGATCCGATGATAATAGACTTTCCTGCACCGGTCTCTCCGGTCAGTACATTGAAATGATCGGAAAAGTCCACCTCCACCTCATCGATGATCGCCAGATTCTTTACATGTAAATTTACTAACACCGCTTACTCCTTTCTCGCAGTTTACCGCTTCCCTTGTGGAAAGTATAGCATAAAGAAAACGCCTGTTCAAGACTTTTCTCGAACAGACGTTCTTTTTGTGTAATTTGACTAATTCAGACTGGTGATGGTAACACGACATGCCATCTTACATCCGTTGACCGTCGCATAGATATATGTGGTACCTACGCTTCGTCCCACAACCTTACCATTGACTACCGTTGCTACTCTCTGATTCGATGAGTACCAGGTCGCTGTTTCTGTGGTTCCCTCCACCGTCAATGTCTCGGTATCATACTGGCGCATATTCAGGGTACTGCGGTTCAGGGATACGACGTTGACCGCCACGGTCGAGGTGACGCCTCCGTCTGCCAGAATCGTAATGGTACAGTTTCCTGTTCCGGTCGCTGTTACCGTTCCATTTCCGGATACTTTTGCCACTCTGCGGTTATCCGATGCAAAGGAAATATTATCCGATGTGTTGTTCGGAAGCACGGAGTACGACAATTTTGTGGAATCTCCCGGCTTCAGGGTCAGATCCGTCTGTGCAACGACAATGCCGGTTGCCGGAACCTTTTCCGTCACCTTGATCACACAGACTGCCTTCTTTTTGCCTCCGTCCTTCGTGACTGCAGTGATCTTCGTTTCACCCTCTGCAATACCGCGAACCATACCATCGTTCTCCACGGTTGCAATGCTTGTATCTGCTGATCTCCATGTCACATTATGAAGTGTTGTGTTCTTTGGCTTCATGGATACATGCAGTTTTCTGGTACCTCCGACATAGCAGACTGCGTAGTTCGGTACGATCTGAATGGAGGATGCTCTCTGGATGACACGTACCCTACAGCTTGCCTTCACCTTCAAACGATCTCTTGATACTGCTGTGATCGTTGTCATTCCAACCTTTTTCGCCTTAATTTTTCCCTTTTGATTGACGGAAGCAATCTTTTTACGGGAGGTCTTCCAGCGGACAGCCGGTGTCTTTGTATTATTCGACCATACATTGACTTTCATGCGGTATGTAGTTCCCACACCCATCCGGATACCTGTTTTTCCTAATTTGACCGTTGTGCGCAGGGTTGCCACGGTCACCTCACAGGTGGCTGTGACGTTATATCTGGTCAAGGTACAGGAAATTGTACATTTTCCTTTTTTCAGACCTGTCACCTTGCCGTTTTCATTGACCTTGGCAATCGACGGATCGGAGCTCTGCCAGGTTGAGGCCGGATCTGCCTCTGCTGGTACGATCACTTTTGTGATAGTGAAGCTCTTGCCCAGTGCGATCTCTCTGGAAGAAGGCTTCAGAGTCAGGCTTACGCCCTCAATAACGGTTACATTACAATATACAACGATCTTTCCTTCATCGGACTGACAGATAATCGTTGCCGTACCTTTCTTTACAGCGGTAACAACACCCTTTTCATCAACTGTCGCAACATCCGGATCAGAAGACTGATACGTTACCTTCTGGTTCGTTGCATCTGCCGGGGTAAATACCGATGTGATCTGGAAGGTAGAACCAGTCTCTACCTGCTGATCCGTTGGCGTTACATTAAAACTGATCACATTTACATATGCTTTTAACACCTTCACAGAGCAGGTCGCAATGATATTACCCTCGACTGACTGACAGATAATGGTCGTATCTCCGATCTCCACACCGGTTACAAGACCATTTTCATCAACCGTTGCGATCTTCTCATTGGAACTGCTGTATTTGACCTTCTGGTTACTTGCATCTGCCGGAGTAAATACCGGTGTGATATAGAAGGTTTCACCAACACGTACCTGCTGTTCCTTTGGCTCTACCGTAAAGTCCTGTACCGGCACCGGAGGCGTAACCACGGTTACCGTACATGTTCTGACAAGCTCTCCGTCATCAGAACGACCAATGATCACTGCCGATCCCTCGCTGATACCATTTACAACACCATTTTCATCAATGGTTGCAACAGTGTCATCCGAACTGTAAAAATAAACCTTCTGATTGGTTGCATCTGCCGGATCAAACACTGGTTCTACTGTATAATTATCCCCTACATACAACTCTCTGTGAGCCGGTGTCAGTTTAAAATCAACTGCTTTCACCACAGCCGGTTCCACCGTGATCTTACAATAGATCGGATTCCATACCGTTCCCGTGATCGGATCCTTATAAACGGCTCCGATCGACACGCTTCCCTCTGCCACTGCTGTCACAAGACCGTTGCTGTCAACGGTTGCAATACTTTCATCCGTAGATGACCAGCTCAGATTCTGATACGTTGCCGTCACCGGGTCAAAAATACTCTCAATCTGGAGAGTATCTCCTACATGCATAGAAGCATTATCAGGCTTTAACGTGATGTTTTTGGCTGGTACGTCCTGACTGATGACCTTTACCGTACAGGTGACTGCACCTACGATACCAAGATCCTCCGGCACACAGGTGATCCATGCTACTTCTCCTGCCTTCAGACCGGTGATATTACCATCGGCATCCACCGATACCACGTTACTGTTGGTAGATGTCCAGCTTACATTTGTATTTACATGATCAGCCGGATCAAAGATCAACGCGTTCTTTAAGGATACGGTATCTCCCTCTTTGATCTCATATTCATTCTGCGTAAATGACACAGAATTCAGCCGGTTACGAACATGTACTTTAATGATCTTAAAGACAGTTCCGTTTGCTACGGTGATGTTGGCATCTCCCGGTGCTACTGCGGTGATCGTGCCACCCTGCACCTTGGCAATCTTCTCACTGTCCGTATTCCACAATAATGTACTGTCTGTGGCATCACTTGGTACGATTGTCGTCTGTACTGTGTACTGGTCACCGGCGATCATATCAATTTCCTCTACATCCGTAATAATGTCTGTGACCGGATTCTTTTTAATATTAATACAACATCTTGCCACCAGATTATAAGGGTTAAATACCGGTTCTACAGAGATCCAGACGGTGTCCTCTTTCAACAGGGTTACTACACCATTCTCATCAACGGTTGCGATGGAAGGATCGCTCGTAGTCCATTTCAGCTTTGTATTGGTTGCATTGGATGGAGAATACTTCGCCTTCAGAAATACAAAACCTGCTGACAGATATGTGTCCAGATTCTCCCCCTGTTCAATACTCAGTTCACTGATCGCTGCCGTTACGGTAACACGACAGGTTGCATAGACGTTATTGTCCTTATTTAATACGGTAACGGTCGTGGTGCCTGTCTTGGTTCCGGCCGTCAGTTTTGCTTTTGTGTTTCCCTGCTGCGGTTCTACCTTTACCATGTCCGGGTCTGCAGAGATCCAGGTCAGATTCTGCTGTCCGCTCAGACCGGAATCCAGATAATCAACACTTCCAACTTCCATCTCAAGCTCTGTACGATCCAGAGGAATTGTCGTTGCTGAGGTGGTTACATAAATCTTACAGGAGGCAACTCTTGTAACGGCCTGATCATCGGTCCAGTAAAGACGGATCGTCACCGGACTGTCCGCTGCTGTTTCCTTCTTGGCGGTCACTGTCGCATACTGTGCGTTGGAGCTCATAGACACATAAGTCTCATTTTCATCACTGGATTCCCAGCGGAAGGAACTGGAATCTGTATATACTCCGGAACCGATAATGCCGGTCAGATCCAGTTTTGAGCCCACTGCCATAGTTGCATTGGAGACATTTAACGAGAAGGTATCCGTTACATTGATCCGGACTTCTACCTCCTGTCCCTGACTGATCCCCGGAAGTGTCTCCGATGGCAGGGAATTGCATTTCACCCGGTAAACCGCAGTTCCCTTTGCCTCACCGGTAACGATCCATTTCTTATAATCTACAGATACCCATTTACCGGAATTATCGACTTCAGAAAGGCTAAAATTGCTGCTCAGACTCTGCTGTGAGATATTGAATGCCTCTGCCAGTTCATATAAACCGCCGATGTTGACGGTGACATCCTTATCCACAAACTTACCATTAACATCCGCATTAAAATATACCGGCGTGCATCCCAGAAATGTCTCGGAATCCTGAGCTGTATCAAAATCGGTGTATGTACCCTTAACGTAGAACATAACAATATACTGTCCTGCTTTGGCATCCATCCGGAATGTATTGGTAGAACTGTCATAGACTAAGTTGGCATCGTCACCATTAGTTCCTTTATTTCCCAGAGAATCCCTTACCAGCGTTCTCTTTGTGCCACTTCTCTTGGCAATGACCCAGGTCACTTTATCGAGAACACCTTCCAGAGGATTGGAAGAGAATAATGCAGGAATCCATATCCTGTCATTCTTTTCCATGGTAATGATCCTGGAAGAATCGGAATCCAGCCTCTCCCCGGAGCTGCTGTCCTTGCGGATCTCCGGCCGTACATATACGTCAATGGAATCGTTATATTCGTTTTTGCCATCGTTATATGTAACCGACAACTGTGTCTTACCAGCACCTACCGCCATTACCAGAGGCTCTGCCGCTGATCCACTGACACGGATAACGTCTTCATTACTGCTATACCATACGGCATTCTGACTTGTTGCATCACCAAAGATCAGATTCAGCTTGCCGGTATCTGTCTTGGCATTTTTACCAAGATACAGCGTTTTCCCATAATCCATGACAATGGAACGTCTCGAATCACCGGTACGGATCTTTGTCATCTTTGCCGGAGCATCAGAGGACAAAAACTCGTTGATAGAGAAAACCACATCAATGGCCACGTTTCTTGTCTCCACACTGCCATCCGCATGGGAAATGGTACAGGTCAGACCAACCTTACCCATGTTCTGCACAGAAACACTGACCTGACGTGTATGGGCAGTTGCCGGCTCTACTGTCAGGATCCCGGTGTTGGCACTGGTCCACTCACATTTGTCTCCGGCTGCATAGTCCGACAAGCCAAAAGTTGCCGTTGCACGACGAAGCTCATAGGCACCTGTAATAGGATTACCCTCATCATCGATCACATCATAGTTTGCCGCCATGGATGAACGATTCATCCGATATCCTGTCATCACCAGAAAAACACCGAAAAATAAAATCAGTATTCCAAGTATCCATGTCCTTTTTTTCATCATCCGGAATCGTTTCTTCATTTTCTTCCCCCGTTCTCAGGAATGCATTGGCGTCAGCACACGCTAATTACTCATCCCAGTTATGATAAACATCCTGCACATCGTCATCCTCTTCCAGAAGATCCAATGTTCTCTGCAACTGCCTGATATCATTTTCGTCTGTCAATGTAACATAAGTCTGTGGCAGCATTGTGACCTCCGCACTGGCCATTGGAATTTTTGCTGCCTCAACCGCTTCTCTTACGGCACTGAAATCATCCGGAAGAGTAATGATCTCATAGCTGTCCTCTTCCTCTGCAAAATCCTCTGCTCCCGCATCCAGTGCAAGCATCATCAGATCGTCCGCACTCAGAGTGATATCCGCATCCTCTAACTCCTCTTTGGAAAGGATGATCTGTCCCTTCTCATCGAACATATAAGAGACGCAGCCCTGTGTTCCAACGCTTCCGCTTCCCTTTGTGAAAGCATTTCTGACATTGCTGGCCGTACGGTTTTTATTGTCGGTAAGAGCCTTTACGATAATTGCCGTTCCGCTTGGACCGTAACCCTCATATGTAACCTCTTCATAATTTACGGATGCAGCATCACCGGCTGCCTTCTTAATTCCACGCTCAATGGTATCGTTTGGCATATTATTTGCTTTTGCCTTTGCAATCACATCACGAAGTCTGCTGTTGTTGGCCGGATCCGATCCGCCTTCCTTTACTGCAACGGCGATCTCACGGCCAAGGATTGTAAATACTTTTCCTCTTGCTGCATCGTTCTTTTCCTTCTTGTGTTTGATGTTGGCAAATTTTGAATGTCCTGACATAATAAAACTCTCCTTTAATCTTTCTAGCCGGGAATATATCCCGTAACTTATATATTTTATCACCTTTCACGGTTCCTGTCCACGAAACATTTTTATCCGTTTCATGCCAGTCCGTAAAAAGATCAGTTTCCATTTAACTTATCCCGCATCTTTTTGTAAAAACTCACACCGGAAAGCTTTACAATCCTTGTCTGATCCTCCGGCACGAGTATTTCCAGACGATCCCCTGTCGAAAGCCCCCTGACGGTCCGTCCGTCTACCACAAGCACCGCCGTATCCTCCTGAAATTCTTTGGTCTGGCCAAGCTCCAGCACGATCCGGTCTCTGGCAGAAACCACCAGACTTCGTTTATTCAGAGAATGGGCACAGATCGGTGTGATCACAGTTGCCTCTGTATCCGGCACCATGACAGGACCTCCCGCCGACAGGTTATATCCGGTGGATCCGGTGGGTGTCGATATGATCAGACCATCTGCACGATAGATATCGGCTAATTCATCATTTATATATACCTTGATCGTGATCAGACGACATTCCCCACGTTTACTCACCACCACATCATTCAGGGCATAACATGCTTTTCCGATCCGTTTCCCCTCTCTGGTCAGACTGTTTTCCCGCAGCATAATCCGGTTCTCAATCGTATATCTGTCACCCAGCATCAGATCCAGTGCCCGTTCCAGATTCTGCGGTTCTACTTCTGTGAGAAACCCCACGGTTCCCATATTGATCCCCAGAACCGGCAGCCTGCTGCGTACCAGGTCGATCGCTGCCTGGATCATGGTTCCATCGCCGCCCAGCACCAATACACATTCCGTCTCCTCCGGAATCTTCTCTGCTTCCGTATAATGCAGCACTCCCTCCGAGATCACACGGCGGTTTTCCAGAATGCAGCAATTGCCGCCCTTTTGTTCCAGATATTCCTGTATATATAATGCCTTTTGATTGCTATCCTCTTTGTCCCTGTTCGTGATCACACAAAACCGCTTCATAACTGTTCTCCATTTCTGATTCCAGACGCATCACACATTTGCTCTTCTATATGCTTTCTGTAGATTCTACAGTTGTCTCCGCTGTCTGATCATTCTGCTTTTCCGGATCCTTATCCAGCGTTCCGTGAGCCGCAGCCACCGTCTCCCGTATCAGCCCGTCATAGGCTGCACGGAAGTTTTCCTGCAGATCGTTCTCCTCCGGGATCTGATCGGTATTACGAATGTACAAAAGATATTCGATATTGCCCTCCGGTCCCTTAATCGGAGAAAAACTCAGCTCCAGGATCTCAAACCCAATGGAAAGAACATACTTCATAATCTGTTCCAGAACCTCCCGGTGAACCTTCGGATCCCTGACGACGCCCTTCTTGCCAACCTTTTCCCTGCCGGCTTCAAACTGCGGTTTTACAAGGCAGACTCCCCGCCCTTCCGGCGTAAGAAGAGCTTTCACCGGCTCTAAAACTTTCTTTAAGGATATAAATGCCACATCCACAGAAAAGAAATCGATCGGATCCTCAATATCCTCCGGTTCCACGTAACGGATATTGGTCTTTTCCATGGAAACGACCCGTTCATCCTGACGAAGCTTCCAGGCAAGCTGATTGGTTCCCACATCCACAGCATACACCTTTGTGGCACCATTTTGCAGCATACAGTCCGTAAAACCTCCGGTAGAGGAGCCCACATCCATACAGATCAGGTCCTGCAGGGGCACCTTCCACAGATCCACTGCCTTCTCCAGCTTGTATCCGCCACGGCTCACATACTTCATGGGATTTCCCTTTACCTCAATGGACACATCCTCCTTAAAGGTGCTTCCTGCCTTATCTTCTCTCTGACCATTTACAAATACATTGCCCGTCATGATGATTGCTTTTGCCTTTTCTCTGGAAGCTGCCAGATTTCTTTTGACCAAAAGTACATCCAGTCTCTCTTTCAAAACAACACCTACGCTTTCCTGTCCTCATCTTCCCAGGACAAAATTTTCTTTGTAATACTTTCCGGATCTAACCCGTACTTTTTCTTGAGCTCTGTCACACTGCCATGCTCGATAAACTGATCCGGCAGTGTGATATTTAATACCCGCATCGGTGTTCCTTTATACCATGCGGATACCGCCTCTCCAAAACCTCCGTTGTAGACCCCCTCCTCCAGAGTGACTACCTTGGAATGTCTCTCCTTAATTTCCCGGAGTACCTGCTCGTCCAGCGGTTTCACAAAACGCATGTTGACTACCGTGATCTTCTGGCCTTCTGCCTTCAAATGCTCTCTGACCCACATGGCTGTTTCAACCATGCTGCCCACCGCAAGAATGGCGATCTCCTGTCCACGGCAGATCCATTCTGCCTGTCCCAGTGCAATCTCCTGCTTGTGATCCTGCAGCCCGTCCCATGCCTCTCCTCTGGAATAACGGACTGCCACCGGTGCATTCAACTCCACCGCAAAACGCAGCATCTGCCGAAGTTCCCAGCCATTCTTCGGTGCCATGACGGTCATGTTTGGCATACTGCAAAGATAAGAGATATCAAAAATACCCTGATGGGTCTCTCCGTCACTTCCTACCAGACCGGCACGATCTACGGCAAAGATCACCGGAAGAGTACCGATACAAACATCATGAATGATCTGGTCATAGGCCCGCTGCAAAAACGTGGAATAGATTGCAACCACCGGCTTCAGACCGCCGGCCGCCATACCCGCTGCAAAAGTCACGGCATGCTCCTCTGCGATTCCCACATCAAAGAACCGCTCAGGATACTTTTCAGCCATTGCTGACAATCCCGTTCCGGAAGGCATGGCTGCCGAAACAGCCACAAGTTCCTCCTTCTCCCCTGCCAGCTCCAGCATCGTCTCACGGAATATATCCGTATATGTCTCCGGTTTTTCCGCTGTCTGACGGCTGCTGCCATCCTTGACGTTAAACGGTGAGACACCATGAAACAGGGATGGATTCTTTTCTGCAGGCCGGTAGCCTTTTCCTTTACGGGTGCACACATGAACGATCACGGCTTCCTTCATCTTGGATGCACTCTGAAACGCTGTAACCATCTGCCGGATATTGTGTCCGTCAATAGGACCGATATAAGTCAGTCCCATATCTTCAAAGAGCATTCCCGGTATAAAGATCCTTTTGACCAGATCTTTGATCCCGCGGATCCGGCTGGTCAGCTTGTCCCCCAGATGCGGAAGTTTTGTCAGGGCATTTTCCACCTCTTCCTTTAACTCTGTGTAATTTCCGTTGGTACGGATCTTTCCCAGGTAGCTGGACATGCCCCCTACATTTTTCGATATTGACATCTGATTATCATTTAATACGATCACCAGATTTGATTTCAGCCTCGCCGCATTGTTCATAGCCTCATATGCCATCCCCCCGGACAGGGCTCCGTCACCGATCACTGCAAAGATCTTATGATGCTCCTGCCGGATATCCCTCGCCTTTGCAAGCCCCAGTGCCACACTGATGGAAGTAGAACTGTGTCCGGTATCAAAGGCATCACAATCACTTTCCGACTGCTTAGGAAATCCGCTCATCCCTCCAAACTGGCGCAGATGCTCAAATCCTTCCTTTCGTCCGGTCAGGATCTTGTGGGTGTAGGACTGATGCCCCACATCCCAGACAATCTTGTCCTGTGGCAGATCACAACACAGATGCAGTGCCATGGTCAGCTCCACAACGCCCAGATTGGACGCCAGGTGGCCTCCCGTGTGACTGATCTTGTGTACCAGAAAATGACGGATCTCCTTTGCCAGCGGCCGGAGCTCGTCCTTCGTCAGTTCCTTTATATCATTTGGTTTTTCGATTTTATCTAAGATTTCTCCCACGGTGTTCCCTCATTTCTGTTAATCTATGTATTATTTCGTACGGTTGATCAGATATTCGATCAGTTCCTCCAAAAACAGATTTTCCCCGGGAAGCTCCTCCAGAAGCCTTACTGCCTCAAGAGAATACTCCTCTACTGCCTGATGGGACTTTTCAATCCCATACAGTGTCACATAGGTTGTCTTTTCGTTCTTTTCGTCACTGTGAACCGGCTTGCCCAGCTCCTGAGTGGTGCTGGTGCAGTCCAGAATGTCATCCTGGATCTGGAATGCCATGCCGACACTGCGGCCGATCTGCTCCATTTTGTCCAGCGAGGCATCATCGGCTCCTGCCAGTGCCGCTCCCACCATCAGTGCACTTTCCAGAAGGGCACCTGTCTTCAGGGTATAGATAAATTCCAGCACTTCCTTATCCAGAGGCTGTCCGGTCCGTTCCACATCAACCACCTGACCTCCTACCATTCCGTAAACACCTGCCTTACGGCCAAATATCTGAAATGCCTTCGCTGCCGCCTTCAGATCCTTTGTATGCCCAAAGCAGTCAGAAGCTGTCTCAAATGCAAAGTTGAGCAGGGCATCTCCCGCAAGAATCCCCATATCCTCACCGTACACTACATGCGTCGTCTTCCTTCCTCTGCGGTAATCATCATTGTCCATCGCCGGCAGATCGTCATGCACCAGAGAGTAGGTATGTACCATCTCCATCGCAGCCATAAACGGCTCGATCACCGCCGGATCACTGCCTCCGAAAAGGCGATAGGACTCCATCATAAGAATCGGACGGATCCTTTTGCCACCAGCCATCAGACTGTACTCCATGGCATCAAAAATAGTCTTTTGCAGACCTTGCTTCTTTGGAAGATACTTTTTAAGGATCTCCTCCACCTCTGCCTGTTTTTTCTGAAATGCTTCCTCAAATATTTTTTGGTCTTTCATTTTATTCTTCTCCATTTTCCAAAACGATCAGCTTCTTTTCCACCCGGTCGATGGAATTGCTGCAGTTTTTGATCAGCTTCATGCCCTCTTCATATTTCTTAAAGGAATCCTCCAGTGTCATATCGCCCTTCTGGAGCTGTCCGATAATATCTTCAAGCTGTTCAAAGGATTCCTCCAGTGATACTTTCTTTGCCATAATCAGCCTCCATTCGTCTGTCTGTTAATGGTATCCACCGTCACGCCCGCCTGTCCGTCCGCAAAGGTCAGCGTCAGATGCTGTCCCTGCTGCAGCTGCTCCACGGAATCAATGTGACCGCCCTGTTCATCTGCCGTATACGTATATCCGCTCTGCAGCTTCTGCAGTGGAGATAACCCTTTCATTTCCTCCGCATAAAGTGCCAGCCTGTGCTTCGTCTCCACGAGCTGTTTTTCCATGAGTCCGTGCATTCTGTCCTGACATTCTGCCAGATACAGGCGCTTCTGTTGCAATACATCCTCCGGACTTACATGCTGCAAAAGAACCATATATTTCTGTAATTCCAGTTTTCTTACCTTCAAAGTATGATCCATCGACTGCTTCAGATCATACTGGTACTCCCGCAGGGCAATCTCCATTTCCCGCCAGGAATAAACTGCCAGCTCCGCCGCTGCTGACGGGGTCGGTGCCCTCATATCCGCCGCATAGTCCGAAATCGTCGTATCGGTTTCATGTCCCACAGCAGAAATAACAGGCTTTGAACAATCCGCAATCACTCTCGCCAGTGCTTCATCATTAAAACACCAGAGATCTTCCACCGAGCCACCGCCGCGGCCTATGATGATCGTATCCACATCCGTCTTTTCAAAATAACGGATCCCGTCGATCACCGTCTGTGCCGCTCCCTCTCCCTGTACCTTTGCCGGATAGAGATAAAGCTGTACATAGGGATTTCGCCGGTACGTTACGTTACAGATGTCCTGGATCACCGCTCCCGTTTCTGCCGTAACAACTCCGATCCGGGAGGCAAATTTCGGGATTGGTTTTTTTCTTTGTTCGTCAAAAAGCCCCTCTGATAAGAGGCGCTTTTTGAGTTTCTCATATTCTTCGTATAATCTGCCCACACCATCCTGAACAATGCTTTGGGCATAAAGCTGATATCTGCCATCTCTCTCAAATACACTGATCCGCCCGGTAACGATCACACTCTGTCCGTCCTCCAGCGTAAACCCAAGACCCCTGCGCTGGGTAGAAAACATCACGCAGGAGATTGCTGCACCGGCATCTTTCAGTGTAAAATAAATATGACCGGAATAATGATACTTACATCCGGAGATCTCTCCCTTCACCTGGATCCCCGAAAGCGTATAATCCTGTTTGAAAAGATTTGCAATATACCGGTTGATCTGAGACACAGTCACTGCTCTGCTCATATTTACTCCTCCGTGCAGTCCCTGACAACAGAACCAAGCACTCCATTCACAAAAGCCGGAGATTTGTCTGTTCCATACAGCTTTGCCAGCTCCACAGCTTCGTTGACCGCCACGCCTGCCGGTACATCCTCATCATATCGTATCTCATAAATCGCAAGACGAAGAGCTGTGATATCTGCCTTTGCAAGGCGCTTTAATGACCATCCGTTAGACTTCTCCTCAATCTTCTGATCGATCTCCTCCAGATGCTCTGCAACTGCATGATATTTCTGATCCAGTTCCCTGCAGACCTTCTCCAGACTCTCCTCTGTCTCTCCCTCTGCCGCACCATTATGGCAGACCTCTTCCAGATATCTGGAAGCCTGACTGTCAAGCTCCTCTCTGGAATAAAAATCCAGCAGAAACAGCATTTTAAATAAATGTTCCCTGACCTTTTTTCTTGTCATGTTTTGTACCTATACCTTTAAATTAGTTTTCTTCCAGTTTAACACCGGCAATGCGGACATTTACCTCCGATACAGAAAGCCCTGTCATATTCTCGATCTGCTGGCTCACTCTCTCCTGCACCTGTCCGGACACCTCCGGGATACTGTAGCCGTAATTTACCACAACCATCATATCCACACGCACGATACCGCCCTCCATCAGGATCTTTACTCCCTTGGAAAGATTTTTCATACCCAGCTTGCCGATCAGTTCATTGGTGATATTCCCGGCCATAGAATATACGCCATCTATCTCTGTGGCTGCCAATGCAGCGATTGCAGCAACAACATCCGAAGCGATCTTTACCTCGCCCAGTTCCTTTTTCTTCGTAATATATTCTCTCGAAGTCTGTTCCTTTGACACGGCACACTACCTCCTTTGTTCTTTTTATAAAATATTGCCAATTATTCTAGTTTATTATACCAAATCTCATTATATTTGCAAGCAGACTTCGCGATTTTGTGTTACCGGACAAGGGATGCCTTCCGGCACACCAATTTTTCACTTTACTGCCACCGGTGTGATCACAATATTGTCGGCGGATATTTTGGTTTTGCGGGTGACAATGTCCGTGATCTGGGCAAGCTGCTGCTGTGTCAACTCTCCCGCATTCACAATAACATCGGCACTTCCCTTTTCGATGCTGACCACAGAATCCGTAAAGCCCTTTGCCTCCAGCATCAGCTCTGCCGCACTCTCCAACCGGGCATCCTGTGTAAGCTGTGCAACCTGATCGATGGCACTTTTTTTATCCTTAGATGCGATCTTATCATTATTGATAATATTCATTAAGGTTTCTTTATTTTTGGCACGGCTCTGTTCCCTGGACAATCTGGCAGAAGAAAAATAATCTGCCCCCAGGGAATTGGATACCATGACTGCTTCTCCCGGATTTTCCTCAGATGCCGACTTTAATTCTCCACTGTCTGCCACGGTATAATCGCTTCCTTCCTCCTCGGCAGAAATATCCAGTGTTGTATCTGCCGGTGCCGCCGTCTGTTTTCCACTGAGGGACATAACACTTTTTAAACCATTTTTATCAATCTCCTGTCCAGTAAAATTTAAATATCCTGCCACGGCAATGAGCACCGCGAGGGCTGTAATGATTAGTTGATTTTTTCCTGCAAACTTTTTCATAGGATCCCATTCCTTTCCATATTCTGAACCGCATATTTCCTGCTACTTCGGACTACCCATTTTCATTACTTTAATCTTATGTGGCTCTATAGGAAATAATGCCTCAACCGCCGCAATTATTTCCGAATCGATCACGCCGCTGCCTGCTCCCTGTGCCACCACAAGCACTCCCTCCACCTGTGGAGACTGTACCTGTACCACAAAAGGCTCCTTTCCATCCTCGCCCACAAGCACCGGCTCCGTTTTCGAGCTGCCCTGGGTCTGGTTTCTTGTACCGCCGGTACTGTCGGACTCACGGGACGTACTGCTTGTATGATCCTCCTGCTGCAGGGTGCGTTTTTCCTCGGAGGAGGCGATCGTCAACATTACATCCACCTCCCCGATCCCTTCCACCTTGGACAACAATCTCTCCAGTTCTTTTTCCTGTTCCCCGGCATATTGCTTCATTGCCTGTGCCGCCGTATCCTGTACAGTCTGCACGGTTGTTTCTTTCTTTGTACCATTTTTCGTACTGTCCTTTTTTACGGACATGCTCCCCGACGGAAGGGACAGGATCAGAAGAAACACTCCCGCCATAAAAATGATCACAAGCTTTGATAAACCGATTTCTTTCCAGTTTACAGTTTTTTTCTTTCCGGCGTTATCCTGTCGTTTCAGACCTTCTATTAATTTTCTCCATTTTTCCTCCATACAATCACCTTCTTTTCCGGAAGTTCATATTTTTTGCAGATCTTTTTTCTTAATTTTGCCGTCCCCGCATCAGTTACCTTCTGTCCTCCCTGCAACGCTTTATTTCCTACGACGATCCGGTCTACGGAGATCTTTCCCGGATCCTTGTATACCGATGTCTGTAATGTTTCCTGCCTTAAAACGATCTGTATCTTCTCAAGACCGGGCTCCCCCTTGTGATCCCCGGAAAACTTCACCTTAACCTTCAGGGATTTTTCTCCTTCTTCCTCCGCCATCCGGCTCATTTCCTTCTCCAGCTCCTCCTGGCATTTTTTCAGCATGACCGATTCCAGTTTTCCGTCTGCCAGTCTGGTCTCCTGTTTTAGCCGGGTCATCTCCTCCCGGAATATCCTCTCCTCCAGAAACTTTCCGATCGTGTCACTGTCCGATATTTGGGACAGTACGGGACTGATGCACAAAACGATCAGGATCATTCCTCCCACAAAACGGAATATCTCCCGGAAACCTTCTCTTGCCACCAACCCCTGCAGGATATTGATCATAAAAACATATACAAGAATATTCTGAATCATCTGACGGATCATCCGGTTTCCTTCCTTTCCTATAATCTGCTGACCTTTATGTCGTAAAGGCACTGATCACCGCAATAGATGAAATAAACAAAAGAGCCCCCACGCCGACGGTGTAAATATACAGATCCACCGCTTTGACAGCTCCACTGAGTCCCCGGATCAGTCCGGGATCCGACACCGGCTGCAGAACGGCAGCTGCCACCTGCAGAAGGATCCTGCTTACCACCATCTGCAACAAAGGAACAGCACAAAGAAAAAATACTGCGATCACTCCTGCCACCCCTACCGCATTTTTTACCAGCTTACCGGCACATAACACGGTCTGGAGCACAGAGCTCACGGAATTGCCAACTCCCGGAATGGCACCCCCCATGCGTACGATAGACATATTTTTCACCTCTGCACTGACCGGGATGATCAGTCCCTGTATTACATTCACGCCCATCATCAGACCAAAGACGGTTTTGACTCCAAACCGGACTCCGTCCCGGATCAGTTCTGCCATTTTGGAAAACATGTCTTCCCCTGACAGCTGATTTACTATTTCCAGAAAGAAATACAGATGGATCGCCGGCAGAGCAAGACCAACCATAAGCCAGTCCACCACCATGATCATTGCCAGGGCAAACTCATAATATGCCCCTGCTGCCACCCCGCCCTGGGTAAAGGACAGGCTGATAAAAAACGCCGGTATCATAACCTTTATAAATGCCAGCAGGTTTTCTAACGTCTGTGCCGCCAGCTCCGCCACCTGCAGAAACGATGTCGCCAGGATCGAGAAAAATAACAGATATACAATATAGTAAGCTGTCTTTGCTACTTCTTTCCCCTGCAGAATTCTGGAAAAATTCGAAAATACCGCTCCTGCCAGAGCCACTGCCAGGAGCGAAACAAACATTTTTCGATCCTGGGTAAAGGATGAAAACAGCAATTCCTGAAAGGAGCTTTTCAGACCTGCAAAGGTATCTGTTTTTCCATTTTGAATCAATCCCTGAACCGTATCGGCAAAACCAAAGCTGCGTTCTCCCATGATCTGGTCCATCATCTGCTGGATCTGGTCACAGGATAACCCGTCCATCAGACTGTGATAAAGCTCCATATCCTGTCCGGCATCCACACTTTCCTGTGCACCCATAAGCTTCCTCCCCTCTGTGGTCACATTCCCGCCGGCACGAAACGCAGCAACACATCAAACAAGGATGTAAGCACCGGCAGACTGACCGCTAACAGCATCAGCTTCCCATAAAATTCAATCTGTCCGGCAACTGCAGCATATCCGGCGTCCCGGCAGAGATTTGCTCCCAGCTCCGCCATATAAGTGACAGCGATCATTTTAAACAATACCTTTATATATATACTGCCATTTCCCAGATACGCCTGCAGACTTTTCAGATAAGACAACAGATCCCGTATCCTCCATACCGCCAGAGCACTGATTATCAGACAGGATGTCAGGATCAGAAGCATACTGAACTCGGCCTTGTCCTTCTTTAAAGGAATCGCCAGAAGGACTGCCATGATCCCGATCATCACAACTTTTTCCATGTCTTTCCCTGCCTTTCCTAAAATCCGCCTACGCCAGGCATCGTTTTCTGCTCTTTCCGGATCAAAGCGTAAATAACTCCTGGATGGAACGAAACAGTTCCAATATGTATGGGATCACCCACAAAAGCACCAGGATCAGACCCGACAAGCTTACCAGAAACGCCTGTTCCTCTCTTCCGGCATGCTTTAATACCTGCCCCAGCACAGAAACAAGAATTCCCACCGCCGCGATCCGAAAAATCAAATTTATGCTCATTTATTCCCGCCTTTCTACAATAGTAATATCACCGTAAAGATTCCCCCTGTGATTCCGACCAGTCGGCAGACCCTTGCCTGTGAGTCATACTGCATTTCCGCCTCCGCAAGCTGCCGTCCGAGTCGTTTCTGCAGAACCTGCAGCGTCTGAAGCTGCGTCTGGCGGTCCAGCGTTCCCAGATGCTTCCCTGTTTCCTTCCACAACATAAGATCCTCCTTGTCCATCCACCGGGCAGCCGGACTCTGCTCTGCCTTTCTATCCCATAACCGGTACAATGTCTCCTCCTGATCCCCACCGGTTTCCATTCCCATGTCCCGGAAAAATGACTGGAAATAATCTGTTTTTTCTGCCAGTTTCTGAAAGATTTCCACGATATCAGCCCCGGCATACTCAATCTCTCCATACAAAAAGATCAGCACCTGCTCCAGCTCCCGCAGAATATTGATCCGCTTTTTCTTTCTTCCTGCCATCCATATGCCACAGCCGCAGCCTCCGGAAAAAACCAGGATTCCCCCGACGACCTTACATATGATCCGCAGCAGATTCATGTTTCCACCTCCATCACCGAAGGATGCACCAGATACGTCCCCCGTTCATCAAAGATCGCCTCCACCTTTCCGATGTCCTGTGCAGATAACAGCACATAACGCTGGAACACCTTTTCCCGCACTAAAGCCCCAAGAATTGGCTTTTTACGTATCTCTTCCATACTTCTGCCATGAACCGTTGCCAGTATCTTCACACCACAGTTCATCACATATTCCAGCGCCTCCACATCCTCCCGGAAGCCGATCTCGTCCACTGCGATCACCTTCGGCGACATGGAACGGACTAACATCATCATACCTTCTTTTTTGGGACAGCAGTCCAGAATATCTGTCCGGTATCCCAGGTCATTCTGCGGTTTTCCCTGATAACAGGCACCCAGCTCCGACCGTTCATCCACAACCCCCACGTTAATCCCCCTGCGTCCGTTCCCTCCATTGGATAACTGCCGGATCAGATCCCGCAGCAGTGTTGTTTTGCCGCACCTCGGCGGAGAAATGATCAGGGTATGATAAATACTTTCCCCATCCACCAGATACGGGAGAACCTTGTCTCCACAGCCGATCATCTGATGTGCCAGACGGATATTGATAAATGATATGTAACGCAAATTTTTTACCTGCTCCTTCTCCAAAATGGTCTTACCTGCCACCCCCACACGATGTCCCCCCTGAATGGTAATAAACCCCTGCCTGAGTTCCTCTTCAAAGGCATACATGGAATAATTGCTGATACGTTCCATGGTTTCTTTCACATCCTGTCTGCTGACCATGACAGGATCTGTCATTTTCTGCCCAAGCCCTCCATTCTTTTCCACAAAAAATTCCTGCCCCCGGTACACCACCATAAGCGGTGCATCCGCCCGGAGCCTGATCTCCTGCAGATCCTTAAAATCAATCTCCAGACATTCCAGCTTTTTTCGTATCTGACCGGCAATGACCCGAAGCACTTCATTCCGCTGTCCCATCACTTCACCCCCGTTCTTTTTCAATATATGTATGGGACAGGCAGATATTCCAAAATATTCACGAAATGTTCCCAAAACTTTCATTGCAAATCCCATCAAAATGTAATAAAATAATACTATGTGAGGTGAAAAAAAACCTCAACAAGGAACATTGTTTCCATACAATGTTATTTACGAAAAATAAAGAGAAGAAAGGATGATAAACAACAATGGAAAACATGCCAAAAATGAAAATCGGTATTGTTGCAGTAAGTAGAGACTGTTTCCCAGAGTCACTTTCTGTAACAAGAAGAGAAAACCTTGTCAAAGCATACGCTGACAAATATGATGCAGAGGACATCTACGAGTGCCCGATCTGTATCGTAGAGAGTGAGATCCACATGGTACAGGCTCTGGAGGACATCAAGAAAGCAGGATGTAACGCACTCTGCGTATACCTTGGAAACTTCGGTCCTGAGATCGCTGAGACACTTCTCGCAAAGCATTTCGACGGTCCTAAGATGTTCGTGGCTGCTGCCGAGGAGACTTCCGCAAACGGCGGTCTTGTTCAGGGCAGAGGCGATGCATACTGTGGTATGCTTAATGCAAGCTACAACTTAAAGCTTCGTAATGTAAAGGCTTACATCCCTGAGTATCCGGTAGGAACTGCTGAGGAATGTGCAGATATGATCCATGAGTTCCTTCCGATCGCTAAGGCTGTATATGCTTTAAGCAATCTGAAGATCATCAGCTTCGGACCACGTCCACTGAACTTCCTTGCATGTAACGCACCGATCAAACAGCTCTACAATCTGGGCGTTGAGATCGAGGAGAACTCTGAGCTTGATCTGTTCGAGGCATTCAACAAGCACGCAGACGATCCACGTATCCCTGACGTTGTAAAGGATATGGAGGCCGAGCTTGGTGCAGGCAATAAGAAGCCTGAGATCTTAAACAAGTTGGCTCAGTATGAGATCACACTTCTTGACTGGATCGAGGAGCACAGAGGATATCGTAAGTTCGTTGCACTTGCCGGAAAGTGCTGGCCTGCATTCCAGACACAGTTTGGATGCGTTCCCTGCTACGTAAACAGCCGTCTTACCAAGATGGGTATCCCCGTTTCCTGTGAGGTTGATATCTACGGTACTCTCAGCGAGTTTATCGGTACTGTTGTCAGCAATGATGCCGTTACTCTTCTGGACATCAACAACACCGTACCTTCTGATATCTACAACGAGGATATCAAGGGCAAGTTCGATTATACACAGAAGGATACCTTCATGGGCTTCCACTGTGGAAATACCGCTTCTACCAAGCTTTCCTTCTGTGAGATGAAGAACCAGATGATCATGGCTCGTTCTCTTCCGGTGGAAGTTACAAACGGTACCCTCGAAGGAGATATCGTTCCAGGAGATATCACATTCTTCCGTCTGCAGAGCACTGCTGATGCAAAGCTCCGTGCTTACATTGCAAACGGTGAGGTTCTCCCTGTTAAGACACGTTCCTTTGGCTCCATCGGTATTTTTGCGATCAACGAGATGGGTCGTTTCTACCGTCACGTACTGATCGAGAAAAACTTTCCTCATCATGGTGCTGTTGCGTTCGGTCACTTCGGCAAGCAGCTCTATGAGGTATTCAAATACATCGGTGTTGATGTTGAGGAGATTGGCTACAACCAGCCAAAGGGTGTTCTGTACAAGACAGAGAATCCATTCTCATAATCAGAACCGGTACATCATTTGATCGAAATTTCCAGAGATTTCAGGAATTGACCGGCAGATCACTGCAGAACAATTCCGAACTCTTGATAAAGCTGGAGCGGCGGCATCATGCCGTCGCTCTTTTCTATTATTATATAAGTCCGGAGAGGCTTCTCCGCTTATATTTCCAATCACTAACAACATAACTACAGAAAGGATATTATCTATGAATTATTTAATTGGTATTGATTTAGGTACTTCCTCCACCAAAACTGTTCTCTTTGATGAAAAGGGTACCGTAATTGCCTCTGCAGGCAGGGATTACCCTCTCTACACCCCCAACAACGGATGGGCAGAGCAGAAGCCGGAGGACTGGCGTGATGCTGCCCTTGAGACCATTGCAAAGGTGGTTAAGGATTCCGGCGTTGCTGCGGACGACATCAAGGGCTTAGGTATCTCCGGCCAGATGCACGGTCTTGTTATGCTGGACGAGGCAGGCGAGGTGATCCGTCCATCCATTATCTGGTGCGACCAGCGTACCGGGAAAGAGTGCAGGGAGATCACCGAGAAAGTTGGAGCAAAGCGTCTGATCGAAATCACTGCAAACCCAGCCCTGACCGGTTTTACTGCTTCTAAAATCCTCTGGGTCCGCAACCATGAGCCGGAAAATTATGCAAAGTGTAAGCACATCCTCCTCCCTAAAGATTATGTCCGTTACGTCCTGACCGGTGAGTTTGCAACAGAGGTATCTGACGCTTCCGGTATGCAGCTTCTGGACGTGCCAAAACGTCAATGGTCTGACGAGATTCTGGAGAAGCTTGATATTGATAAGAGCCTCCTTGCAAAGGTTTATGAGTCCCCTGAGGTAACCGGTACCATTCTTCCGGAAATCGCGAAAAAAACAGGACTTTCCACTTCTACAGTTGTAGTCGGAGGTGCAGGAGACAATGCGGCTGCCGCAGTAGGAACCGGTGTTGTTGAGGACGGAAAAGCATTTACGACCATCGGCACCAGCGGTGTTGTATTTGCTCATTCCAGTGATATTTCCATTGATCCAAAGGGACGTGTTCATACTTTCTGCTGTGCTGTACCGGGTGCATGGCACGTTATGGGTGTTACCCAGGCTGCCGGATATTCTCTGGCATGGTTCCAGGGCAACATCGGTACCGAATATGCCCACAAAGCAGAGGAGCAGGGCTGCTCTTCCTTTGATCTAATCAATGCCGATGTATTAAAAACTCCGATTGGGGCAAACCGTCTGATCTATCTCCCATATCTGAACGGAGAGCGTACTCCGCATCTGGATGCCAACTGCCGTGGTGTATTCTTCGGTCTTTCCAGCATGCATACCACTGCAGATATGGCCCGTGCCGTTATGGAAGGGATCAGTTACTCTCTGACAGACTGCAACGATATCATCCGCGAGATGGGTATCAATGTCACCGAAATGATGGCATGCGGCGGTGGTGCCAAGAATGCTGTTCAGCGTCAGATGATGGCAGATATGTTCGGCTGTGATGTAAAGACCGTAACCGCTACGGAAGGACCTGCTCTCGGTGTTGCAATCCTTGCCGGTGTCGGTGCCGGTATCTACGACAGCGTAGAGGATGCATGCCGCAAGATGATCCATACCGATCCTGAGAAGGAATGTCATCCGGATGCTGCCGCTACTAAGGAGTACGACAAGTTCCATCAGCTTTACAAGAAGCTTTATGATGATCTGAAGGATGATTATCAGATACTTGCAAATCTGTAAACCATATGACAATCTATTAAAAATACCAAAGAAAACTTTTCAGTGCAGCAGTATAACTGTTGCACTGTTTTTTATTGTTTTGTATATTTTTTGACACAGCCCTTTAAAGTGTTTATACTATTAAAATAGATTTTATATTTTGTGGTTAGAATTTTTAAAAGGAATGATCTTATGAAGGAAATGGAAAAAATATCAGAGGATGAATACCTCACCTGTGAACGTCGTCACGTCTTTTTTGTGTTAATGGGAGTCGCCGGATTTTTCGGTGCATTTACCTACTCGATCCGCGGAGGCATTTTCTGTAACGCACAAACCGCCAACTTTGTTTTATTTGCCATGGCTCTGGGCAACGCCCAGTGGAAGCATGCACTATATTTTTTAGTTCCTATGAGTGCATACTTTCTCGGTGCGGTTCTGTCGGAGGCTTTGCCAAACAGCATCAAAAAGCTGCAGTTTATCCGCTGGGATACCCTGTTTATCCTGATCGAAATGATCGTCGTGGTGTTCCTGGGACTGCTGCCGGAGAGTGCACCGGTCCAGATCTCCCAGGTTGCGATCAATTTTATCTGCTCCATGCAGTATAACACCTTCCGTCAGGCAAGAAGTGTCCCTATGGCAACGACCTTCTGTACCAATCACTGGCGTCAGGTGGCCATTGCCATGACAAAGGCCATCCGTCACCGGGATGCCGCTTATCTTCCCCGTATGACACAGCATTTGTGCATGCTGCTGGTATTTGTGGTGGGCGGCGTACTCTCCACAATACTTTGTAATCTCTTTCTGGGAAAAGCCATCTTCGCAGCATTGATCCCATTGATGATCGTATTTATCGATCTGCTGTATGCGGATCTGAAACGGGAAAAGGGTGATCTGGGACGAATCCCACATGGGCATTGAAAATATTTCTGTATGATTTTATAAAATCGGTTCATACTAATCCTAAGTAATTGCACAACGCTATGATAGCATTTATTTCATTTCGGAAGGAGTAATCGTATGAGTCACGATAAAAACGGTACAACCGGTTTGAATCATATGAACAAACGCCAGCTTGCAGAGGGGCTGGAGTTTCTCGATGATCTGACAGAGGATGAACGGAAGCGTTTTGAATCGCTTCCCGACGAAGATAAACATCGATGCATCGCCCAGAATCTGATCAGCCACCAGGATGACAAACTCTGGGACGATGATATCGGCATCAGCCAGTTGGAGGGGCGGATTGTCACAAAGAGTTTTCAAGGATAGAAGACGAAACCAGCATTTTTCCCTTCACAAATTTTCCGGATATTTCCATCAACTCCCCCATCCTTTACGAAACAAAACGCCGGCCGCACATGTATTCCCATGTACGACCGGTGTCTTGTTTATCCATGATTTAATTTTTACGAACAGATTTATTTTGCTTTTTCTATTAATCTGCAAAAAGCTGTGTAGAAAGATATCTGTCGCCGGAATCCGGCAGAAGTGCTACGATCACTTTCCCCTTGTTCTCTGGACGTGCAGCCAGAATCGTTGCAGCCTTCAGTGCTGCTCCGGAAGAGATACCTACCAGAATACCCTCGCTCTGGGCAAACTTTCTGCCCTCCACAAAAGCATCATCATTTGCAATTGTAAGAATCTCATCATATACATCTGTATTTAATACCTTTGGCACGAAACCAGCACCGATCCCCTGAATCTTGTGTGCTCCCGGTGCTCCGCCGGAAAGAACAGGGCTGGTCTCAGGCTCTACTGCAACAACCTTGACATTTGGATTCTGCTCCTTGAGATACTCACCGATTCCTGTAATCGTTCCGCCAGTACCTACACCTGCTACAAAGATATCTACCTTTCCATCGGTCTGCTCCCAGATCTCAGGACCTGTGGTTGCTTTATGTGCTGCCGGATTGGCAGGATTATCAAACTGTCCAAGGATTACAGAACCCGGTGTATTTGCCTGTAACTCCTCTGCCTTTGCAATGGCTCCCTTCATACCCTTTGCACCTTCTGTCAGTACAAGCTCTGCTCCATATGCTTTTAATAATGTACGACGCTCAATGCTCATGGTATCCGGCAGGGTAAGCACTGCATGATATCCCTTTGCAGTTGCAACGGCGGCAAGACCGATTCCTGTATTACCGGATGTTGGCTCGATGATGGTAGCACCCGGCTTTAAGATGCCCTTCTTCTCTGCATCCTCGATCATTGCGAGGCTGATACGATCCTTAACCGAACCTGTCAGGTTCAGGTACTCCAGTTTTGTCAGGATCGTAGCGTCTGTTACTCCTGCTGCTGCGCTGTATTTGCCTGCTTTTAATATCGGTGTTCCTCCGATCAGTTCCACTGCACTTTCTTTAATCTTTGCCATAATATTATCCTCCTTCATACTCTGAACATTCTGCTTCTCTGATTCCCCTGCTTCAGAAGCATTCCCTCCTGAACGCCTGAAAAATCAGTTATTTTCTTTAATTATACTATTCATACCGTGTTTGTATGAATTGATTTTATAATGGTATTATATTCCTTCAATTCCTATCTGTCAATAGGAATTTATAAAATCTCACAAAATTTATGAAAGACCAGCCCATAAGGTCTGCAAACCATCCCAATGATCACACAAAATCCCATAATATTTCTTATGTCAGGAAAGTGAAATTACGATTTTTGCCTGTTACAGTTGAAACGTCCGGGAGGCTGTGATCTGAAAATTGACGCAGATCGCTAGGTTTTCTGAAAAATCTTTGCTTTGCAATGTTTCGATGAATACGTGTCTGGACGACTGAGCCTCAAGCGGGCTCAGATATTTTTGCAGGCACGCTCCCGCTACAGTGCCCCACGCAGTGGCACATAATCCCCCTCAGTACGGGGGATAAGTGCCAGCGGGGGCAAGTGCCTTACAAAATACCTGAATCCCGCTTTGAGGCGAGTACGGGAAGACACGTTCATCAAACATCGAAACAGCAAAGCAATTAGATTTTTCGAAAACCGTAAGCTGACAAGACAATTTTCAGACACAGCCCACGGAATTCAAGAAATCAAAAAGGCAAAAATCATATTCTAAGTAATTAGACATAAGAAATATTATGGGACACATCGTATTGGATGTGGGAAGTTTGAGTCATCTACAGTTTCAAAATGTGTCCCATTTTTTCTTTCTTCGTTTTCAGGTAGAAGCTGTCATATTTGCCCGGCTCCATCTCGATCGGCACACGCTCTACGATCTCCAGATCATATCCGGCCAGACCGTATACCTTCGCCGGATTATTTGTCATCAGACGAAGCTGATGAATGCCCAGATCAACTAAAATCTGCGTACCGATTGTATAATCTCTTGCATCCTCCGGGAAGCCCAGCTCCAGATTGGCTTCCACGGTATCCCGGCCGTGATCCTGCAGTTCATAAGCACGGATCTTATTGATCAGGCCAATGCCTCTGCCCTCCTGACGCATATAAAGCAGAACACCTCTGCCCTCCTTGGCGATCATCTTCATTGCCGCATCGTACTGCTGGCCACAGTCACAACGTGCCGAACCAAGGGCATCTCCTGTCAGACACTCGGAATGGACACGGCACAGAACCGGCTCGCCATCTGTAATATCTCCCATGACAAGTGCCACATGATGCTCGCCATTGAGTTTATTTACATAACCGTAAATAGTAAACTGGCCATATCGTGTCGGCATCTTTGCCTTTGCCACACACTCTACCAGCACCTCATGCTCCTTGCGGTACTGGATCAGATCTGCGATCCTGCCGCATTTGAGCTGATGCTCCTTTGCAAACTCCAGAATATCCGGCGTTCTTGCCATTGTGCCATCCTCTTTCATGATCTCACAGCAAAGTCCCACCGGCTTTAAGCCTGCCAGTCTGCAAAGATCCACAGTTGCCTCGGTATGTCCGTTACGCTCCAGTACACCGCCTTTCTTGGCCAGAAGTGGGAACATATGACCCGGACGACGGAAATCCGATGGCTTTGCATTATCATCTGCTACCATTCTTGCCGTGATCCCCCGCTCATAAGCGGAGATTCCTGTGGTAGTGTCCTTATAATCAATGGATACGGTGAATGCCGTACAATGATTGTCTGTATTTTCTGCACACATCTGCGGAAGATTCAGCTTATTGGTATACTCCTCCGACATCGGCATACAGATCAGCCCCCTGGCGCAGCTTGCCATAAAGTTTACATTTTCCAGTGTGGCAAACTCTGCCGCACAGATCACGTCACCTTCATTTTCCCGATCCTCGTCATCCATCATCACAACGATCTTTCCCTGACGGAGATCCTCCAGTACTTCTTCCATGGTATTAAACTTTGTTTCCATAATTATCTTGCCTTTCTATTTGTCATTAAAACCCACATTTTGTAAGCATTTCCAGGGTAATTCCCCTTTCCTGTGGTGTATCTTTGGTTTCCTCCGCAGGAATCGTCAGAAAACGCTCGACATATTTGCCTACCGGGTCATTCTCCAGATTGACGATATCGCCCTTCTTTTTGTGTAACAGTGTGGTTTCCTCCCCTGTGTGAGGGATCACCGACACAGAAAAGCTTTTGTCTGTGAGGAGTGCCACCGTCAGGCTGATCCCGTCAATGGCAATGGAGCCCTTTTCAATGATATAACGCAGTATCCCTGCCGGAGCACCAATCTCCACCCACACGGCATTGCCTTCCTTCCTCGTCGAAAGGATCGTCCCGGTGCCATCAATATGCCCCGCCACGATATGACCGCCAAATCTGCCGTCTGCTGCCATGGCACGCTCCAGATTCACCTGACTGCCTCTGTGAAGAGAGCCCAGTGAGCTTCTTCGCAGTGTTTCCGCCATCACATCCGCCTGAAATTTGTCCCCCTGCATGGAGGTCACTGTCAGACAGACACCGTTGACCGCAATACTGTCACCGATCTGCGTGCCCTGCAGCACCTTATTGGCTGCTACCGTAAGCACCGCTGATTCTCCGCCTGCGGCAATGGAATCAATGGTTCCCACTTCTTCAATAATACCTGTAAACATCTTTTCCTCCTTTCCTGATACCTTCGGGTATTCTATAAGAAAGAAAAAAGCCCCCGCCAAAAACGGGGACATCAAAAAATCATATATCAACACTTCTCTCATCCAGACTGTACTGTCGGCCTTGGAATCTCACCAAATCATGTCATAAAAATGACTCACGGGCTGATGTGTCACAACAGACAATGCCATCTGTGCACAAATACCGTCGGTCGCGAATTTCACGCTGCCCCGAAGTTTATTTACTTTCCGTTCCTTATCATAGCACAGCCGCTTACAGTTTGCAAGATAAAATATCTGTAACAGCCGCACCACACACCAGAATCATCAGAAATCACTGCGTCACTGACGGTGCGATCACAAAACATCTGTCTCTATCAGAATGTCCTCCCCGAAAGAAGTGATTTTACGGTTGGTTAAGATCCATGCCTGATCCGGCGTATCCACGCCAATGCCTCTCACCGGAGTGAACCCTTCATCCCCTCCAAACAGCTTTGATGCAATATAAGCCTGGACATGCTGCACGATTCCTGCCTGCAGGGCGCTGTAATTTAATGTACCGCCCCCCTCCAGAAGGATGCTGTCGATTTTTCGTTCTCCCAGTTTTTCCATCAGATCCGCAAGATCCACTCTGCCATCCTTCCTGTTGGTCACAAGCACCTGCACTCCCTTTTCCTCATAGGCAGCGATCCGCTCCGGATCCTCCATCACCGTGGCAAGGATGGTTTCCACTTCTCCCGCCGTCCGGACGATCTGACTGTCAAGAGGCGTCCGTAGACTGCTGTCACAAATGATCCGGATCGGATTTTTCCCTCCGGGAATGCGGCAGGTCAGCAGCGGATCATCTGCAAGCACCGTCTGCACTCCCACCATAATGCCGGTGTATTTATTGCGCATACGCTGTACGTGGGCTCTTGCCTCTTCTCCGGTCACCCATTTGCTGGCACCCGTATGGCAGGCGATCTTCCCATCCATGGTCATGGCATATTTCATGACCACATATGGTGTCTTCGTCGTAATATAATGAAAAAATACATCATTTAGCGCGTCGCACTCCTCTTTCAGCACATGGGTTTCCACGGAAATCCCTGCATCCTGAAGCTGGCGGATCCCCTTTCCTGCCACCAGTGCATTAGGATCATCGGAGCCCACATAAACCTTGCGGATGCCATGCTCTATGATCGCCTGGGTGCATGGAGGCTGCTTGCCGTAATGGCAGCATGGCTCCAGAGTCACATACATCTCCGCTCCTGTGGCATCCGTCTTCAGATTGGCAAAGGCACTCCGCTCGGCATGCAGATCACCGTAGCGGGCATGATACCCTTCTGCCAGGATTTCTCCGTCTCTGACGATCACGGCTCCTACCAGAGGATTTGGATTGACATGTCCCTCTCCCTTGCGAGCCAGTTCAATGGCTCTTCTCATATATTTTTCATCCATAATTCAAACCTCCATGGCTCTTCTGATATATTTGTTACTCAAACTCCGCACAACAAGAACTATGATATACCCAGACTGTTTCTGATGTTCTGGGGTATTGA
>ERZ779840.110-NODE-110-length-107138-cov-7.259425_pt1 | contig 107138 bp, 93 predicted proteins | sample MGYA00511561_ERZ779840 | MGnify/ENA primary metagenome ERZ779840 (study PRJEB29588, sample SAMEA2162036) | human gut metagenome | biome: human gut; feature: human-associated habitat; material: faeces | place: Denmark | collected 2008/2010 ...
TCCGCGCGACAACGTCGCGCGGACTGTTAAAAATTACAGAACAATTACAAGGGAAGCCACTATACATCGCTCAAGATTGACGGTTCTCAGACGGATTATTGGCAAGAATACAAACAGTCGAAAATAGTTCGTTGCGATAGAATAACGACTTTTAGGCTAAAATAACAAATTTGGTTAAAAAGAGATTTTATTATTAAAAAAATGTAATTAAGTGTAATTTTGTTATCAAGCAAATCGGTACCCAATATTGCTCTGATACGAATTATTTGCAAAATTCCGAAATTTAAAAAATATTGACATTTTTTAGCACTTGATGTATAATGGAATTGCGGAATTCCGAAAAACAAAAAATATTATAAGGAGTAAATTATGGAACGAGATTATGGTAAAGAGATTGATTCTTTAAGAGAACAAATAAAAAGCCTTCAAAGTATGACATCTTCACAGTTTGATGAGCTAAGAACGATGGTGATTCATAACAAGCCGTCGACAGAGAAGCTGGAAAGGGTACACGTAATGCGTGAGATGCATCCGGACAGCCGTCTCAGTAAAATGATGGAGGAATTGTGCTATAAAACCGAGGAAAAAAAAGTGACCGGATTTGTGAGCTACTTCGGGGTGTATAATTCTGCTCGGCGGCAGTCTAACTGGATACGAAATGCCGTTCCCATCGATAAATTACTGCCCCTAATCGAAAGCGGTGTTGCAAGTAAGGTGTTGTCCTGTATAGGGAATGTAAACCGGCTTGCGATATTGTTAGAGATACTTCACGGACCCAAGACAGTGACAATGCTTGTGGAGAAGTGCGGTTTTGGTTCGACGGGACAAGTATATCATCATATGAAGCCCCTGCTGGCCGCTGATGTGGTTGTAGAAGATGAGAAGCAAAAAGGTGTTTATATTATCCAACCGCATAAAGTGCAAGGAATCATTATGCTGTTGGCAGGTATCAGCGATATGGTGGACGAGACTTATACGCAGAGAGTATGGGAAAATCCCGATGAGAAATAAAATTTGGAAAGTGTTGTTCCGTCTGTATCATGCGCCGTCAGGTCACATGATACAACTACAATGTTTGGAAGATACTATATTTCATGACGTCTCGAAGCGAATTACGCATAGCACAAAACTTAGTTTTGTGCGGAGTGTATTTCGCTAAAATGGCAAGTGTTTAAAACAGTTTGGCATTCGCTGATTCACTTGTTTCGGCTCGTAACGGCAAAAACAAGGAAAAGATAAAATGTTTGAATACAAAACAGGAGATATGCCTTGATAATACAGGGTTTGTAGAAAATTGAATGGATAAATCGCATTTTGCCGCTTTGCCCGACGGGCAAAGCGGCTGTTTTTTATTTAAATTGAAATTTTTTTGGACAGAAAGGTTAAATATGACATATAGATGTCAACGTTTGAGTGTTAATGTTAAATAAAAAACAAAAAAGGAGTTTATTATGGATTACGGTTTTAAAATAGGCGTGACCTTGCCCTTAGCGCAATGGTCATACACGGAAAGAATAAGAAACGCATTGGAGCAGAGGCTGCTTTCATACGGATGCGAAATGCTGTTCTTTTGCGCGGACAACGAAGAACAAAAACAAGCAGAACAGATTGAAGCAATGGCAGCCGAAGGATGTAACGCAATCATCGTTTGGCCTGTAAGCAGCGGCGTTGTCTCGGCGCTCAAAACGGCTAAGGACAGCGGCATTTTGGTGGCGCTTTTGGGAGAAAAAACGGAAGACATGAGTTGCGTAGATTTCTATGCGGGAGTGGATTGGCGCGCCATAGGCGAAAAACAGGCGGAGTTTATTCGAGACAGTCTTAATTTGGATTCTTGCGAAACGCCGCATAAGGTAAAAATTTACGGCGGAATTGCAGGCAATGCGAATCATATTGAAATACTGAACGGGGCTATGAGTGTGTTGGAGCCTTATATGGGCGGCACGCTCGAAGAAACCGAGCCTGTCTACACAGACAGAATTGATTTTGAAGCGGGAAAGGAGCTTGTCGACTCTTACGGCTGGGGAGAAGGCGTGTCCGCCATTCTCGGTCTTATCGACGTTGTTCCGTCGGGTATTATTGAAGGGCTGTGCAGAGAGGGCTGCGACGCGGGAAATATACCTATAGTTACGGGGGCGGGCGACGACAAGGAAACGCTTGTCAACATACGCGACGGCTTGCAAAGCATGACAGTACCTTTCGGGTACGAAACGCTGGCGGAAAAGGCGGTTGACGCGGCAGTAATGTTCTTAAACGGTGAGGAGCCGGAAAACGGGACTGTGACGGACGCGTACGGAAACGAGGTGTCCGCTTTTCTGTCTTGCGAAGACGTAGTAACCGCCAACAGCGATTTTGAAGTAGAAGACAGAAAATTGAAAAGAATAGAAATAAACGACCAATCCGGCAAGGAATATTTTTTGAAGGACGGTTTTCCTCATCCGAACTTGAAGGTCACGGCATATTACGAATACGGCAGTTCCGCAGACGTGTCGGACTACTGTACGTACACTCCTTCCATACTGTCAGGCAGCGGAACGGTAAACGTCGACGTAACCTACAAAGAAAACGGAATCGCCGCCCATGCGAGCGTCTCGGTACGGGTTGTATCGCGAATTTTAAGCGGTATAGAAATAACGCGATACCCCGACAAGCTGCTGTACGTGCAGGGAGAAAATTTCGAGAGTAAAGGCATTGCGGTCAAAGCAATTTACGAAAACGGGACGTCGCGAACGATAGCGCCTAAGGAACTGTGTTTTTCCGCAACGAGTTTTCAGACCGCTGGGGAAAATATTTTAGTTTGCGTAACTTACACCGAAAACAACGTGACGGTCAGCGCGCAGTTTCCCGTCACGGTTGCGGAAAGAGCCGCCACGGGGTTGAGGATAAAGGAGCCGCCAAAACAAACCGTTTATCTTGAAAACGATTACTTTTGCTCTGACGGAATAAAGCTCGAAGCGCAGTTCGGTAACTTGGCGTGGAGAGAAATTTCTCCGACAGACTGCGTTTTCAGTCCACATGTGCTTGTTGCGGGAGATAAGGTGACTGTTTCTTACACGGCGGGCGGTCAAACGGCGTCGGCTGTTATTGGATCGACAGAAGTTGTCGAAAGGGCGCTTACCGGTCTTAAAATATCGCGGAGACCCGATAAAACGGAATATGTGGAGGGTGATTTCTTTGTAGCGACGGGCATGATTATTTCGGCGCAGTATTCGGGCAAAATCTGGCGGGAGGTAAACGGTTATACGTACGGAACAGCCCGTTTGACGCCCGAGGACAGTTTCGTTACGGTTTCCTACGTCGAGGGGGAAACGGTAAAAAGCCTAGTTATTCCGATAATCGTATATAAAACGGGACTTACGGGCATCGAAATCACCTCGATGCCTTACAAAACTGTCTATATCGAGGACGAACGATTTGAACAAAGAGGTATGGAGGTTTACGCGGTATATTCGGACGGAACGAGAAAAAAGGCAGAAAACTATTCAATAAGTCCCGCGGGCGCACTTTCGGCGGACGGCGCGGACGGCAAAACCGTTGTTACGGTTACTTACAGCGGAGCGCAGGAAAAAACCGCAACTCTGGAAGTGACGGTATTATCCAAAAATTTCGACAACAGCAAAACCGAACAGACCGAACTGAAATTCGACTGCGGCGACGGCACGGCGTCCGCCAACCTGTTCAGCGGCAGACTGCTGTTTTGCACTGAGGACGCTTCGGTATGCGCAAACGGCTTCGGTGTGAGCCTGAACCACGTTTACAACTCATGCTTCAATCCGCAATTCGCTTTGAAATACGGTGAAAACGACGGCGATTTTTTCGACACGTATATGGGAAAAGGTTTCAAGCTTGACGTTCAGCAGTACGTGACCGACAGCGGCGACGACAAAGTATATACCGACGGCGCGGGCATGAGGCATATTTTTAAGCCGATTGGCAACGGCACGGAATATTTTGACATTGACGGCATGGGGCTTGTCATGACACAGGAGGACGACGAGCTTGTAATTTGCGACCAAGCGGGAAACAAGATGTGCTTTGAAGGCGGACGCATGACGCGCACCGTATCGGGCGTCAATACGTCGGTGCAAAAAATTTTCTGCTACAACGCGTCGGGACAGTTGGTCAAGGCTTACGACAGCCGCAAGCCGGAAAGCAGCCTTGTGTTGGAATACTCGCAGTCGACGGGACTGCTTTCGACTTTGAAATGTATGCTCGGCTCGTCGTCCAAGCGCGAAATAAATTTCATTTACGACAACTGTGGCTTTCTGACGTGCATAGAAAAGAGCGCGCAGGACAAAACGGTATTTTCTTACGACGAGGACGGGTTGCTTGACGGCGTAGCGTCTCTGCCCGAAAAAACGGCTTTGAAATTCGATTATTCTTCCGACAGACTTACCGAGGTTGTCAAAGGTTATGCACCAAGCGCATCTATAAGCGCTCAGGGCGAAAGCGAAATAAGCGTTGCCGCGTCCGACGTCGTCCGACGCACGAATTTGTCCTATCAAAGATATGCCGGCGCGGCAACTGTCGTGAGGTACAGGAACGGCGCGTCGGATAACGACGAAAACGATTTGCGGATTGTTTATTTTTTCAATGCGATGGGGTTTACCACCGCCGTGTTCGAGACGGACGACGACAGCTCTACCTCTCTCAGAACGACGGAGAAAATCGCGGGCGCAAAGCTACCGTTTTACGGTTCGGTTCAGAACAGAAAAATAAACGGGCAGAACGTTGTTAAATTTGTCGGCGACAGCATAACGGACATAATCGAGCCTGATGCCGCCGCAGAGTACAGAAAATCGAAATGTCCCCATTACAGCCGTTTTTGCGTCAACTTCTGGCTGTGGCTTGACAAGCGCGTAAAGTCGCCAAAAGCAAGAGTTGTCGTGTCGTCAAGAAACTCCGCTACAAACAAAGTTATTGACGAAGGCGTTGCGGTTGTCGACGGCAGTGCGGCGGGAGCGTGGCAATACGTGTCCGTGCCCGTAGTGATTTCTAATGATGACATCGAAAAAATAGAATTGGAAATTTTAACCGACGGAACAAAAACCGACATTATGCTGGGCGACGCGAGACTGTGTTATGCGCCGAGTTCGAGGTATTGTTTGACCGACGGCACGGAATGGGCGGGGCTTGACAAGGTAACTCGGCTTAAATACCGCGACGACAGCGTATCGGAATACAAGACGCTTGAAATAAACGAAGATTGTTATATGTCGGACAAGGATTTGCAGGCAACGTATCTGAGCAGATTCAAGGCGCGGTCTCTATCCGCAAACGGAGCGGAATTTGTTTTGTCGCTTTGCGACTGCACCGAAAAACGAAAGGTGGACAGCGTTATCCTGTGCACGGACGAAAAGGAGTTTCCGCTTGTTTTCGGTTCGGATGCTTACGGAAACGGCACGCGCGCGCAATATTTTCATGAAACCGTTTCGCCCGACGGCGACGTTTACACTTACGTTATTCCGCATTTTCTGACTCAATCGGACGAGCTTGAAACAACGGAAAGCTGTATGATGACGGTAACGGAAGGCAACCGTTTTGCAAAGACAAACGACAAGGGCAAGCCCGTGCCGGAGCACAAAGAAAGTTTTTCAAAGACTTACATCGACCTGAAAGGCCGCGTACTGTGCGAGACGGACGAATACGGCGCCCGGACGCTGTACGGGTACGACGCGTACGGAGAGCTTTGCAAAAAAACCTTGCGGCATCCCGACACCGACGAGCAAATAGTTTTCGAAACGACGGCAACCGACGTAAAAACAGAGCAAAAAACTCCGTTCAACGTAGTCACGGATACCTTCGACTCTCCGTTGGGAATGCTTAAAAGCACGGCGGTAAACGGCAGAACGGAAGCGGCGGGGAACGCTGTGATTAAACAATATACCTACGACTCGGCTTTGAGAAGAATTGCGAGCGTCGAGAACAACGCGGGCGGCAAAAACATCCTGAACTACGACCAAAACGGCAGGCTGAAATCTGTCGCGCCCGTCGGTGCCGATTGGGAGGGTAACTATTGCTTTGATTTTGAATACAACAATGCCGGCGACTTGACAAAAGTTTTTCTGAAAGCGTCGGGACAGACGACGGGCAACCTGTTGGTAACAAACGAAGCAGATTACGCCGCGGGCACGGTTACCGCCCGACGTTACAGAAGCGCGACGCGCGCGGACGAAGTCAAGGTGACGACGGACAAGTACGGAAGAACGAGCAGCTTGGAGGAAAAAAGCGACTGGGCAAGCAATGCGAAAACGACGGTGTTCACGCGGCAGACGCTTGAAGAAAGCGCAGGCGCGGCAGAGGTGACGGAGATTTACGACCCCTTTGAAAACCGCACCTATACCTATACTTACGACGACTTCAACAACTGCACGGGATACATCAGCTCCTCCGACAAAGGCGATTTTAAAATGAAAAAAACCGACGAACAGACGACGGAGTATATCTGTGCCGAATATACTTCGCGTTCCGAAACGGTTTACGACAAAGAAAAGCTTATTGAGCCGAGATTGATTTCGACAAACGACATGGCGGGAGAGTATTTTAATGTGAACTCCATGCCGTTAGAGGGAGACCAAGGGAGAGTAAAATATATTTACGACAAGTTGGGCAGACTCGGAGAAAAGCAGATAAACGTGGACGCATACGAGTTTTTGACGATAAAGAACGAGTACAAATACGGCACGACGAGCAAGGAAAAAATAACATACAGCTATGACGGCTCAGGTTTGTCGGAAAATATCTCCAAAGTTTTCCAAAACAAATACGACGCGCGCGGCAGGCTGACGCGGGAGAATCCCGTGTCGGAGGGACAGCAGGCGCAATACATGTACGACAAAGCGGACAGGCTCATAGCGGAGGAGACGGCGGGAGGCGCGTACACGACCTACGGTTACAACGCCGACGGAAGCCTTGATTGGGAGGAAACAAACGGAGCAAGGACAAATTACGAATACGAGTGCGGGAGACTGACGCGGCGTGGAGAGAAAGAGTTTGCCTACGACAATCTGGGCAACTGCACGAATTTCGGCGGAACGGAGATGACCTGGCACAGGGGAAACCTGCTCAAAAGCATTGGAGAGACAAGCTATCTGTACGACGCGCAGGGGACAAGATACGCCAAAACAAAGGGAAACGAAAGAACGGAGTATTTTCGCGACGGAGGAAAAATAATAGAGGAGCACAGAGGAAACGCGCGCATAAGGTATCTTTACGACGCAGAAGGGATAATGGGCTTCAAGGTATATCAGGAGTATTATTATTTCCTCAAAGACGTGCAAGGCAACGTAAGGTCGGTTGTCAGAGCGCATCAAAACATAGCGCAAGCGGGCTTTGTGGTGGACGAGGTAGCGCGGTACGAGTACGACGCATGGGGAAACGCAACGTCAAGCAACTTCAACAACGCAAAAATAGACGGCGTTGACGTAGCCGAGTTCAACCCAATCCGTTGGAAAAGTCAATATTACGACACTGAAAGCGGATTGTATTACATAAACGGAAGATATTACAGCCCCGAGACAAAAAGATACGTCGACTCAGGCAACCCCGAAACCGCGCTTGTAAACGCAGCGACAATATACGGTCTGAACCTCCAAAATTCGACCTTGACAAACCCCGTCAACGAGCTTTATAATGAATACACAATCGAAACGCAAACGGCGTTGACTTACGACCCTCCTAAACTCACAAAGTGGCAGGCATTTTGGAATAAAGCAATTAAATGGTTTAATAATCTGCATTGGGGATGGAAAATTGGAATTGGTCTCCTTATAATAGCGGCATTAGCAATAGCTACAGTGGCGACCGCAGGAGCGACCGGAGTTGGTATTGGGGCTGCATTTGCTTCGGGATTTACAGGGGCGGCATTGGTAAGTGCAACAGGAGCATCTGTAACAGCGGTTGCTTTATGTAGTGCAGCATTTGCGGGCGCGACAGTTACTGGGATTATTGGGTTTTTTGCAGGAGGTTTAACGTTTTCAAACGGTCAAGGTGGTTGGAGTTGGGATGGAGCAGCATTGGGATTGTTGTGGGGGGTAGTTACTGGTGGAATTGCTGGTACTTCTAGTTCAGTTATTGGCAATATAGGTAATGGATTAAACTCTGGTATGTTTCGTTTTGTACAGTCAGGATTAAATAGTATACTTTCGGGAGGTATAACGGCAACACAAGGAATAATCAGCGGCGATTTTTCATGGACAAGCGTCGGAGTGTCCATGTTGTTTGGTGCATTTGGCGGTTTATTGGGGGACGGTTTAAAAAATTTTGCGATAGGAATAGGACTGAATATTGCGGAAAGTTCAATTGGTGAACTTATTGAGTGGTTGTTAAGCAGAGATAAGTCTAATGTTGTTGGAATACTTCATTACAGATATTCTTATTAAATATTCGAAAAGGAGAAATAATGAAAAGATTTTACTCGTTACCTATGGCAATATTTTATGCAATATTTGCACTATTCTTTTCGGCATGGCTTTGTGTCGTTGTTATGGTTTTTAAAAATGCAGATGAATTTCCTATTTCAGCTTTAATAGTGTGTTGCTTGTTGTTGGCGGTTTTAATATTGTTTTGTGTGTGCATGGTTTTATTTTCGCTCCGAAAAATAACGATTACAAATTTGTATGTCAAAATTACGTTTTTGGGCAGAATCATTACCTGTCTTGCCGTTGAATCTATTGCCGACATAGTGATATACAATAAAAGAGGTGCAAATTTATATACGGTTGTATTTTTTGAATCTCCTGTTTCCGAAATGTCTTTAAGGAGAGCAAAAAAAAATCGTCGTTCTGATATCCAATTTACTTTATCGCAAAAAGAATTGGCACATATTAGTGAAATTATAGATAAACCAATTAAGAAAGCTGTTAGGTAATTTTAAAAACAGCCGAGCAAAAAAAATTGCTCGGTTGTTTTTTTGATTTTAAAATAATAAATTGTACAATTAAAATGATTGACAAACGACCATTAAAGTTCTATATTGTTTACATTGGCGTAGAAGTTATCCTAATGACTGCTTGGCATTATATGACAAAGATATTATACATGGAGGCAAATATAAATTTCCTCATTATCACGGTTGGTTGAATGGCGAAAGGTTAATAGGTCATTGGAATTTTTGGGAATTGTTAATTTGGCTTATAGGTAAGTAATTATGGGAAAATACGAAATTAAACTTTTTAAGAAAAGAATGGCAATCCACAAAAAACTTGCGGAAGGAAAAAGTTTGACGAGGGATGAGGAAGTAACTTTACTGGATGAGAAAGTACAAAACCACAGCAAATTGAATTTCAGAGATTTTCAACTTTTGATTGAAATAGGTGAAGAGTTTGTTTTTAAATTCAGAGGAAAAGAATACGAAATTGTCAGAACGGGCAACGACGAGGAAATAGAGTTATACAAAGAAGACGGAACGTGTGACACTTATCCTACCAAAGAAAGTTTATTGAATAACGCAAAAATCGAAGGACAACCGATAAGAGAAATTGCGGAAGAGTTTAAGTTATGGTGAATGCAACAAACAACATTAAACCTTGCGGTAAGAATTAATCTTTTAAAAATCATTTATTTTCTTAAAGTAAAAGAGATTTGCTTGGGCAAATCTCTTTTACTTTAATTTAATTGACAAACGACAATTAAAGTTCTATATTGTTTACGTTAGCTTAAAAGTTTTCCTAAGCCAAACAAGTGGCAGGCGTTCTGGCGTATTTAATTATACTCAAAAAGCATTAGACTTTGCTGCAAGGAATTCGTCTTTATTTAAATACACATATAGTTATAAATACAAAAATGCAAGGTGGTATCTTAATTATTGTGAAATCTTAGGTGGTTATTTTAATAGCAGTGGTAAAATAGTATCATTTTGGTGGTTTTAAATGAAAGCATATTTAAAGAATGAAATAAGCGGAACAGATTTTATCGAATTGCAAAAGGGAAAATACAAAAATTTGCACTTTAAGGAGGATTCGATTTATTTTTGTGAAGAAGACTTTATTGTTTTTGAGTTAATCTTTTCAAAATTTAATTCCGATTATCGCCCGTTTAGATACAGCAATTTCAATAAACGTATGATTGCAATGATTTTGGAAGAGTTAGGCATATTTTTAAATAAATTACATGAAACTGACGATATAATTAATGTTTTAAAAGACATGAAATATAATATTGATGATTTAAGCAGTCTTGATATACATGAAATAAGTTCTTTAAATATTGACGAACTGTCTTCGACAGTAAAAACATTGAGCCATTGGCTGAATGAAGTTTTACAAAAAGAAAGATTTTTTTCGGTCTTGGGTTTATAAAGTAAAAGAGATTTGCTTGGGCAAATCTCTTTTACTTTAATTTAATTGACGAAACAAAATTAAAGTTCTATCGGCTGCCTTATGATTGACTAATTTTTAAAAAAGCAGTACAATAAACTATATTAATATTTTGGGGGTGATTTTCATGAGAAAAAGACTAGCATTTTTGTTGGTATTGTTGATTGTTTTTCTGCTTTCAGGTTGTTCAACTATTCCATTAGAAAAGAAAGAACTAGAAGAATATAAAAATATTGCAATTCAAGAGCTCAATATATATTTGGAAACTAAATTAACAAATAATTTTTACGATGACGTGGGACATAATAATTTGGTTTCCATAGTTGAAAATGGTATTGTTAAAATAACAAAATGCAGAGAAAAAACGGCAATAGATTTAATCAAATCCGAGGCACAAAGAGACATGGATTTCGTTGAACCTATGGAATCGGTCGGTCAGTTCTTTTCATTACAAGAGGCATATAATAATAAAATCCTTACGGTAAATGAAATTAAAAAAATTGCTGCTTGTAATTTTGAAGTGGAAGAATTAGAATCCAAAATACAATATGCTATTAAGAAGTTATATTTAGAATCATTGAATGATTCTGATTATCCAAATAAAAAAATTGAAGATATTTCAATTTTACATTATTATGGTCAATATGGCAATTGTTATGTTGTGCAAATAATCGATGCATATGCCGATTTTCCTGCCGTAGAGTCAGAGTGTGTCGTTGCCGGGATTGTTGTAAAATATAGTGGCCCGCCTATAATTGTTTGGGAAAGACCTGATTTTAATTATTAAAGGAGTTAGAAAAAATAAAATTTTTACGGGGGTGAATTTTCATGAGAAAAAGAGTAGCGTTTTTGTTGGTATTGTTGATTGTTTTTCTGCTTTCAGGCTGTTCGACTATTCCCTTAGAAAAGAAAGAACTAGAAGAATATAAAAATATTGCAATTCAAGAGCTCAATATATATTTGGAAACTAAATTGGCAAATAATTTTTACGATGACGCGGGGCATAATAATTTGGTTTCCATAGTTGAAAATGGTATTGCTGAAATACAAAACGCAGAGAAAAAAACGGTAATAGATTTAATCAAGTCCGAGGCACAAAGAGACATGGATTTTGTTGAAGCAATGGAAGAAATCACTTCTTTAAGTTTTTTTGCACTGCAAGAAGTGTATGATGCCGGAGAAGTTTCTCAAGAAGATTTAATTACTATGGCTTATCTGGTTGGTCAAAATGAATCACTTTCTGTATCGTCTTTATCTATACAGATAATGCAGCGAATCAAGCAAGAATATAGTTATTTAAATAATATTAAACTTGAAAATCTAAATTTAGAATATTTTGGTAACTATAATGGTTACTATGCAGTGATAATGTATGATATTACAACCGGCGTTGCAACAGTTGTAACAAAAGTTGAGATTGGAGATGTGGTTTTTTATTATCCGACTACAGGCATAGAAATTATAATGTGCAAGATAAATTGACAAGGAGAAAAATATTATGAAAAATCCATATTGTAAAAAACAATTTTTTTCTCCGTTTGTATTTTGTTGGCATTAGAGTGTTGCTAAGACTCGTCTAATATTATAATAAAATTTTTACGGGGGTGAATTTTCATGAGAAAAAGAGTAGCGTTTTTGTTTGTATTGTTGATTGTTTTTCTGTTTTCAGGCTGTTCGACCATTCCCTTAGAAGAACAAAAGCTTGAAGAATATAAAAATATTGCAATTCAAGAGCTCAATATATATTTGGAAACTAAATTGGCAAATAATTTTTACGATGACGCGGGGCATAATAATTTGGTTTCCATGGTTGAAAACAGTATTGCTGAAATACAAAACGCAGAGAAAAAAACGGCAATAGATTTAATCAAGTCCGAGGCACAAAGAGATATGGATTTTGTTGAAGCAATGAAAATTGAAAGTGAAGTCCGTGGGGCGGGGGCTTTTTACAGTATATCAACAGTATATCAAATGAAAGGGTTGTCTAAACATGATTTGATGTCTATTATATTTTTTAAAGACGGAATAGTTTGGTTGGGGGATTCTTATGATTCAACGACTTGGCGCGATAGTCATTTCGCACCGCAACATGGTCGTCCCGATTTAAGTGACGAAATATCAAATGATATAAGAAGGAATTTTTTTGAGTTAAATAAAGAAATATTTTATGATTCTGACGGCAATGCATTGGGCAACTATGAAAATTTATCTATAAATTATTATGGATATTACAATGGCTATTTTGCTGTTGAATTAGATTGTTCATTTATCTCGTATGGTACTAGTATAGAATACTTAATTTTAGATGAAATAATAATACAATATACCGGGCCCTATTTATTATTATTTAAATATGAATAAAAAATTAAAGGAGTACCGGATATGAAGCAGACGTTGAAATGTACGGGCTGTATACATATGAAGAGCTTAATTCTCTCGTACCCATGCAGGAGATAATGTTTGACGCGGTAAACGGACAGTATCTCAAAGTCGCGATAGGAAAGGGTATTATCACGATTGAGCAAATAAGTGAACTTGTTGAAAGGTACGGTAGGTTGTTCGAGCAAGTCGCTGTCTGACAAAAGTATATAAAAAACATCGCAGTGGTTCGGTGACGATTTGGCAGGTTCAAACAAAAAATTATCGGGCTTGTGTTTTATGTCAATCAAAGAGATTTGCTTTGCAAATCTCTTTTGTTTTGTGCCGGAGAATTTTTTTGGAAATTGACTTGCAATTTATCGGTTCACAGCTTAACAAAAAAGCCAAACAAACCTTTAAGGCAGTTTGGCGGTGGTGTACCCGACAGGAGTCGAACCTGCAACCGATGGCGTCGGAGGCCATTACTCTATCCGATTGAGCTACGGGTACGTATTTTCGGTCGGCTGTTTCCTTGTTTTAACTCGGATTGCGGACACGTTACATTATAGCAAAGCTCGGTCAAATTGTAAAACGATTGAAACCGTTGCGGCGGGTAAAATACTTTTAAAATCGAGAGACGGCGATGCCGCTTTGTCTTTGAGCCCAAATTTTCTTCAATTTTATGCGGGTATGCTTGTCCGACGGTTTGACAAGAAAGAGCTTTTGCATTAAAATAAACCCTATGGCGAAAACGGTTGTCGTCGGAATGAGCGGAGGCGTCGACAGTTCTGTGGCGGCTCTTTTGCTCAAACGGCAGGGCTACAATACAATAGGGCTTTTCATGAAAAACTGGGAGGAAACCGATATGAACGGCTGCTGCACGGCGGAGAGCGATTTCGAGGACGTGCGGCGGGTGTGCGACAGAATCGGCATTCCTTACTTTGCCGTCAATTTTTCGCGTCAGTATTACGACAGGGTTTTCGCTTATTTTCTCGACGAATATTCACGCGGACGCACACCAAATCCCGACGTATTGTGCAACAGGGAAATCAAATTCGGTCCCTTTCTCGACAAGGCGAAGGAAATCGGGGCTGATTTTATCGCTACCGGGCATTACTGCGGCATTTCCCACGTGGATGGCATTCACAGGCTGCTCAAAGCTGCCGACTCGGGCAAGGACCAGACCTATTTCCTCAACAATCTTTCGCAGAAACAGCTTGCGGACGTTTTGTTTCCGTTAGGCAGTCTCGATAAAAAAGAAGTGAGGCAAATTGCCCAAACCGAAGGACTGTCAACGGCGGAAAAAAAGGATTCGACGGGCATTTGTTTTATCGGAGAACGAAATTTCCGCAGCTTTTTGGCGGAATACCTGCCGGGCAAAGCGGGAGATATCGTGGATTTGAGCGGCAGAGTCGTGGGACGCCACGACGGTCTTATGTACTACACGCTTGGACAGCGTCGCGGGCTGGGGCTCGGCGGCACGAGGGAAAGTCAAAACAGGTGGTTTGTAGCGGACAAGGACTTAAAAAATAACAGACTTGTGGTAAGTCACGGTGACGAAAGCGTGCTCATGAGCGACGCTCTCGAATGCGACGAAATAAACTGGATTCCCTTTCCGTCGAAAGAAGAAAAATTCGAGTGCGCGGCAAAATTCCGTTACCGTCAGCCCGAGCAGCGCGTAACGGTGGAAAGGACGGGTTCGGGCGCGCGCGTGCTTTTTCATTCTCCGCAGCGGGCGGTCACGCCGGGGCAGTACGTCGTGTTCTACAATGAAAAGGAGTGTCTCGGAGGCGGAGTTATCGAGCGCGTATACAAAAGAAAAGACGGTATTTTAACGCCGATGTAGGCAACAATAAAACAAAGGGGAGCAGTTGAACGGTTTGACTAAGCAAAAGAAAGGATACGGGAACAGAGTGTGGGAGGTGGACCTCCTGCGCGGTATTCTCATACTTTTCGTAGTTTTCGACCACATTATGTTCGATATCGGAGCCATGTTTGCCGACAGCTTTTCCACGCCGCTCGGCATACGTATTTCCGATTGGGCGGCGGGTTACGTTTTCGAATCAAGCGCCTTCGGGCGCTGGCGCAGCGTGACTCACGACTTTTTCATCGGCTCTTTTGTCATTTTGTCGGGAGTATCCGTTTCCTTTTCCAAAAACAATGCGCTGCGCGGGCTTAAAATGTCCGTATGGGCGGTGGGATTGTCGGTAGCCATGCTGTTTTACGGCGAAATTACGCAGGACAACAGCGTTTGGATGAATTTCAACGTGCTTCACGTGCTGGCTTTGAGTATCTTGCTGTGGGCGCTTCTCGATTGGTTAAAAACAGACGGAGACTGGATTTTTCTGATTGCGGTTTTAGCCATAGCCGTCGGCAGCTATTTCAATATGGAAAACGAAATTAACCTTGTCGCTTCGCAGGGGCAAAAGCAATGGACGCGCGACCTTGTTTTCTGGTTGGTCAACAACAACCGCGTATCCAAGCTGTCTCCCGGCGATTATCTGCCCTTTCTGCCTTATTTCGGTTGGTTTCTGGCGGGCGCCCTCGCGGGACGCGCGATATACAAGTCTCCGCGCAGTATTATGGGCTATGAGGCGACGACATGCGTCAGACCTTTCTGCTTTTGCGGAAGGCATTCGCTGTTTATTTATTTTGCGAGTCAGGTTCTGGCGGTGGGACTGCTTTATCTTATTGTAGAGGTATGGGGCTGGCTTTAACGCTTGCCGCCCTCAGTTAAAGGAAAAATGTACAGGCATCTTTTTGAAAGCCAAAAAAACAACAGAAAAAAACCCGCCCTGCATTTTGTCGGGCGCGATATAACCTACGGTCAGCTTTTCAACGAAGTGGAGGCGCTGTGCTGCGCGTTCAGAAAATACGGCTGCAAAAAGGGCGACATCGTGACCATCGCGTTGCCCAACATTCCTTCCGCGGTGACTTTGTTTTATGCAGTGAACAAGCTGGGCATGACCGCAAATCTCGTCCACCCGCTTCTGCCTGCGGAGCAGATTATACGTTACGCTACGGAAACAAAGAGCAAATTTCTTTTCGTGTTCGACAAGCTGGCGGACGGATACATTTCCAAACTGCTGGATTGTCCCGTGCCCATTAGGATTTGTCAGGCACAGGATTACATCACGTCGTTTGAAAGAGTGTTTTACAATCTCTTTACCTGGCGGGACAGAAGAAATTTGAGAAAAAACCGCACCGATTATCTCAAATTCAAATATTTCCGACACGAGGGCGCGCGGCTGTCAAAGTACATGATAAACAGATTCGCGGGCGGGGACGACGATGTAGCCGCTATTATGCACAGCGGCGGCACAAGCGCGGAGCCGAAAAGCATAATGCTTACCAACGCCAATTTCAACTCGGTCGCCGTCAACACCAAACGCGCAATCGTGGGAGAAAAGGCGCGGGAGAAAGACGCTATGGCTATGGTGCTGCCCATGTTTCACGCATTCGGGCTGGGCGTGTGCGTGCACACCGTGCTTAGCGGGGGCGTCAAAAGCACGCTTATTCCGCGTTACGCACCGGAAAGAATCGTGCACTATCTCAAACAGGGGCACATTACCATGATTTCGGGCGTCCCTACCATGTACCGCGGGCTTGTGGACAAAAAGGAATTCAATTGCCGCAGTCTCAAAAATCTGCGATTCGCTTTCTGCGGCGGCGATATGCTGACCGACGAGCTGAAAAGGGATTTCGATTCCGTCATGGCAAAGAGGGGAAGCAGCTGTGTTTTGGACAACGGGTTCGGACTAACTGAGGTTACGGGCGTGTTTTCCGTCAACAAAGCGGGCGCCCGCAGAGAAGGCTCCTGCGGCAAGCCCATAGGAGAGGATTATCTCATAGAAGCCTTCGACGACGACGGCAACATGCTTGAAAGGGGCGGCAGCGGCGAGCTGTGCATAAGTTCTCCCACGGTCATGAAGGGGTATCTTAACGATACGGAGGCTACGGAAAAAACTTTTCTTGATTACGACGGCAAAAGATGGCTGAAAACGGGAGATTTGGGTTTTGTCGATAAGGACGGATTTATTTTTATTCAGCAAAGACTCAAACGCATAATCAAGGTTTCGGGCGTGCCCGTGTTTCCCGCCGAGATTGAACGGCTTGTCAATACGCTAAAAGACGTGGACGAGTGCTGTGCCGTAGGAATAGAGCACAAGCTCAAAGGCAAAGTAATCAAGCTGTACGTAAAGTCGTCCGCCGAGCCGACAAAGCTTAAAAAGACGGTCAAGGAGTTTTGCCGTCAGAAGCTTGACAAATGGTCCTGCCCGAAAGCCGTAGAGGTGCTGCCGGAGCTGCCCAAAACTCTTATGGCAAAGACAGATTATCGCCTGTTGGAGCGCAACGGCATGAAAAAATTCGTGCAGGAAGAAACGGACAATGATGTAAAAACGAAAAAATAATGTAAAATTTTTTCAATAAAGCGTTTACTTTCATTAAAATTTGTTGTATACTGCAAATACAGCGGCGGAACGTCGTCGCGGCGGATAAATGCTTTTTTGTCTTTGGGTGTTCTTAAAAACATAAATGTGGTATCCGAAAATATTTAAAGGAGGTCCATGTTTATGCAGGATATAGAACTCAAATGCAGAGACTGCGGCGAAACGTTTACTTTTACTGCCGGAGAGCAGGAGTTTTATCAGCAGAAAGGCTTTACAAATCAACCCACAAGATGTCCCGAATGCCGCAAAGCCAGAAAAGCTCAAAGAAACAATTTCAATTCAGACAGTCATTGAAAAAAAAGCGTCCCGAAAGGGACGCTTTTAAAATTTACTTTTATTCCACGACTACGATAATTTCGGTGGAAATATTGGCATACAGCCTGACAGAAAGGGGATACTCTCCCGTTTCCTTTATCGGAGCTTTCAGGTCGATGTCCTTTTTGTCGATTTTTTCGCCCGCCGAATTCAACGCTTCCGCAATTTCCTTTGCGGTTATGCTGCCGAAAATCTTGCCCTGCTCGCCGTGTCTTGCCTTCAAGACTATTTTTCTGCCTTTGAGCTGCGCAGCTTTTTCAATCGCGGCAAGACGCTCCTGCTCCTTGTGGTAAGCAAGGGTTTTGTTTTTGATTTCCACGCTGTTTATTACGTCCGCGGTGGCGGGGCTTGCAAGATTTTTCTTAAAAAGAAAATTCTGCGCGTAACCGTCGCTTACGTTTATTATTTCGCCTTTTTTGCCCTGTCCCTTGACGTCTTCAAGCAAATAAACCTTCATGCCGCTTGTCTCCTTTTAATTTTCTCAAATTATTTTAACTCAAACCGAATAAAAAGTAAAGCGTTGACCAACACTAAAAGAGGTAAAAGAAAGGAGGATTTTGATTATGAACAATCAAAAAATCAAGTGCAAGGTCAAGGCTTGCAAGTACAATTCTCAAGGCTGCAACTGCGATTTGGATTCAATCACCGTTGTACCCGAAAGCGATTGCCCTACGGCTCATTTCTGCGGCGATTACTGCAAAAAAGAGAATTACTGAAATTTTACCTGAAAGGGCGGAGATACTCCGCCCTTTTTACTTGACAAAAAGCTTGCGCGGCTTTAAGATAGAGTTACAAAAAACCAATACAAAAGTTGAGGTGTGACAATGATAAATATGACGCACGGCACGGTCAAGATTTTCGCGGGAAACGGATGTCCCGACCTTGCCAAAGCTATTGCCGACAGGCTGGAATTGCCCTTGGGACAGCTTGAAGCCACTCGCTTTTCCGACGGAGAAATTTGCGTAAACATTAAGGAAACGGTGCGCGGCTGCGACGTTTTCGTGGTTCAGTCCACAAGCACTCCCGTAAACGACAATCTTATGGAGCTGCTCGTTATGATTGACGCTTTCAAACGCGCGTCCTGCAACAAGCTGACGGTGGTTATGCCTTATTTCGGCTATGCGAGACAGGACAGGAAAGCGCGCGCGAGAGACCCGATAACCGCCAAGCTGGTCGCCAACCTTCTTGAAAAGGCGGGAGCCGACAGAGTGCTCACAATGGATTTGCACAGCACTCAGCTTCAAGGCTTTTTCGATATACCAGTCGACAACCTGCTGGGGATGCCCGTTCTTGCGAAATATTTTCTTAAAAACGGCTTCAAAAACGACGATTTGGTGATTGTATCTCCCGATGTGGGCAGCGTGACGCGCAGCCGTTCCATGGCGGCGAAATTCAACGCTCCTTTGGCAATCATCGACAAGCGTCGTCCCAAAGCCAACGTCATGGAGGTCATGAACATCATCGGCGACGTAAAGGACAAGGTGTGCCTTATGCTTGACGACATGATAGACACGGCGGGCACAATCACGCAGGGGGCAAAGGCTCTTTCGGACGCGGGCGCAAGAGAGGTTTACGCCTGCTGTTCCCACGGAGTTTTCAGCGGTCCGGCAATGCAGCGCATACAGGACAGCCCCTTGAAAAAGGTGGTCATACTCAACACTATTCAGCAGCCTCAGGACAAGCTCATCGACAAAATCGAAGAGGTTTCCGTTGCGGAAATTTTTGCCGAGGCAATCGAAAGGATTTATTCCTACATATCCGTTTCTACTTTGTTTGAATGATTTCAGGCTTTTTGCGGCGCCCCTCAAAAGAGGGGCGTTTTTTTGTTTTTCCGAAATTTTAACCTTGTCAAAAATGTAATTTAAGTAGCCGCCTGTTCATAAAATTCATTATGAACAAAAAAAATATCGCAAAGAGGGCAGCAGTAATTTTGCTGTGCGCGTTTATGCTTGCCGCGCCCTTTGTCGTGCTCGGCAACCTGCCGCGCTCCGACCTGTTTGTAGCCGGCGCAAGATTCGAGGGCATACTGGAATTGTGGCATATCGAAAGCTTCGAGGGAGGAGTTGGCAGCAGAGCGGGATGGCTTAAAAAACGCAGCACGGCTTTTGAAAAACAGAACAAGGGCTGCCTAGTCAACGTCACCGTCCTGACTCCGGAGCAGGCGCAGGAAAAGCTTAACAACGGGGAGAGATTCGATTTGGCGAGTTTTTCCGCAGGAGCGGGCTTTGAGCTGCTGCCTTATCTGTCGCCGTACGGCGGAGACGTCTCCTGCGTGCGCGGAGATTATCTGAGGGGCGGTCAACTCAACGGCAAGGTTTACGCGCTGCCGTATATGGCGGGAGGATACGCGTTGGCGGCTATGAGCAAAAATCTTGCGGGTTTTGAAAACAAAAATCTTGCGGAAAATATATTCGGCATGGGATTTGAAAAAAAGGTGGGGAAAAAGACGGTAAGCCTCGCTTCCGTAGCCTGCGGCTACGGCGGCTTCAATCAGCCCTGCATGGCGCTTGCGCTCAACGCAACTCAGAGCAGGCGGAACGACCTGCTTGACGAGGGCTTGACGCAGTACGAGGCTTACGAAAAATTTCTTACCGGCAACAACCACACCGTACTTCTGGGCACGCAGCGCGACATTTACAGACTGACGAACAGAATAGAGCAAGGGCGGCTGGGAGAATGCGTTTTTGAGCCTCTCGGCGGTTTCACCGACTTAGTTCAGTATATCGCCGTGGGCGACACCGAAGCGAAAAAAGCCGTGTTCGCCGAAAAATTCGCCTGTTTTCTGACGCAGGAGCAGTCGCAGCAAAAGTTGACGGAGGTGAGAATGTTTACCGTCAACGCGCAGAGCATATATTCGGACGGAGCCATGTCTGCGTTGGAGCAGGCGCTTTCTTCCGTCAGGACGATAAACGCCTTCACCGACCCGTCCATTCTGTCCGCTCTGCGTTCCGAAACGCTCAAATCGCTTGAAACGGGGGAGAAAAAAAACCTTGAAAGGTATCTGTGCTGAATTTGTCAATAAATTTCACTTTAAAAATTACCGACCTCAATCGTTTGTAAATCTATCGGTTTTGGTGTAAAATAAGGAGAACCTTAAATGCGCGAATTTTTCCTGAATTCGGGAATTTATTTTGAAGAAAACGTACCGCTCAAAAAACTCACAACCTTCGGAACGGGAGGCCCCGCGAGGTACGTTGTTCAGCCCAAGGACGAGCGCGAAATAAGCGCCGTTCTGACTTACTTGAAGCAAAACGACGTTCCTTATTTCTGTCTGGGGGGAGGCAGCAACGTGCTGGCGTCGGACGACGGTTTTTCGGGCGTGGTGATTGTTGTCGGGCGTTTTATGTCTCAGATATTTTTTGAAAACGGTTTGCTTGTTGCGCAGGCGGGAGCCAAGGCGTGTCAGGTGGCGCATTTCGCCTGCATCAACGGACTTTCGGGGGCGGAGTTTCTTGCGGGAATCCCCGCGTGCATGGGCGGAGCGGCGTATATGAACGCCGGCTGCTTTGACAAAGAGATGTCCGACGTCGTTGCGGGAGTTAAGGCTGCGGACGAAAACGGAGAAAAGGAATTCGGTCACGCGAGGTGCGGCTTTGCGTACAGAAAATCCGCCTTTCAGTCAAACGGAATGATTGTCACCCGCGTTTTGTTGGCTCTCAAACCGGAAAAACCGGAAAAAATAAGGGCGGCGATGAAGGAGATTTTGGAAAAAAAGAAGCTAACCCAACCATTGGAATATCCGAGCGCGGGCAGCGTATTCCGCGCCGAGGGCGGCGCGCCCGCGGGACTATTAATCGACAGGGCGGGTTTAAAGGGGCTGCGCGCGGGAGGAGCGGAAATTTCTCTCAAGCATGCAAACTTCATTGTGAACAAGGGCGGAGCAACCGCAAAAGACATACTCGAGCTTATGGACGCGGCGGGCAACGCGGTCAAGCGCAAGTTCGGCGTTGTGCTGAGGCCTGAAATAAAATATCTTGGAGACACCGATGATATCGGGAGATTATCATATTCATTCACGTTATAGCGGACTATGCCACGGAAAGAACACTTTAAGCGAGCTGCGCGACGCCGCGACGCGAAAGGGGCTTAAAGAAATAGGAATAGCCGACCACGGCTTGAAGCATCTCTTTTTCGGCACTGACGCCAAAAGGCTTTTGAAGGCGCGCCGAGAGGCGGACGCTTTGAATGCGGAGCAGGGCGCGCGCGTTCTGCTCGGATTGGAGGCAAATCTGATTTCGGAGGACGGCTTGATTGACTGCGGCGACCTTTCAACGTTGGATTTTGTCGCAATGGGCTATCACAAGCTGGTTGCGGCGCCCTCCGCGGAGCAGGCGAGGCGTTTTACGCTTCCCGCGCTGTTTCGCTCCGAGTCCCAAAAAGACGCGTTTACTCGGGCTTATATAAAGGCGATTAAGCGTTATCCGTTGAGCTTTGTCACACATCCGGGCAGGGACATTTGCCTGAACGTGTTAGAGATTGCAAAAGCCATGTCCGACTACGGAGTTCTGTTCGAGTTAAACGGCAAAAGGGTGGACGTGTCGGACGGGGAGCTGTGCGACGTCGTTGCAAAAACCGAGGTGAAATTTATCGTCAACAGCGACGCGCACCGCGCCGAAAAGGTAGGCGAGGTTTCCGTCCCGATGGAAACGGCGGGGAGAGTAGGCTTGCCCTTGGAGCGCATAGTGAATCTGGACAAGCCCGCAATTTTAAGAAAACCGTTTGAAGAGGAGACAAAAGAGTGACTTTTTCTCAGAACGTAAAGGGAGAAATCCTCGGCAGGCTTTCAGATTCTCTGCCGTGCTGCCGTCTTGCCTGTCTTTCGGCGCTGCTGCGCGGGGCGGGCAGCCTGGAAATCAGGTCGGGCAGTCTGGGCTGTTCGCTTACGTCGGAAAACAAAAGACTGCTTGAATTTGCCGGAGAAATCGTATATTCGCTTTACGGACTCAAAACCGAAATAAGGCGCGAGGAGACGAAAATCAAGGGCAACAGCCTGTGGTCGGTTTTCATTGCGGAGGAAAAGACGCTTTCCGACTGCGGACTTGCGTCGCTGTCAATGGAGGGCTATCTCAAAATCAACGAGGGTATAGACAAATACATCGTAGAGCAGGACTGCTGCAAAAACAGCTACGTCGCCGCGCTGTTTGCCGCCTGCGGCTCCGTAGCGTTCAGTCCCTTGAAGACTCTCGACCAAAGGGGTGGTAACAGGTTCGGCTATCATTTTGAGTTTTCGCTTACCTCCCGCCGTGCCGCAGACGACCTCGTGTGTCTTTTGGAGGAAAAGGGCTTCCGTTTTAAAATAGCGGAGCGGAAAAACGTCTGGGCGGTTTACATCAAGGACAGCGCGTCAATATGCGATATGCTTGCCTATATGGGGGCGGACAAAGCCGTGCTGACGCTCAACAATCTGCTTATCGAGCGGGAAATCAGAAACAACGCCAACCGTCAGAAAAACTGCATTACCGCCAACATAGACAAATCGGTAGACGCGAGCGAAAAGCACATTGCCGCGATAAACAAAATCCGCGCCCGCGAGGGAATGTTCGACAGGCTTGCGCCGCATCTGAAAGAAATAGCGGCGGCGCGGGTGGAAAATCCGTTTTCCACGCTTGACGAGCTTGCGGACAAGCTCGGGCTTACAAAAAGCTGCGTAAACCACAGACTGCGCAAGATAACCGAAATAGCTTCGCGCCTGCCTTGACGGCGGGACTAAACTTATTTATACAGAAGGTAAAAAATGTCGGAAAAGCCGTTTGTACATTTGCATCTGCACACAGAATACAGTCTTTTGGACGGCGCGACGCGTATAGACACGCTGTTCGACGCCTGCAAGGAAAAAAACATGCCCGCCGTAGCCATAACCGACCACGGGAATATGTACGGCGCCTATCACTTTTATTGTCTGGCAAAGAAAAAGGGAATAAAGCCCATTATCGGCTGCGAGTTTTATATGGCGGACGACCTGACCGTCAAAAGCGGAGACGTAAAGCGGGAGTTCAACCACCTCGTGCTTATTGCCAAAAACAATACGGGCTACAAAAATCTCGTCAAGCTCAATTCCATAGGTTTTGTCGACGGTTATTATTACAAGCCGCGCATAGACTTCAAGACTCTGAGTCAACACAGCGAGGGGCTTATCTGTTTGTCCGCCTGCATTGCGGGGCAGCTGCCCCGTCTGCTGCGCGACGGCATGTGGGAGGAAGCGAGGAAGCTTGTCAAGCAGTACAAGGAGCTGTTCGGGGAAGATTATTACATAGAATTGCAGGACCACGGAATAGCGGACGAAATTTACGTCATGCCGAAGCTGATTAAGATAGCCGAAGAGTTCGGCGTGGAGCTTGTGGCTACAAACGACGTGCATTATCTTAAAGAGTCCGACGCCGAAATGCAGGATATTCTGCTTTGCGTACAGACGGGCAAGTTTTTCGACGACCCCGGTCGGATGCGCTTTGAAGGCACGCAGTTTTATCTCAAAGATTACGACGAAATGGCGGAAAAATTTTCCTATGTGCCGCAGGCTTTGGAAAACACGCTTAAAATCGCCGAAAAGTGCAACGTGAGCATAGAGAAAAAGCCCTTGCTGCCTCCTTACAAGCCGGACAACGGCATGACGCCTTACGAATTTTTGAAGGACCTTTTGGAAAAGGGGCTGAAAAGACGCTACAAAGAAATTACGCCGGAAATAAGGCAGAGAGCCGACTATGAGCTGGAAGTCGTGTCGAAAATGGGATTTGTGGAGTATTACCTCATTGTGTGGGACTTCATAAACTACGCGCACGAGCACGGAATACCCGTCGGTCCCGGACGGGGCAGCGGAGCCGGCAGCATAATTGCTTACGCCATAGGTATAACTCAGGTGGAGCCGCTGCGTTACGGACTCATTTTCGAGCGGTTTTTAAATCCCGAAAGAGTCAGCATGCCGGACTTCGACATAGATTTTTGCATGGACAGGCGCGGAGAGGTTATCGACTACGTCATAGAAAAGTACACAAAGCCCCGCGTGGCTCAGATTGTCACGTTCGGCAGGATGAAAGCCAAAAACGCCGTCAAGGACGTATGCCGCGTGCTGCGCGTGCCATACGCCGAGGGAGACAAAATAACCAAGCTTATTCCGCTCAACGCAACGCTCAAAAACGCTTTCGGTCTGGACGGCAAAAACGAGGGCGTGCCTGAGCTCATGGAAATTTACAAGGATTATTCCATGAAAAGGGTGATTGATTTGGCAATCGCATTGGAAGATATGCCGCGTCAGACGGGAATGCACGCCGCAGGCGTGGTTATATGCCGCGAGGATTTAAGCGACAACGTGCCCTTGCAGCGCAGCGGCGACGACATCACCACTCAGTACAACATGAAGGAGGTGGAGGAGCTCGGTCTGCTCAAAATGGACTTTTTGGGACTGAGAACTCTCACCGATATCGACAAGACGATAAAAATAGTCAAGGAAACCACGGGAGAGGAATTCGATTTCGAGGATTGCCAATATGACGACCCCAACGTGTTCGAGCTTATTGCTTCGGGAAACACCGACGCAGTGTTTCAGCTGGAAAGCGGGGGAATGAAGCGGGTGATGAAAGACCTCAAACCGGACTGTCTTGAAGACATAATAGCGGGAATTTCCCTCTATCGTCCCGGGCCCATGCAGTTTATTCCCGACTATATCAAGGGCAAACGCGATCCCAAATCGGTGCATTACGCGCACCCTATGCTGGAACCGATACTCGGCGTAACAAACGGCTGCATGGTCTATCAGGAGCAGGTCATGCAAATCTGCCGTTCTCTTGCGGGCTATTCCTACGGACAGGCGGACGAGGTCAGGCGCGCGATGGGCAAAAAGAAAATGGACGTCATGGCTTTGCACCGCAACTATTTCATCAACGGAAAGGTCAACGACAACGGCGAGGTCGAAATAGAAGGCGCCGTCAGGCGCGGCGTGCCCAAGGAAACGGCAGAGCTGCTTTTCGACCAAATGTACGCTTTCGCCCAATATGCGTTCAACAAAAGCCACGCCGCGGCTTACGCTTACGTATCCTATCAGACGGCTTATTGCAAGCGTTATCATCCCGTGGAGTATCTTGCGGCAGTGCTGAACAACCGCATAACCAACATAGACGACATAAAAAAATATATCGCTTACGGAAAGGAGAACAACATAGATTTTCTGCCTCCGGACATCAACAAGTCGGGAGTGAGCTTCACCGTGGAAAACGGGAAAATACGTTTCGCGCTTGCCGCAATCAAAAATATCGGCTCCGGCAGCATGGAAAAAATCGTTGAGGAAAGAAAAACCCACGGAGATTTCGTAAGTTTGGAGGACTTTCTGAAAAGAGTGGAAAGTCAGTATCTCAACAAGCGGCTTGTGGAAAATCTGATTAAATCGGGTGCATTCGATTGCTTCAAAGTTTCGCGCGCGCAGATGGTTTCCGTTTTCGAGCCGTTGATGGAAATGGTTTACGCCGACAAAAAGAAGAAGGAAAGCGGACAGTTCAGTATGTTCGACCTTGTGGAAAACGCCGCGCCCGCAGTCGTCGCGCTGCCCAAAAGCAATATAAAGGAGTTTCCCAACAAGCTGAAACTTTCCTATGAAAAAGAAGTGCTGGGGCTTTACGTTTCGGGCAACCCTCTGGACGAATACAGAGAAAAACTCAAAGCGTTTACTTTCAACACGGGTATGGTGACGTTTTCCGAGGACGACGACGATTTTGAAAGCAGTCAGAAGCAGAGCGACTGGGAAGGTAAGGAGGTCAGCCTTGCGGGCGTGCTGGAGGAGCTGAAAAAAATCGCCACGCGAAGCGGCAAAACCATGGCGGTCGGCAGGCTTGAGGATTTGCACGGCAGCATCGAGCTTACTTTTTCGCCCTGGTATTACGAAAAAATCATCAAGGACAAGGTGGAGCAGGACAGCGTTGTGACCGTGACGGGAAAAATCAGTTTTCGTCAGGACAAGGCTTCGCTTCTTGTGGACAAGCTTGAAGTGTGGAGCGAGCAGAAAATGGCGGAAACGGATAAAAACGCCGTTTCGGAAAAGCTTTATCTTAAAATGCCCTTTAAGGACAACGAGCTTTACGCCAAGCTGTCGGCTGTTCTAAAGGAATACGCGGGAGACATACCGGTAATTCTGGTTATTGACGGCGACAGGCTGGGTATGCCTTACAAGGTGCGGAAAAACAACGGGTTGATTTACGAGCTGTCCGACGTGCTGGGAGAAGATAACGTCAGATTCGTTGACGTAAAGCCGAAATGAAGCAGGGCGACACAATAGAAATCGTGATTGAGAGCATAGGCGGCGGAGGAGAAGGTCTGGCGCGCTGCGGCGGACATACCGTCGTCGTGCCCTTTGCCCTGACGGGAGAAAAGGCTGCCGCAAAGGTCGTTCACGTAAAACGGGACGGCACGGTGTTCGCTCGGCTAAAAAACATAGAAAAACCGTCGGCGGACAGGGTGAACCCTCCATGCCCCTTTTTCGGAGAGTGCGGTGGGTGTCACCTCATGCACATGAGCTACCCCGCTCAGCTGAATTTCAAACGCCTTCTTGTCGCCGAAAATCTGAAAAAAATAGGCGGCTTGGACGTCGAGGTTATGGAAACGGAGCCGTCGGAAAACGTCACGGGCTATCGCAACAAGGTTCAGCAACCGCTGGGCTTTGACGGCAAAGAGGCGTTTACGGGATTTTTCAGAACGGGCACGCACGACATAGTGCGTGTTAAGCGCTGTCTGTTGCAGCGGCGGGAGGCGCGGCAGGCGGCGGAAATTTTCTGCGATTTCGCAAACCGCCGCAAAATCTCGGTTTACGACGAAAAAACAGGCAAGGGGCTTTTGAGGCATTTTCTCGCGCTTTACGAAAACGGACAGCTGCTTGCAACAGTCGTTGTGAACGGAAGCTCGCTGCCCCGCTGGGAGGAGCTTTACCGCGCGTTGACGGAGGTTTATCCAAAGACGGGGCTTTTTCTCAACGAAAACCGCAAAAGAAGCAATGTCATTCTCGGCGAAAAAACCGTTTTTTTGAAGGGCATAAGTCAAATAGATTCAGTCATGTGCGGAGTAAAATTCTGTTTGCAGCCCGACAGCTTTTTTCAGGTCAATACGTCCGTTGCGGAAAAAATCTACCGCAAGGTAAAGGAGCTTGCCGTTTGCCGCGAAACGGACGCGCTGATAGAGTGTTTTTCGGGCGTGGGAGTGCTCTCCGCAATGCTTGCGGATGATTCTTACGACAGCTACGGCATAGAAATCGTGCGTTCCGCCTGGCAGGACGCGGAAAAAATCAGGCGAATAAACAATCTTGAAAGACTTACAAACATCTGCGGAGACGTGAACAGGGAGCTGCCCTTGCTTGCGGAGCGTTACGCGGGAAAAAACGTGACCGTGGTGGCAGACCCTCCGCGAAAGGGATTGGATGAAAAAACACGGCGTACCTTGATTGAATTAAATCCCCGCACGCTGATTTACGTTTCCTGCGACAGCGCGACCTTGGCACGCGACGCGGCTCATTTCGTTTCCGCGGGTTTTTCTCTCGACCTTGTCCGCCCTTACGATATGTTCCCCAACACCAAACACGTCGAGACTATGGTAGTGCTACGTCGCATTTAGGGCAAAAATACGCCGAAATAGCCACTTTTGAGCTGTTTTGCCCCCATTTTATCTTCAGTGTGGATGAGCACGGCTACCGAGAAAAAGTGACAAAGCAGTTCCGTACGGTGAGGATAGTAATCGAACTCGACTGTGGGAACACGTAAATTAACTCAATAATATTGCCTATGTTTGAAGCGGGCGGCGGACTTTTCATAAAGTCCGCCGCCCGTCGTCGTATATCATTAAAAGTCAGGAGTTGTAAATAATAGATTTATTTTTGCTGACAAGGTATTGAAATTTGCTTACGGCTATGTTATAATAGACTTGTATTATAATTTAACGAGGAAAATTTATGGCTCTCAGCTACAACAAGTTATGGAAATTGCTAATCGACAAGGGGATGACAAAGACGGAAATGCGCCTAAAAGCCGACATCTCCACGACCACGCTCGCCAAACTCGGTAAGAATGAAACGGTATCAATGGAGGTTCTCCTCAGAATCTGCAAGGTTCTCGATTGCAACGTCGGCGATATAATGGACGTAGTTAATGATTGAGTGAGAGGATAGGTTTATGGCTTCAATTATTGATAACAAAAAAAAGACTATGTTGGATTCATTAAAGAATGCATTGAATCAAGCTGAAAGTGTTGATATTTTAACTGCATTTTTCTATTTTTCCGGCTTTAATGCTTTGGCTGAAGAATTGAAAGATAAAAAAATTAGGATTTTGGTTGGTAATACCATTGACCCTGAAGCTATAGGTGAGCTTTGTAGAGCTGTAGCTGACGACACAGATGAGCCATTGGAGCACTATGCAAAAAGGAGCTTCAAAAAACTGAGCAACTTGCAAAAGAAACAGTTATATATTGATAGCTTTGTAGAGTTATTCAACAAGTCATCATTATCAAATGAGTTTGACGAAACTGAAAGTCAAAAAGTTTTCAAAATGTTTTTGGGTAAACTCAACGATGGCAGCCTTGAAATAAGACTTACCAGTTCCCTCAATCATGCGAAAGCTTTTATTTTAACAAACAAGTATGAATATTCTTGTTTTGGCGACCAAAAGGGTGTTGTTTTTACAGGTTCCTCTAATTTTACATATAACGGGCTGCTCGGACAAGGAGAGATGAACGAGCGGTTTAGTGACAACGACAAGTATGAAGAATATCTGTCAGAGTTTGAATCCCTTTGGCAGGATGGCAAAACAATCGATATTTCAGTTTCCGGCGGTAATGATGATTTTGTTCGGGAAGTTAAAAAGAAGCTGTGGATTTTTGCACAGCCATCGCCATACCATATTTTTATTCGTATTCTTTTTGAGTTATACGCCGCTACGGAAAGGACAAACGTCAAAACACCACATGAAATTTCTGATGGTAAGTTTACCAATCTCAAATATCAGATTGATGCTATTCAGTATGGCATAGATTGCATCAATAAAAACAACGGCGTCATTATTGCTGATGTCGTTGGTTTGGGTAAATCTATCATTGCGTCTGCAATAGCCTATAATCTTGATATAAAGAGAACAATTATAATAGCTCCTCCTCACCTTGTGGAACAATGGAATGACTATCAGCAGGACTTTGGGCTTCGCGGAGTTAAAATTTATAGTAGCGGTAAGATAGAAGAACTTTACAATACTTATTCTTCCGACCCCAATCCTATCCTGTATATTATTGATGAAGCGCACAGATACAGAAATGAGTTAAGCGAAAGCTACCAATGGTTACACCAATTGACGCGTTCTAATCCTGAGAACAAGGTTATTCTGCTAACAGCAACTCCATACAATAACAGACCTCAGGATCTATTTGCACTTATAAAACTATTCCAGACACCTAGCAGATCAACGATTAATTCGGTTGATAATTTAAGCGTGCGTTTCCGTGAACTTATAGCAAGATATAACAGTTTGGAGAGGGAAGGAAAAAAGAACCTTACTGCAGAGATTAAGTCTGAGCTTGAAAAATTGAGCAAGCAGTTACGTACTATCATTGACCCCGTGATTGTGCGTCGCAGCCGTATCGATTTAAAAGAGATAAAAGAATATGCGGATGATTTAAAAATTCAGGGGATACAGTTCCCGGAAGTTGTTGGTCCGGAGCTTGTTGAATATGATTTAGCCGAAATAAGAGGCCTTTACATAAAGACTTTGGAGCAATTGAGCAATGATTTTATCTGCGCACGCTATAATCCGGCAGCATACTTAATAGATCCGCAGGGATTTATGGATAAATATGGTGAGCTGTTTGATGAGACAGATATTCGCCAATTCCAGAGAAACTTGGCACAATTTATCCAAAGATTGCTCGTTATGCGGTTTGAAAGCTCAAAATCTGCTTTTAAATCTACGCTGGAAAATATCCTGACTTCCTATGAGAATATAAAAAAATGGTGGGCGAAAGGGTATGTGCCCATAAAAAAACATGGCTATTTGCCTGACCCGGATGAAGATGAAATAGAGGAAACATTAAAGGAAATTAATGACTTATCGAATGAAGAAATTGATGTCACAAAGATAAAGAAGAAAGCTATTCCCTTTGAAAGAAGTTTGTTTAAAGAGGAGTACCTTGACGCGATAGAAAGCGACATCAGACTTTTGACTAAGATAAAGAAGGCATGGTTTGGTTCCGAAGATATAGGGTTTGACCCTAAATATAACGAAGTTAAAGCGACAATAGCTAAACTACTCGCTCAAAGACCTGAAAGGAAAATTGTTATCTTTTCTTCTTATGCGGATACGGCGAATTATGTACATGAAAAATTGGATGCTGACGGCTTCAGAACATTGCTCTACACAGGCGGCGCTGCAAAAATTGATCGGGCTGTTGTAAGGCAGAACTTCGATGCATCATGCAGGCCTGAAGAGCAGAAAAATGACTATGACATTATCGTTGCAACAGACGCCCTGAGTGAAGGTTTTAACTTGAACAGGGCAGGTGTTATCATTAATTACGATATCCCGTATAACCCTACTCGCGTCGTACAAAGAATAGGTCGTATAAACCGTATAAATAAAAAGATGTTCGATGAAATTTTTATTTATAACTTCTTTCCGACAGATATTGGTGAAAGGAGTACGCTCATTAAGGGAATATCTACCTTAAAGATGCTGCTTATAAATAATATTGTCGGAAGTGATACAAAGACACTTACCCCCAATGAAACTTTGCAAAGCTATTTCAAAAGACAATTTGATGAAGCCGACACGAGCTCTGCTGAAAAGAGTTGGGATAATGAATATCGTAACATTTATAACGCGGTTAAGCACAATACAACTCTTTATGATGAAATAATGCAAATTCCCGAAAGGGCACGCATCGTTCGTAAGAATTGTAATAAGGTATGTGCAATATCCTTTGCCAAGCGTGGAAACAACTCATTATTCGCTATTGCTGAACCGTTTGCGACAAAGGCCCGTATTGTTTCTCCTGAAGACGTATTAGGACTTTTCAAAGCTGATATGGACGAGAAGAGCTATGAGTTTGATGTTGACCTTGACAAAAAGTTTTCAATTCTTCGTGATGAACTGCAAAAGCCCTATCCTAAAGTAAAGCTTGATAAAAGGCGTGCAAATGCGATAGAAAATATTAAAAAACTTTTGTCGGTATATCCGGCAGAAAAGGACTATCTGAAAGACTTGCTGGACGTTATAAGCACCTATGATGACTTAAGCGATGGCGAATTGCGTTATCTTGCAAAACTTGTTATTCGTCAAATCAATATAAAAGAAGTCGTTTCAGAGTTGAAGCAACGTATTCCCGCTCATTATATAATTCAGATTAAAGAAAAAGCTGAAAGTATAGACGCCCAAACGGAAATTATAATGTTTACAGAGGATATAAGAGATGATAACAATTAAGGACGCCGAGGAAATTCTTAAAAAGGAATATCATATCGATAACTTTTTATATCTGATAAATGATATTCTTTTGCCTGATTTTAAAAGCGATAAGCACGACGTTGTATTCAGGAATAATATATTTGAAAGTGTAACACAATTAGGCAGTTCCGCAGCTTGTGATGTTACGATTTATGAAGTTATCCTAAAACCCGGTGTAGAAAAGCGCCGCGTTACTATCACTCAAGAGATGTTCCGTATTCTGCGTGGACAAGGGGTGAATAATGCCGTCGTTGCCTTTGCCAATGCGGACAGGAACAATTACAGAATTTCACTTTTAACAAGTAAGTATGAATTCAGCGGCGATAAAATAGTAAAAGTAATTTCCAATCCTCGCCGTTATTCCTATGCGCTTGGCTATGGTACAAAAACAAAAACCGCCTATAAGTTCCTTATAGAAAAGGGCAAGGTTGATTCGCTTGAAGAATTAACCGCGCGTTTCTCTGTTGAAGTTGTGAATAAGCAGTTCTACAGCGAAATTGCCACTTGCTTTACAGAACTTGTCGGCGGCGATCGCGATGGTCGTCATTACGACAGGCAGCTAAACTTGTACGGTGTTACAAATCATAACAAATATTCCGAGTTCGCAGTTCGGCTTATTGGTCGAATTGTCTTTTGCTGGTTCTTAAAAGAGAAGAAGAGCGAGAGCGGGCTGCCTTTACTCCCTGAGCAAATGATTTCGGTGGATGGGATAACGGATAACTATTATCATACAGTCCTTGAGCCTTTGTTCTTTGAGTTGCTTAATACAAATGCCAACAGAAGAAAAGGCAAGTATGCCGAAGAAGGAATATATCAGCAAATCCCTTATCTGAATGGCGGTCTATTCAGTCCTCACAATGATGATAAATATAAATATGACCGTGTAAATCAGTGCGGAACTTTCGGAATTGTAACTATTCCCGATGATTGGTTCAGGCATTTTTATGGCGTGCTCAGTCAGTATAACTTTACCGTTGACGAAAATACATCCTACGATATTGAATTGTCGATAGACCCTGAAATGCTCGGCAGAATATTTGAAAATCTGCTTGCGGAAATAAACCCCGAAACGGGCGAAAATGCAAAAAAGAGCACCGGCAGTTTTTATACACCGCGTGATATTGTTGACTATATGGTTGACAATAGTATTTTGGAATACTTAAAAACTAAAACGGGTATCGACGATTCCCGATTAAAAGCGCTTATCAGCTATGCCAAAGAGGATGACGAGTTGGCAGAGTTTAATAATGCTGAAAAGAGAGCCATTATAAACGCACTCTATACCGTAACTGTTTTGGATCCAGCTTGCGGTTCAGGCGCATTCCCTATTGGTATGTTGCAGAAAATTGTTTACATTTTGCAGCAGGTTGACCCTGAGGCAAACCTTTGGTTTGATAAGGCAACCGAGAATGTGAGCATACTAATCAAAAAAGAATTTGAAAAGAAGTTTAATGCCGGTTCGCTGGACTATATACGCAAATTAAGCGTCATCCAAAATTCTATTTTTGGTGTAGATATTCAGCCAATTGCCGTGGAAATTGCTCGACTCAGATGTTTCTTATCTTTAGTAATAGAGGAAAAAGTATATGATGACGAACCAAACCGCGGCATAAATCCTTTACCAAATTTGGATTTTAAATTTGTCATTGCTAATAGCCTGCTTGATTTAGAAAGTGGGAAAAAGGCTTATCAATATTCTGTTTTTGAAAATCAAGAACATATAAAAAAGTTGCAGGAAATACGCGAACTTTATTTTAGAGCAACGGATTTAGACGAAAAGAAAGATCTCATTTCTGATTTTAAAGATGTCCAGCAATCAATGTTGCTGACTACTATATCAAACTATAATAAAACGGCTACACAAAAATATCAAAGCCTGTCAGAGTGGAAGCCGTTCAGTAATGAATCTACTTATTGGTTTAACCCTGAATGGATGTTCGGGGTTAAAGATGGGTTTGATATAATTATAGCTAATCCTCCGTATGTAGAATCAAGAAGTTCAAATTTTAGCGAGTCGCTAAAAGATAAGCTTCAAGCGCAAATTAAGAATTATTATAATAAACAAACTGCGGGTTTGATAGCAAGAGGTGCGGATTTACTAATATATTTCCTCGAGGCGGCTATCAGGTTTATAAAGGATACAGGGATCATATCATTTATAACATCTAATGGATGGTTAAATAATGAGTATGGGCATAAATTCCAAAAGTTTTTATTGGCAAATACCTCTGTTGTATCAGTTATAGATACAGATTTTAAATATTTTGAAAGCGCAAATATCAATACAATTATTACCTTCTTCAGAGGTAAATCACCGACAAAAAATAATATTTGTTTCGTAACCCACCATAGAAAATATGCTGATGCGTCAATGGGTATTGAATTCGCTTGTTGCGATAATGAAGATATTAGAGTGACACAAAAAATTAACGACGGTGATAACTCCTTGAAGTGGGGTGTATATTTCAGTTCAGATGCTAATTTCTTTACATTACTAAATATCCTTAAACAAAAAGGCAAGACAATAGAGAAGGTTGGCTTTTGTTTAGGGCAAGGGCTAAATTTACCCGACAGAGATAGTCATATCATTCATGACCAAGATATAACTTCGCTTGGACTGCAATATGGTAATGTTATTCCATTCTGCAATAAAGATGAATTAGGTCAATTTGTATGGACTAAAAGTAACACATATTTGATAGATGAAATTACATTAGATTCTCAGCAAATGCAGCAGTTATCGAATTCAAATGTGGAATTGTTTAACAGATATGCAACAAGGAAGGATAGTCCTAAACTTATAATGCCTCGTGGGATAGGGGAAAAACATTTCTGTACATTAAATAAGATTAAGGGATACTCGGATAGCTGTGTAGATATATATAATAAATCAAACAGCAACCACGATGACTTGCTTCGTATTTGGCTTTTCTGTAATTCTACTATTTGCTGGTTAATTCGTGAAAAATTCGGTCGAAAAAATTTAGGTGGTGGTCTTTTAAAAGCAGAGGCGGTTGATTTAAAAGAGATTCCATTATATTTCAAGTTTGATAGAATCGATGAAATAAAAAATCTTATTGAAATGTATGGGGATCGCAAAGCAAAAAATGCTTTAGAAGAACTCAAAGAAGACATGCACCAAAAGATAGATAGACTTGTGTTCGATTATCTTAATTTATCCGAACAGATGAAGACTTATGTTATAAATGAATTTGCATCCCTTATTAGTGATAGAACACAAAAATCGAAGAGAAAAGCTTAGCTTATCTATAAATAAATTGTTGGATAAAAAGGAGAGTTGATGAAAAAGACAACGAAAAATAAAATGCCAGATAGAAATGCTTCTGCCTCTGCTAATGGGTGGGCATTTCAGGTCGGGGCAGGAATAAAGCTTATGCTTGAAAACGTGAAAGCGTTTACGGCTTTGAAAATGGAGGGTAAAAATGATGATATAGAAATTACATTACCTGAAGGCAAAATCTATGCTCAAGCCAAGTCGGTTACTGTTATGGGGAATCAAAATACCGCAGCGGAAAATTTGAAAAATTCTTTGGCAACATTGTCTGACGATGTCACAGAAGATTCGAACCCTGTAAAATTGATTTATATAACTAATATTTTAAATCCTATATCGTCAGCAAAAGCAAGTCCATTCTACGATCGATATGACACAAGTTACGATTATAGTATTTTGCCTGATGAAGATAAACAAAAGATTAAAGATTTAGTAGGTGATGATTTTCCTCTTGAGTTATTACAAATACATGTTGTGAAATTTTTCGGTGAAGGTAAAAATAAATTTGATAGCATTAAAGAATATATACGTAAGTTTGTAAAAGACGCGTTAGGCGATTCATCCCTATGTGAAGATCTCTTTGATAAATGGTATAGATTATTTTCTTTGAATTGTACGGATAAGCCCAAAGAAGTAATGAGCTTTGATATGAAAAAAAAGGAAATAATGTACCCTGTAATAGTACTTGCAATTGAACCTCCAATTTCAATTGATGAGTTTCAGCAGGTAAGTGATTATGATGATTATGATGAAATAGCAACGCAGTATAGAGATTTGATTAACCAAAGAACCTTAGAGTACGATTTCTCTAGTGCATTTTTAGGTGAATACATGTCTAAGAAATCAATGCTTAGGGCAGGTAGTCGCTCGCAATTCAAATATGATTTTGTTAATAAGAATTGGCAAGAGTATGAGGAGTCGTTTAATCAAATTAATGATCCTGAAATAAGAGAAGCTGTTGTAAAGATGACTTTATTAACTTTAATTGTTCGCGCAAGCAAACTCGAAAAAATAAGGACAGCTGCCAATATAATTTAAGGTGGAGATTATATGACAATTTTGAATTTTAGATTGCAACATAAATTATCTGTAGTTGATAAATCTGTAATTGATAAGGATTATAATGTGCATATTTTCTATAGCTCAAATAACTCTACTGGGAAGACGACATTGATGCGTGCAATTCTTTATACTCTGGGGTTTAATATTCCTGATACAGAACTTGTTAAATTTAGTAACTATGATTTTTACATGCGGTTGAAAGTAAACGGAAAGTTGTTTGATATACATAGACGAGATGCGTTAATCGTTATAAATAATATAGAATACGATCTTCCAGTAGATGAATATGCAGTTAGAACAATATTGTTTAACATCTCTAACCGGGATTTATTGGAAAATCTTTTAGGTACTATCTATTTTGATCAAGAAAAAGGCTGGACATTATTAAATCGCGGTACCATAATAGGAAGTAATCGGTTTACAATTGAAAATTTTTTTAGAGGATTAAATGATGATGATAGCGAAGAGAGTTATCGGCTTGAATCGGAATTAAAAGCTATTAATAAAAAAATTGCGCAATATAATCTAATGGATAATGTTGCTGAATATCAAGCTGAAGTAAATCAAAATATTAATAGAAACATAAGTTATGATACATTTGATGAAGAGTTAGAGAAAAAACTAATAGAACTCCGTCAAAGACTTAGTATATTAGAAAATGAGCTTAAACTCATAAATGATATTATAAAGCGTAACAAGGATTTTATTGATTATATTGAGCGAAAAAAGATTTTTATTTCTTTGGATGACGGATCTGTTTTGCAAGTAACAAGGAAGAATCTTTATAACTATAATTCAGTTTTTGATTCAAACGAAGCAAGAAGAAGTCTATTGGTTGCGGAAAGAAATAATTTAAGATACAAAATCGCGAGTATAGAAGCGTCAAGAGAAAAGCAACTGACATTTGAAACGCTACCTTCTATTGAAGAACAATTGGTACAGCGATTGGCTGACATTAAACCGATAGGGGCCGTTGAGGTTAAAGCAATCCTAAGGGGCTTAAAAAAGGAAAAAGAAAAGATAAGCGCTCAATTATTAGAAAAAACCACTCATAATAATATTTGGGTCAGTAAAGTTGATTCCATGGTAAAAAAATATGTAAAAGAGTTAAATATCCCAGAAAAATATAAAATAGACATATTTACGCATAAATTAAAATCGAAATCTGGTGCAATCCTGCATAAGTTAGTATTTATTTACAAGCTTGCTTATATAAAAGTTCTTAGTGAGAAAATAGGATACGCTTTGCCAATTTTTTGCGACTCTCCAAATGGGAGAGAGGTTGAAAAATCTATTATATATGAAATGCTTAGGATAATTAAAAGAGATTTTTCGGAGCATCAGTTATTTATAGCAACAATATGTGATTATACTAATATTTTTAATGATGCTGATGTTATTAAAATGGATGGTACACTGTTTGATCAATATAACCTGTTTGAAGCCTCATTAAGTAATAAAGTAACGGAGTAAACAATGAGCGAGATTTTTTCCAATACTTATTCGGAAATTGTAACTATAATCAATAACGCGAGGGAGCGGGCATATCGGAAAGTCAATGAAGAGCTTATCCTTATGTACCGCGACATCGGCAAGTACATAAGCGAACACGCGGAGAATGCAACCTACGGCGACTCATTTGTGGACGGGCTTGCGGATTTCTTTGCAAAGAATTATCCCGACTTGAAGGGTTTTAATCGCCGCGGACTGTATAGAATGAAGCAGTTTTACGAGCTCTACAAGGACGACCAAAAAGTGTCACCGCTGGTGACACAATTGAGTTGGACGCATCACCTCATAATAATGTCAGCCTGCAAGAGCGCCGAAGAACGTCTGTTCTATATGACTTTGTGCATCAGAGAGCGTTACAGCAAGCGCGAATTGCAGCGGCAGATAGACAGCGGATATTACGAAAGGTATATGCTCTCGCAAAAGCCCACAACACCCGCCATTGCCGAGGCGAAGAGGGCGACGGGCAATGTATTCCTCGATACTTACACGCTTGATTTCCTCGACTTGCCCGAAAGTGTTTCCGAGCGCGACTTTTCTTCGGCTATCGTCAATAACCTCAAAAATTTCATTTTGGAAATCGGCAAAGATTTTACGTTCATTGATCAGGAATATCGCGTGCAGGTCGGCAACCACGACTATTTCATAGATTTGCTGTTCTTCCACCGTGGGCTATCCTGTCTTGTTGCGTTTGAACTTAAAATTGGCGAGTTCAAGCCCGAATATGTCGGCAAAATGAATTTGTATCTCGAAGCTCTCGACAGAGATGTCAAGAAGGATAACGAAAATCCGAGCGTCGGAGTTATTCTTTGCGCCAGCAAGGACGACGAAGTCGTTGAATATGCACTCAGCCGCAGCTTGTCGCCAACGTTGGTTTCGGAATACAGGCTGAAACTCATTGATAAAAAGCTGTTGCAGCGTAAACTTAAAGAGTATGTAGAGCTTGCAGAAATTTCAGAAAAAGGCGACGAGGAATAAGTCGCTTGGTAAAATTTAAAACTATTCAAGGGCGCAGGAGCGGTATGCTTTTGCGCCTTTTATAGTTGACGAGAGAAAAATTGTATGATATAATACAAACAAATGTTTGATATTTTACGGGTGTAATATGGCTGAAAAGCGTAAAAGAAGAACTTGGAGAAAGAATAATCAGGGTGAGCCGGGCGATAAAACCATCCACAAAAACAAGTACGGGTTTATCGAGATTGAAAACCCAATTTACTATAACAACAATCTTTATTTTTCGCCGCCTGAATTTTTAATGCGCAAGCCCACGCCCGAAGAGCGCAGGGAGATTGTAATCAACTACATAATAAAACACAGCGGGCAAAAGATTGATATTGCAAAGCTCGCTCAAAAACTTGCCGTATCAAAGCGCACAATACAGTCGCTGCTGAGCAAACTCAAAGCAGAAAGGCTGATTGCAATTGAACCGACTTTTGACGAATTCGGTTATCAGGGGCATAACAAATACAGCTATATCGGCCCGCCCGTGGAAAAGTTTGGTTCAGGGTTGACGATAGGAATGCTATACGACCCGAAGAACAGGGCGGGATTTCGCGATTGGGATTGGGAAGAATTCAGCTTTAAGTATAAGGGGATTTACAACCTCGACGACTTGTACGACGCTAAATATGCCCGCCGAATAACGCGGGCGAAGTTCATAAAGTCACGCGGCGGCGACCCTTCGTGTTGCATAAGCAGACCAAAATTTATAGCCATAAGATACAGCCATTATATCGAAAGTAAGCCAGAAGAAAAACAGACGCCCGTGGAATATATCAGAATAAACTATATCACTGGCGAGAAATATGACTGCAGACCGGGCAGTCTGTCCACGGATGGAACGAAGAAGTTTAAAATCGATTTTAACCGTCCGCTATTTTTATTTGCCTTGTTCGGTATACCGTTTGCCTGCGAACTTGTAGGCAGCGAGGATGACCCGAAGATAAATATTTTCCACGCGAAGACGGAAGAGGAATACGGGCAATTTTCATATTGGGGTGCAAATACGCTTCACTTTGTGTGGGATGCAGAGGATGGCAGGGACGAGCATTTGAACATAACGGGTGAATTTACAAGTAAATAAGATTAGACTATGTGAAGCCGCGCAGATGACTGCGCGGCTTCTTTGCATAAGAAATTTAAAAAAATTTACTCAAGATAGGGGTGAAAATTCACGAAGTTATATGAAGGGAGCGGAAGATTTATTCCTTTAATTTTAAAAATGGAGGTGACTAAATGTAATACTTATCGGGGGCTGCGCCGCAAGACCCATAATCTTCGGCAAAATAAAATAAGGAGGAATATATTGGAACAGTTTACTTTTTACGACATTTACTATGACGTCATATCGCAGTTGGAGGACGACGAGGCGGGCAGATTTGCAAAGCGGATTTGTAATTATACGTTCAACGGCGTGGATAGTCAGGGCAAGACAGAGAACGAAAATTGCTTCTGGGAGATAATCTATCCCACGCTGAACGACGCGACCGCAATAGAAAGGCAAGATAAAAAGCCCTACTATCTCAACCGCAAGATGAAGCATTTCACCTTCTCAGCGGCATACGCGCGCATGCTGAACACACTCAAAGACAACGCAAGCGCAGGGCAATTTGTAAAAGCTATGTGTGATTATATGCTCGAAGGTGTCGAACCCACGGAACTCAAACCGCCCGTTGACTCTTACTTCAAGTTGTTTCGCAAGAGCCTTGATTTGAGCAAAGTGCGAAGCGAGAGCGGACGCAAGGGGGGAAAAGCTAAAAAGAAAACCGAGGACAAGCCGCTAAATTTTGCAGAATTTCTCGTACTCAACCCACAAATCAAAGACGACGTGTACAGCGAAAGGTTGAAAGAGGGCGTTGATTGGATGGCGCTCAACCACGCGATACATAAGAGCGAAGAGTGGAAATCGGAGACAAGTCTATACAGGATAATCAGCAACCGAAGTGCGATAATCGGCACATAGTATAGGGGTAATCAGAAAGCAAAGGACAACCAAACGTGCAAGCAAAAGTTTTAAAACTGTGGTACAAAAATTGGGATTTTTGCAAGCAGGATAAGGAAGGTGGTATAAATCCCACCTTCGAGCCATTTTGCTTGCGCAAATTTTGCGGGAAACCCGCCAAAACTATTGCCTAGATATAAACATTTAATCAGCAAAACAAATTGGTTGCTAATTTTAAAAATTTAGGCAGTGAGTCGCAGAGTGGCGACTACAATGCAAAATAATTCTGCGTGACGTTGCGCAGGGAGAAAAAAATCAAAAAACTTCTGCGGCATACGGTTCAGAAAAAGTGCCGAAGTGATATGCGCGCAGTAGTGTAATTAATAGAAGCGCCGTGAATACGGAAAGGAGAACTATAAGCAAAACAACGAATAAATTTTAAGGGGAAAATATTACGGAAAACAAATGCAATGACAGGGTTGCGCGATACAGCATACAGCTTTCTATGTTGAGAACGCTGTTATCGTGCGGATTGATTTCTAAGGAGGAATACAACGCTATTAAAAAAGATCTTATGAATGATTATGGCGTCAGGTCAGATTTGACCGCTTGACAACTGATAATAGTTAGTGTATAATACACACTATAAAGTTAATACGATTTTTTATGAAAGGTGAATGATGAACGTTGAAGTAATTAAAGGCAATAATCGTGTTTATGCCCGCAGAAAAGGTGGCAACGCAAAGGGAAAACTGCGCGTAGCCGCCTATTGCAGGGTGAGCACGAACGACGAAGACCAGCTAAACAGCTATCGTTCGCAGGTTATATACTATACAGAGCTCATAAAAAAGAAAGACGATTGGCTGTTCGCTGGAATCTATGCCGATGAGGGCATTACTGGTACACAGGTTGCCAAACGCGAGGAATTCCAAAGGCTCATCAATGATTGCATGAACGGCGAGGTGGATATGGTCATAACCAAGTCCATTTCGCGTTTTGCAAGGAATACTCTGGACACGTTGAAATATGTGCGTATGCTCAAAGAGAGGAATATTGCCGTATTCTTCGAGGAAGAGAACATCAACACGCTGACGATGGACGGCGAGCTTTTGCTCGTCGTCCTGAGCTCAGTCGCCCAGCAGGAAGTGGAGAACATATCTGCCAATGTCAAAAAGGGCTTAAAGATGAAGATGCAACGCGGTGAAATGGTCGGCTTTCAGGGCTGCCTCGGATACGATTACGACCCTGTAAGCAAATCCATATCCGTCAACGAAGAGGAAGCGGAGATTGTGCGCTACATTTTCAGAAGATACATTGAAGGCGCAGGCGGCAGCGTTATTTCAAAAGAGCTGCGGAATCTCGGCTATAAAACCAAGCGCGGCGGCACGGCTTGGCCCGAATCTACGGTTATAGGCATTATAAAAAACGAAAAGTACAAGGGCGATTTACTAATGGGCAAAACTTTTACTGTTGATCCCATATCAAAGCGCAGGCTCACCAATTTCGGAGAAGAGGACAGGTATTATCTGGCTGACCACCACGAGCCGATTGTTTCGGAAGAAGTTTTTGAAAAGGCGCAGGAAATATTACACCGCAGAAGCAATCCTCGCAAGACCGACGGCGGAAAACGCGAAATTTTTACGCGCAAGTACGCTTTCAGTTGTCTGATTAAATGCGGATTTTGCGGCGGGACTCTGACGCGTAGGTGTTGGCACAGCGGAACTACTCACAGCAAGGTGGTATGGCAGTGCGTCGAAGCCACGAAGGGCGGCAAAAAATTCTGCCCCGACAGCAAGGGCGTGGAGGAAGTGCAAATTAAGAAGGCGTTTGTCGAGTCGTACAAGCTGCTCTGCGAAAATGCCGACGGGGTGCTGGAAGAATTCCTTGCGCGTGTTGAAAAAAATCTTTCGGAAGATAACTCTTTAAAACAGCTCGAAAAAGCTAAACGCGACGTCGCTGCGCTTGAAGGGAAGAGGGCAAAGCTCGTTGATATGAGGCTGGACGAAGTTTTGAACAAAGAAGATTTTGAGTTGAAATATTCGGAGATGTCTGCTAAAATAGAGGTTGCCAAAGCTGAGCTCGCCCAATGCGAGGAGGCGGCAAAGGTTTACGACAACGTCAGGGAGAGAATAGCGGTATTCCGCAAGACGCTGGAAGAACACGCCGTGCTTGAAGAATTCGACAGATATGTCTTTGAAAGCATTGTTGAAAAGGTAATTGTCGGCGGTTATGACGAAGAGGGCAACAAAGACCCCGAACTCATAACTTTTATCTATAAATCCGGCTTTAAGGACAGCCTGACATCGCACGATTTCAGAAGTCCGCGCAAGAGCTATGCCGCCCGAAAAGAATCGTATCACTCGTCAGAATACGAGGGCGAAGATGTGTATCAAAAAGGCAGCGGCGACACACGTCGAGACATTAGTCCTCCTTTCCAAAAAAATTCACGACTGTCAAATTGGTATTTTGAAGTAAAACAAATTTTAAGACATTAACCGCGCGAGGGGAATAAAAATATTCGGAGAGACGGCTGCGGAGGAAAATTTGAATTTATTTTAATCCGCAAAGGAGCTTTAAAGTGAAAGTCGAAGTAGTGGATTACAGACCTGAGTGGGCTGAAATGTACGCGGCTGAGGCGGAAAAAATAAGGGCGGTGTTGGGGGAAAACCTTATTGAAATCCACCACATCGGCAGCACAGCCGTAAAAGGTCTCAAAGCAAAGCCGATAATCGATATTTTGGCGGTTGTTTCGGATTTGGTCTCTTTGGACGGCAAAAATTCCGAATTCGAGAAAGCGGGCTACGAATGTATGGGTGAATTCGGAATAAGGGGAAGGCGTTATTTCAGAAAGGGGGAGGAAATACGCACGCATCAGATTCATGCGTTCGGCGCGCTTAGCGCATACGACATCGAAAGACATCTCGCTGTCAGAGATTATCTCAGAGCGCACGACCGCGCCGCCGAAAGCTACGGAAAGCTCAAAGAAAAGCTTGCTGTTCTTTATCCCGACGACATAGAGGGCTATTGCGACGGAAAAGACGCTTTTGTCAAAGCTCTCGAAAAAACGGCGTTGGATTGGTACAGAAAAAATATAGAGGATAGAAAAATATGGAAAGAGAAATAAGGGTATATGCGACGGGCACGCACCGCGCCCTGCCGGATTGTATACGCGCTACCGTCAGGCTTGCCGGACTTAAAGATACTTACGAAGCCGCCGCGGAGGAATTTAAAGACAGCTTTGAGTTTTTGTTGAAGGAGACAAAACAATTCGTTTTCAAAACTGCGGATTTTTCAATCAACACGCATTACGCGGACGAGCGCGACGGCAACAACGTATGGAGAAAAAAATTAGCGGGATTTATGTTTTCCCACACGCTTGTCTGCGAGTTTCCTTTCGATACCTCCGCGCTTGGCGCATTTGTATTTGCGTTGGGGCGCTGTAAGTGCGTGGACAGCTTCGGTTTCGATTACGCCGTAACGGACGAAGACGGAGCCTATGACGCCGCAGCCGCCGACGCGGTCAAAAAAGCGGTCAAAAAGGCAAATGTTTTGGCGGCGGCCGCAGGCGTAAAGCTCGGCGATATTGCGTCGATTAGTTTCAACGCTTCTTCAAGAAATATATTTTCGCCGCGTATGTGCAAAACGAACGACCGCGCGGCGGTCATGACGGCGTCCGTCGACGTTGCTCCGCGGGAGTTGAGCTTTTCCGAATCGGTGGAAATGGTTTGGGAGCTTAAATAAGCGCGTAAAAAGGCTCAACCTAATAGGTTGAGCCTTGAATTTTTATACCGAAAAAAACCGAATTTATCTTTCGGCTTTGTTGAGAGTCCTCATGCAACGCGTGCAGATGTAATCGTTTATTTCCTTGCCGTCTATTTCAAGCTTGACCTTTTTGAGATTCGCGTTGTAAGTTCTCGGTGTTTTTCTGTTGGAGTGACTTACCAGATTGCCGGACATTTTCGCCTTGCCGCACACCACACAAACTTTGGACATAATTAAGCACCTCCTCATATCAGAGTGTCGTTTTCAACCTGTTTATATTAGCACCGATTTAAAAAAAAAGCAACCGTTTTTAAACAAATTTTTCCTGTGGCGGCGGATTTTTTCGGTCAGTTATGAAAAATGTTCAAGTTTATTCGGGAAATTCCGCCTAAACAGTTGTAAACTTGCTCATAATATTGTAAAATAAAACGGTCGAATTAAAATTCGCGGAGGGAAAAATGTCACTGCGCACCAAAAACACTTACGGGGAAATCACAATAACCGACGAAGCCGTCGCCAATGTGGCGGGCAGGCTTGCGTTGGATTGTTACGGCGTGGTGGACAAAGTTCCGCGCAAATTTTCCGACGCTTTGGCGGACCTGTTCAGACGCAGCAGCTGGGGCAGGGGCGTAAAGGTGGTCACGAAAGAAAATCGTATTTATGTTGACATCTATGTTGTTTTTCGTTTCGGTCTGTCCATTTCCGCCGTTGCGGAGTCGCTCAAAAGCACAATCAAATACGGTCTGGAAGAGTTTTCGGGCATGGTTGTGGACAGCGTCAACGTACACGTCGTAGGCGTCGAATTGTAAATAAAATATCGAACCGCTTTTGACGTCGGTTTTAGGAGTATATATGGCAGCAGCACGCTTGGCGCCGGACAAATCCGTTTCGGCGGTTGTGTTGAGAAAAATGTTGGTTGCGGGCAGTAAAATGCTCGAAGTAAATAAAGAATCGGTAAACGCTCTCAACGTGTTCCCCGTCCCCGACGGCGACACGGGCACGAATATGTCTCTGACAATGATTTCCGCAATGAAGGAAGTCTGCAAAAACACCACAAACACCATGGAGGCGCTTTGTCAGGATTTGACCAAGGGAGCTTTGAGGGGCGCGAGAGGCAACTCGGGCGTCATTTTGTCTCAGATATTGAAGGGCTTTGCCAATGTGGTTTCTCCGCAGGAGGAGCTTGACATAAAGAATTTCGCGCGGGCGCTCAAATCGGGAGTGGAGCTTGCTTACAGCGCGGTAGCCAAGCCCAAGGAAGGCACGATGCTTACGGTTATCAGAGTTATGACCGAGCACGCGCTGGAAATTTCCAAAAAGCCGTTGACCTACGACAATTTCCTCAGCGCGCTTATAGAAAAGGGGGAGGAAATCCTTGCTCAGACTCCGGAAATGCTGGACGTGCTGAAAAAGGCGGGCGTGGTCGACTCCGGCGGCTACGGGATAATAATGATTTTCAAGGGTATGCTCAAAGGCTACCGCAACGAGGAAATAGAGGGCGCCGAAGACTATGTGCCCACACCCGTTTCCCTGAATCTTGCGTCCGGCTCCAACAAGCTGGTCGAGGATATTCAAATCGATTACGAAAATCTCGACGATATTGAGTTTGCCTACTGCACCGAGTTTTTTATAATAAACCTTAAAAAGAAAACTACCGTCAGCGACATCGACAAGCTGCGCGAAAAACTCAACAACATAGGCGACAGCACGCTTGTCATAGGCGATTTGTCCCTTGTCAAGGTGCACGTGCACACCAACAATCCCGGCACGGCGCTTTCTTACGCCTTGCAGCTGGGAGAGGTGGACAAAATAAAAATAGAAAATATGCTGGAACAAAACCGCGAACTTAAAGCCAAGTACGAGGCGGAGCGCAAGAATATCGGCATACTTACCATTTGTTCCGGCGAAGGAATGGCGTCCATATTCAAGGACTTGGGAGTGGACAGAGTAGTCGAAGGCGGTCAGACCATGAACCCGAGCGCCGAGGACATCGCGCTTGCGGTCAATAAAATAAACGCCGAAAACGTCATTATCCTGCCCAACAACAAAAACATAATTTTGGCAGCCGAGCAGTCGCGCTCGTTGGTTAAGAAAAAGACCGTGTACGTAGTTCAAAGCACGAATATACCGCAGGGCTTGTCCGCCACGCTTGCTTTCAACACGGAAATCAACATAGCCGAAAATATAGAAAACATGAACGAGGCGCTTTCCACCGTCAAATCGGGTTCGGTCACGTTTGCGGTACGCACCTCCAAAATCGACGACGTCGAGGTCAAGGAGGGAGATGTAATCGGTCTGTTTGAAAGCAAAATCGCAGCCGTCGGTTCTTCTCCCGAAGCGGTGACAAACGAGCTGATTGACAAAATGATTGACGAGGACGACGAAATCATGACGCTTTATTACGGAGAGGACGTAACCGCCGAACAGGCGGAGGCTTTCTGCGAGGAGCTTGCCGAAAGGTATCCCGATTTCGAGGTGAGCGTACACTGCGGCGGTCAATCGCTGTACTATTATCTGATTTCAATAGAATAACAAGAACATATAAAAAACATCTCTGTTCGATGCGGAGCTGCCGTTTTCGGCAGTCTCCTCTTAAAAAGAGGTGTTTTTATTTTTGTTTTCAGGTCAACTTTGAATATTTCTTAATTTAATAGAGCAACAAGAACATATAAAAACCCCCTTTGCAGAACGCAAAGGGGGTTTAATATCAGTTTTGATTTTCAGGGACGAAGCTCGTTGCTGACAAATGTGAAGGCTACGGCTCCCGGACCTACGTGACAGCCGATAGTGGGACCCATTATGCGAATCTCCGGCTCTATACCGTACTGCTTTTTTATTTCCTCGGCAAAAATCTTTGCTCCGTCGAGGTCGCCCGTGTGCACAACGGTAGGGTAGGCGTCCTCCGCGAAGGTAAATTTCTTTATGTTTGACAAAATGTATTTCAGCGCTCTCTTTTTGCCGCCGGAAATTTTCTGAATTACGCGCAGCTTGCCTTCCCTGTCAAAGTCCAGCATGATTTTGAGTTTTATCAGCGTGCCTATTGCCGCCGCGGTTCCGCCTATTCTTCCGCCGCGCTTTAAGTGATACAAATCGTCCACAACGACGAAATGCTGAATTTTGTGTTTTTTGTCCTCCACAAAATCGACTGCCTCTTGAAGAGTTTTGCCTTCGTCGCGCAGCTTTACCGCCATTTTTACGAGCATACCCTGACATACCGTCGTGGTGTGGCTTTCTATCGGCACGAGATTGAAATCGGGATATTTTTCTTTGACCATTTCCGCCGCCTGAACGGCGTTGTCGCGCGTATTTGCAAGCTGATACGATATGGTAAAGTGAATGATGTTGCGATGTCCCGCTTCCGCGAGCTTTTCAAAATATTCCCTGTGTATTTCGGTGTTGTTTTTGGAAGTAAATATGTTAAGCGCGGGATTTTTCAGCATTTCAAAAAAATTGACGTACTCGTCGTATGTTTGAAAATTGTCCTGCATAAATCTCGTTTCGCCGTTTTCTTCTATGGTGATGGTGAGGGGCAGATAACCTATGCCCATTTTTTCTATTTCGTTGGCGTATAAATCGCACGTACTGTCGGTTGATACGAAAAAATTTGTCATCCAAGATATTCTCCTTTTCATATAATAACATACGGCGGCTTTTTTTTCAATAAATTGATACAAATCTCTTGATTTTTTCTATTGTTTTTGTTAATATGTTTAAGCTGACAATTCGCGGGAGTGGCTCAGTGGTAGAGCGTTGCCTTGCCAAGGCAAATGTCGCGGGTCCGAATCCCGTCTCCCGCTCCAAGTAAAGGCGCCATAGCCAAGTGGTAAGGCACAGGTCTGCAAAACCTCTACTCCCCAGTTCAAGTCTGGGTGGCGCCTCCAATAGCAAAGTCCTTGACTGCAAGGACTTTTTGTTTTATCTTGGTTTTTAATCCGCGTCGGCAATTGACAAACGTCTTTGCGCGTGATATACTATTTCGGTAAATTTGTGCCGGTATGGCGGAACAGGCAGACGCAAGGGACTTAAAATCCCTCGATGGCAACATCGTATCGGTTCGACCCCGATTACCGGCACCAAAAATAAACCCGATTTTGCGGTCGGTATTTTTGACTTGCAGGCTGAGGATATTTTCAATATAAAGCATATAAAGAGATTTGCGGGGCAAGTCTCTTTTTTGTTTAAAGCATTGACGATATAGAAAAAGATTATTATCGGGAAGACATTTAAAAAAAATCGTAAACGAAATTGATTTGATTTTCAGTTCATTAAATATTATTTACTTAACTTATTATAACAGTTACAGATTTTCGTTTCAAGCTTATGTGAACAAAATCGGAATTTCAAGCCGTTGGATTAAGTGAAATATAGCGATTTTATAAAAATTATGTTTTATAAATAAATTTATGTTGACAAATAGAAAACTTGGAATTAAAATATTGAAAAACAAAAGATTGATTACTGCAAAGAGGAGTATGATTGGGATAGCATCGACGACGTTAAAATAAAAGGAGGGAAATTATTATGAATTGCAGAGTTTTTAGCGCAATGTGAATTTGTTTTGCATTGCGCTTTTTTTATAAGCTTTGAGTATAGAACAACTTGCCGCAAGCAATGAATTTTGCCTTTGTGCGTAAGAAAGAAATTGAAAGAAAAGAAACTTAAAATCGGTTGTGTTGGTTTATCGGTTTGTCCCGTGTCAGGGAACATACTTTAAAAAACGGAGGTAAAAAAAATGAAGAAAAGAGTGATTTTTATTGTTGTGACAGCTTTGCTTTGCTGTCTGCTTGTTGCGTGCGGTTCGAAGACGCGGCTTCAAGCGCCCCAAAACATAAGGCAGAACGGTCCTTTTCTGATTTGGGACGAGGTGGAAAACGCCGAGGGGTACATACTGTTTGTGGACAACGCGGAGTACAAGACGGTTGTGCCCTCTTACGACCTTTCCTTTCTGGATAAAGAAACCGATTACGTCGTAGAGATTATGGCAGTGGGCGACGGCAAAAGTTTTTTAGACTCCGATTGGTCTGAGTTCGGTTTCAACTGCCGTCCTTCCGAACAGCTTGTCCCGACTGAGGGACTCGGATACAAATTGCTTGCCGACGGAAGCGGCTATGAAGTGAGAAAAGGTAGCTGCAGAGAAGTGAGAGTAGTCATACCGTCAACTTACGAAAATTTGCCCGTCAAAAGGGTAGCCGCCTATGCTTTCGGTCATGCCAGCGAGCTGAGTATTTACTATCCGGATAAAACTTCGGGGATTAATTTTGTAACAACGGAAATTGTTTTGCCCGAAACGATAGTGGAAATAGGCGACAGCGCTTTCGGCAATTGTGCCGCCCTTAAAAAGATAAATATTCCCGACGGCGTTGAAAAAATCGGAAATTTTGCGTTTTTTTATACCGGCGAGCTGTCGAAAATAACTTTGCCCGACTCCTTGAAAAGCATAGGGGATTTTGCGTTTATGTACAGCGGTATCCAATTTTTGAAGATTCCCGACGGCATTGAATCCGTCGGCAGATTCGCTTTTTCGGCATGCGGCTATCTGAGAGAAGCGCAGCTGCCTGAGAGAATGGACGAAATTCCCGAAGGAATGTTTTTTAAGTGCGCACGGCTGAGCGCCGTCTATTTCCCGTTGAAAGTCGAGTCCATCGGCGGCTTTGTGATTCATGGCACCCCTTATTACAGTCAGTTTTACGACTACGCGATAGTAAACACTTTTCTGCTCGGCTACAATGGAGCCGCCCCTATGGACAGCATACCGTCCTTTGTCACGCATATAGCAGACGGAGCTTTTTCACAGCGTGTAGCTATTGCAGAAGAGATAACTATAACATATAAGACCAACTGCCTTTTTGAAAAAGCGGTAATCCCCGCCGACGTCTCACTCGGCGAAAATCTGTTTTGTGACAATCCCGCCATAAAAGAGGTTGTTTTTGAGGACGGTACGCAAACCGTCCCCGACGGAACGTTCAACGGCTGCGAAAATCTTGTTTCGGTAACCGTCCCCGACAGCGTGACTTGCATAGGCAAAGATGCATTTATGAAGTCAAACTTGGAAAGCATAGAACTGCCTAAAAGCGTGACGTCAATCGGTTGGAGAGCGTTCTTCAACTGCACGTCGCTTAAAAAGATAGTCGTGCCTGACGGCATAGAGCGTATTGAAGATTACACGTTTGCAAGCTGCAAAAGTCTGTCCGAGGTCGTGCTGCCAAGCGCGCTTAAAGAAATCGGGAAAAGGGCGTTCGGCAATTGCGAGGCGTTGACAAGCATAGACCTGCCTTTAAGCGTGACGTCAATCGGTTCGGAGGCATTTGAAAATTGCACTTCTCTCAAAACGATAGCCTTTCCGCCCACAATAGAGCGCATTGAAAACAACATGCTTTCCGGCTGCACAAGTCTTGAAGAGGTCGCGCTGCCAAGCGCGCTTAAAGAAATCGGGGAGTGGGCGTTCAGCAAATGCAGTGTATTGGAAAGCATAGACCTGCCTGAAAGCGTGACGGCAATAGGTTCGGGCGCGTTCTTCAACTGCACGTCGCTTCAAAGGATAGTCGTGCCGTCCGCCATAGAGCGCATTGAAGATTCCACGTTTTACGGCTGCAAAAGTCTGACGGAGGTCGTGCTGCCAAGCGCGCTTAAAGAAATCGGGACAAATGTTTTCAACAACTGCATTGCGTTGACAAGCATAGACCTGCCTTTAAGCGTGACTGCAATAGGTTCGAGCGCGTTCAATTCCTGCTCCTCGCTTGAAAAAATAGTCCTGCCCGCGGGCGTCACGCGCATTGAAAACAATACGTTTTTCGACTGCACAAGTCTGACGGAGGTCGTGCTGCCGAGCGCGCTTAAAGAAATCGGGACAAGGGTGTTTGCCCACTGCAAGGCGTTGAAAACAATGGTCTTGCCCTCGTCGCTTGAAGATATAGGCGAAAAGGCGTTCGACAACTGTCCGCTCGAAAGCGTTTTCTTTGACGGCACGGAAGCGGAGTTTCTTTCCGTTTCCGTTGCAGAGGGAAACGACAGCTTTCTCAACGCGGCAGTATATTTTTATTCGGAAACCGAGCCTATGGAAAATCCTCAAAAATTTTGGCGTTACAGCGAGGGAAAGCCTTTGCCTTGGGCGTGACCGACGCGCTTTAATGCGGGAACTAACTGTTTAAGTGTTTTTATATCATTTAAAAGATTGGTTGTGTTGTTTTAATCGATTTGTCCCGTGTCAGGGAACATACTTTAAAAAACGGAGGTAAAAAAAATGAAGAAAAGAGTGATTTTTATTGTTGTGACAGCTTTGCTTTGCTGTCTGCTTGTTGCGTGCGGTTCGAAGACGCGGCTTCAAGCGCCCCAAAACATAAGGCAGAACGGTCCTTTTCTGATTTGGGACGAGGTGGAAAATGCCGAAGGGTACATAGTGTTGGCAGACAACGAGGAGTACGTGACTGCCGAGCCTTCCTGCAACCTCTCGTTTCTGGGCGGGGAGACCGTTTACGTCGTAAAGATAAAGGCAGTGGGCGACGGCGAAAATTTTGCCGACTCCGATTGGTCTGAATTCGGCTTCAATGAAATTTTTAAATACACGTTGCTTGCCGACGGAAGCGGCTATGAGGTAAATCTGAGCGTTTCTTCTGTCGAGCTGCAAGACAGAAAAGTCGTCGTACCGTCAACTTACGAAAATTTACCCGTAACGCGCATTGCCGAAGAAATGTTTTACAAATGCGCAAGTCTGACGGAGGTCGTGCTGCCGAATACGCTTAAAGAAATCGGGGCAAATGCGTTCTACAACTGCAAGGCTTTGACAAGCATAGACCTGCCTTCAAGCGTGACGGCAATCGGTTCGGGGGCGTTCAGCGGCTGCTCGTCGCTTAAAAAATTAATTGTTCCTACGGGCATAGAACAGATTGAAAACCTTACGTTTGAGGGCTGCACAAGTCTGACGGAGATTGTGCTGCCGAATACGCTTAAAGAAATCGGGAAGATGGCGTTCATCAACTGCAAGGCTTTGACAAGCATAGAGCTGCCTTCAAGCGTGACGGCAATCGGCTTGGGGGCGTTCAGATGGTGCGCGCTAAAAAAAATAGTCGTTCCTACGGGCATAGAACAGATTGAAAACCTTACGTTTGAGGGCTGCGCAAGTCTGACGGAGGTTGTGCTGCCGAATACGCTTGAAGCAATAGGCGCCAGTTCATTCTGGAATTGCAGCGCGTTGGAAAGCATAGAGCTGCCTGAAAGCTTGACGGCAATCGGTACGGGTGCGTTCAGAGAATGCGTCGCGCTTAAAAAAATAGTCGTTCCGTCCGGCGTCGAGTGCATTGCCGAAAAAATGTTTTACGAATGCGCAAGTCTGACGGAGGTCGCGCTGCCGAGTACGCTTAAAGAAATCGGAGCAAATGCGTTCTACAACTGCGATGCATTGGAAAGCATAGAGCTGCCTGAAAGCGTGACGGCAATCGGTTCGGGTGCGTTCAGAGAATGCGTCGCACTTAAAAAAATAGTCGTTTCGTCCGGCGTCGAGTGCATTGCCGAAGAAATGTTTTACGAATGCGCAAGTCTGACGGAGATTGTGCTGCCGAATACGCTTAAAGAGATCGGAGTAGATGCGTTCTACAACTGCAAGGCTTTGACAAGCATAGAGCTGCCTGAAAGCGTGACGGCAATCGGTCCAAGTGCGTTTATGCACTGCTCTTCGCTTAAAAAGATAGTCGTTCCTACGGGCATAGAGCGGATTGAAAGCAATATGTTTAACGACTGCACGAGTCTGACGGAGGTCGTGCTGCCAAGCATGCTTAAAGAAATCAGGGGAATGGCGTTCTTCGGATGCATTGCATTGGAAAACATAGAGTTGCCTGCAAGCGTGACGGCGATCGGTTCGATTGCGTTTGGCGGCTGCTCTTCTCTTAAAAAAATAGTCGTTCCTACGGGCGTAGAGCGGATTGAAGGCTCTACGTTTGTGGGCTGCTCGAATCTGACGGAGGTCGTGCTGCCAAGTACGCTTAAAGAAATCATGGGAATGGCGTTCCGCAAGTGCGAGGCGTTGAAAACGGTGGTTTTGCCGTCGTCGCTTGAAGATATAGGCAAAGACGCATTCTATATGTGTCCGCTCGAAAGCGTTTTCTTCGACGGCACGGAAGCGGAGTTTCTTTCCGTTTCCGTTGCAGAGGGAAACGACAGCATTCTCAACGCGGCAGTATATTTTTATTCGGAAACCGAGCCGACGGAAAATCCTCAAAAATTTTGGCGTTTTAGCGGGGGAAAGCCCTTGCCTTGGGCGTGACCGACGCGCTTTTACACCTTTAAAAGCAGTCCCGTCAAAGACTTGGTTTTGCGGGGTAAAAGATTAAAAAAGGAGTTGATGCTTATGAGAGTGGTCAAGCAATGAATTTGCATTTGTACAACAGAAACCAAATTAAAAATACTAAAAAATAAAAAAGGAGACTTATATGAAAAAGTTCAATTTCAAAATTTTATCCGTTTTTCTGGCAATAGCAATTGTTGTGTCGGGAGCGGCATTCGTCGCCCCTTCGGGAGAAGAAGTAAGCGCCCTGCCTGAATATTATGACGGCAGTTATGTTTACTACTTTTGCGATTATTACCCGACGCTGGACTATAAAACCTTTCACGATACTTTTGATACATCTATTTACTACGATGTGCGTTGGGTAAACAAAGACCAATTCAATGATTTGGTGCACAGCATGTATTTTCAAGAATTCACCAAAAGAATGATTATTTTTGACATAAAAACATTCATGCCGGACACCGACGTTTTGTGCGAATTGTTTAGCTACCTGCGTGATATGGAGTGCGTGACGGGTTTTGTTACTTTTTTCGATGAGAGCGATTTCCCCGACACCGATTTTTTCGAATATCTGGACATCTTTGTGGATAACGCACACTTTGACGCAATGGGCTTTTTTTTTAGATTGCGCCTTTGATGATATTTACAACATAAATGTGACGTTTTCGAATACGGCATATCTTATAGACAGAAGCGTATTCGACTTGATGTATATGGGCGCAAACAGCTTGGAGGATTTGTGCGAGCTTTCTCCGTATATAGACATGCTGGTCAAAAAATTGTTGTATGAATTGACAGAAACTGAATACGAAAAAGCCGATTATGCCGACGTATTAAGCCAATATAATGTAAAAATACTTTTATATAAGGACGATAAATTGTTTGTAGACGTTGTAACGTGGAATGAGTATTATATTGAGTATTTTTATTACATTACACATGAGTTGGATTTCGGATTTCCTGTTAACAATGTCTGCGCATTCGGTTTCGGGGACTTTTATCCACAATTTTATGATTTTTTATACGAAGGCGAGTCTCAATTGAATTATCTGTTCGCGGTCAAGCCTTTGAACTACAATCCAAACGGGCTTCCCGTTTTTACGAATTTTGGTGATGATAATGATTTTGAATTTTTTGATTTGGCAAGAAACGAATTTGTAGAAGCATTGAAAGATTGGCTTTGGTAGTTTAATCGGTCTGTCCCGCGTTTTGCGGGACAGACACGAAAAACGGAGGTAAAAAATGAAGAAGACAAATGTGATGTTATTGTTATTGTGTGTTGCGCTGTTTTCCTTTGTGCTTGCGTCCTGCGACAATCGCAGGGCAGAGCAACTCAAAACGCCGCAAAACCTGCGCGTGGAGGGCAGTACGCTGGTGTGGGACGAGGTGGAAAACGCCGTGAGTTACATAGTGTATTTCAATCAAAAGGAAAATGAAACCCTTTCAAACAGCTTTGACCTGTCCGCTCTTGCCGCGCCCGCCGTTTACAAAATAGAAGTTATGGCGGTGGGGGACGGATTGAAATACTCCGATTCGGAGTGGGCTGAATTTTCCTACACGGCGGAGGAAACGGTGAACGCAGGCTACAATGAGGACGGCTACTTGTTTCGTTTGCTTGAAGACGGCACGGGTTACATGGTTTCCAGCGGTCAAGTAGATATATTTGAAACGGAAAAAATTATCCTGCCGGACTATTTCAAGGGCTTGCCCGTAAAACGGATTAGAGCGGGCGGTTTTTCGAATTACAACCCCGATTACGACCTCGATAATCCTAATTACATACCTTCGCCCGACCCGTATACCGAATCATATTGCAACCACGTGACAAGGTATGTAAAACTGCCTGCCTATCTGGAAGTTATCGAAGAATGGGCGTTTGCCGGCACGCTTTTGTTGGAGGAAATAGATTTGCCCGACAGCCTGGTCGAAATGGGGGAAAAGGCTTTTTACGGCTGCAAAAAACTTAAAGAAATAAAATTTTCGTCATCTCTTAAACGCATCGGAGCATATTGTTTTCGAGGGTGCGCCGTTTCTGATTTGAATTTGCCCGACGGGCTGGAAGAGATAAGTTCTTTTGCATTTTCAGGCGTTGTAAAATCCAAAACAACAGAAAAGAAAAAATATACCGAGCAGAATATGACGGAAGTGAAAATACCCCAATCCGTTAAAAAAGTGGGCGCGGGGGTTTTTGAAGGCTGCCGCAGCCTGACCGACGTCGATTTTCCGGACGTTTTGGAAAGTTTGGGGGCAGACGTTCTTGAAGACACGGCGTGGTTTGACGCGCAGCCCGACGGCTTCCTTGTAGCGGACGGCTGTCTGTTCGGATACAAGGGGGAAATTCCCGAAAAACTTTTTATACCCGATGGGGTGAAACACATAGCAACGAGTGCTTTTTTCAAAGAGGAAACGCTTAATGAGGTGTATATCCCCGACGGAGTCAAGTTTATCGGTAGCTTGATATTCAGCTCTTGTCGCTCTCTTACCTACGTCAGACTGCCCGCCGATTTGACTGAAATTTCCACTAATGCTTTTTCGAGTTGCGTCGGTCTCACTCGGATAGAGTTGCCTTCCTCCCTCAAAGTCATAGGGGACTCCGCTTTCAAATCATGTTCTTCGCTTGCCGAGTTGAATTTGCCCGACGGGCTGGAAGAAATAGGCTCGGGCGCATTCAGCGGGTGTGTTGCTCTCAAAAAGGTCGTCTTTCCCAAAAGCCTGAAAACACTTGGCAAAGGCTCTTTTTGGGGCTGCTCCGACCTCGAAGAAGTCGTCATACCGTCCTCTCTGGAAGTGTTGGGGAGCGATCCTTTCAAATCCTGCCCGTTGCTGGAAAGCATCTTTTTCGAGGGGGACGAAACGCGTTGGCGGCAGCTCACGGAACAGGAGGAATACAATTCCGACCCCGACAGGAAATCGTTTTCCGACGCGACAATATATTTTTATTCGGAACAAAAACCCGTTTCGGAGGGGAATTTTTGGCGTTACTCTGACGGAGTCGCCGTTGTCTGGTGATTTCTGTCGCGATTTAGACAAATTTACCGCTTTGCATAAACGCAAGGCGGTATGCGGGAGCACAATCGGGCTTTTAAAAGAATATTATTTAATAAGCCAATTACGGAGGTCATGATGGATAATATTTTCGGAACGGACGGTATCAGGGGAGTGTTCGGCGCGGAATTGAACTGCGGGAGCGCTTATCTTTTGGGGGCGGCACTGTGCGGAGCGGACGGAGACTCTCCCGTCGTAGTCGTGGGCAGGGATACGCGTCCGTCCGGGGAGGAGCTTATGCGGGCGCTTGCAAAAGGCGTGCACGACAACGGCGGTTACGTCATCAACATAGGAATCCTGCCCACCAACGCCGTCGCTTACTTTACGCGGAAAATGGGATGCGACTTCGGCGTTATGATTTCCGCAAGTCACAATCCGCCCGAATACAACGGCTTGAAGGTGTTTGACCGCTACGGCGTAAAGCTGTGCGAAAAAAAGCAGAGGGAGATTTCCGCTTTTATGGAGGACAGAGAGGTGTCGGACGCCGAGGGCGCGGAAGTGTGCGCCTTTGACAGCGCGGGAAAGCTGTATTGCGACTACATAGAAAACCTGATTATGCCCGACCTCAAAGGGCTTAAAATTTCTCTAGACTGTTGCTACGGGAGCTGCTACGACGTGGCGTCCTCCGTTTTTGCAAAGACGGGCGCTGCGCTGCACGTTTACTGCGGCTTCAACCGCGGAGAGCTGATAAACAAAGACTGCGGAGCCACCCACACCGAGTTTCTCGAAAAAATGATGAGGAGCAACGGCTGCGAGCTGGGCTTTGCCTTTGACGGCGACTGCGACAGAGTTGCCGTTTTGGAGCGCGGGCGGACGCTCGACAACGACAGACTTCTTTTTGCGTTGGCAAAATACATGTCCGAAAATGGAATGCTCAGAAAGGATATGGTAGTGGGCACTGTGCTCACCAACCGCGGCGTGGAAATGGCGCTCAACGGGCTGAATCTCAGGCTTTTGCGAAGCGACGTGGGGGACGCCAACGTATTTCATCTCATGAGCAAAAAGGGCGTTAATCTCGGCGGGGAGCGCAGCGGGCATTTTCTGCTGAGCGATTTTGCGACGGGCAGCGACGCGCTTTTGAACGCGCTGTTTTTCGCAAAAATATACAGGGAAAAGGGAAGCTTGTTCGACTATACCGCGGGTTACAAAAACGTGCCCTGCCGCGAAAAGAGCATAAACGTAACTCCGCAGCAGCTCAAAAGCATGAAAAACAGCAGTTATTTTGAAAAGGTGGCGGGCGAGGTGCGGGCGCTTTTCGGCGGAGTCAAGCTGGTGCTCAGGGCAAGCGGCACCGAGCCTAAGGTCAGGATTTACATCGAAGGAGAGGACGCGGGAGAGATTGAGGAGGCGATGAAGCACACGGCGTGGCAAATTTCCGATTTCGTATGAAAGCATTTGCGTTTTGAAATGGTTTGTAATATAATAAATCTCAATATGGACAAGAAGCGACGCAACAAAATCAGCTTCGTCACCACGCTGTTCGGATTGATTGCAAACGCCTTGCTTTGCGCGGGTAAATTTGCGGTGGGGCTTTTGTGCGGCAACATTGCCGTCACTGCCGACGCGGTAAACAATCTTTCCGACGCGGGCAACAACGTTGTCACGCTGATAGCAATCAAGGTGGCGGGCAAGCCTGCGGACAAGGAGCACCCCTTCGGACACGAAAGGGTAGAATACGTTTCCGCGCTGGTCGTCGCTTTTATTATACTCTTTTTGGGCGTGGAGCTGGCGGTGTCTTCCGTTGAAAAGATAATACTCAATTTCAAAGAGCCATATCTGCCCGAATTTGACGCGTGGCTGGTTTACGTTTTGTCGTTTTCCGTTGTCGTCAAGGTCGTCATGTTTTTCGTTTACAGGACAAACGGCAAAAAAGCGCAGTCTCCCGTGCTCAAAGCAATGGCGTTGGACAGCATTATGGACGTTGCCGCCACCGCCGCCGTGCTTGCGGCGATTCTTATCGGCAGATTGGCGAGCGTCAATCTTGACGGGTACATGGGACTTGCCGTATCCGTTCTGATATTTGTCGGCGGGATAAAGATAGCAAAGGATACCGTGAGCGGTTTAATCGGGGTTGCGCCCGACAAAAAGCTCATTGCCGAGCTGGAAGCCGAAATCGCGGCTTACGACGGCGTACTCGGCGTCCACGACCTTTTGGTGCACAGCTACGGACCTTACAATACATTCGTCACTGTGCACGCCGAGGTGGACGCAAAAGCCGATATGCTTGCCGCGCACGAGCGGATAGACCGAATAGAAAGAGATTTTCTCGAAAAACGAAACATACATCTGTTGGTTCATCTTGACCCCACCGAAAAGGACAATCCCGAAATCGAGGCGGTTTTGCCGTCGATAAAGGAAGTTTTGTCGTCCGTTGCCGACGGTCTTAATTTCCATGACGTGAGACTTGTCCGGCAGGGCGGCGCGGGAAAAATATTTTTCGATATGGTTGCGCCTTTCGAGCTGGAAAAGTCGGATGAAGAGCTTAAAAATCTTGCCGAAAGCCGCCTTTTTGAAAAAACAGGCATGAGCTTTTCGGTTACGGTTGACAGAGAGTGATTGCAAAAGGAGAAACGATTTGAGCAAAGCAGACGAAATTTTTATCCGAAACGTAAGAGAAATTTTAAACGAAGGCTATTCCGACCAAAACCTCGACGTTCGCCCGCGCTGGAAGGACGGGACTCCCGCGCACACAATAAAAAAGTTTGGTATCGTCAACCGTTACGACCTGAGAGACGAGTTTCCGATAATCACTTTGAGGCGCACCTTTTTCAAGACCTGCATAGACGAAATGCTTTGGATTTGGCAGAAAAAATCCAATAACATACGCGACCTGAACAGCGGCGTATGGGACAGCTGGGCGGACGAAACGGGCAGCATAGGCAAGGCTTACGGCTATCAGCTTGCGTTGAAGCACAGCTATCCCGAGGGAGAGTTCGACCAAGTGGACAAGCTTTTGTATGATTTGAAGCACAGCCCGCAATCGAGACGTATGATTGCCAATATGTACAATCACGCGGACCTTAGCCAAATGAGGCTTTATCCCTGCGCCTATTCCTTTACTTTAAATACGAGCGGAAATGTGCTCAACGGCATACTCAATCAGCGCTCGCAGGATATGCTGGTCGCAAACAACTGGAACGTGGTGCAATACGCCGTGCTGCTCAATATGTTCGCGCAGGCGTCGGGGCTTGTCGCCGGCGAGCTTGTGCACGTGATTGCCGACGCGCATATTTACGACAGGCACATTCCGTTGATTGAAAAAATGCTCGAACAGCCTGTTTACGACGCGCCTGAATTTGTCATGGACAAGAGCGTAAAGGATTTTTACGCATTCAATACGACGCATTTCAAACTTGAAAATTACAGATACAACGATTTTGAAGTCAAACCGGAGGTGGCTGTCTGATGAACGCAATCGTAGTCGTAGACAAAAAATGGGGCATAGGCAAAAACAACGATTTGCTGTTCAAGCTGCCTGAGGACATGAAATATTTCAGACAGAAGACTTTGAACAAAATCGTCGTCATGGGCAGCAACACGCTGAAATCCTTTCCCGACGGGAAACCGCTGAAAAACCGCACAAACGCGGTGCTTTTTCCCGGAGGCGAAAAACGGGACGACTGTATCGTGGCGGACAGTCTCGAAGAGCTAAGACAAGTGTTGACAAGCTTCCCCGAAGATGATATATTTATCATAGGGGGAGCGATGATGTACAAAACCATGCTCCCTTTTTGCAAGCGCGTTTACGTGACCAAGGTGGACGCGGACGGACAGGCGTCGGTGTTTTTCCCCGACCTTGACAGGCTCGGTTGGACGCTTTCGGAGAGGGTTGCGAAAAAACGCGACGGAGAGTACGAGTTGGAGTTTGTGGTTTATTCCAATCCGTCGCCGCAAAAATTTTGACAAAACGGATATTTCGCCGCAGCGCGGCTGAGATAAATCTTGAAAGGAGGTTAAGTAAATGAGAAAAAGCCTTGAAAAAGTGTTCGATATCATCGGCGAAATACTTGCCGTGCTTGCTTTGATACTTTACGTGTTTCTTGCAATCAACGCGCAGTTCATGTTTTTGCCCGACGGTGTTTTGAACGTGCTTATGGTAATTCAGCAGTATTCGTTCATAATCGTGACATTAGTCGTAGGTTTTGAAGCTATGATAAAGCGCAATCTGTTGTTCAGAATTATATTCTACGTCATCGTTGCGGCAGTGGTTATACTTCAGTTCTTCCCCGGCACATGGGATAACCTCATGGGTTATGTGGGCGCGATGGCGCTGTAAAAAGCATATTGAAAACGTCCGCTTTAAAGCGGACGTTTTGTTTTGTTGATTTTCAAATGCAAGAAAATAAAATGAAATTATTTTTTTACTTTTGTGCCGCAATTTCCGCAGAAAACTCCGTAGGTTTCCGTGCGGCAGTTCGGGCAAATCAGAATTTCCGTCATTTCGTTTGAGCAGCGCGGGCACGTCGAATAAATGGATTCCGTTCTGAAACCGCAGTGTCTGCAATACAGAAGGCGTTTTTTAGGCGCGGGAGGTTGGCTCGGAGAGAGGGCGGGGGCTGCGGCGGATAAGCTTTCTTCCCGTTCGTCCGACGCCTTTTCGCCGCCGTCCGCTTCCGTCGCGGCGTTGTCGCTCTGCGCAGTCTGCGCTTGCGCCTCCTCGGACTGCTCCGTGTTTGTTTCCGTTTCCGCAGCGTTGCCCGTCTCTGTGACAGGCGTTGTTGAACTTTCCTTTGCGGAATTTTTTTTGAGTACAAAGTTTAAAAACAGTGCAAGCAGCAGCGCCGCAGTGAACACCGGCGAAGCGTAATATAACGATTTCAGCGTAAGCGCCGCTGCATTCTGCGCCGCCGCCGAATTTAAAACGTCGCTCATGGGAAGCACGGCGAGATAACCCGTTTGAAGCAGCAGTATACATATAGAAGCAGTGAGCCACAGCGCGCGGCTGAGCCTGTTTTTAGAGGTGAGCATAACAATCGCAGCCGCGGCGGTGAGAACGCCCAGCGCCGTTTCTGTTATTTCCGAAAGCTTGTTTGCGTTCAGTTGGCTTGAAAAGACTGCGGCAACGACGCGCATTGCCGCCGCGAGCGCCAGCAGCGAGAGTCCGACGACCGCCCGTTTGTTTTTGGAAATGAAGCAGGTCATGACGGCGAGAACCGCGGCAACGCCCCAGAGCGCCGCTACTATTAAATCCGGAATATCCGAAACTCCCAATGATTGCGTCAACAACAGCATAAATGCGCCTCCGCTTAAATAATACAACTTTTTTCCTCTTTATGCAATGAAAAGAGAGAAAAAAAGTTCAATCGGACGTCGTGCTTACTGAAAGCTCCGCGTGTTCTTTGTCGCCGCTGCCGTCGTCGGACATTTCCTCGCGTTTTTTGAAAACTTTTCGATAGCACCTCAACGCTATGGGAGCAAAGATGACGAGGGAAAGCGTTTCCGCTATCGGATAGGCATAGAAAAGCCCGCTCATTTGGAAGAAATAGTCCAGAAGATATGCCATGGGAATCAGGAAAATCAGCTGTCTCGACACACTGAGGAACATGGAGAACAATCCGATGTTGAGCGATTGGAATGTCGTGACGAGCAGTATACCCAGCGAAGCCGGCAAAAAGCACCAGCTTATGCACCTGAAAGCGTAAATAGTGTCCTCCCTGAGCGACGGGGTGGTTTCAAAAATGTCCACAATGAGACCGGGACAAATTTGGAATAGCAAAAGTCCTACCGTCATAATGGCTGCCGAAGTTATCAGAGACCTTTTCCAACAGTCGTTGTATCTCGCTCGGTCGTTTGCGCCGAGATTGTAGCTGAGAATGGGCAGTGTGCCCTGCATCAGACCGAATACCGGCATAAAGACAAAGCTTTGAGTGGAGAAATAAATGGTCAGAACCCTTATTCCGTTGGGATACGCTTTGAGTATGCTGTTGAGTATAATGGTGGTGAACGAGCCGAGCGCGTTTAGTATGAACGTGGGCAAACCTATGCGGAATATGTTCCACACTGTGTTCCATTTTAATTTCATTTTGGCGAGGTTTATGCTCACGTCCTGCTTTTTTACGATAAACACGAGAATAACGTACGCGCAGGCAACAAATTGTCCGATGATTGTGGCAATCGCCGCGCCCGCAACGCCCATGTTGAGACATTTCATGCCCCAGAATTCGTCGAAAATGAAAATAGGGTCGAGTATGATATTGACTATTGCGCCGAGCGCCTGACTTATCATAGGCGCTTTCATGTTTCCCGTAGCTTGAAGCAGCTTTTGCGCGACAATGCTGACTACGGAAAAAACGGACAGTCCGAGCATATAAATAAGGTACTCGTTGCCCATATCTATCATTTCCGCGTCTTCCGTAAACAGCTTCATAAAGGGGACGGACACGGTAAAGGCGAGCGCCACAAACAGCAGCGAGCCGATAATGGAAAGAAAAACGGCGGTGCGCGCGACATTGTCCGCGCCTTCGCGGTCGCCCTCGCCGAGCTTTCTCGATATGAATACGTTTGCGCCCACGCCTATTCCCAGCGCGAGCGAAATCTTTATCATCACCATAGGGAAAGAAATGCCCACCGCCTCGAACGCGACCTGACTGTACTGCGACAAAAACATACTGTCCACGATTGTGTAAAGCGCGTCGATAAACATGGATATGATGGCGGGAAGCGACATATTAAGCAGCAGCCTTCCCATGGGCATACTGCGCATTTTTGCCGATTGTAAAGTATCGTTTTTCTCTTGCATGATTTCACCTGACAAAAAGATTAAAGTTTAACCAAACTATTTTAACAGATTCGCGGCAAAAAGCAAGCGTAAAAGGTGCGCAAAAAAGGAAAAATTTGCGCAATCCTCCGACTGCCCGCAAAAGAAAAACGGCGCGACGCGCCGTTTTTCTTTTATATTGATTTAAAGGAAAATAGCGAGGAAAATACCTGCCGCGACGGCAGAGCCTATGACGCCCGCCACGTTGGGACCCATTGCGTGCATGAGCAGATGATTGTCGGGGTCGTATTTTCTTCCCACCGTATGGGACACTCTCGCCGCCATAGGCACGGCGGATACGCCCGCCGAACCGATAAGAGGATTGATTTTGCCTTTGGTAAGCCAGCACATGAGCTTTCCGAACAGAACGCCGCCGACGGTGGAGAAGCAGAAAGCGAACAGTCCCAGACCGATGATGAGCAGCGTGTTGAGGGACAAAAAGTTTTCCGCAGTTGCGGTAGCGCCTACCGAGATGCCGAGCAAAAGGGTGACTATGTTCATGAGAGCGTTCTGCGCCGTGTCGGAAAGTCTTTCGGTGACGCCGCACTCCTTGAACAGGTTGCCGAGCATGAGGCAGCCGAGCAGTGGAGCGACGGAGGGGAGCAAAAGCGCGGTGATGATTGTCACCATAATGGGGAAAATGATTTTTGCTGCCTTGGAAACGTTTTTGGGCGGCTCCATGCGAATCAGCTTTTCCTTTTTGGTGGTGAGCATCTTCATCAGCGGAGGCTGAATCAAAGGAATCAGCGCCATGTAGGAATAAGCCGCGACCGCAATCGGTCCGAGCAGGTGGGGAGCCAGCTGATTGGTTACGTAAATAGCCGTAGGTCCGTCGGCGCCGCCGATAATGGCAATAGCCGCCGATTCGTTGCCGGTAAAGAAGCACACCGCAATCAGGAACGCGCAGTAAATTCCGAGCTGCGCCGCCGCTCCGAGCAGCATTGATTTGGGGTTGGCGAGCAGGGGACCGAAGTCGGTCATCGCGCCCACTCCGAGAAAAATCATACAGGGATAAACGCTTGTCTTGACGCCTATGTAAAGTATATCCAGCAGGCCGCCGTTTTGCAGCACGTCCATATAGTCGGGCTTGGAGTTGTCAAACCACATTTCGGGGTGGTAAATGCCCGTGCCGGGCAGGTTTGTCAGCAGCATACCGAAGGCTATGCCGACAAGAAGCAGCGGCTCGAATTTTTTGACAATACCAAGATAAAGCAAAACGCAGGCGATTAAAATCATGACTGCCTGTTTCCAGTCCATTGTGGCAAAGCCGGAGCTGCCGAACAGGTTGCTTAAAAAATCTCCTATGTTCATGTCGCTCCTTTCAGGCAAGCTCGTAAATGGGAGTGCCTTGCTCTACCTTTGAACCCTTCTGCACGTAAAACGCCGTGACGGTTCCGTCCTTGCTTGCCGAAATTTCGTTTTCCATTTTCATGGCTTCGATAGTGAGCACGACGTCGCCGCGCTTTACCTTGGCGCCGACGCTTACTTTGAGTTCCATAACGACGCCGGGCAGAGGGGACTCCACCGCGTTTGCGCCCTTTGTCACCGTAGCGGTAACGGCGTCCGCAGGCGCGGGGGCTGCGGTCTGAGTTTGAGCCGGCAAAGCGGGAGCGGGAGCCGATATGGCGTCATATTCTTTAAGAAGAGAGGCAACGCCTTTTTCCACCTCTACCTCGTAGATTTTTCCGTTTAATTTGACGTTATATTTCATGTCAGTCCTTGTTCTCCTTTTTTTCTTTTATGGAAACGAATTTCAGCTCGTTGAGCGGAGTTTCAAGCTCGTCCGCGACAATAGCCATAATCATGGCGGCTTCCTTGTCGGGCACGTCGAAGAGCTTTACGCTGCCGCACGAGCCGGGAGCGGGGGTTGAGTCCTCCTGCGGTTTGCCCGCGGGCTGCTTTTTGAGCGCTTTCTTTGTAAGATAGTTGAGCAGAGCGATTAAAAGCGCCATGACGGCAAGCACGACAATTATGAGCACAAAGCCTATGACGGAGTAAAGCGCCGCTTCGCCGAAAGTAAGCTCGACGTCGGCAAAAGATAAAAGATTCAGCATTTTCCGTTCTCCTTATTCCGTCACCGCTTCGATGGTGTAGGAAACGACGTTTTCTTCCTTTTTGCGCCTTTCCTCGAAGAATTTTTCCGCTACCTGAGGGAAAGCGATGTAGCTCAAAACGTCCTCGTCGCTTTTCGCCGTGCCGGAAAGCTCCTTTTTGGTTTTTTCAAATGAGGGCTTCAAAGTGTCAGCAAAACGGCATTCGATGGGTTTTTCGTCTCCCAACGCCTTTTTGACAAGCTCGGGGTTGACCTTGCCGGGCGCGCGGCCGTATTCTCCGTGCAGATAAGCCTTGACCTCTTTGCCTATGCTTTTGTAGCGTTCGCCGAGCAGCACGTTCTGCGTCGCCTGCACGCCTACCATCTGACTCATGGGCGTGACCAGCGGGGGATATCCGAGGTCCTCTCTCACGCGGGGAATTTCCTCCAACACCTGATTGAGTCTGTCGAGTGCGTTCTGCTGTTTGAGCTGCGAAAACAGGTTGGACAGCATTCCTCCCGGCACCTTGTAATTGAGCGCGTCGGTGTCCGTGACCATAGCTAGCGGCATAAGAGTGCCGTCTGCTATGTAATCGTTGCGTATGGGCTTGAAAAAGTCGTTTACCTTTTTCATTACGTCGGCGTCGGCAACGCAGTCGTAGCCCAATTCTCTCAGAGCGTAAACAAGCGTTTCCGTCGCAGGCTGCGACGTGCCTCCCGAAAAAGCCGACGATGCGGTATCGATGACGTCCGCGCCCGCTTCGATGCCTTTAAGATATGTGATGAAGGCAAGGCCCGTGGTGCAGTGCGTGTGCAGAACGACGGGCAGACCGACCTTTTCTTTAAGCGCTTTGACCAGGTCGTAACACTCCTGCGGTCCCATGACGCCCGCCATGTCCTTGATGCATATTGTGGACACGCCCATTTCCTTCATTTCGGAGGCGACGCCGACAAAATTGTCAAGGGTGTGGACGGGGCTCGTGGTGTAGGAAATGGCTCCGCTTGCGATTGCTCCCGCCTTGACGGTTTCTTCGACCGCAACCTTAATATTCCTTGTGTCGTTGAGCGCGTCGAAAATACGGATTATGTCTATGCCGTTTTCCACACTCTTTTTGACGAACATTTTTACCACGTCGTCGGGATAATGACGGTAGCCCAAAAGGTTTTGTCCCCTAAGCAGCATTTGCAACTTGGTGTTTTTGACCTTTTTGCGGATTTTTCTCAATCTTTCCCAAGGGTCCTCGTTTAAAAACCTCAGACATGAGTCAAAGGTTGCTCCGCCCCAGCACTCTATCGAATAATAGCCCGCTTTGTCCATTTCTTCGAGTATGCCGTCGAATTTGTCGTAGGGCAGCCGTGTCGCGATGAGGGACTGATTCGCATCTCTCAAAACGGTTTCAGTGAATTGAACTTTTTGTGCCTTCATTTAACGAATTTCCTTTTTTATATTTTTTACGGCTTATGCCCGACTAGGCTCGAATTGAAAAAGTGTAGGCATAAACTATAATTATAGCGAATTAAGGTTGAAATTTTTTATAAATATGAATTTTATTCATATTTTTGCCTTTCTTTCAAGGGCAAAAGCTGCAAAAAACATGAATAAAATTCAGGTTTTGCGCCTTGAAAGGGCATAAAGCAGCTCAAAGCCAATCTCAACCAATATTATTTTAACAAATAAAAATTCAATGTCAACGGAAATGTATAGCTTGCTGAAAAGAAATTTTTTTGTATGCGGTTATAACTAAAATTTATCGACTTTGAAAACGCGGCGTTTGGCTTTTCCGTGTCGGCGGGCATAGTATAAAGAGGGAGGATATATGAACGAGAACGTCTGGCAGGCGCTGCTCTTTTCCGCGATAGCCGGACTTTCTACCGGTATAGGCAGCTTGATAGCGCTGTTTGCCAAAAAGAGCAACAAAACCTTTTTGTCCGTCAGCTTGGGATTTTCCGCGGGGGTTATGATATACGTCTGCTTTGCGGAGCTGTTTAAAAATTCTCAGGAAATGCTCGCCGCAAGCTTCGGACAGGTAAAGGGTGCGATTTTTTCGGCTGTTTCGCTGTTTTGCGGCATTGCGGCAGTCATGCTGATAGAGGGGCTTTTGCCGAAAAGGAAAAAAAGGAGTTTGGCGGGGAGGTTTGCGATGAGGAGAAAAAACGCAAGCGTCTGCTCAGGTCGGGGATATTTACGGCGCTTACCATTGCCGTGCACAATCTTCCGGAGGGGCTTGCGACCTTTGTTTCCGCGCTTGACAATCCCAAGCTTGCCGTGCCGGTGGTTGCTGCCGTCGCCATACACAACATTCCGGAGGGAATCGCCGTGTCCACGCCCGTGTTTTTTGCGACGGGGAGCAGGAGCAAGGCTTTCTGGTACTCTTTTCTGTCTGGACTTGCCGAGCCGCTGGGGGCGATTGCGGGTTATCTGATGCTTATGCCCATTCTCAACGAAACGGTGTTCGGCGTTCTGTACGGAGCGGTTGCGGGAATCATGCTTTACATAGCGCTTGCGGAGCTTTTGCCGTCGGCACACGAGCAGTCGCCGAAAAAGTTTGCGGTAAACGCGGGGCTTGTTGCGGGTATGCTGATAATGGCGATAAGCCTGATTTTGTTTATGTAAATGCAACAAAAAACGCGCGGAAGCCGCGCGTTTTGTTTTTAAATTTATTTTTTCAAATTATGTTGATTTGGCAGGCGCGCATGGCTTCTATGGCGTTTCTGTGCCGCTCGGGAGTGACTCCCGCGCAGCAGCTTTCCACGACGTTTATTTCCGCTTCGGGTAAAAACGCTTTTAGCAAAAGCGCGTTTGAAATCACGCAGATGTCTGTGCAGACGCCTACGAGGTCTATGCAGTCGAATTGATTGTCAAGCGCGTACTGCGCAAGCAGCAGACTGCCGAAAGTGTATTTGTCGAATACGTTTTGGACATAATCCGACAGAGCTTCGGCGATTTGCCAACCCTTTGTGTTTTTGACGCAATGGGGCACGGGCAGTTTTCGCCCCTCCTGAGTCTGCGCATAGTTTTCGTCGTGAGTGTCGCGGGTGAAAACTATTTCGGCGCCCTGTTCGTCCGCGCGTTTTACGTACTCCGCGACTGCCGGCAAAATTTTTTCCGTATCCGAGTTTGAAAGCGCGCCGCAGATGAAATCGTTTTGCATATCTATGACTGCCACCAATTTTTTCATGCTTTTTCTCCCGCAACAGGATAGCACAAATTCGGAAATTTGTCTATTTTTAAAATTATGCGTTTCAAAGATTTAACATTTTTTGCGGGAGTGTGCTATAATCAAAACTAATTTTCAAGAGCAACGGAGATTATTATGCGAATATTTAAAAAACTCAAAGTACAGTCTGTCGTCGTTTCATTGCTTTATCTTGTTCTCGGCATTTGTCTGCTTGCCGTGCCCGACGCCGCGAAACGTACCGTTTGTTATTTTGCGGGAGCCATGCTCATTGTCAGCGGTTTGGTGCAGATAATAAATTATTTTTTGTATTCGGTGGTTCGTTTCGGTTTTCTGTGGGGAATCATCGACGTTTTCGCGGGTATTTTTATTGTCAGCTCGGCGGATATATTCGCACAGACGGAAATTTTCGCTCTGCTTTTCGGCATTCTGTTGGTCGGGAAAAGCATTTTCGAGTTTCAGACGGCTGCGGACATGAAGAGGTTCGGCGTAAAATTCTGGTGGGCGGAAACGGCGTACGCGGCGCTGCTTCTTGTCTTGGGAGTGGTGCTGCTGTTCGACCCCTTCGGAGCCGAAAGGGCGTTGTTTGTTTATCTCGGCGTGTGTTCTCTGCTTAACGGTATTTTGGGCTTTGCGGTTAACTTTTTTGTTTCCGGAAAGATTAAAAAGGTAAAACATACGGTGGTGCGGGAGCTGGACAGCGACCAATTTGAATTGAGAGACGCGCCGGAGGAGTCCGACGGCGATTGACGGGGCGACGACGGGCTTGAATAAAGCTGTCTATTATTGTTTAAAATGTGTGTTATACGCGCAGGCGGCGGGCGTTGGAGAAGCAAAACGCAAAAAGAGGAAGCTCTTTGCGCCGCCTGTTGGCCGTCAAACACGTTTTTCTCAGGCGGATTAATCGGCAAAAAGCTTGAGTTAGCAAACTCCGTCAAATTGTTTGCTTTTAAACTCGGCAGCCCGCGCCGCAGCGTTGACAAAACAGCGTCGTTCTGTTAAAATAAACGCACGCCGAGCAATATGCGGTAACGGTGTTGCATATCAAAAAGTAAAGTTTGGTTCCGCAGTCGTTTAAATCGAAAAATTGCGCAGCTTTTTTGAAATTAAAATTACGGAGGCATATCGAAGCGGTCACAACGAGGCGGTCTTGAAAACCGTTTGCCCGCAAGGGCACGGGGGTTCGAATCCCTCTGCCTCCGCCAAAAACAAAGGAAAGGGCGCAAAGTTGCGTCCTTTCTCTATGTTTTTCGCGGCGCGTCAGTTTTAATTTAATCGGGTATTCGCCGCAGCGGCCATTACTTTTTTATATTTATATAATTATATTGCAAACGCTTGATCTGTTTTCTTTTTTATGTTATAATATCATTGCAGAAGCGAAATTATGGAAATAAATAAAGTTTACAATGACGATATAATGAATATATTGAAAGCTTTGCCGGACAATGCCATTGATATGATTTATAGCGATCCGGATTATAACGTCGGCATGAAGTATAACGGCAAATCATATACAAAATCTTTTGCCGAATACATTGATTGGTACATAGAGTTGGCAAAAGAATCATTGAGAGTTTTGAAGCCTGACGGCAATATGTTTTTTATAAATTATCCTAAACAAAACTCATATTTAAGGGTAAAATTTTTAGACGAACATTGTTATAGTGTTTTTGATTACGTTTGGGTTTACAATACCAATGTGGGGCACTCGCCGAAGAAATTCACCACCGCCCACAGAAGCATATTACACTGCACAAAATCAAAAGAAAACAAATGGTACAAAGCACAAGTGGCGGAGCCCTATAAAAACCCTACGGATAAGCGTATAAAACAAAATATAGCCAACGGAAGTTGCGGCAGAATGCCTTACTCGTGGCTATATTACGATTTGGTCAAAAACGTTTCAAAAGATAAAACAATGCATTCTTGTCAAATTCCCAAAAAGCTAGTCGAAAAACTGATCTTGGCGAGCACACAACCGAATGACACAATTTTAATTCATTTTGGCGGTTCCGGCGGTGAAATTATTCAGGCAAAAGAATTGGGCAGAAATTTCATTAGCGCGGAACTTGACTCAAAATACGTTGATTTAATCAATGACAGATTAAACAATAACGGTCAAATCGGCGAACAATTTAAATTGAAATTCAACAAGCAATCAGAGCTGTAAAAAAGGATTTAACAGCTCTGCCAATTTCTTATTCGACAACGGGTGAACGCCTTTTGTTCTTGAAAAGGTTTGAGCAACATTTATGACGATAGAGAAATCGATGTTTGCTTTATCATCTTTATGCAACAAAACCTCGTCTACAAATTCTTGAAAAAGAATCGGGATGGAAATGCAACTCAAAATAGTGTTTATCCTGCCCATTTTCGGTTTTTTGACGACAAAATTCAAGCCGTCGTTATTGGCGTGGGTTTTCATTTCGTCGTTCCAACCCAAAATATCCATAAAATGAATAAACGCCAAGATATTCACATTTAAATTGTTATGAATTGCGTCTGTTTGAATTTCCTGTATTTCGTTTAACAGTTCAGTTGACGGCGAAAATCTCACTTTGCCTTGATTGTCGGTAAAATCGATTAAATATGCAACCCTGTACAAAATTGCGGAAAGTTTTTTATAATTGTCAAAACTTATTGCATTTCTCAATTTGCAAAGCAATTGCCAAATATCGGCAAATGAAAATTTAGTAAATAAATCTCCTACATTAGGGGACATATCGTTTAAATTCGGTTCTTTTCTGGAATATTCCTTGCCGGGCTTAAGAAAATAAACTTCATTTCCGTCCGGCAGAGTATCTACAACAAATTTAACAGGTTGACGGGGATTGTCAAATTTAATATCCAACGCTTCCTGAATCCTGTTTTTTCTTTTTTCAATAAGTTCTTTCGGACAACCTTTTACTACTTTTGTTATCATAGCCAATACCCTTTGTAAATTAAAAACATTATAACACAAAAAAACAATAAAACAAAACAATAGAAGAAAATGTAAAATTTATCCAAGGCGCTTATAGCGCATAAGGGAATATTTTAAAATGTTATTTATGGTTCAACCGTGAGCGGGAAAAGGCGGGAGCCTTTGAATAAAAATATTTTTGTTGTAAATTGCGCCGGAATGTGATATAATAATACAACGCTTTTCTCCGTCGGTGTGACCGTCGGAGTTAAGGCGCCGAAAAAATGAAAGCAATCAAAAAATATATCAAACGGAGTCAAACCGGCTCAAAAAAGGCGGCGCGTCTGATTTTGCGTGCGGAAAAGAAGCTTTCGCGCACTCTCGACGACGAGGCGTTGCGCGACCTTGCGCGTGAAGAGAGGAGAGTCAAGACGCGTTCAAAGGAGGGGTTAAGCGCCGCGCAGGCGGAGGATTTCAAGCTCAAAAAGCGGATAACGGAAGCAGCGCGCGAGCAGTTTACCGATGCGGAGTGGGTAAAGCTCGACAACGCCGCTCTGATTTTTCCGTCCACTACGCGCGCGGACAAAAACAATCTGTTTCGCGTGAGCGTGCTACTAAAAGAAAAGGTAGAACCTCTTATTCTGCAAAAGGCGCTCAATTTTCTTGTGCCGCGTTTTCCCGCGGTTACGAGCGCCGTCAAGCGAGGGTTTTTCTGGTATTATCTCGAACCGTCCACGCATCCGCTGACGGTTGAAAAGGATGTGGATTTTCCGTGCAGAAAAATTCCGCTCGATTCCCGTCATTCCAGCATACGCGTTTTGTTTTACGAAAACAGGATTTCCGTCGATTTTTTCCACGTTGCGACGGACGGCAACGGAGGGTTGACTTTTGTCAATTCTTTGCTTGCGTGTTATTTAAAGCTCAAATACGACGTTGAAATAAAGGACAAAAACAATTGTCCCGATTTCAGAGACAAGCCCAAGCGCGAGGAAATGGTTGACAGTTTTTTGCAGATGGCGGATTTGAAAACGCCCAAAGCCGAAAAGGACGTCGTTGCTTATGCGGTCAAGGGGACAAGGCTCACGCCCTATTCCTCTTGCGTGATTATGGGAACAATGAGCGCGAAGAAGGTGGTGGAGGCGGCGCATTCCGCAGGCTGCACGGTAACGGAGCTTATAACCGCGTGTATCATCTGGGCGACGGAGCAGGACCGTATTTTTTACGGCTATTCCAAAAAGCTGCCGGTGGCTGTCAGCGTGCCCTGCAATCTCAAAAGATATTTTCCCAGTCCCACGCTGCGCAATTTTATCGCCGTTATGCCCGTTATCAACGACGGCTCGGTCGATTTTCAAGCGGTTCTCGACAACGTAAAAGCGCAGTTTGAAAAAAAGAACAACAAAGAATTTTTTATGGGCGTAATAAACTTCAACGTGAAAAGTCAGCTCAATCCTCTGATAAAAATGGCGCCGTTGGTAATCAAGGATTTGGCGCTCAGGTATGCAATCAGGCGTTTCGGAGACAGGGTGCGCACGTCCACCTTCTCCAATCTGGGCGTCGCCAAAGCGCCGCGCGAGTTTGAGGAGTTTGTAGAAAGGTACGAATTTTCGCTGGGACCTCAGGTCAGGGAAACCACGGGTTGGAGCGCCGTCACATACAAGGACAATTTCGTGCTTTGCGCGGCTCGCACGATAGTGGAAAGCAACATCGAAAGACTTGTTTTTTCCAAGCTGGCGGAGCTGGGGCTTGACGTCACTATAGAGACCAACTGCGAGGTGTGAGCGATAAAATGAAATATTGCGAATATTGCAAAGTGGACGTAAACGAAAATCTCGAAAACTGTCCTCTGTGCGGGAGTTATCTTTCGCGCAGAGAGGGTGCGGAGGACGGGTATTACGCCAAAAACATACAGCCTCTTGCCGTTTATCCCAAACTGGTTGCCAAAACGGAGGACAACAACAACTTTTTGCAGAAAAAGTTTTTGCTTATTCTCATATTTGTGGTGGCTGCCTGCGTTGCCATAAACCTGTTGATAGTCAGGGGCAGCCTTTGGTCGGCATACGTGGGTATAAGCGCGGTGGTGCTTTACGCCTGCGTCATAACCTCGATTTACAGGAGAAGCAGGCTCTATTCGATTTTGTTCGTAAGCGCGCTGTTCGTGTCGCTTTCCTTTGCGGGTTACGACATAGTGCACAGCGTCGAGCGTTACGGTACGCTCGAAGGATTCGGCGTGTCTTTGGAGTATATCATTCCGGCATTTTTGTTGGCGATGATAGTGGCGACGGACGCCTTGCTGTTTGTTCAGCGCACCAAGTACAAGTATTATTTCGTGTCGCTCGTTTTGACAAGCGTGATTGCCCTTGTGCCGCAGATTCTCATGTGGAGCGTGCCCGCATTTGGAAAATTTGCCGATTGGCTTACCTTTTCGTTGTTTTTCTTTTCCATACTCAACATTCTGATTCTGTCTACGGTTTTCTGGAAACGCTTCAAAAACGAAATAACGCGCAAATTCAATGCTTGAAAGGCGGGGCAAAAGCTCCCGCCTTTAATTTTTTTATTTCCAAAATTCAAGATACTTCAACAGCACGGCGAACGTCGCTATGTGCACCTCTTCGTCCGCTATTATGCACTCGACTGTTTCTATTATCGATTGGTTTGTAAGCTTGGCTATCGTGCGGCGATAATTCTGAATTGCGGCTTGCTCCGCTTTTATGTTGTCCAAAAGCATTTCTTTGAGATTGACGGCGTAGTTGACGTTGGCTCCCGTCCACCAACAATTGTCCGCTCCGATGACGGGATTTCCTCCGAGACGTGCTATTGTAGTGCCGAGAATATCGTGGTGGTGCATTTCGGTGATTGCGATTCTTTCGAGAACTTCGGCGACGTCCTCGTTGTATAGCCGCGTTATGTAATTTTGGTATATGTAAGTCATTATTGCGGTCGTTTCGCTGCCTTTTCCCGCGTAATCGGATTGCAGAACGGCGGCTTCCGCGGGATTGGGCGCGTTTATGACGATTTCGGGATAAACTCGCTCGCTTTTGGTTTTCAGCTCTTTTATATCCAAAATAAAATACCTCCTGTCCGAATATTTTATGCACCCTTCTCCGAATTTGTGAAAAGGACGCGAATATATCTGTTTGAAGGCGTATAATGTTGATTTTTAAGCTGCGGGAAATTATAATTGAAGCAAGGAGTGTACGATGAAAGACGTTTTCGACGTTATTATCGTGGGCGGCGGCGTGGTAGGCTGCGGCATTGCCCGCGAGCTGTCCCGTTTCCGTTTGAATATAATAGTGCTTGAACAGTTCAACGATGTGTCTGCCGGCACGAGCAAGGCAAATTCGGGCATAGTGCACGCAGGCTTCGACGCGGAGCCGGGTTCGTTGAAAGCAAAATACAATATCGAAGGGGCGGCGATGTTTCCCCGCCTTGCGAAAGAGCTTGACTTTCCTTACAGACAAAACGGCGCGATGGTGCTGTGCTTTGACGTCGGTGATTTGCCGCGACTGAAAAGGCTTTTGGAAAAAGGCATGAAAAACGGCGTTGAAGGACTGCGCATAATTGACGGCGACGAGGCAAGAAAAATAGAGCCGCATATCTCCCGGCGGGTGCTCGCCGCTCTTTATGCGCCGACGTCGGGTATAGTAAGCCCTTACGAGATGAACATCGCTTACGCGGAAAACGCTTACGCAAACGGCGTGCGTTTCGAGTTCGACTCGCGTGTGACTTTTATTTCACGCTCGGAAAATCTGTTTTCCGTTTCAACCGACGACGGAAGAAGCTTTGTCGGACGGACGGTCGTAAACTGCGCGGGCGTGTTCGCCGACGAAATCAACAACATGATTTGCGGGAAAAAGCTTGAAATAATCGCCCGCCGCGGCGAATATTCCCTGCTGGACAAGGAGTGCGGCTTTCTTACCGACACCACGCTGTTTCAGCTGCCGACGGACATGGGCAAGGGGATTCTGGTTGCTCCGACCACTCACGGCAACATTCTGGTGGGACCCACCGCGCATGACACGCGCGACAAGTGGAACGTAGACACCACCGAGGAGTGTCAGAACGAGCTTTTTGTAAAAGGCTCGATGTCCGTACCCGCTCTTGACAGACAATACGTAATCAAGCAGTATTGCGGACTGCGCGCGCACAGCGTTGCCAACGACTTTGAAATCGGTTGGAGCGACGTCGAAAACTTTTACAACGTCGCGGGAATCGAGTCTCCGGGGCTTAGCGCCGCGCCCGCCGTTGCGTTAAAGGTTGCTTCGGATTTGGCGGCGCGTTTAAATGCCCGAAAAAACGAGAGCTTTGCAGGCGAAAGAAAAGGGATTTTTCGTTACGCCGCGGCGACGGAGGAGGAGAGACGCAAAAAAGCGGAGGAAAATCCGCTTTACGGAAAAATCGTGTGCCGCTGCGAGTCGGTTACCGAGGGAGAAATAGTTGACAGCATAGTGCGTCCGCTGGGAGCGGTGGACCCAGACGGAGTAAAAAGACGCACGCGCGCGGGAATGGGGCGCTGTCAGAGCGATTTCTGCTTTTCGCGCGTAGCGGAAATTCTTTCGGAGAAACTGGGAATACCTGCGGAAAAATTGAGATTCAACGCCAACGCAGCGGTAGCCGAGCGCGCAAGGCGTATGAAAAAAGACGGAGAGGACAAATCTTGACGCGCAAAAATACGCAAAAGCTTTTTTGCGCCTGTCCGTCGCAGCTTGCGGCGAATTTTTAAATGGGAGGAAAACCGTTGGAGTATATTCTTGCGCTTGACCAGGGGACTACAAGCTCGCGCGCAATAGTTTTCGACAAATGCGGACGGATTGCAGGCATGGCGCAGCAGGAGTTCGCTCAGATTTATCCCTTTAACGGCTGGGTGGAGCACGACCCCAAGGATATATTGGGCAGTCAGATAGGCGTTATACCCGAAGCGTTGATAAGGGCGGGCGTATCGATTGACGAAATAAGCGCAATAGGCATAACCAATCAGCGCGAAACCGTTTTTGTCTGGGACAAAATTTCGGGAAAGCCGATTTGCAACGCGATAGTATGGCAGTGCAGGCGTACCGCGCAGCTTTGCGAAAGGCTTAAATCCGACGGACTGTCCGATTTTATTTACGAAAAAACGGGACTCGTGCCCGACGCGTATTTTTCTGCCACCAAGCTGAAATGGATACTCGACAACGTGCGGGGGGCGCGCGACAGGGCGGAAAGGGGCGAGCTGTTGTTCGGTACGGTGGACACCTTTCTCATGTGGCATTTGAGCAAGGGAAAAATCTTTGCCACTGACTATACAAACGCTTCGCGCACCATGCTGTTCAATATTCATACCTTGACGTGGGACGACGAGCTTCTGAGGCTGTTCGGCGTTCCGCGCGTTATGCTGCCCGAGGTTTATCCGTCGGGACATGACTACGGCGTCACGGCAAAGTCTCTTCTCGGTGAGAGCGTGCCCGTCCTCAGCGTCGCGGGGGACCAACAGGCGGCGCTGTTCGGACATCTGTGCGTGGAAAGCGGAAGCCTGAAAAACACCTACGGCACGGGCTGCTTCGCTTTGGCAAACACGGGGGACAAGCCCGTAAGGTCGGCTCACGGACTGATAACGACGCTTGCCGCGGGCAGGGACGAAAAGCCGCAGTATGCGTTGGAAGGCAGCGTGTTTGTCGGCGGCGCGGTTGTCAAATGGCTGCGCGACGAGCTGAGAATGATAAAAAATGCGGAGGAAACGGAAGCGTACGCCCGACGCGTCCCCGACACGGGCGGGGTTTACGTCGTGCCCGCTTTTGTGGGGCTCGGCGCGCCTTATTGGGACTCCGACGCTCGCGGCACGGTTGTGGGGCTTACGCGCGGCACGACAAAGGAGCATTTTGTCCGCGCCTGCCTCGAAAGCATAGCTTACGAGGTGTGCGACATAATAGAGGCAATGGAAAAGGACATAGGAAAAAAAGTCGGGCTTGTGGCTGTGGACGGCGGAGCGAGCGCAAACGATTTTCTCATGCAATTTCAGTCCGACCTGCTCGACAAAAAAATCTGCCGCCCCTTTGTGACGGAAACCACCGCGCTTGGCGCGGCGTATCTTGCGGGACTTACCTGCGGCTTGTGGAGCGACGTTTCGGACATACGCCGCAGCGCAAACTGCGGCAGGGTGTTCGAGCCGGATATGCAAGACGAAAAAAGAAGCGCGCTGCTTGCGGGCTGGAGGAACGCCGTAAGAAAATCGAGACTATAAAAATTTGACATAACGGGAGAAAGTTAAAAAAACTTTCTCCCGTTTTTGCGTATCTGAGTTTAGGAAAATCCGCTTTGAAAAATGATTAAAAAATTTTTGTCCGCAGTGTATTTTTTGTCCGTAGGGGTATAATCGGAATATAATTTCATTTTAGGAGGGTACAATGAAAAAGAAAATAATAGCGCTTGTTTTGACGTTACTTTCGGCGCTTGCCGTCTTTGCCGCCTGCGGAAAGGGCAAAACGCTCGAATCCGTCGAGGTAACCGCGCAGCCGGACAAATCTCTTTACAAAATCGACGAAGCCTTTGTCCCGACGGGAGCGAGGCTTACGGCGACCTATACGGACAAATCCACAAAGGTCATAGAGGTGACGGAGGAAATGTGTTCGGAGGTTGACACTTCAACCGCAGGCTCGAAGCAGGTGACGGTAAGCTACACCGAAAAGGAAGTGACAAAAACGGCGACAATGACGGTGACGGTTGTCGGCGCGGAGATTTCGGGACAATCCATCGAGGTGAAAGGTGCGGACAAAAATATGCTTACAGTGAAATTCAAGCTTACGCAGGAGCTTGAGCTTGACGCATGGGACGTGGCTGACGGAACGCAGGAGGAGCAATGGGCGGAAATAACCGCGCTTTACCGCGACGTTGCCACGGGCGCCGCCGAGCAGTCTGCCGCCGCCGCGAAAAAAATAGGCTCCGACGTGTTCGCCGTCTTTTACGGACTGACCGAAAACGGAGAAAAAATTCTGCTGACAAAGACGGAGGGCGCAAACCCCGTCATCAAAAACAAGGGTTGGTCGGGTTGGCTCAACACTTCGGACACGGAGCATTGGGAGCCAAACGGAGCCGATAAGATTTACGTCGGCGCGACAATCCCCGCCGAACAGGAATTTCAGACTTCCGTGAGCGGACTCGACGGATATTACAACTGGGCGCAAATCAAGGAAAGCGGCGCCGTCTACTGCGATTTGGTGGTGGTGCAGAGAGGGCATGTTTCCAAAACGACGCTTAAAGCAGAGCTTTAAAAAACAAAAAAGCACGGGCTTCCGTGCTTTTTTGTTGTGGATTTTGTTTCGTTATTTGAAATTTTTTGTCGAAAACCCATTAACAATTTATAAAATCACTTATTTTTCGGAAATAGGTATATTATGCAGAAGTGTAAAGAATTAAACAATGGAAATCACAAAAGCATTTTCTTTAAGAATAAACGAACTCATAGACGAAACCGGACTGAGTCTGGAAAATCTGAGCCGCGCCGCAGGCGTAAGCGTTTTTACATTGTTTCATCTCAAAGGGCAAAGCAATCCCAAGCTTCCTTCCACCAAGGTGCTTTTAAATCTTGCGGACTATTTCAAGTGCTCGCTGTCTTTTATGCTGGGACAGGAGGAATGCAATTCTCTGCCGTCGCCCAAAACCGAGCTGCCTGCATTTTCCGACAGACTCAGGGAATTGATAGAAGCCAAAGAACTCAAATTTTTTCTTATGAAAAAATCGGGACTGAAAAAGGACTTTCCCTCCATGTACAACTGGCTCAGCGGCAAGTATATACCAAACGTCTACAATCTCGTGAGACTGGCAAAACTTCTCGACTGCTCGGTGGATTATCTTTTGGGCAGGGAATAATTTAAAACAAAACGTCGGGACTAACCCCGACGTTTTTGTTTAAGCGTATTTTTTTACTCGGCAAAACAATGCGGAGTTTCAAACGATTATAAAAATTTTTTAAGTTTTTTATTTATAATACGGCATAGAAAAAATTTTTGTTATCGGTTGCAGTATTCGTCGAACAAATCATTAGGGGTGCAATCCAAAATATCGCACAGAGCTTTTAGGTTGTCGAACTTTATTGCCGTCGTCTGATTGTTTATTATGCGGTTGAAATTCTGATAGCTCAGCCCCATTTGTATATACAGCCAATATTTTGTTTTGCCTTTTTCTTTAAGAATATCGATAACTCTTAAACGCATTATATCATCTCCGCAGTATATAATGAGCAAATGATATATGTTTTAAACTCTTGACGTATAGACAATTACATTATATAATGTAAACATGAGGTTGTTCAGTATGACGGAAAATGTCAAAAAATATTTAAGTATTTTTTTTTGCGGTTTTGACATGCATTGCGTTAATCCTGTCTTTGAAAATAAGTTTGGTATATGTCCGTGTCGAAGAGTTGCCGGGTGTGGCGGCTTATTTTGAGAATGGTTTTAGTTTTTTAAATCGCAATAATCTCACTATTGCACATTATTTGTTTGATAATTTGGGCGTATTGGCATTTAAGCTTATTTGTCTGCTGTGTGTGGTTTTCGGCGCAATCGGAGGTGTTCTTTCTTTGTCGGGATTGCTGTGTTCCGCCAAGAACGCCAAGCGGCTTTGTACATTCGCCGTCTCTGTTGCGATGTTCTTTTCGTTTTTTTATTCGCTTTTGGGAATAGTATATACTCAGGTAATAGAGGCAAAGATTTCGGAGGATGTATTGAGCAATATGATATTTCATGCATTGTTCGGAATAAAAGTTTCTACGTACTCATATTTTTCCTTTGTTGCGGTTTTGGTGGCGGGAGTGCTTTATTTCGTGACGGCTCCGAAAGCCGATAAAGTCGCGGAAAGTTTACAATCGCAAGTCTTGGAAGAAAAAGAGTTGAAAACCGTTGAAGTTTTGCTCAGATACAAGGAACTGTTTGACAAGGGAGTTATTACCGAACAGGAGTACGAAAACAAAAAAAGAGAGCTGCTTGGAGAAAGCAAAGAAAAAAGTTGAGGAAAAAAGCTCCGATATTTTATCGGAGCTTTTTCAAAAAAAGACCGGACAAGGCAAAGGCGTAGTCCGGCTAAGTGGTGGGATTGAGTAGGCTCAGCAAGGAGCGAAGCGACGGAACAGCGAGAGGGGAATAACCCCGCGAGCGTCACAGAATTCGTCTCCAAACAATAAAACGAAAGACGGAGTCGCCCAAGACGCAGTTCGGAATTTTCTTTTTTCAAAAGAAAATACCGGACAAGGCAAAGGCGTAGTCCGGCTAAGTGGTGGGATTGAGTAGGCTCGAACTACCGACCTCGCGCTTATCAGGCGCGTGCTCTAACCAACTGAGCTACAATCCCGTTATTTTGGTTGTGGTTTGGAGTGGTGGAGATGAGCGGAATCGAACCGCTGACCCCCTGCTTGCAAAGCAGGTGCTCTCCCAGCTGAGCTACACCCCCGAGGATTCCAAACGCTTGAATATAATAACATTTAGAGAGTTTGCTGTCAATCGTTTTCAACAATTTAATGAATTTTTTTGGCATGTTATTTTACTGCAAAAACAAACCCCCGCGAAATTTCCGCGGGGGCGGGTTGTAGGTTTGTATTGATTTGTCGTTGCAACCGAAAGGTTTTTCAGTCAATCAGCGCGATTGCCTCTATTTCAACCAACACGTTTTTGGGCAGGGTTTTGACGGCAACGCAGCTGCGCGCGGGTTTGCCCGTAAAATACTTGGCGTACACTTCGTTGAAAGCCGCAAAGTCGCCCATATCGGCGAGGAAGCAGGTGGTTTTGACTACTTTTTCGAGATTTGTGCCTGCCGCTTCGAGTATTGCCTTTACATTGCGGCAGGATTGCTCCGTTTGCGCTTTGATATCCGCGGCGTCTACGTTGCCCGTGGCGGGATTGATGGGTATTTGTCCCGACGTGTAAATCAGACCGTTTGCGCACACCGCCTGAGAATAGGGGCCTATTGCTCCCGGTGCGTCTTTGGTGCTTACGTAATTCAATTCTTTCATTTTTATGTCTCCTTTTTCTGCAAATTTTATTCAGCCGACGATGCGGAAGCCCTCGGCTTCCAGCGCGTGCTTTATTGTTTCGATATGCTCGAAATCCCTTGTTTCTAGGTCAAGCTTTATGTAACAGAAATTTATGTCCGCATCGGTGGAGGCGCGCTCGTGGAATGCGGAAATGACGTTTGCGCCGTGTTCGGCGAGCACTCTTGCCACTTCGCTGAACTGCCCCGGCTTATCCATGAGCCTGAGCGTAAGGCTGCAACGTCTGCCGCTGTTGATTAGACCGCGCGTTATGACGCGGCTGAGCTTGTTTACGTCGATGTTGCCGCCCGAAACTATGCAAACCACGTTTTTGTCTTTCAAAGGCAGCTTGTTGAACATTGCCGCCGCTACGGAAACGGCGCCCGCTCCTTCGGCAACCATTTTTTTGCGTTCCATGAGAGTTACTATTGCGGTGGCTATTTCGTCCTCGGAAACGGTAAATATGTCGTCCACATATTTTTTGGTCAGCTCGTAGGTCAGCGTGCCGGGGTGCTTGACGGCGATTCCGTCGGCAATGGTGTTGACCTCGTCAAGGGTTATCGGAACGCCTTCCTTGACGGACCTGTACATACTCGGAGCGCCCTCCGCCTGCACGCCGTAAACCTTTATTTTGGATTTCAGGTTTTTTATGGTGTAGGCAATACCCGATATCAGTCCGCCGCCGCCGATAGGCACGACGATAGCGTCTACCTTCGGCATATCTTCTAGTATTTCCAATGCGACGGTGCCCTGTCCCGCAATAACGTCCTCGTCGTCGAAGGGGTGGACAAAAGTGTAGCCATACTGTTCTTTCAGTTCGAGAGCCTTCTGATAAGCGTCGTCGTAAACGCCCTTGACGAGACACACGTCCGCGCCGTAGCCCTTTGTCGCCTGAATTTTGCTTATGGGAGCGCCTTCGGGCAGGCATATAAGGGACTTCACGCCGTGTTTCGTCGCCGCAAGCGCGACTCCCTGCGCGTGGTTGCCTGCGGAGCACGCTATGACTCCGCGTTTCTTTTCTTCCTCGGTCAGCTCGGAAATTTTGAAATACGCGCCGCGTACCTTGAAGGAGCCTGTGGATTGAATATTTTCCGTTTTGAGGAAAATATGATTGTCGCAAAAGATTTTGGAGGCGGGCAGAATATCCGTTTTGCCTGCAACCTCTTTCAAAACCTCGCTTGCCTTGTAGATTTTTTCCAAAGTCAGCATAATGAGTGTCTCCGTTTTTTTATTTTGTCTTCCGATTCTATTTTGCAACAAAAAGCGCGTTTTGTCAATGAAAAGGCGTCAGGTTGTCAGTTATGGTTTAACACGCCGCCGCAACCGAAAGCCTCGGACATTATATTCCGAAAATGCCGACTTTATTTCCCGCGCGCGACGGGACGGGCGTTTGACGTTTTATTTTGGCGGCGGAGCATTTGAAATGTATGCTTTAAACCGCAACTTTTTGCCGAAAACGAGGCGTTTGAGCGAGTGCGGCGGACAAAATAAGGGTGCGGAAATAAATTCCGCACCCGTAGTTTTTTAAGACAGACCGTTTCAGCCGTCCAGACTTGAAGCGATTTTTTGAGCGAGAGCCTTGATGTCGGCGAGTTGATTTTCTTTGAGAGCCGACTTGATTGTGACGACGTCTCCGATAAGCTCCGTGTTTTTGCATTTAGACAATTTTTCCTTCATGAGCATACCCGCCGTAGACGCCCAGCTTCCGTTTTCAATCAGGGCGACCTTTCTGTTCTGCAAAGCGTGCTTTATCAGGTCGTCGATGAGTATATCCATATTTTCAAATATGCCCGCGTTGTAGGTGGAGGAGGCAAAGACCAAATGACTGCACCTGAACGCTTCCGCAACCAGATAAGAGGAGTGCTGTGCGGACACGTCGTAAACCTTTATGTTTTTGACTTCCAAATCCGCAAGGCATGAAGCAAGTATTTCCGCCGCCTCCTGCGTGTGTCCGTACACCGAACCGTAAAAAATCGCCACGGCGTTTTCTTCGGGAGTATAAGAGCTCCATTTGTCGTATTTGTCAACAAACCACGCTATATTTTCGCGCCATACGGGACCGTGCAGAGGACATACGGTTTTTACGGGCAGGGCTGCCGCTTTTTTGAGCAGCGCCTGAACGGGCGCGCCGTATTTTCCCACTATATTTGCGTAGTAACGCCGCGCCTCGGGAAGCTTTTCGCTCACAAAATTGATTTCGTCCGCAAACAGATTTCCGTCGAGCGCTCCGAACGTGCCGAAAGCGTCGGCGGAAAACAGCGTGCCGTCGGTTACGTCGAAGCTCACCATGACCTCAGGCCAATGAACCATGGGCGCGAAAACAAAACGGAATGAGTGGCGTCCCGTTTCCAACGTGTCCTGCTCGGTGACGGTTCTGACGTTGAGCGCCGCCTTTGCTCCGAAAAACTCCGCTATCATAGCTTGTGTTTTGGCGTTGCAAACGATTGTGACGTCGGGATAACGCAGCAAAAACTCGGCTATACAAGCCGCGTGGTCGGGCTCCATGTGGTGCACGACAAGGAAATCGGGGCTTTTGTCCTTTAAAAGAGCGGCGAGATTGTCGAAATATCTCGCGGAAATTTCTTTGTCCACCGTGTCGAAAACCACGATTTTTTCGTCGAGCAGCACATAAGAATTGTATGCGACTCCGTTTGTGAGCGGATAGACGTTTTCAAAAAGCGCAAGCCTGCGGTCGCTTCCGCCTATCCAATACAGGTCGGGACTGATTTGTTTGTAGCAATACATAGGCAATTCTCCTTAACGAAAAATTCTGTGTCTATTTTATCATGTTTGACGGCTTCGGGCAATCGTGCGGCGGGAAAAAACTCAAATGAATTTAAATTTGAAATATTTTATAATTATAAATTTATTTCACTTGCAACTTGTTTCATGCCAATCCTTCAAAGAAAAAATGTATATTTATCGAAAAATACTTGCCAACCGCAGTCAATTGTGCTATACTTGGACGAAAGTATTTTTCGTACTTTATTCATTTTGAGGTTACGGAGGAAAAAGACGTGACAAACCGACAATATACCGCCGGCGACATACAGGTGCTTGAAGGTCTCGACGCGGTGCGTATGCGTCCCGGTATGTACATAGGCACGACGGGCGTCAAGGGACTGCATCACATTTTGTGGGAAATAGTGGACAACGCGGTTGACGAGGCGGCAAACGGCTTCGCGGACAGGCTCAGCATAGTTTTGAACACGGACAACAGCGCCACGGTTTCGGACAACGGCAGAGGCATACCCGTCGATATCCACCCCCAGCTGAAAATCAGCGGCGTGGAGGTGGTTTACACGCAGCTGCACGCGGGCGGCAAGTTCAACAACGAAAATTACAGCTATTCGGGAGGGCTGCACGGCGTGGGCGCGTCCGTCACCAACGCGCTTTCAAAGTGGCTCAACGTAGAGGTATTCCGCAACGGCAAGAAATACGTTCAAAGCTTTCACAGCTTTTACGACGAGAAATCGGGAAAGGTCAAGAGCGGCGTTCCCGTAAAGCCTCTTGAGGAGACGGAGCGCGGCGAAAACGAGCCGGAGCACGGCACGCGCGTTACTTTTCTTCCCGACAAAGAGGTTTTCGGCAACGGAGCGTTCAATTTCGACACGATAAACAAGCGCGTCAAGGAGCTTGCGTTTCTCAACAAGGGAATCGAGTTTTCCATCACGGATTTGAGAACGGAAGGAGAGGACGGCGAGCCGTTGAGCGCGGTTTATCGCTACGAAGGCGGGCTTGCCGATTTCGTCAGATATCTTAACGAAAACAAGGCGGTGCTGCATTCGCCTATATGCTACTCCGCAAGCAACGACGTCATGATTATGGAGTTTGCCATCCAGCAGACCACGGGTTATTCGGAAAATATCTTTTCCTATGTCAACAACATTCCCACGCCGGAGGGAGGTACCCACGAGACGGGCTTCAAGGCGGCGATGACCAAGGTGTTCAACGACTACGCGCGGGAAAAGAAGTTCCTTAAAGAAAAGGACGACAATCTGATAGGCGAGGATTACCGCGAGGGAATGACCGCCGTTCTGTCCATAAAAATGAAGAACGTCCAATTCGAGGGACAGACGAAAACAAAGCTCGGAAACGTGGAGGCAAAAACCGCCTGCGACGCGCTGACGCAGCAGGGACTGACGGAATTTTTGTCCTCCCATCCCGACACCGCGGAGGTAATCATACGCAAGGCGGTTTCCGCAGCCAAGGTTAGGGAAGCGGCGCGAAAGGCAAAGGAAATCGCCCGCACGAAGAACACTATTCAGAACGCCAATCTTGTAGGCAAGCTGTCAAGCTGCACTTCGCGGGATTATACCTCAAACGAGCTGTTTATCGTAGAGGGCGACAGCGCCGGAGGCTCGGCTAAGCAGGCGCGCAGCAGAAAATTTCAGGCTATTCTGCCGCTGCGCGGCAAGCCGCTCAACTCTGAAAAGAAGCGGGTGGATCAGGTGCTTGCCAACGAGGAAATAAGAACCATTATCTCCGCGCTGGACACGGGCATAGGAGAGGAATTCAATCTCGCCAATCTCAAATACGACAAGGTAATTATCCTGTCCGACGCCGACCAGGACGGGGCGCACATCAGGGCTATTCTGCTTACCTTTTTTTACAGGTATATGCGGGAGCTGCTTGCCGAGGGGCACGTTTATATCGGTATGCCGCCGCTTTACAAGGTCTGGAAAAAGGACAAAATACTTTACGCCTACGACGACAGCGAGCTTGCCGACTGCATAAACGAGGTTGGCAGGGGATACACGCTGCAAAGATACAAGGGCTTGGGAGAAATGAATCCCGAGCAGCTTTGGGAAACGACTCTCAATCCCGCAACGCGCACGCTTATGAGAATCACGGTGGACGACGCCGCCGAAGCCGAGCGGCTTATAACCACTCTTATGGGAGACACGGTGGAAGCGCGCAAGGCATACATTATCGAAAACGCCGATTTCAACAAGGAAAGGGACGAGGTTTTCGACGAGTATAATAAATAACGACGGGTGAATAATATGAAGCAACTTGAATTTTCGGTAAAGGAGACCTCCAAGCTGCCCGACGGCAGCACTCTGCTTACCAAAAACATGAGCGACATAATGCACGATTCTATGATGCCTTATGCCGAATACGTAATTATGGACAGAGCCATTCCGCGCGTGGAGGACGGTTTGAAGCCCGTACAGCGCAGGATTTTGTACTCCATGCACGAGCTGGGCTTAAAGCCCGACAGGCCTTACAGAAAAAGCGCGGCTGTTGTAGGCGACTGCCTTGCAAAATACCACCCGCACGGCGACACCTCCGTTTACGACGCTATGGTGCGTCTTGCGCAGAAGTTCAACATGAGAATGCCGCTCGTGGACGGACAGGGCAATTTCGGCTCTATGGACGGCGACAGCGCGGCGGCGATGCGTTACACCGAAGCGCGGCTTACGCCTCTTGCTCTCGAAATGCTGCGCGACCTTGACATGGATACGGTGCGCTGGTGCTGGAACTACGACGACAAGTTACAGGAGCCCGAAATGCTGCCCAGCCGTTTTCCCAATATTCTGGTCAACGGCAGCAGCGGTATCGCGGTGGGACTTGCGACAAACATACCGCCCCACAATCTCGGGGAAGTCATTGACGGCGTGGTTGCCTATATAGACAAAAAGAACATTTCCTTGAAGGAAATGATGAAAATCGTCAGAGGTCCCGATTTCCCCACAGGCGGCTACGTGGTTGCCGACGAGCTGGAACAGGCTTACGAGACGGGCAAGGGAAAAATCACCATGCGCGCCAAGGTGCATATCGAGGTATTGCCCAACGACAGAAAAAATCTTGTGATAACCGAGCTGCCATATCAGGTAAACAAAGCCGATTTGCTGACGAAAATTCTTGCCTTGCGCGAGGACAAAAAGGATTTGCTTGCCGGTATTGCGGAAATAGTGGACGAGTCCGACAAGGAGGGCGTGCGCGCGGTTGTCAGAATAAAAAAGGATTACGACCCGAAAAAAATTCTGGATATACTTTTCAAGCACACAAACCTTCAATGCACCTACGGAATAAACATGGTGGCAATCGCGGACGGCAAGCCGCAGCAGATGGGGTTGCTTGACATCATTGCCTGCTACACCAACTATCAGCGCGACGTGGTTTACAACAGAACCAAATTTCAGCTCAAAAAAGCAAAAGAGCGCGCTCATATTCTGGAAGGACTGATAATAGCCATTAAGAATATCGACGAGGTGGTGGCGATTATCAAAAAATCGCAGTCCACGTCCGAAGCGCGGCAGAATCTGCGCAGCCGTTTCAATCTCACCGAGGTGCAGGCGGACGCCATTTTGGAGTTGAAGCTTGCAAGGCTGACCAAGCTTGAAATAACCAAGCTGGTCGAAGAGCTTGAAGACCTCAACAGACAAATCGAGGAGTTTCAGCGGCTGATAAACTCCAAGCAGGCGCTTATGGAGCAGGTCAAAAGCGAGCTTCTTGCAATAAAAAAGCAGTATCGCGACGCCAGGCGCACCGTTATCGTAAACAAAATCGAGGACGTGCGCGTGCCGAGCGAATCGGACGAAAAGGCTGTCGAAAGCTTTGTGGTGGGGTTGACTGCCGACGGTATGATAAAGTGCATTCCCGCCAAAAACTTCGCCCTTTCGGCAAAGGACGCAAACGACAAGCTGACTCAGGCAAATCTGCACACCGAGCTGTTCACCGCTCTGTCGACGAGCAAGGTTATGTTCTTTTCCGACAGGGGCAATTGTTATCAGACGACTGCGGACAAGCTGACGGAAACTAAATTCCGCGAAAACGGAATGCCCCTCAAAAAGTATTTCAGAGACTGCGAGGATGGCGAAAAGCCCGTCAAGGTGTTTGTTCTCGGCGAAGCCTTGCCCAAAGGCAAGCTGTTGTTTTACACGGCGCAGGGGCTTGTCAAGCTGACCGATTGGAGCGAATACGAGCTTTTGAAAAGCGCGTTTCAGGCAATCAAGCTCAAAGAGGACGACGCTCTTGTCAAGGTGGAAACATTGGAAAAGGACAGCACGGTGCTTTATGTCACAAAGGGCGGTCTCTGCCTCAATTTCTCTCCCGACGAAATCCCCGAGCAGGGCAGAGTTGCGGGCGGCGTCAAGGGCATGATGATTGCCGACGACGACAGTCTCGTGTTCGCAGGACAAATTCACAGCGAGGGCGAGGTCGTCGTGGTGACGGACAAGTGTTTTTCCAAGCGCGTTCTTGCCGTGGATATAGACCTTATGACGCGTTACAGAAAGGGCGTGAAAATATGCGACATAAACGGACTCAACGGCAACGGCGTGTTTTGGGCGGGATATGTCACAAAGCCCTTTGACATTTTGTTTATGGACGCGGCGGGTATGCTTTTGCTCAACACCGAGGACATAAATATAGAAAACAGAACCACCAAGGGCAAGCCTCCCAAGCTGCGCAAAAAGGGGATGGCTTTGACCTTTGCCACAAGATTCGTGACTGCGGCGGCTATGGGCGAGGACGCCGACGCCGGCAAGTGACGGTGACGACGGCAGGCGAAGCCAAAAAGGATTTCATGAAATACAAAATCGACGAACAGTTCAGACCGCTTGACTTGTTGGGGCACAAGCCCTTAAACCGAGCAAAGCTTGCCGCAAGCAATATATTTCTCAAAAACTTTTTTACCCTTACAAAAAGGAAGGGCGGGATTGTTTACAGGCGTTACAGGCTTAAAAGCTTCGACGGCAAGCATTTCGACACGCACACCTTCGTGCCGCGCGAGCGTGCCGACGGCGTGACGCCCTGCCTGATTTATTTTCACGGCGGGGCTTTCAACACGGAGTGCAGCATTCAGCATTTCGTGGTGCAGAGACTTGCGGAAAGGTTGGAATGCAAAATTGTGCTTCCCTTTTACAGACTAGCGCCGGCGTATCCCTTTCCCTTCGGTTTCGAGGACTGCTATTCCACGCTTCAATGGGTAGTCAGGCACGCAGAGGCGCTTAAAGTGGACAAAAACAGGATAGCGGTCATGGGCGACAGCGCGGGAGGCAATCTGTCCGCGGCGGTGTGCCTGAGAAACCGCGACGAAAATTTTTGCGAAATAAAATTTCAGTCGCTTATTTATCCCGTAACGGACGACTCGATGGACAGTCCGTCCATGAAAAAGTATGTGGACACTCCCTGCTTCAACGCCGTTTTGAACAAGGAGATGTGGGAGATGTATCTTAAAAACGGATATTGCGGCATGAAGGATTATGCCGTGCCCTTGAAGGCGGGTTCTCTTGAAAATCTGCCTCCCGCGCTTGTGGAGCTTGCGGAGTTCGACTGCCTGCACGACCAGGGCAAGGCTTTCGCCGAGGCTTTGGAGGCTGCGGGCAACGAGGTCACGCTTTTGGAAACAAAAGGCACTCCGCACGGCTACGACGGTATACTCAACAGCACCGTGGCAAAGCAGTGTATGGACGTGAGAGTCAGACTTTTGAGAAAAGCCTTCGGTATGGGCGAGGAAAAAACGGAAGAAATTTAATTAGGGAAAAACGGAGCGGAACACTCCGTTTTTTGTTTTTGGCAAAAAAAAGCATTAAAAAATTTTTTATAAATATGATTAAATAGGGTATGTCAACGGACGCTTCGCGCGTCTGCTCAATGTTCTCGAAAGTTCGTTAAAATACGACAAAATATTTCAAGAATATAGGTAGTTTTTTCGTTGCGCGGGTGTTATAATGGGAGGGTAGTTTTTTTGGATAAAAAGTTTCGTTTAAAGGATAAATTTAATTTCTCCAAGGTAAAAATACTGAAAATTTGCGCTTACACTTTGTGCCTGATTGCTTCCATAGCGCTTTTGGCAGGATTTAACTTTCAACCTTTTGCGGCAGCGGTAAACAGCAGAAAAATTCCCATTTATTGCGTGGACAGGAGCGACAACAAGGTCGCGATTACTTTCGACGCGGCATGGGGAGCGGACAAAACGCAGAAAATTCTGGACGTTTGTCATCGTTACGGCGTAAAAGCGACTTTTTTTCTTGTCGGATTCTGGATAGACAATTATCCCGATATGGTGAAAAAAATCGATGAAATGGGGCACACAATCGGCACGCACAGCGAGACGCATCCCAAAATGGGCAGTCTTTCCGCCGAAAAAATCACCCAAGAGCTGTCAAGCAGCATGAAAAAAATCACCGACCTGACGGGAAAAGAGGTCAAGCTTTTCCGCGCGCCCTTCGGAGATTACAGCAACAGGCTTTTGGAGGTTGCCGAAGGCATGGGGCTGTCCACAATACAATGGGATGTGGATTCGTTGGATTGGAAGGGAATCAGCGCGGTTGAGCTTGCCAACAGAGTACAAAAGGCAAAAAGCGGCTCGATTATACTGTGTCACAACAACAGCGAGCATATAGTGGAGGCGCTTCCGATAATATTTGAGGCGTTGAAGGCGAAGGGACTTGAATTCGTCACCGTCGACAGCCTCATTTATTATAAGGATTTCTATATCGATCATGCAGGGAAGCAGATACTTAACGCTCCTGTTTCCTGAACTGATAAACAATTTGAAAAATTTTCAACACACATTAAGGAGGATTTCTTTTTATGTACGACAACACCAACGCCAGCCCGACAAACCGGGTGACGCTGACAGGGAGAATGTCTAGCGAGCCGAGATATTCGCATGAAATTTACGGCGAGGCGTTTTACGAATTTTCGCTGGAAGTCAAACGACTGAGCGACATGGCGGACACGCTGCCCGTCGTGGTCAGCGAAAGACTGCTTCTTTGCTGCGAGGTCAAGGTGGGCAAAAACGTGACGGTTGTGGGGCAGCTTCGCAGCTACAACAAGCTTGTGGAGGACAAAAGCAGACTTATGCTTAATGTTTTTGTACGCGATATTTACGACGCGGACAGAGCTTCCACTCCCAACGCAATAGAGCTGCACGGCTTTTTGTGCAAGCCTCCCGTGTTCCGCACGACTCCCTTCAACCGCGAAATATGCGATATTCTTTTGGCTGTGAACCGCGCTTACAACAAGAGCGACTACATACCCGCAATCGCATGGGGACGCAACGCGAGGTTCGCCAAATATCTGTCGGTGGGCGAGGAGATTGAGATAACGGGCAGACTTCAAAGCAGGGAGTATCAGAAGAAAATTTCCGAGGAGGTTCTCGTTACAAAGGTGGCTTACGAGGTGTCGATAAGCAAAATCGACGTCATCGGCGCCGCGTTCAAGGCGGGCGACTTCAACCGCCGTTTCGACCCCACGGAGGCAAAGCACGCTTACGGCATGGAGTGCGGCGGCGTGGAAATAGGCGGCTGATAATATATTGGTTTGACAAATCCGGTCCGGACACAGCGTTATTTAACGTCTGTCCGGACTTTTTATAAAAACTATTGTCGTCTCTCATTGATTTGTGCTATTATTACGTCGGGTAAACAGTTATGGTTTATGTTTGTCATTATGATTCGCCGTTGGGAGGGATTACGCTTTCCTGCAACGGAGAGGCTTTGACGGGGCTTTGGTTTGACGGTCAAAAATATTTCGGAGATTCCCTTCCCGATTCGTATGAAGAAAAGTATTTGCCCGTTTTCGGACAGACAGTCCGCTGGCTGGATGTGTATTTCGGCGGCAAGGCTCCCGATTTTACGCCGCCGCTCTTTTTGGATACCACGCCTTTCCGCAAAATCGTTTGGGAAATAATGCTTACGATTCCTTTCGGCAAAACGATGACTTACGGAGAAATTGCCCGTGAAACAGCCAGGCGGATGGGCTTGCCGAGAATGTCCGCGCAGGCGGTGGGAGGCGCGGTAGGGCACAATTCCGTTTCGCTTGTGATACCGTGCCACAGAGTTGTGGGCGAAAACGGCAGCCTGACGGGATATGCGGGCGGAATCGAAAAGAAGATAAAGCTGCTGGAACTTGAAGGAGCGGATATGACAAGGTTTTTTGTGCCTGAGAAGGGGAGCGCGCTTTGATACGGCGTACAGACGGCATATAATTAAATTATCAACGCGAAATTTTCCGCCGTCTGCCGTTTGTCGCGTCAGACAAAAGAGCTGCCCGTTTAAGTTTTTTTATTTCTTTTAGGTAACACAATTTTGCTTATTTCCATATTGTGAATTGTAAGCCCAAACGGCTTTACCAAGATAATTGTCAGAGGAGGTAAAAAAATGTTCAACGGGTTGTTCGGCGGCGGTTGCCCCAACGAGGATGCAGGCGTAAACGGCTGCGGCGGCGGCTGCAACTGCACATGGATTATACTTATCGTTCTGTTTCTTTGCTGCTGCTGCGGCAAAAACAAGAGCTTCAGCCTGTGCGTAAATCCTTGCTGCCTGATTCTGATGCTTGCGCTGCTTTATTGCTGCGGCGGCATTCGTTTCGGCAAGGGCTGCATGTAAACATAGCCGAAAAGGCGGAGAAAACTCCGCCTTTTTTCTTTGGCGGCGGAAAATATGAATTTGTTTCGGGTTTTTTGCGAAAAATTGTTTTTGATTATTGTATTTTTTCTTTTTTGGTGGTAATATACTTTCAGGTCGTATCGGAGTGTCCGAGCGATACTATGTTTTATCTTTTTTGACAAAAAAGAAGTCTGCGACCCGAGCGGCGCAGAACGGAGAACAAAAATGGCAGACAGGTCCAAAAAATCCTTTTACGTGGCAATGTACGGCATTATGGCGGCGACAATCTTCGTCGCGATGTTCATCGACAAGGCGTTAAGTTCTTTTTTGCCTATATCGATGGCGGTGGTGGTGCTCATTGCTACATTTTCTTTTTGTCTGGTCATGAACGATTGGCTCATGGGCTTTGCGGCGGGAGCCGTGTTCGGGCTGGCGTCCTGGGTGAAGGCGATGATTTTCGGCGAGGCTATTGCAATCAACCCGCTGGTTTCGCTTGTTCCGCGACTGTTCGTAGGCATTTCGTGCTTTGCGGTGTACAGGCTGGCGCTGTGGCTGGTCAAAAAATGCACCAAGGAAGATAAATTTCTTTCCGCGACAAAGCAGCAAAGATGGTGGAGACAGACGGGAGCCATGACGGCGGGCATTTTCGTCGGACTTGTTGTAAACACCGTGCTTTTTTTGACTGCCACGAATCTGTGTAAAAGATTTCTCGGTCAGGAGTATACGGGACTTCTTGTAATAATCAAAACGGTGCTGTTTACCAATATTCTGCCCGAGTATCTCATTTCCCTTCTGGCGGTGCCTCAGATTGTGCTGGGCGTCAGACGCGGACTCAGACTGGGCATAGAAGCCGACAGGCAAAAGGAAAGGGTTGCGGAAACGCAAAAGAACGAAATACAGACGACTGCTTAAAACAATCGCAAACGGAGATACTTTATGATTATCGCCGCCGATATCGGCAACACCAACATCAAAATAGGATTGTTCGACAAAGACAGACTGGTAAAAAGCTGGCGTATTTCCACGGACGTGCACCGCACCTCCGACGAGCACGGCTCAATCTTGAAGCAGCTGTTTTTTGCCGCGGGCATAGACGCGGACAGCATTACGGGAGGGATTATCAGCAGCGTTATTCCCCAACTGAATTATACCATCATGCACATGATGGAATTTTATCTCGACGTCATTCCCATAGTGGTGGGCGCGGGCATAAAAACGGGGCTTAACGTAAAGTATGAAAATCCCAAGGAGCTTGGCAGCGACAGACTGATTAACTGCGTCGCCGCCGCTAAAAAATACGGCGCGCCCTTTGTGCTAATAGATTTCGGAACGGCGACCACCTTCAACGTGGTCAACGAAAAAAACGAGTTTGTGGGCGGCTGCATAACGGTAGGCATAAAGACGGCGGTCAAAGCGTTGGCAAACTCCACCGCAAGACTGCCCGAGGTGGAGCTGAAGCCTCCGCAAAAGGTCATCAACGCAAGCACCGTCAAAGCCATTCAGAGCGGCATAGTGTGCGGCATGGCGGGGCAGGTGGAATATATAATAAAGCGCATAAAAAAAGAAACGGGACTCCCCGATTTGAAGGTCATCGCCACGGGAGGCTTGAGCGAGCTTGTTCACGAGGTCAACGACTCTCTGTTCGACATCATGGACCGCGAGCTTTCCTTGGAGGGACTGAACATTCTTTACCACCTAAACAGCGGGGGAGCCTGAGTTTTTACGGAAACAGAACTATGGATTTCAAGCTTGTAAGCAAATACAAGCCTACGGGGGACCAACCGCAGGCAATAAAAAGCCTTTCCGAGGGTCTGGAAAACGGTCTGCGCACACAGGTGCTCAGGGGCGTCACCGGCAGCGGAAAGACTTTTACTATGGCGAATATTATTGCCGAAACAAACCGTCCCGCATTGGTGATTTGTCACAACAAGACGCTTGCCGCACAGCTGTGCAACGAATTCAGGGAGTTTTTCCCTTACAACAGGGTGGAGTTTTTCGTTTCCTATTACGATTATTATATGCCCGAGTCCTATATACCCTCGCGCGACCTTTACATCGAAAAGGAAATGAGCATAAACGACGAAATCGACAAGCTGCGTCACTCGGCAACCTGTTCGCTTTTCGAGAGGAGGGACACGCTTGTAGTCGCAAGCGTTTCCTGCATTTACGGTCTGGGCGCTCCGGGCGAGTATTATCAGATGAGCTTGTCTTTGCGTCCGGGCGACGTCGCAGACCGCGACGCGGTTGTCAAAAAGCTGGTTGAAATTCAATATCAGCGCAACGACATCGATTTTCACCGCGGCACTTTTCGGGTGCGGGGGGACGTGCTGGAAATTTTTCCCTCATACAGCTCCGACAAGTGCATACGGGTAGAGTTCTTCGGCGACGAAATAGAAAAAATCAGCGAAATCGAGGCTGTCAGCGGAAGGACGCTTGCAACGCTTCTGCATTGCTTTATTTTCCCTGCGAGCCACTATGTGGTCAACGGCCTTACAATGGAAAAATCCATTGAAAACATAAGGCGGGATATGCTGGACGAAACCGCCGCGTTGGAAAAGCGGGGCAAGGCGATAGAGGCGTACCGTTTGAAGCAGCGCGCTTCTTACGACATAGAAATGCTCAAAGAAATGGGCTTTTGCAGCGGAATAGAAAACTATTCGCGCTATTTCGACGGCCGCAGCCCCGGTCAGCCGCCTTACACTCTTTTAGATTATTTCCCTGAGGATTTCATTACCTTTGTCGACGAAAGCCATATGACGCTGCCGCAGATACGCGGTATGTACAACGGAGACAGAGCGCGAAAGGAAAATCTCGTGAATTACGGCTTCCGCATGAAAAGCGCGTTTGACAACCGTCCGTTGACCTTCGGGGAGTTCGACGCAAGAGTAGGGCAGTTGATATGCGTTTCCGCCACGCCTGCCGAGTACGAGCTTTCCCGCGCGGACAACGTGGCGGAGCAAATCATCCGTCCGACGGGACTGCTCGACCCGAAAATCGAGCTTCATCCCGTCGAGGGGCAGATAGACCATCTGTTCGGAGAAATCGCAAAGACGGTGGAGCACGGCGGCAAGGTGCTGGTCACCACACTGACAAAGCGCATGGCTGAGTCGCTGACCGACTACATGACGCAGCGGGACGTGCGCGTCAGATATCTGCACAGCGACATAGATACTTTGGAAAGGGTGGACATAATAAGCGGACTCAAAAACGACGAGTTTGACGTGCTTGTGGGAATAAATCTGCTGCGCGAGGGACTTGACCTGCCTACGGTCGAGCTTGTGTGCATACTCGACGCGGACAAGGAGGGATTTTTGCGCAGCGAAAGCTCTCTGATTCAGACGGTTGGACGCGCGGCGAGAAACGACAGAGGTCGGGTTATTATGTACGCCGACGTCGTTACTGGAAGCATGCGCAGAGCTATTGACGAGACAAACAGGCGCAGAGCCATTCAGGACGACTACAACAAAAGGCACGGAATAGTGCCGAAAACCATCGTCCACGACGTAAAAAACACTCTTGAAATCACGAAAAAAGAAAACGCCGTCGGAGAAAAGGATATCAAGGCGGAGATAGAGAGACTGACCGCGTTGATGAAGGAGTACGCTTCCCGTCTGGATTTTGAAAGGGCGATAGAGCTGAGAGAGCAGGTCGCAAAGCTTGAAAAGCGTCTCAATGCGCTCAAAACCAAAAAAACGGGCAAAACAGGCTGATTCGGCAATTTATGAAAAACGAAATTATTATCAAAAACGCAAAGGAAAACAATCTGAAAGGCATAGACCTTACCATACCGCGCGACAAGCTGGTGCTGTTTACCGGCATATCGGGAAGCGGAAAAAGCAGTCTTGCCTTCGACACTATTTTCGCGGAGGGACAGCGCCGCTACATCGAAAGCCTGTCGGCTTACGCAAGGCAGTTTCTCGGTCAGATGGACAAGCCCGACGTGGAAAGCATCGAGGGACTTTCTCCCGCAATCTCCATAGACCAAAAAACCACATCGTCAAATCCCCGCAGCACGGTGGGCACTGTTACTGAAATTTACGACTATCTCCGTTTGCTGTACGCAAGGGTGGGCACGCCTTATTGCCCCAACTGCGGAAAGGAAATAAAGCGTCAAACGGTGGACCAAATTGCCGACAGGGTGGCAGGTCTCGGTCAGGGCGCGAAAATTCAAATCCTTGCCCCCGTTGTCAGGGGACGCAAGGGCGAGTTTCAGAAGCTTTTTGAAAGCCTTAAAAAGCAGGGCTTCGTGCGCGTCAACGTGGACGGAGAGCAGCGTTTGCTCGAAGAGGAAATAAAGCTCGAAAAGACCTACAAGCATACGATAAGCGTCGTTGTGGACAGACTGTCCGTCAAGGAGGATATGTCTCAAAGGCTTTACGACAGTCTGGAAACCGCGCTTAAATTGGCGGAGGGGCTTGTCGTTGTCAAGACGGAGGACTCGGAAACCATGTACTCCGAAAAGCTGTCCTGTCCCGACTGCGGCGTGACACTCGAGGAGTTGGAGCCGAGAATGTTCTCCTTCAACAGTCCGTTCGGGGCGTGCCCCGACTGCACGGGGCTGGGGTTCAAGCGGGAGTTTGAGCCCGACCTTGTCATACCCGACAAAACCAAGTCGCTTTCGGGCGGCGCGGTCAAGCTTATGGGGTTCAATCTGGACGGCGGAGTCATGCAGCTTTATTTCAAGGCATTGGCTAAGCGCTACGGCTTTGACCTTAACGCTCCGGTCAAAGAGCTTCCCGACGAAATCATGCGTATCCTGCTGTGGGGAAACGACGGAGAGCCGCTCTCGATAGAGTATCAGACGCGCAGCTTCGAGGGGCAGTACACAAAGCATTGGCACGGGCTTATCCCGACGTTGGAGCGTCGCTACAACGAGTCGACAAGCGACACGGTCAGACGGGAATACGAAAACTATATGGTGGACAGGGAGTGCCCGACCTGTCACGGAAAGAGACTCAAAAAGGAAGTGCTGTCGGTAAAAATCGGCGGCAAAAACATTTATGAGCTGACGCAGATGAGCGTCGGGGAGTGCGCCGCTTTCTTTGAAAATCTGCGCCTTGACGAAACAAAGACGCTCATCGCCCGCATGGTGTTGAAGGAAATAAACGCCCGTCTCAAATTTCTGAAAGACGTGGGGCTAGACTATCTTACGCTTGCGCGTTCTTCCGGCTCGCTTTCGGGAGGCGAGGCGCAGAGAATAAGGCTTGCCACGCAAATCGGCAGCGGGCTTGTGGGAGTGCTGTACATCCTTGACGAGCCGAGCATAGGGCTTCATCAGCGGGATAACGAAAAGCTCATCGACACCCTGCTGCATCTGAGAGATTTGGGGAACACTCTGATTGTCGTCGAGCACGACGAGGACACAATCCGCGCCGCCGATTTTGTCGTGGACGTGGGGCCGGGCGCGGGAGTGCACGGCGGAGAAATCGTCGCGACGGGCACACCGAGCGAAATTATGGCGTGCCCGCGCTCCGTTACCGGGCAATATCTGTCCGGCGCGAAAAAAATACCCGTACCCGAAACGCGTCGGGAGGGAACGGGCAAATTTCTCAGTATCAGGGGCGCGCGCAAAAACAATCTGAAAAATCTCGACGTGGACATACCCTTGGGCGTGCTCAACGTCGTTACGGGAGTTTCCGGCAGCGGCAAGAGCAGTTTGGTAAACGAAATTCTCAATCCTTATTTGTCGGAAAAGCTCAACGGCGCGCGTCATACGGCAGTGGAATGCGACTCGGTGGAAGGATTGGAGCATCTCGACAAGGTAATCAACATCGACCAAAGCCCGATAGGACGCACGCCGCGCAGCAATCCCGCGACCTATACGGGGATGTTTACGGCAATACGCGATTTGTTCGCTTCCACACCTGACGCCAAAGAACGTGGCTACAAGGCGGGACGTTTTTCCTTCAACGTGGCGGGCGGCAGATGCGAAAACTGCGCCGGCGACGGCATACTCAAAATAGAAATGAACTTTCTGCCCGACGTGTACGTTCCGTGCGAGGTGTGTCACGGCAACCGTTACAATCGCGAAACATTGCAGGTCAGGTACAAGGGCAAAAACATTGCCGACGTTCTGGATATGCGCGTTGAGGACGCGCTGGAATTTTTCGACAGCATTCCTGCAATAAAAAACAAGCTGCAAACGCTTTACGACGTCGGATTGGGATATATCAAGCTGGGACAGTCGGCGACCACTCTTTCGGGAGGCGAGGCGCAGAGAGTCAAGCTGTCCACCGAGCTTTCAAAACGAAGCACGGGCAAAACCGTCTATCTGCTGGACGAGCCGACCACGGGGCTGCATACGGCGGACGTGGAAAAGCTGATTAAGATTTTGCAGCGTCTGGTGGCGAGCGGCAACACGGTCATTGTCATAGAGCACAATCTCGATATAATAAAGGTTGCCGACAACGTCATAGATTTGGGACCAGAGGGGGGCAACGGCGGCGGCTCGCTCGTCGCGCAGGGCACGCCCGAACAAGTCGCAAACGTCAAAGGAAGCTATACGGGACGCTTTTTAAAGGCCGTTCTGGAGAAATAAATTTGTATTGCAAGCGGCAGGGCTGGACAAAGCGCTGCAAAGAACATAAATAAAGGAGACGAAGGTATGGACAAAAGTAAAAAACTTGTAGCTTATTTTTCATGCACGGGAACGACGGCGCGGGCGGCTTCGGCTCTCGCTGCCGCGGCAAATGCGGAGCTTTTTGAAATAAGACCCAAAAAGCCTTATTCTCCGTCCGATTTGGATTGGACGTCGAAAAAAAGCCGCAGCAGCGTCGAAATGAGCGATGAAAGCTGCCGCCCCGAAATTGCCGAAAAAGCGGCGGGTATGGAAAATTACGACACGGTGTTTGTAGGTTTTCCCATTTGGTGGTACGTTGCGCCGAGAATAGTGGAGACCTTTCTCGAAAGCTATGATTTTGACGGGAAAACCGTCGTGCCGTTCTTCACGTCGGGCGGAAGCGGCGCCGGCAGGACGGATTCCGTCCTGCAACAAATATGTCCGTCCGCCCGTTGGAAGCCGAGCAAACGCCTTTCCGCAAACGTGTCGGAAGCCGAGCTTAAAGGCTGGCTGGATTCGCTTAACGTCTGAAAACAGATAGTTTCAGGCGGCGCGAATACAAAAAACGCGCGATTGGTTTTTCTGTTGCCCGGCAAAACAACAAAAGTCCCCGCCCCGCGAAACGCGGGCGGGGGCTTTGTTTTACAAAATGTGTCTCAATTTGGGCTCCGCCAAATGTCTGACGTACATTGCAAGTCGTTTTACTACTTCAAGCTGAACAAGACATGACTCGAAGTCTTTGTTTTCGACGTATCCTTTTGTTTCGGAAACTCGCAGATTCAGCTCGTAAACGTCGCTGTGCGGCAGGAAAAATTCGCATTTTTCTCTTACGTCGTACCACATACTGTCGTAAGCGTCGAATTTCTCCTGCGTCAGCTCTTCGTTTTTCGCAAGCTCGATGAGTTTATCCGTTTCCGCTATGAAGTCCTCGAAAATATTGTTTACGATGAGGGCTTCGGCAATGCCCGCGCCCACAAGGAAAATCAGCACGAGAATGGGTATAAGAATATTTTTCACAGCAATTTTTCCTCCTTACGCGTCAGGTCGAAGCTGAAAATAGGGCGGTTGTTGGGCTGTATGACCACGTGATTTGTTTCGTCGACGGTCATAAGCATTACGTTTTTGAGCTTTATTTTGTGCTTTTGCAAAAGAGCTTCGGCTTTGCTCCTGTCAACGCCGTGCTGTTTGAGGTCGTCCTCCGACCACTTGCCGTCGAAAATCAGCGGAATGGGCAGGCGTTGCTGTTGTTCCTCCAAATTTTTTTTGGGGATGACGGAAAGCTGTCCGTTTGTTTCCATAAGCGCGTACTGAATTTCCTCCACCGAAAAATAGCCTGCGCTGCGTATTGCCTGCATGAGGTCGCTTGTCTGCATATTGAGTTTTTTCAGCAGCTCCTTGTCGATGCCGTTTTTGTTTATGACAAGCAGCGGCTTGCCGGATATGAGAGATTGCATTTTGCTGCTCTTCATTAGCAGAACGATAAATTGATGCACGACGTAAAGCGTCAGTATGCACACTATGCCGTAGATTAAGGGGATGCTTCTGTCGCCCATGGGTATGCAGGCGATTTCGGATATTACTAGCGTAATGACAAGCTCGAACGGCTCCATCTCGCCTATCTGTCGTTTGCCCATGAGCCTTATTATCACAAGCAGAACGGCAAAAATGATTAGTCCTCTGAAAAATATCGTCAACATAATTTTATTTTGCGGATTGATGAAAAAAATATACGAAAACGGTTTACAAACGCGCGCGCTGCGTTTATAATGTCATCAGCAAAGTAGGGCACGCGCGTCAAGTGTCGGCGGATGGGAAGTCGCCGCCGGACGAAAGACGGCAGTCTGCGGTGCGTGTCCGCGTCCGTTGCGACATATTTTTTTCGCGCGTTTTTGTTGCGCCCGCAAATGTTTTCAGGCGGATTACCCGAGCGAAAAGGCTTTATCGTGCGGACCTTTCTGAAATTTTGGGAGGTCTTTTTCTTATGTCCAAAAAAACTTACTACATCACCTTTACCGCCGTTTTCGCGGCGCTGGGCATCGCCATGAATCTGCTGTCCTCGTTCATGCCGAGAGTGGACACCTTCGGGCGCATCAGTTTGGTTTACGCCTTCTGTTTTCTTACGGGGTGCGTTCTCGGTCCGTATCTGGGTGCGGGCGTCGCCGCGATTGCGGATTTTCTGCCGGCGATAATTTTCCCCGAAGGTCCGTGGATGCCGTTGATAACGCTGTCGAACGCCGTCATGGCTTTAATCGCGGGGCTGTTCTACAAGTATCTGCCCACAAAAAGCGTGGCGGTGAAAATTTCGCTTGCCGCAGTGGTGACCTTTGTCGTGTGCACTCTCGGTCTTACCACGCTGGGAGAAGCGCTGCTTTACGATATGGGCATGCAGGCTTACTACCCCACGACGACGGCGCTTGTCAACAGCGGGATGTCCGTCTACGTGGCGACACTGGTACGCAAAGCGGTTGTTCAGTGGTTCTGGCTGCTGCTTAACACGGTCGTTGCTATATTGATACTCAAATGTCCCGCGGTGGTCAGGTTTTTCCGCCGCAAGTCCGTCGACGCCAAAAACGCCGCCTGACAAATAAAAAACAAAAAAAGCGCAACAAAAAAACGGTCTCCTTTGTGGAGACCGTTGGTTTTTTCAGGCAATTTTTTTCGCCGTTTTGCGATAAACGAGCATAAGTATTATCGGAGGCACGCAGGTTGCGGCGGCGAGGATAAAGCTTGCGGAAAAACCGCCCGTCGCTTCCACAAGCAAGCCGCTGAGCCAATTGAAAACCACGGAGGAGAAGCCCAGCCCCAGCATGGCTATGCCGTAGTTGGTGCCGCTGAAACGCGCGCCGCTTATATCCGTAGTCATTGCGGGAAAGGTGGCGGAGGGGCCGCCGTAGGCAAAGGCGGTCAGGGCGATGACTGTCACGTAAAAAACGCCCTGCGCCCAAATCAGAGCGACGGCGCAGACTGCAGTGAGCGCCGCGAGAAAAATAATGGTGTTTGTGCGTCCGATTTTGTCCGAGGCGGTAGCCATGCCCAGACGTCCCGCGGCGTTGGCGATGCCCGTTATGCTTACGGCAAGCACGGCAATGCTTTCGGACAGGCCGCGTTCCATGCCGAGACTTTTGATGACGGGCACGACGATATTCCACGTCGCGTTGATAAAAAAGCAGCTCAAAGCTATGCACCAAAAGGGGAAAAGCCGCATCGTCCGCAGCGGAGTCAAACCTTCCGCAAGCTGCGCGGATTTGTTTTGGTTTTCGACCGATTGGACGCGCGGCGGCAGTCTTACGAAACAACACGCCGTCATTGTCGCCAAAAGGAACACTCCCGCAAGCGTCATGAATGTGTGCGGCACTCCGAGTCTGTTTAGCAGCGTCTGCGCCACAGGACCGAACAGCACTGTGGACAAGCCGAAAGCGGATACGCTAAGCCCCGACGCGAAGCCTCTGTTGTCGGGAAACCACTTTTGCAGACAGCTCAACACGCATCCGTAGGCAAAGCCGCACCCGAGTCCGCCGAGTCCGCTGTAAGTAAGGTAAATCAAAGCGACGGTTTTTTCCGTGAGAAGGGAGGTTAGAAAAATGCCCAGACAGAACATAAAGCATCCGACGAAGGAAATCAGGCGGGGATTGGTTTTGTCCTGCAAAAAGCCTCCTATGAGGTTTCCGAGAACAAAACCGAAAATCATAAAGGAGGACACCATGCTTGCGGAGCGCGCGTTCCAACCGAAGTGCTCCGTAACGGCGTTGTTGAAAACGCTCCACAGATAAAGTATGCCCACGCAAAGCTGTATCAGAAGGCAGGCGACGACAACGACGATTCTCATTGATTTTTCTTTTTTGCTCATAACTGAAAAATTATAAACGGCGGCGGCGGAAAAAGCAATCTTTTGACGCGGGTTTTAAAAACGAAAAGAGGCGCATATACTTTCACTGACGGAGAAGATTTTTTTATGGCAGAAATATCCAAAAGGCACACGCTTGTAATCGACGGAAACAAAAAAGTAAGCATAAGCGGAGTGGAGAGCGTAAACAGCATTTTCGACAAAGAGGTGGAGGTCGCTTTGTCCGACCGTCGTCTTGTAATAAAGGGCTCGGGGCTCAACGCAAGCAAGCTTAACGTGGAGGAGGGGACTCTTTCCATTGAGGGAGAAGAAATAAGCTCCGTCAATTATTACGCAAATTCTCAGAAGCTGTCTTTGAAGCGGCTTTTCAAATAATGTTTAAGTCCGAGGGGCAGATTTACATATTCGCCGCTTTCGTATTCTGCGGCGTGGCGACGGGGCTGTGGCATTGGTTGAGTCATCTTTGCTGCCCCTGCGGCGCGAAAAAATGGAAAATCTTTGTGTGCGACGCCGTATTTGCGGCGGGCTTTGCCTTTCTGCTTTTCGCGTTTTTTTATTTCGTAAACGGAATTCAGCTGAGATGGTATTGTTTTTTGGGGCTTGGACTGGGATTTTTTGCCTACGCGAAAATTCTCGGCGAGCCGCTTGACTTTCTCAAAGCATGGATATATAATAAATGGGACAAAATAAAAGGAGTGTACAAATGCAGGAAAAAAGAAACACGAAAAAAATCCAGCTCGTGACGGTCATCGCCGTCGTGGTGCTGTTTATACTCATACTCGTGCTGGTCACTCTCGTGTCCCAAAAGGTGCAGATGAACGCAAAGAAAAAACGTCTCGTCGAGCAGCAGGACGCTCTTCAACAAATGATAGAAAACGGTTTGGAGGACTACGAATACCGTCAGTCCTTGGAGTATATAGAAAAATATGCGAGAGAAGAGCTAGGAATGATAGACGCAGGCGACACAATTTGGAAGCAGGCGGATTGATTTTCGCAAGGAATATCGTATGATTTTGTCGCTCCCCGTTCAATACGGGGGCGTTTTTTTAGGGCGTTGTACCAATAACCGAAGCGGAGAAATGGACGGATACTTTTACACTGTTGTTTTTCAAAAAAAGGAGGAGAAGCGGCTTAAAGGGCTTTTGACGTGGCTGGCGCTTTTCAGAGCGGCCTTCGTGTCGGCGGCAATATGGTTTGTCGTGGAAATGCTCCTCGATTTCGGACGCAACGGCAGGGCGCTTTGGGCGCTTGCCGTCTTTGTCGCGCTGTCCTTTGCCGCTCTGTGGATTGAAATCAGGCTTGACGTTCTGATAAAAAAGCTCAACGGGTTTTTCAGAAATTCGGAGGAGCCTGCTCTTGCGGCGTTTCACAGGGATATGGGCGAAACGCTTACGCGCACGGGAATTATCAAAAAATCCCGTTACGCCATACTTTTCGCCACGCTCGGCGTAATAACGATTCTTCTCGTGCTTTTGCTTTCGGGAGTTTTCCCCGATTATGTTGTATATTATATCAAAATTCTGACCTGCGCGTTCAGCGCGCTTTACGTTTTTTCGCTGTTGGTATTTACAACGCGCGTAAAAAGTCTGGAAAACGGTTTTTTAAAGCGCAACGAGGGCAGGGTGGTCAGACTTTCCTGCTTAAAGGGCTACACGAAGGGCAACGACGATTTCAAGGTAAAAAAACCGAGTCGTTTTCTGAGCTTTGTCGGAACCCTGTTTTTCGGCAGGGCTTACGCGAAAAGGACGCTTAAAATGCGCGTGTTCGACAACGCGTCAAAGATAAAGCCGCCCTATATCCTGCTTGTAAACCATCAGTCCGGCTTTGATTTCCTTGCGCTTCATCAGGCAATGTATCCCCGTTTGGTAAACGGCGTGATTGCCTACAATCAGATGTTGGGGCACAAAAATCTGTGGCTGAAAATGGGCATGATTCCCAAGCGTCAGTTTGACCTGAGCATAGGTTTTTTGCGTCAGGCAAAGAAAGTCGCCGAAAACAAAGGAATCATTGCTTTGTATCCCGAGGGCAAAATCACCTGCGACGGTCGTCGCGGAGAGATGAGCCCCGCGGTAGCCAAGCTGCTTAAACTTCTCGCTCTGCCCGTCGTCGTGTGCTGCATAAAGGGCTGTTACCTGTTCCGTCCAAAGTGGGCGTACAAAAAGCGCAAAAGCGGCGGCGTCGAGGTGCACATCAACCCGCTGTTTTCGACGGAGGAAATAAAAACTCTTTCGGTCGAAGAAATTTTCGACAAGGTGCTTAAAGCGTTTGAGCACGACGAATTTGAATGGCAAAAGCAAAACGGTATAAGGATAACCGAGCCTTTCAGGGCGGAGGGGCTTGACAGGATTCTTTACAAATGTCCGCACTGCAAAGAGGAGTTTGAAACGGGCAGTCTCGGCGACACGGTTTTCTGTTCTGCCTGCGGCAAGCAGTGGAAGCTGTCCGAAACGGGGCGGCTTGCCGCAGCCGACGGCGAGACGGAGTACGAAAGCATACCCGATTGGTACGACTTTCAGCGAAAAAGCGCGAGAGAGGCGGTGGAGGACGGTTATCTCAATTCAGAGAGGTGCACGGCTTACGCCTTGCCCGACCTCAAGGGCTGGAAGCTGTTGGGAGAAGGCAGCCTTATGTTCGACGGCGACACGCTTACCTATTCCAGCGACGACGGCGACCATATAGAGTTTGACGCAAGACCGCTTTACACAGTGCCTTACGGTTTTTCGGACGGGCTGCTGCTTGCCAAGGACAATGTGACGTATTCTTTCGTGTTCGAGGATATGCGTCAGGCGACAAAGCTCAATCTGCTTATAGAAGAGAGCTACAAAAAAAGAAACGAAAACAGGCAATAAAAAACCCCCTCTTAAAAAGAGGGTTTTTTTTTACATATTTACTTCGGGAAAGGACTTGTGCCGCGAAACAAATTCGCTGTCAATCGAATATTTTTTCTTGGCTTCCAAAATAGCTTCGGACATTTTTTCAAGACCTTCTGCCGAAACCTGCGGCGCTGCTCCCGACGAGAGCGGACCGAGCTTGTTGAGGTAGAGGACAGCCTTGCGCAAAGTTTCCGCAAAATCGTATGCCTCCTCGCGGGTAAGAGAACAGGATATACGCTCCTGCATTATCGCGGCGCAGACCAAGGAATTTTCGTTGAGAATTTCTTTGCCCTTGTCCGTCATTTTAAGCATTATGCGCGCTTTTTCGTTGTCGTAAAATTTTTCAAAATAACCGTTTTTTATCAGTCCGTTCAGGTATTTGTTCAGATTTTTGTATTGAATGCCGACAGCTTGCGCCGCTTCCTTCAAGGAAACGGCTTCGTCGCACGGCAACAGCGTGAAAAATCTCGATTCGGTGCGTTTGATTTTTCCGTATTCCAAACCGAGCTTTTGTTTTATATCAATGAGATAGTCGATTACGTTCACGCGATAGTGCGTCGACATCAGGTCGCCGTACATGCCGATTAGCAGCGTGGGAAGAAAGTCTGTTTTTTCCATATTCAATATATTAAAGCAATTGTCCGTCATTTTAAAATGCTTGCCGGAAAAAAATTGATAAAATTTATGTCAAATATTTGTTGACGGCAAGATTTTGCTATGATATAATATGTATCGTACAATTACGATAAATCGTAAGAGTAAGGCAATTTTAAAGCAAAGGAGGCAAAAGAATTGAAAAAAATTTTTAGAACGGTACTGATAAGCATGGCGGTGTTGCTGGTGGCAATGGTGAGTTTGGCGTCATGCGG